>Ga0335071_10004564_pt1 | contig 14465 bp, 13 predicted proteins | sample Lox_Sample_15_FD_206724 | JGI IMG/M metagenome (GOLD analysis project Ga0335071, IMG submission 206724) | Soil microbial communities from Loxahatchee National Wildlife Refuge, Florida, United States - Lox_Sample_1.5 | ecosystem: Environmental > Terrestrial > Soil > Wetlands | place: USA... | reverse complement strand
TGGCCAAGGCCGTCGGCAATGCCGGCACGGCGCCCTGACAGGAGACGTAGCGATGCCCCTCGCACAGCTCGATGGAGCGTCGGGCCAGCCCGTTGAGAAACGCCGCGGTGCGGGGATCTGACGTCGGCGCTCCCCGTGCCAGGATCGTGGCGCTATGGCCGCCGGTCGCGATCAGTCGCGCCCGGGTGCCGGCCACTTCTGGCTGGCCGGAGCCGGCGAGCATCGCGCCGACCGTGTCGAGGAAGACGAGCTTGGCCTGCTGACGGACAGCCGCGGGGACCGCGTCCCACGGCGTGCCGGCGATGAAGTGCGCGAGCTGCTCGATGGCAGCGCCCATCCCGAACTCCGCGCCTTACTGCAGGGGCGGCGGGACTCCGGGAGGCAGTGGCACCTGGGCCACGTTCAGCGTCATCGACACCAGGCTGTAGTAGCCGACCGCACCGACGAGATCGACGACGCCGCGCTCGCCGAAGGCATCCTTGACGCGCTGGAACGAGGCGTCCGAGACGCGGCCCGTGCCCAGCAGCTCCGAGACGAAGTCGTAGACCGTCTCCTCGTCCTTGGCCATGCCCGCCGGGCGCTGGTGCGCCGCGATGGCGTCGGCGATGGCCGGGCTCAATCCCGCCTCGAGGGCGAGCCGGCGATGCGCGTAGAACTCGTACTGTGCCGTCCACTTGCGGCCGGCCATGATGATCGCCATCTCGTTCAGTCGCGGCGGGATCGAGCTGCCGAAGCGCACGAAGGCCCCGACGCGCTGGACGAGATCACAGAGCTCGGGGCTTCGCAGCAGCGCATTGAAGGGACCGCGCAGGCCGGCGCCGCGCGGGCCGGACTGGATGGCATCGGCCACGCGCTTCTGGTCCGCGGTCATTGTCTCCGGCGTCAGCGTCGTGAATCTCGGCTCGCTCATGGCGTTCCTCCCCGCTGGAGAGTAGCAGACATTGCCGATTGACTCCTTGTGTAGACTTGAACCATGATTTCGTTGGGCCGAGTCCTCCTCGTGGCGCTGGTACTGTCGGCGTGCTCGTGGGGAACGACGCTCGCCGCCGATGCCACCGGGGTTGGTCAGCCAACGGCTCCGACGTCGCGCTCGGTCCCGGATTTGCGCCTGTCGATCACCGATATGCCCGGGGAGACCACCCTGCGGCTTCCGCTGTCTTCCGACGATGCTCTGCTTTACGGCCTCTTGAGCCCCTATCTGTCGCTGGGGGCAAAAGCGCCGTCCATCGTGCCCTGGAATTCGATGTTTTCGTCGAGCGCCAAGAGTGACCCAGAAGGGCCGGAGAGCAACCTCAAGCTCGGAGCAGGATTCGCTCTCCCGCTGTCAGATCGCGCGCAGTTCTATGGCGAGTACAACTTCCTGCACGGGCGTCTGGACCCCGGCGTGGGCCGGGGGCTCATCCAGCGCGAGCCGGATTCCACGGATTTTCGCGCCGGCTTCTCGTTCCGCCTGAAGTAGCCGACAATCGTTCCCCGCCTCAGCTGAAGCCGAGCTCCTTTTCCGCCACGGTGAGGCTCTCGTCGACGATCGCCACCATGCGGTCGATCTCCTCGGTGGTGATGACCAGGGGCGGGGAGAGCTGGACCGACATGAAGGCGCGGGTCAAGAGGCCGCGCTCCTCCATCAGCTCGGCGACGCGCCGGCTGAAGGGATGCGCCGCCGCGGCCGGGCCCCAGCCGAACGGCTCCTTCGTCCCCTTGTCCTTGACCAGCTCGACCGCGCACATGAGGCCGAGGCCGCGGACGTCGCCGACCGTTGGATGATCGCGCAGCGCCTCGAGCTTGCCGAGGAGATAGCGCCCTTGCCGGGCGCTCCGCTGCGGCAGCCCCTCGCGCTCCAGGATCTCGATGTTCTTGAGCGCCGCCGCGCACGACACCGCCTGGCCGCCGAAGGTGAGGAGGTGGGCGAGCGCCACGTCCTGCTTCTTGAACTCCTCGTAGAGCCGCTCACTGACGGCCACGGCCGCGATCGGCGCGTAGCCCGACGACAACCCCTTGGCCATGGTCATGAGGTCGGGGACGACGCCGAACTGCTCCGTCGCGAACATCGTGCCGGTGCGGCCGAAGCCGTTGATCACCTCGTCGAGGATCAGCAAGACGCCGTGCTTGTCACAGATCTCACGGACCCGCTGCCAGTACCTGGGCGATGGCACGTGGCAGTTGTTCGCGGTGGAGACCGGCTCGCCGAGCACCGCCGCCACCGTATCCGGGCCCTGCGCCATGATCTCCTGCTCGATGGCGTTGGCGCAGGCCATATCGCCCGCCTCGCCCTCGAGGCCGAAGTCGTTGCGGTAGCGATTGGGCGAGGGCACGAAGCTCACGCCGTACATGAAGGGGCCGAAGAACTTCTCGTTGCGCGATGAGGTGACGCTCATCGCCCCCATGGTCGCGCCGTGATACCCGCCGCGCCGCGCGATGATCTTGTAGCGCTTGGGGAAGCCGCGCATGGCCTGGGCCTGCTTGGCGATCTTCAGGGCGCTCTCGATCGCCTCCGAGCCGCCGGAGCAGAAGAAGAAGCGGTTGAGGTCCCCCGGCGTCAGCCTGGCCAGCACGTCGGCGAGCTTGACCGCGGCGAGGTTCGTGTAGGACGCAGAGGAGGAGTAGGCGAGCTGGGCCGCCTGCTCCGCCATGGCCTCCGCGATCTCGCGGCGGCCGTGGCCGACGTTGACGAGATAGAGCCCGGCGAGGCCGTCGATATAGGCCTTGCCGCGCGCGTCCCAGAGGGTCGAGCCCTCGCCGCGCACGAGGACCCGGAGCCCGTCGCGCTCGGCCAGGTCGAGCCAGCGTGCGCTGTGGATCCAGACGTGCTCCAGCGCCTGCTTCTCGAGCTGGCCGGAATCGTGGCTCCGTTCGGTCTCATTGATCATGTCGGTGCTCCTTGTCGAGTAGCGATGGAAGCGTCACGCGCCTTTCGGCGGTATCGGGAGCGCGCCCGCGGACCCTAGCGGTTCGAGGCCGAGGGCTCGAACGACACGGCCCGATCGTCACGATCGGTCGGCGCGAGCTCGGTCGCCGGATCGCCGGCGACCCGCGTGTGACGCATCACCCGGGCCTCGCGGTAGTCGTAGGGCCGGGCCCGGTGAAGCACACAGCGGTTGTCCCAGATGACCACGTCGCCCGGACGCCAGCGGTGCGCGTAGGTGCGGGGCGGCCGGCAGGCGAAGTCGAGGAGATCGGAGAGGAGCTTCTCCGACTCGGCCTCGGTGAGGCCGGGGATGCCGTAGGCGTGCCGGCCGATGAAGAGCGCGGGCCGGCCCGTGACGGGATGCACCTTGACGAGCGGGCGCAGCGGCGCACCCTTCGTGTGGAATCCGTAGCCCGCCCCTGTCTGGACCACGTGCCCGATCTTCGCCTGCGAGTGATAGAGGGAGTGGTGCGCGGAGAGCCCGGCGATGCGCCGGCGCGTCGCCTCGTCGAGGGCATCGTAGGCGGCCCGCATGTCGGCCCACTCCGTCTCGCCGGCGGCCGAGGGCACGACCTGCGCGGAGAGGACCGAGGCCTTGGCGCTGAGCGGCATGTACGAGCTGTCGGTGTGCCAGCCTTCGTTGCCGCGCAGCGACTTGTAGCGGTGCTCGTCCGCTCCCATGATCGTGCCGTCGGGCTTCTGGTTGCTGATCGCGACCGCCTTCTGCTGCGGGTCCGGCGCGAGGAGCTCGAGATCGCCGAAGCGATTCGCGAACGCCACCTGCTCGGCCTCGGCCAGGTGCTGCCCGGGGAACACGAGGACGGCGTAGTCGTGGAAGGCCCGCTCCACCGTGTTCCAGGCTGAGGCATCCATGCGGGCGAGCGAGAGGTCGGTGATGACGGCACCCAGCGTGGCATCGATCGGCGTGATGGTCGGTTCCATGGGAACCCTCCTGAACGGGAAGGATGCGGTGAGATGCCCGACGGAGTCAAGGTCCAGGGAGCAACGTGCTACGATGCGCCATCCTATCGATCGGGGAGGGTGCCCGCATGAAGCTCGGAGTGGTGTTTCCGCAGACGGAGATCGGCTCGGACCCCGCCGTGGTCCGGGACTATGCGCAGGCCGCCGAGAGCGCGGGCTACGACCATCTGCTCGTGTTCGACCACGTGCTGGGCGGCACGCTGGAGCGCTTCGACACGCTCGGCCGCCGGCCGCCGTATACCGACCAGAGCCCCTTCCACGAGGTGTTCGTCCTGTTCGGGTTCCTGGGCGCCTGCACCCAGAAGCTCGAGCTGGTCACCGGCATCGTGATCCTGCCCCAGCGCCAGACCGCACTGGTGGCCAAGCAGGCCGCGGCGGTGGACGTGCTGACTCGCGGGCGCCTGCGCTTGGGCGTGGGCATCGGCTGGAACCACGTCGAGTACGAGGGCCTCAACGAGGATTTCCACACGCGGGGCCGCCGCGTCAGCGAGCAGATCGCCGTCATGCGGAAGCTCTGGACCGAGCCCGTGGTCACCTTCAAAGGTGCGTACCACCACCTCGATCGCGCCGGCATCAATCCATTGCCCGTCCAGCGCCCCATACCCGTGTGGATGGGTGGCATGGCGGAGCCCGTGCTCAAGCGCGTGGCGCAGATCTCCGACGGCTGGTTCCCGCAGTTCCAGCCCGGCGACGAGGCGAGCCACACGCTCGATCGCGTGCGCGCGTACACGGAGGAGGCGCGGCGACCGCTCTCTGCCGTGGGCATCGAGGGCCGCTTCACCTACGGGATCGGAGGCCCCGCCGAGTGGACCAGGCGCGCGAAGGAGTGGCGCGCCTTGGGCGCCACGCACCTGTCGGTGAACACGATGGGCTCCGGCCTGTCCCCGCGCGCCCACATCGACGCGATCCTCAGGATGAAGCCCGCGCTCGACGAGGCGTGAGACCCACCCAGACGGTCACGGCGTGGCGGCCGAGCGGAGGATGTCGAGCAGCCGCTCGCGCTTGAGGCAGGCGTCGAGTCGGAAGGAGTCGGCGAGACGAGTGGCCTCGTCAGGCCCCACGCCCTGAAAGCATCGCGCGAAGTCGTCCACCATGGGCTCGGCGAGCAGCACGTGGCGGACGAGGCCGTGGATCCACGATCGCACGCCGAACGGGAACGGATCGAATCCCGGGAACTCCTGCCGGAACGTCTCCTCGATCGGCTCGAGGAGATGCCGCACGCCGGCATCGGTCGAGCCCCACGCATCGACGCCCAGCCGGGCCTTCTTCTCGACAACGGTCTGGATGCGCCGGAGGTAAGGCGAGTCCGGCGACGCGTAGACGAGCCCCTGCAGACCGATGTCCTTGTACGTCCACAGCGCCCAGCTCGCCTCGTGCTGCCGGTAGAGCTCGAGCTGATCGAGGAGGATCTGGTACCGCATGGCGTCGCGTCGCGGATCGCTGGTGTACACGGGGCCGAATTCGCCGACCCAGATCGGCGTCTCTGTCTTGCGCATGTATGCCGTGCGCGCCTTGAAGGTCTCCGCGATGACGTCCTTGTCGACGAAACGGCCCCGGCTCAGGCCGGGGTAGTCGCCACCGTCGACGAGCCCGGGCAGCGCGTAGTCGTGGACGGAGTACACGGTGTTCGGCCACGGATCGCCGAACATGTCGAAGTCCACGGAGTAGCGATTGCCCTCGAGGAACAGGATGTGGTCGGGGTCGATGGCGCGCACCGCGTCGTGCAGACGCCGGTAGAATGGCCCGACGACGTCTCCGCTCGCGTCGCCCGGCTCGTTGATCGGGTTGTAGCCGGCGACCCATGGGTTGTCGCGGTAACGGCGGGCGATTGCCTCCCACAGGTGCACGACGCGATCCTGGAAGTGTCGGTGCGTCCAGAAGAGCGCCCGGTGCGTCGGGTTGTCGCTGTGCCAGCGCTGATTCTGGGCGCCGGGCAGCGCGTGCAGATCGATGATCGCGTAGAGCCCATGCCGCGCACAGCGCTCGAGGGCGCGGTCGAGGAGCAGGAACCCGCCCTCGTCGAGCTCGAAGGGTCGCCGATCATCCTCGAAGTGGCGGTAGTTGACGGCGAGCCGCACCGAGTTGAGCCCGAGCGAGGCGATGAACGCGGCATCGGCGTCGGCAAAGAAGACGTCAAGGAAACGGTCGAAGAAGCGGCGGTAGACGTCCTCCCCGAGGGCACGGCGCAATGCGGCCCGCTGGAGCGTTTCCGTGGCCGGATAGCCGGTGATGAAGTTCTCCATGTTCATCCACCCGCCCAGGCCCACGCCGCGAAGCACGATCGACCGGCCCGATCGCGTCGCGAACCCGCGGCCCGAGGTCTGGAGGAGGATGGCGTCGTTCATCGCTCAGCTGCGCACATCAGCGGCCCGTCGTCGCGGGCTGGTGCGACCGGAGGAAGTCGCGCACCTGGCCGATCGTCTTCTCGAGCAAGTCCTTCGGCTCTTTCCAGGGAAACACCGTCGACTGGCAGTTCGGAGCGAGCGCGGCGATGTCCACCGACGTCTGATAGGGGTGCGCGGGCGTGTCGTCCGGCATCACGAGGAGCGGCGTCCGGCACGACCGGACGAACTCGCGCGCCACGCTGTACACGAAGTCCGGGCGGGCGCGATAGAGGTCGTGCAGGTAGGCGTCGATGCTTTCCTGGGTGATCTCGGGCCGCCGGGCCCGCAGCTCGGGCGCCCAGACGTCGCGCCCGGAGTTGTACATGACGTCGGGGTTCTCTGGCCGATGCCCAACCGGCTGGCACAGCACGGCGGCCACGACGCGGTCGGGCGCCCGCTCGATGAGCTTGAGTCCGAACGATCCGCCGATGCAGTAGCCCATGTAGAAGAACTTCTGGAAGCCGAGGTGGTCCATGAGCCCCAGCTGGTCGTCGGCGAATGCGCCCCAGCTATCGCCGCTGGGAATCGGCCCCGTGGATTCGCCGCCGTTGGCATTGCGCTGATCCATCGTGATGCAGCGGAAGTCGTCCTTGAACGCCTCCATCCCATTGAATACCGCGGTCGGCCAGTTGCTCACGCGGGAGTTCAAGCCCCCGCCGGGGGTGATGAGCAGGGGGAAGCCGGAGCCGGCCATCTCGTAGCGAATGCGAACGTTGCCACTTTGGTAGAACGGCACGTCGGTCTCCTTCGGCACCTCACCCGGTGCCCGTGTCGTGGTGTTGGCGACCAGCACCCGGCCAAAACCGGCGCGGGTCTCCAGGAGCCACGCTCAATCGAAGCGGTAGTTCCAGCCGATCCACTTGGCCAATCCGCGGCCCATGACCTTCTCGAGGTCCTGGCCCCCGAGCCACGGCAGCTCCTCGGTGAACATGGTGACGCACTGGCGATATGTGCACGGCATTCGCGTGATGTCGGTGCCCCAGAAGAAGCGGTCGGGGCCGTAGGCATCGAAGATGCGATGGAGACCGTCATGCAGGTTCCTGAACGGATAGGGCTGCGTGGAATAGCCCGGCGCGCCGGTCGCCTTGACGGCGACGTTGGGCAGCCTGGCGAGCGCGCACAGCTCGTCGAGATTGCCAAAGGCCTTCTCGTCCTTCTCCAGGCGCAGCAGGCCGCAATGGTCGATGATCAGCGGGAGCCTGGGATGCGCCTCGGCGATCTTCCGGAAGGTGGGCAGGAACAGGCCGGCCATGGTGGCGACGGGGATGCCTTCCTTCTCGGCGGCAGGCCACACCCAGTCGAGCTTGCCCTCGTGCAGGGCCTTCTGCTGCTCGGGATAGAGCAGCGCCCAGCGCAGGCCCATCATGCCGGGCTGGTTGCGCCAGCCGTGGATGCGCCGGCGGCTTTCCGGATCGTCGAGGGGGAACTGGCCCATCACGGCGAAGCGGTCGGGGTACTTCCGTGCCGCGTCGAGCGCGAGCTGGTTGGAGGTCGGGTCCCAGCTGTAGGGCGGATGGATGAGAGCGGCATCGACGCCGGCCTCGTCCATCTCGGTGAGCGCCTCCTCGGCGGTGAACCTCGACACCTTGCGGTGCAGGCCGCTGGGTGGTGTCACGGTCTGGGCCCAGATATGGATCTGCGCGTCGATGATCTTCATGGCGCTCCTCCTGGCGCGATACTAGCGCGAACCTTCTCGCTCGGCGTCGGCGCGTCGGGATCGAGCAGCTTCTCGTGCTTGAGCTCGCTCCACAGCTCCCCAGGAATCTTGACCGACAGGCGCGCCACGTTCTGCTTCACCTCGGCGGTGCTGAGCGCGCCGGGAATCACCGAGCACAGCGCGGGATGGAACAGCGGGAACTGCATCGCCGCCGCGCCCAGCTCGACGCGGTGGCGGCCGCATACGGCCTCGATCTTCCGGGCTTTCTCGATCAGCGGCGCGGGGGCGGCGACGTAGTCGTGGGTCGCGCCGGGCTTCACGCCGCCCGTCAGGATACCGGAGTTGTACGGCCCGCCCAGGATCACCGAGACGTTGCGCCTGAGGCACTCGGGCAGGAACTCGGCGAGCCCGCCCTGTTCCAGCAGGGTGTAGCGGCCGGCCAGCAGCATGCAGTCGAAGTCGCCGGCCTTGATGAAGCGCAGGCTGGTGTCGGATTCGTTGATGCCGACGCCTATGGCGCCGAGGACGCCTGCCTTGCGCAGCTCGTCGAGCGCTTTGTAGCCGCCGTCCATCACGGTTCTGAAGCGCTCCTCCAGCACGGTCCGGTCCTTGATGGTCCAGAAATCGACGTCGTGGATCAGGGCGATGTCGATCTTCGCCAGCCCGAGCCGCATATGGGAGTGCTCGAGCGAGCGCATGACGCCATCGTAGGTGTAGTCGAACACCGGCGCAAAGCCCGGCAGGCCGCTGTCGCGGAAGTCGGCGGGCTTCTTCTCGCCGGGCTTCAGGGGATGCATGATCCGGCCGATCTTGGTCGACAGAACGAAGTCCTCGCGCGGCTTCTCGCGCAACGCCGCGCCCATGCGCAGCTCGCTGCGGCCATAGCCGTAGAACGGCGAGGTGTCGAAGTAGCGCACGCCGCCGGCCCAGGCGGCGTCGGTCAGCGCCAACGCCTCGGCGTCGGGGATGGTGGCGCGAAAGCCGCCCATCGGTGCGCCGCCGAGACCGAGGGTAGTGACTTCGAGGGTCGTCTTGCCGACGCGGCGTGTGGGAAGAACGGTCATGTGGCCTCCAGACTCAACGCGTTCCCTGGCTCCGCCCACTGGGAGAGCTCGACCGTGATGCCTTCCGGTCCCTTGACGAAGATCAGCTTGCGCGAGTGGAAGTCCATCAGCTCGTTGCGCATGGCGATGCCGTGCGCCCGGAGCCGGGCCACCTCGGCCTCGATGTCGGCCACCGCGAAGCACACGTGGTTGAATCCCACCTTGTCGAGCCGCTCGATGTTCGGATCGGCGAGCGGCTCCGGGTGCCGGTAGCGGAGCAGCTGTACCTCGAACCGCGGTGCGACACCGTGCAGCACGAGGGTCACATGATCCGCCTCGATGCCCGGGACGCCCATGTAGGCGTCCATCACGGGCCCCTTGATCACCACCGCCTTGTCCTCCACGAAGCCGAGGAGGCCGAAGAACGTCCTCGCCCGCTCCAGATCGCGGACGACGACAGTGACGTGGTCGCAGCGCCGGATCATCTGTCGCTCCTTTCGCGCGCCGGGAGCCTGACTCCCTGGTCGAAGGCAGGATAGCACCGCGCGGCGTGAGGCGATCCGGCGCCGATTGCCCGTGTGTCGGGGCGTCTAGCTGGATCCCGCAGGTCGTACCTCATGCCGGATGCGGGTCCAGTGTCGTCGCGAGCCTGGAGGACTTCAGCACAATTTCAGCCCGCGATGCTAAGATCGAAGCGCGGTAAGTCCCTGACGAGCCGTTAGCTCAGTTGGTAGAGCACCTGACTTTTAATCAGGGGGTCGGTGGTTCGATCCCACCACGGCTCACCATTCTTCGACACGCGGAAGCCGCCGTCGCGGCTATGCCCCGCGGATGGCCGAGGAGGCCCAGCGATGCGCACCCCGATCCGCCTTGGTCTGCTGGTCCTGTCGCTCGCCTTCCTGCCAAGCGCCGCTTTTGCCCAGCCGGGCGTCACTCCCACCGAGATCAAGGTCGGGAACACGAATCCGTACAGCGGGCCGCTCTCCGCCTACGGGACCATCGGCAGAGTCATCGGCGCCTACTTCAAGAAGGTCAACGACGAGGGCGGGATCAACGGGCGGAAGATCAACTTCATCAGCTACGACGACCAGTACAGCCCGCCCAAGACGCTGGAGATGACCCGGAAGCTCGTCGAGCAGGACCAGGTCGCCGTGATCTTCCAGCCGCTCGGCACGCCGACCAACTCGGCCATCTGGAAGTACATGAACGACCAGAGGGTGCCCCAGCTCTTCGTGGCGACCGGGGCGACGAAGTTCGGCGATCCGCAGGGCCATCCGTGGACGATGGGATGGCAGCCCACCTATCAGACCGAGGGCCAGGTCTACGCGCAGTACGTGCTCAAGAATGTCCCCGACGCCAAGGTCGGCGTGCTCTACCAGAACGACGACTCCGGCAAGGACTACCTCAAGGGGTTCAAGGACGGGCTCGGCGCCGCCGCCGCCCGGATCATCGTCATGGAGCAGTCGTACGAGGTGACCGATCCCACCGTCGATTCGCAGGTGGTCAACCTGAAGAACAGCGGGGCCAACGTCTTCTTCAACAGCACGGCGCCGAAGTTCGCGTCCCAGGCCATCAAGAAGGCTCATGACCTCGGCTGGAAGCCCGTGCAGATCCTCTCGAGCGTTTCCGCGTCGGTGCAGTCCGTGCTCAAGCCGGCGGGCGTCCAGGCCGCCAAAGGCATCCTGAGCGCCCAGTATCTGAAGGACGTCACCGATCCGCAATGGAAGAACGACCAGGGCTTCAAGAGCTGGGTGGAGTTCATGCAGAAGTACTACCCGGCAGGCTCCCTGGAGGATGCCTTCAATGTCTACGGCTACACAGTGGCGCAAACGCTCGTGCACGTGCTCAAGCAATGCGGCAACGATCTCTCCCGGGCCAACATCATGAAGCAGGCGGCCAGCATCAATGGCCTCTCCCACCCGATGCTGCTGCCCGGAATCCGGATCAATACCGGTCCCAGCGACTTCTTCCCGATCGAGCAGATGCAGCTCGGCCGCTTCGACGGCGAGCACTGGGTGCTGTTCGGCGAGCTCTTCGACGCCTCCCGGAAGTAGGGCCGCGGCGGCGCCGGGAGGCGGTGCGCCCTAGCGTGGATGCAGAGCGCAGGGGACGTACGATGACCTGAGCGCCGTCAGCCGCATGCCGCCGTCGTCCACCACGGTCATCTCGATGACGGCCGGAGGATCCGATCTCCTCCACGTCAGGTCCGACAGGATGTTGATCGAGTAGACGACGCTCCCGCCGACCCGGCTCGCCTCGGCCTGAAAGGCCCAGAACGAGCGCTGCTCGCGCTCGAACGGCTGATACGCGCAGTTCGTCACGATCACTCGCCAGGCGAACGCCTGCACGGGTCGGGGCACCGGGGTATCGCGCGCGAACAGGATCTTCGAGTCCTCGGGAGCGGCGAAGCCGGGCCCCGCGCACAGGATCAGCGCGAGCATCAGGATTCGCCCGGCAAAGCCGGCGCGGCGGCGGGCGACCGAGCACGAGAGCGCTGCGTTCATGGTCGAAGGCCATTGTCGCGCCGGGATGTTTCGCAAGCGCGCGACACGGGGTGGCGTATCATAGGCGACCACGCATGAACCGCCTCCTTCGCTTCGCCCCCGACGTGACGGCGGGAGGGGTCTCGGCACTCGTCACGCTCAGCTACTCCGTCAGCTACGCCGTGCTCATCTTCAGCAACCCTGCCCTCGGACCCTTCCTGGCCTGGGGCTTCCGCGCCGCGCTGATCACCGCGGCCGTCGCGGCCCTCGTCGTGACGCTGCAGAGCTCGTTCCCCTTTGCCATCGCCGGTCCTGACTCCAACGCGACCGCTGTTCTCGCCGTCATGTCCGCTGGCCTCACGCAGACGCTCGTCACCGCCGGCCTCCCCGGCGAGCGCGTGGCGGGCGCGGTCGTCCTCATGCTGGTCCTGAGCGCCGTGGGCGCTGGTCTGCTCGTCTCCCTCCTGGGGCTGCTCCACTGGGGGCGGCTCGTGCGCCTGATCCCCTATCCGGTCTGCGGCGGGTTCCTGGCCGGCTCGGGCTTCCTCCTGCTCGCTGGCGCGTTCAAGGTGCTCACGGGGCAGTCCCTCGACTGGGGCACCATCCTCCTCGTGGCGAGCCAGCCGGCGCTCGCCTGGGGGACGGCGTTCGCCGTCGCCGTGGTGCTCCTCGTGGTTCCTCGCATAGTCCGCCACTTCCTCGTCCTTCCCAGCGTTTTCGTGGGCGCGATCGTCCTCTTTTACGTCGGCTTCTGGCTCAGCGGTCTCACGGTGGAGGCAGCCCGGGCGCAGGGTCTCCTCATGACACCGATCGAGGACGCCAGCAACGTCTGGTGGCCGTCGCTCGCCACGCCATGGCCCGCGCTGCTGGAGCAGTGGCGCAACTTCGTAGCCATGGCCGTGGTGATGGTCGTGAGCATCCTGCTCAACGCCGCCGGCCTCGAGCTGGCGACTCAGCGCGAGGTCGACCTCGATCGCGAGCTGCGGGCGAGCGGGCTCGGGAGCCTGGTCTCCGGCCTCGGGGGCGGCATGGTCGGCTATCTCTCGGTCAGCCGGAGCCTCCTGAATCTCCGTGCGGGTGCCGTGAGCCGCGCCGCGGGCCTGTGGACGGCCATGTTCTGCGCCGTCGTCGCCCTCTTCTTCACGCGACCGCTGTTCTTCTTCCCCCGACCGGTTCTGGCCGGACTCCTGATCTTCCTCGGTCTCTCGCTGCTGCGGGAGTGGCTGTGGGAAGCGTTCTTCAGGCTGCCGGTCCGGGAATACGCCCTCATCGTGGCCATTTTCGTCCTGACCGCTGTCCAGGGCATCATCACCGGTGTCACCTTCGGGCTGGTGGTGGCGTCACTCTTCTTCGCGTACAGCTACAGCCGGGCGAACTACGTCCGGCACGACCTCTCCGTCGCCACCCACCGGTCCAACAAGGAGCGCACGCTGGAGGCCATGGCCACTCTGCAGGCGAGAGGGCATCGCGGCCGCGCGCTCTGCTTGCAGGGCTATCTCTTCTTTGCCCTCGTCAGCAGCCTGGTCGACACCTGCCGCAACCTGATCCTGCGCGACGGGGTGCGCTACCTGCTCCTCGACTTCCGCATGGTGCAGGGGCTGGACGCCTCGGCGGCTCTCGGCTTGAGCAAGCTTCACCAGCTGTGCTTGCGCCATCGGATCACCCTGATCCTGAGCGGGCTCCGGCCCGAGCATCAGGCTGTCCTCGAGCAGATGCGCTTCCTCCCCCGTCGCGACATCCGCGTGGTTTCCGACCTCGATCGCGGGGTCGAGTGGGTGGAGGACTGCCTGCTGGCGAACGGTCAAGGGCTCGAGACCACGGGGCCGTCGACCCAGGACGGTGCGGAGCAAGCGGGGGACCAGCCGCTATCCGCGGATCTCCGGGACATGCTCGCGGCTCACTTCTCGGCCGAGGCCCTGAGCGTCATCCTCGACCTCTGCGAGAGGATCGAGCTTCCGCAGGAGGCGGTGCTCATCAGGCGCGGGGAGGCGGGCGACGCCCTCTACTTCGTCGAGCGCGGCGAGGTCTCGGTCATGGTGCCGCTCGCGGGTGGGGAGCGCAAGAGGATGCGCACGCTGGGGCCGGGAAGCCTCGTGGGAGAGATGGCCCTCTACTCCGGGCAGCTCCGCTCGGCCGACGTGGTGGCCGAAACGCCCTGCCGCGTCCGCCGGCTCAGCGCGGAGCGTTTCGCCCGCCTGGAGCGGGAGAACCCGGCGGTGGTGATCCAGTTTCACAGCTTCGTGGTGAAGCTCCTGACGCAGCGGCTCGGCTCGGCCACCGAGGAGATCCGCGCCTTGCTGTAGCGGGCGTCACCGCCGGGGCGCGGTCATTTTACGGCCAGGAACTGGATCTGGTCGGCCCCGAGGTAGCCGTAGTTCGCCGAGTGATAGAGCAGCGCCGACACGTGGGTGAAGCCCGCCGCACGCACCTGGGCCAGCATCTCCCATCCGAAGTGCCGGAAGGCGAGGACGCCGCCTTCATGGAGGGGATCGCCGTGATACTCGGGCGGGAGCAGGTGCTCGATCTGCCCATCGGATCGAAGGCGCGCGCGGATCAGATTGGCTGGGACCGCGGGGTCGAACGGCGCGGAGAAGAGCATGTGCCCGCCGGGTTTCAGGACGCGGGCGCACTCCGCGAAAGCTGGCTCCAGCTCGGGGACGTGCTCGAAGACCTCGAAGCACAGGACGGCATCGAACTGCCCGGTTGCGAAGGTGAGGCGAGTGAGATCCTCGTTGCGTATGCCGGTGGCGCTGGTTCCGCCCAGCGGCATGGTCGGGCCAAGGTACTCGCTGCCGACCGCGCCCGGGAACTGTCTCTGCACCCAGCGGAAGAGCGGGGTGACCTGCTCGGTCATGTAGATCTGGGCGCTGCGATCCAGCTGCATGACGCGATCCAGGATGTGCACGGCGGCGCGCATGCGATTGCTCAGGAAACAGATGGGACAGATCAGATGCTCCCGCCAATTGATCTGGAACCCCCCGGCCGCCGGCGCCGCGTAGCGTGAAGTGACCT
>Ga0335071_10004562_pt1 | contig 14467 bp, 8 predicted proteins | sample Lox_Sample_15_FD_206724 | JGI IMG/M metagenome (GOLD analysis project Ga0335071, IMG submission 206724) | Soil microbial communities from Loxahatchee National Wildlife Refuge, Florida, United States - Lox_Sample_1.5 | ecosystem: Environmental > Terrestrial > Soil > Wetlands | place: USA: Florida... | reverse complement strand
GCAACATCATGTTCATCTTTCCCGGACGCGCCCCCGCCGTCATGGGAAACATGAGTTCGGCCCGCTCCTATCTGCTTACCTACCAGGACTATGTCGACATCCGCACACAAGGCGCTCATGTCCGCAATGCCGCCCCACTGATCTCGCGTGGCGACCTTCACGAGGTCAGCGAGTTCGCCAGCGGAAGCGGCGAGATTCTCGGCACCGAGCCGCAACTGAACGAAATCAGCTATCTTCCCATCAAGGACGGACGCTGGCTCAACGAACTTGACGGCATTCAGCGCCGCAACGTGATCGTCCTCGGCAACGACTTGTTAAAGACGCTTTTCCCCGGCCGTCCCGCGCTCGGTGCTTTCGTCCTGCTCAACGGCCTGCGATTTGAAGTCATCGGCACTATGCCCCACGTCGGGCGCGGCGATAATACTTGGCTCAACATGCGCGGCTACATCCCGTTTCAAGTCATGGCCGCGAGCTTTCCCATCAAAGGAGAGAACCACCAGAATTCGATCTCTTTTGTGGAATATCAACCGCTGAACACCGCCACTCATCTTCTGGCTCAAGCCGACGTTCATAAGATCATCGCCCGCAACCACGGGTTCGAAGCCAAGGATCAGGATGCCTTCGACGAATGGGATATGGTCCAGGAATCCCAGATGATGGGTACCATCTTCAACGTTATGAACACATTTCTGGGAGCGGTCGGAATGGTGACGCTCGCATTGGGCGCAATCGGCGTGATCAATATCATGCTGGTAGCCGTAAGCGAGCGCACCCATGAGATCGGCCTGCGTAAGGCTTTAGGTGCTACAAACCGCAGCATCCTTTTCCATTTCTTTCTCGAAGGCCTGCTGCTGACACTCGGAAGCGGCCTGCTTGGCATGGCCCTGGCCGCGGGGCTCATGACAGCGATGGGAGGTATCCGTGGACCGAATGGATTCGATCCGCCGAAAGTGGTGCCCATGTCGGCCATGCTCGCAATCGGAAGCCTCACATTGGCGGGAGTTGTGGCTGGCCTTTATCCCGCTCGCAAAGCGGCCATGCTGCAACCGGTCGAAGCCTTGCGGCAGGAATAACTCTCAAGCCGAGACGGGCTCAGTGCGTCTCTCTTGCACCGGAAAACGCGCCCGGGAACGAAGGGAATCGTAGCCCTACAATGATCCGTGATCTGCTCCGCGAATCCTACACTGCGATGCGCCATAACCGTCGCCGCACCACGCTGACCATGCTGGGCATGGGATGGGGTATCGCGACGGTTGTCATGCTGCTCGCCTATGGTGACGGCTTCGGCCAGGCCTGCACCAACATCTTCGCCAATTTCGGCACGCGCCTGGTGATCGTGGTTCCCGGACAAACCTCCCTGCAGGCGGGAGGAAAAAAGGCCGGCGAGAACATCCGCTTCACCCAGGACGACGTCGAGGCTCTCTCCACTAATCTTCCTCAAATTACCCAGATCACTCCCGAAATTGGCAAGCAGGCGAACGTCCAGTACGAAAACCGTGCCTTCACGTTCTATACCAGCGGAAATAACCCGAACGTCATGGCCATTCGGTCTCTGAAACTCGCGCAAGGGCGCTTTTACAACATGGAGGATCAGATTGAGCGCGCCCGCGTTGCCGTAATCGGGTCGGAAACCAAGGACAAGTTGTTTTCCGGGCGCAATCCTCTCGGAGAACACATCCGGGTCGACGGGCTCAGCTTCGAGGTGATTGGAGTTCTCGAACCCAAGATGCAGGAGGGCAATAGCGACATCAATCGAGTCGTCTACATCCCCCTCAATACTGTGAGTGACCTCCGCAGCACCCGCTATCTCGACACCATCTGGTTTACGTACCAGATGCCCGATTACGAAACGCTTGAGCAGTCCGTTCGCAATATCCTTGCGGGGTTGCACAAGTTCAACCAATCCGATCGCCAGGCCGTCGAGGTGTTCAACATCCAGAAGCAGGTACATCAATTCGAAATCATCACGCTCGGCCTGAAGATCCTCATGGGCTTTATTGGCACCCTCACGCTCGGTATCGGCGGCGTGGGCCTGATGAACATCATGCTGGTCTCGGTCACGCAACGCACCCGCGAAATCGGGATGCTCAAAGCCCTCGGCGCCGAGCGCCGTGACATCCTCCTCCAATTTCTCGCTGAAGCCCTTGCCATTACGTTCGTCGGCGGTGTGTTCGGAATTGTCCTCGCGTATGGAGTGGCGCTTTCCGTAGGTCGCCTTACGCTCTACAGCGCATTCGCCAAAAATGGACAAGCTGGCGACATCCGGTTGATCATCGCTCCCGGAACTCTGATTGCTTCCACGCTGATCCTCGCAGCCGTAGGTCTGATCAGCGGCATGATCCCCGCTGTCCGCGCCTCCCGCCTGGATCCGATTGAAGCACTACGCCACGAATAGCGTCGTCCGCGCTTTTTGGTTTTCGGAATAGGAATCGCTTCAGGAGTATCCTGTGTGGCGAAGGGTTCAGAACCGACCTGCTCCTTAACAGGACCTCGTCATTTCTGTGAGTGCGGTTTGATAGGAGGCTCAGATGATACCCACAACGTGCAGGAACGCTTCCCTCCATCTATCGCTCTTCCTTATCCTGATCTCGTTCGCCCGTGCCGCGGACTGGCCGCCCATCACCCCGGATCAGAAATCAACCAGCAGCGTTTCCCAACAGCCCGATGCGCCCGCCGTGATTTTTTATCGTGAGGACACGACCGACGACTCAAAGAACTTCCGTTCCGTTTACGTTCGTCTGAAAGTTCTCACCGAGGCCGGAAAGCGCTACCAGGATGTCGAAATTCCGGTGGGACACAATGCATTCACTGTTTCGCAGGTTAGTGGACGCACGGTTCAGCCTGACGGCCAGATCGTTCCTTGGGATGGCCAACCGATCGACAAAATTGTAGTTCGCGATCACGGCCTTCGCCTGCATGTAAAGTCCTTCACCCTGCCCGCGGTTGCGGTCGGCAGCATCCTCGACTATCGCTACTCGCTGCATTTCGCGGAAGATTCTCGAAACGCTCCAGAATGGCTGGTCCAGAACGAACTGTTCCAGAAGAGGGTCGTTTTCAAATTCATCCCCACCAAGTATCAACCGAAAGTTGACTCTTTGCGCGGCGATACCGGCAGCTACGATCGCATCGGCAACAGCAATCTCGAGCAGGTCAACAGTGAATATACCTGGATCAACCACCTGCCTGCAGGAAAGCAGCCGGAAGACCATATGACCGCTGTCGACCAATACAAGTGGGTCGGCTTTGAGATGAACGACGTTCCCCCAGCTGCTTACGAACCCGATCAGCCTCCACCAATCGCTGTCAGCTGGCGAGTGGATTTCTTCTACCGCACGCAGGCGAAGCCAGACACTTATTGGAAGGCCGCAGGCAAGAACTGGGATAAGGAGGTCGAATCATTCCTTTCCAAAAAAGGCGGCGTATCAGAAGCCGTTACGAAGCTCGTGGAGGCAGGAGACAACCCTGAGGCAAAACTGCGGAAAATTTACGATTTCGTGTCGCAACTTCAAAACCAGAGTTTTTCAGCATCGGCTCCGGCTATCGCACTTGCTCCTGCTGCAGGTGCGGAAGAAGTTTTGAAGAACCGTGGGGGAACCCACGATGAACTGAATCGGCTGTTTCTGGCCATGGTTCGCGCCGCGGGCATACCTGCCGCGATGATGTGGGTTCCCGATCGGGGCAAGGCACCCTTCGATATCGGATACATGACCACCGATCAGTTCGTTGCCGAGATCTCCGTCGTGCAGCTCGGAGGGCAAGATGTCTTTCTTGACCCGGGCACAAAGTTCTGTCCCTACGGGTTGCTGCCTTGGCATTATGCCGGCGTCCGCGGCATGCGTCAGAACACAGGCGCCAATCCCACTCTCGTCGATACTCCCGCCCCCACTTACAAGGGAGCTTTGATCCAACGCGTTGCCCGTGTACAGGTCATGGAAAAGGGCATGATGCAAGGCCAGGTGGCGATCGGTTATGCCGGCCAGGAAGCAATGACCCGCCGTGAAATGGCCGCGGGCTTAAGCCCAGATGACCGTCAGCGATTCCTGGAACATGAACTCGCCAGTTGGCTCCCTCCGGGTACGACTGTACATCTGACCAACACGCCTGACTGGGACAAGACGGAAGGAACACTTGCCGCACAATTCAAGGTGACAGGTCCGCTTGCCACGGGCGAAGGGGGCAAGTGGCAGATTCCCGCGCAGATTTTCGAAACGAATTCTCGGGCGCGATTCACCTCTGCTCAGCGCACCAGCCCAGTGTTCTTCGATTATGCATCGCGTCGAGTCGATGAAGTCCACATTTCCTTACCTGACAATATAGCCGCGGACAACATGCCTGCTGCTCGACAGGCGAAAACCCCTTACGCTCTTTACGTGAGTGAGCAGAAATCCGAAGGCCCACGGGGCATCGTCTCGACTCGAGACATTGCCATGAACGGAGTTCTGTTCACTCCGAACGAGTACAAAGACCTGAAGGAGTTCTATGACAAAGTTGCGGATGGTGACAAAGGAACAGTTCCTCTGAAAGGCTCTTTGTAGTTGCAGCGCGTGAACATGATGTCGCCGGGCGAACATATCGGGTTACGATAGTTACCATTTCTGCCATGTATAATCTCCTGCAGGCGATATAGCTGTGGGATTCAGGCTTTGGCAACTCCAAAAATCATTCGTGCATCCCCGTAGTATCCAGGATCTTTCGCGCAACCAGGTACACAGTCGGGAGTGGGCCGCATGCCGGTTACTTCCTGAGGCGAAATCAAATGGAACCTCGTGGCTTTCGCGAGGCTATTCTGGCTTCGAAACTTTCTTGATGAGCAAGGGCACACCCCACAGATGTGTCAGAGGTTCGTAGTTGGAGAACGTTGTCATGGCCGGCCGTTCCTCATTCGTATCGTTTCTTTCTCCCCTCGACGAATCACTCGTGGGACGGCGATTTACCTTGGCCGTCGCACTGGCCGTCCTCGCCGTTTCGCTTCGCGCTTTGCTGGAACCGATTCTCGGGCATGTTGCCTTCTATATCACCGTCCTCATGACGGAAGCGTTTTGCGCGACGGTGGCTGGGTTTGCTCCTGCCGTGGTGAACGGCGTTCTTGGCTTCGCCGGGGTTCTGTATTTCTTCGTGGATCCGCGCTACTCGCTGCGCGTATCGGCCGCGGAAGTGCACGGAGTCGTAGGTTTCTTCCTGGTTTCAATTGTGCTCATCGGTCTGGGGGTGGCGAACCGGGGAAAGCAACTGCGGCTTAACCAGACGATTTCAGCTCTCGTGAGCGAGGCAGCGGAACGCAAGCGGGCGGAACAGGAACTCCAAATTGCGCATGCCGGCCTGGAGAAACGTGTCCAGGAGCGTACAACCGAGCTCTCCGGAGCTCTCGCCAGGTTGAGAACGGAGATCGCCACACGCGAGCAAACAGAAGAACAACTGCGCCAGCTTTCCGTGCGTGTCATGAGCTTGCAGGACGAGGAACGGCGCCGCATCGCCCGTGATCTGCACGATACGACCGGGCAGACTCTTTCGGCGATGAAAATGACCATTGCATTGATCGAGGAGCTTGCCGGGAAGACTCCGGAATGTGCGCAACTCATCCGGGAAATGACGAACCTCGCCGATCAAGCGCTGAAAGAAGTGCGGACAACTTCGTACTTGCTGCATCCTCCGCTCTTGGACGAAGCCGGCATTCTTTCCGCGATCCGATGGTTTGTGGATGGCTTCTCGAAGCGCAGCGGGATTCAGGTGAGCTGTGAAATTCCGGAGAGGATGGACCGCCCCTCACCGCATCAGGAACTGGTATTGTTCCGGGTCCTGCAGGAAAGCTTGACGAACGTCCACCGGCATTCCGGCGCCACTGCGGCGGGTGTAACGCTGGAATCGAATGCGGAGCACCTGAGGCTCGAGATAAGTGACAACGGCAGCGGCATATCCCATGACCGGATCCCGCGCGAGGCCGGCAGCCACGCTGGTGTCGGCATCTCGGGAATGCGGGAAAGGGTCCGGGAACTCGGTGGCCAACTTGAAATTCGATCCTCCACCCACGGGACGACGGTTTCAGTGATCGTACCGCTCTCTGGAACCTCTGACATGCATTCCGAAAACCTCAGTGTTTCCCTTCGTTAATCTTCCCAATTGAGTTCAAATCTGCTTCCTCTCGGCCTTCTTAAGAGAGTAGGTGTATTTACAGCCCGACCTTAGGGTATCCGCCCGATACCCGCCCCAACAGCGATTGTTGATGATGACCTCGAATCTTCCGCTCATAACATCTGTTTTGATAGCCAAAGGTTAGCCACTCCTGCCCTGGCTTACCGAGGAGTTAGGTCCCGATCGCGGTCTCCCACTCGACATTTCCAGTTCCGGAGGTTCTATGAAGTGCCAGGTTGTTTCCGTTCGTCTTGTCTTTGCCTTGCTGGTTGCTCTGCTGTTGTCATTTTTACCGAGCGCCGGCTGGGCGCAGTCCCTTACTACCGGCGGTATCACCGGAACAATCACTGACCCTAGCGGGGCTGCGGTGCCAAATGCCAGCGTCACTTTAAAGAACAATGGCACGGGCGAGACGCGTACGGCTACGTCAAACAGCACTGGTTTCTACCGCTTTCCTCTTTTGAATCCGGGCAGCTACAGCGTGGCGGTCACAACCCCGGGATTTCAGGCCACCCAACAGAACGTCAGCGTCGCAGTGGGACAGACCAGCAACGCAAATATCGCTTTGCAGGTTGCCGGCGCGAGCCAGACGGTGGAAGTTACGGCCCAGGGCGGTGCGGTTCAGACCGACAACGGCAATGTCTCGACAACGATCAGCCCCGAAATCGTAGCGAACATGCCGAATCCCGGCAATGATCTGAGTTTCTATGTCCAGACTGCTCCCGGTACAACCATGAATACGCAGGCCGGATACGGAAACAGTGCCACCTTCGGCATTTCCGCAACTTCCAATCTCTTCACCGTCGACGGAATGAACGAGAATGATCCGTTCCTGAACCTCAACAATTCCGGGGCAACCAACCTCATGCTCGGAGCCAACGACGTTCAGACTGCGGCCGTGGTCAATAACGGCTACTCGGGAGAGTATGGAACCCTGGCCGGCGCGAACGTGAACTACGTCACCAAGTCCGGCGCGAACAAATTCCACGGCAACGCCGAGTACTTTTGGAATGGGCGTGTCCTCAACGCGAATGACTGGTTCCTAAATAATCAAGGGGCACCGCGCCCATTTGACAATGCCAATCAGTGGGCGGCATCGATCGGCGGGCCGATTAGGAAAGACAAGACCTTTTTCTTTCTCGACACGGAAGGATTGCGGCTCCTGATTCCCACTTCGCAGCCCGTATTTATTCCCAGCCCGCAATTCCAGGCAGCCACTCTGGCGGCCATTCCCGGCGCAGAGACCGCTTTCTACACGCAATTGTTCAACCTCTACAACAACGCACCGGGTGCAAACCGAGCTGCGAATTCGCTGCCGGGGGGCGGCTGTGATGGCTCCGTTACTCTCGCGGGCGGTGCTCCTTGCGCTTTGCAGTTTCAATCGAACATCAGCAATCTAACCACCGAATGGCTGCTGACGGCGCGCGTTGACCAGAACATCAGCAACACCGACCGTTTGTTTGTGCACTTCCGCACCGATCACGGGCTTCAGGCCACAATTACAGATCCGATCAATCCGGCCTTAAATGCGCAGAGCATCCAGCCTCAGTATGAAGGCCAATTACAGGAAACTCACCAGGTCGGCGCGAATGGCGTCAACCAATTCATTCTCGCCGGTTCCTGGTATAGCGCAGTTTTCGGGCCGCCCAATCTGGCATCCGCCATCTCTCTGATTCCGTACCAGATGACCCTCACGAACGGCGCCTTTACCACTCCAGGAAGTACGTTCTACAGCACTTGGCCGCAGGGAAGAAACGTTACTCAATATCAAATTGAAGACGATTTCTCGTGGCAACGTGGCGCTCACAATATGAAATTTGGCGTCAACTTCCGCCGCAATGACATCACCGACTACACGCCCGGAGGAAATACCACCGTTATACCCACCGCCAATTTCAGCACCCAAGCCAGTTTCCTCGCAGGCACCGCGGACAGCTATGTGCAGGGATTCGCCTCCCGTCCGACCGAACCGCTGGCCCTCTACAGCCTGGGACTGTACGCCCAAGACCAATGGGCGGTGCGCCCAACCCTGAAGGTGACGCTCTCACTGCGTGCCGAGCACAACTCCAACCCAATCTGCGTCACCAATTGCTTTGCGCGGCTCACTGACACCTTCTCCGCCATCTCGCACGATCCACTTCAGCCTTACAACCAGGCAATCACCACTGGATTACATCAGGCGTTGCCCGGGTTCCAGAGTATTGCGTGGGAGCCTCGTGTAGGCTTCGCCTGGCAGCCTTTCGGCCAAGGTCGAAGCGTTCTGCGCGGCGGAATCGGTGTGTTCGCAGATGTCTTCCCCGGCACGACCGCTACCTCGTTCGACACAAACTCGCCCCTGAAGAACACGTTTGTGGTTGCCGGTGGCCCGTCAGCCGCGACGTTTATTCCAATCGCACCCGGTGTCCCGGGCGACGCGGAATCCATTGCCGCTGCTTCTAACGCCGCCTTTGTCTCCGGATTTAACTCGGGGTTGAACCTGGGCCAGATCAGTGCCTCTTTGCCGGGCGCGGTGGCCTTCACTCCACCTTCCATTTTCAACGCGCAACGCCACATCCAGTACCCCACGTACTACGAGTGGAATCTGGAATTTCAGCAGGCAATTGGAAACAAAGATTCCTTCTCTATCAACTACGTGGGCAATCACGGGAGCGATTTGGCGGGCGTCAACCCTGGCGTAAACGCTTATTGCGATGCGATCTGCCTCGCGGCCTTGGGAGCGGGCGTGGGCGGTGGCGCGCCGTTGGCTACCTTCCTGGGTCTTCCCGCCGCGGTCCCCGATCCCCGCTTTACGACCGTCCAAGAAGTGGGCAATCCTGGAGTTTCTAACTACAACGGCCTCGTGGTCTCTGTTTCGCGCAGGATCTCAAGCAGTTTCCAAGCTCAACTGTCATACACCTGGAGTCACGCCCTGGACGATATTTCCAATGGTGGATTCCTGCCCTTTAACTTCGATACCAATACCAGCATTCTCGCTCCGCAGAACCCGTACAACTGGAAGCAGTACAACTACGGCAACGCAGACTACGACGTGCGCCACCAGGCCAGCCTGACTTGGACCTACAACACGCCCAGAATAAAGCGGGGAGTTTTGGACGTGTTGGCGAACTGGACCATCTCCGGATTCATGTTCGCGCGAACTGGACTCCCGTTCACAGCCATCGACGGCACGTCCTCCGGAATTCTGAGCTCGTTTAACTACGGCCCGGCAGTTGGAATGGATCTGTTCGCCAACGATCTGACCGGCCCCATCTCTTGCGGCCGAGCTTCGGTGGCCAGCGTCGTTGGAACTCCCCGGCAATGCCCGAGTGCAGCTGACTTTAGTTCGCCAGTCGGAACTGGTGGCATCGCCGGCTTCGGCGCGCAACGCCGCAACCAGGTAAATGGTCCGTCGTACTTTGACGCCGATCTTACCCTCATGAAGAACTTCCGCATTCCCAAGTGGGAAGGCGCCGAACTCCAGATCGGTGCTACCGCATTCAACGTCCTCAACCATCCCAACTTCGATCAGCCGGTCGGAGACATCTCCAACCAGCAGTTCGGATTAATTAACCGGACGGTTGCCACACCCACGAGCATATTCGGCTCCTTCCTCGGTGCAAACGCTGCTCCTCGTGCCCTGCAGATTCGAGCTCAGCTTCGTTTCTAAACGTAAACTTCGCATCACCGTTGCGGCCCGGATTCAACCGGGCCGCTTTCTTCTTGCGTTGTCATCCTGAGCGGAGCGAAGGATCTCTTACCTGTGAAAGCGACACCTAGCCCTCAAGAAATTTCTACCTGCGCAGGTTCGTGAGAAGACCTAATCACTTCAGCTGCAAAGTCCTCAGCATTCCCTCAAATGCCGGCCGCATCGACCCAAAGTCCTTGTCCGGCGCGATGAATACCAGATATAACAAGCTCCCGTCCTTGCCCGGAAATGTGACTACCCAATCCCGTTCCTCCAACGCTTTTCCCTGAGCATCCTTGATTGGAGATGGGCCCACCAGGTCCGCCGACTTCCCCGCCGTGCCATTCACGCGAATGGTCTCATCGTTCCCGATCTGCTTCATGTCGGGATTCGATTGCCGCAAGGATGCCAGCAACGCATGTGTAGCTCCGTCCAGGCTCGCTCCCGCCTCTTCCGGCTGATAGTTGGCCACCATCACTCCGTACGCAACCGCGTTCTGGCTGACGCCACTTCCGGGCGCGATCGTGACGTTCGAATTGGCATCGCCGAAGACCTTCCAATTCTCCGGGTACGAAATCTGATACTCGTTGTGATTGAAGACCTTCAAGTTCAAGCTAGGGGTTACGTCCGATGCCGAAGGCGCGGGCGCACCGCCTGGGCCAGCCTGTTTCTGCATGGCCGCGACTTCGGCCGAGCTAAGCGGCTTCATCCCTTCCACTCGCGTCTTCACATCGCGGAACTCCTGGTTGTCCCCGAGATAAGTCCGCGGCATCAGTGTCTTCACTTCCTTTGTCACAGCCTCTGCCCGATTTCCCGGATTCGGATGGTCGCTCAGAAACTGATTCATCAACGAATTCGCGCTCGATCCCATCTGTTTCTCAAGCTTGGTGAAGAACACCGCCATCTGCTGCGGTTCGTAGCCGGAGTCATACATGACATCGGTGCCCAGCAAGTCGGCTTCCGATTCTGACTGTCGCGAGTTCTTGAGGAAGTATGATCCCACCCCAAATGAAATTCCCAACTCGGCAGCTTTCGCCAGCGCGCTGTTGCCCATAATGCCAGCAAGGATCGCCAGAGGCAGCTGCGCCCCCATCTGCTTCGACGCCGCCCGTGTTCCATGACGCTGGACCACGTGCGAAATCTCATGCGCCATCACGCCCGCCAGTTGCGCCTCGTTATCAGCGGCCTGGATCGTTCCCAGGTTGACGAAGATGGGTCCTCCGGGCAGCGCGAACGCATTGATGTCCTTCACATTCACCACGTGGAAGTTGTACGGCCACTTGTATCCCGGCGCGTGCTCCGCCAGCCTGCCCCCGAGTTTCTGGACGTACTGCACCACCGGATCGGAGTCCGGCAAAACCGGCATCTGCTTCATGACCTCGGCCGCATTCTGTTTGCCCAACTGGATCTCCTCGTCTTGCGAAAAGATGTCAAACCCACGCGTAGGCTCGACACGAGCCTCCGCAAAAGGAGATCGGACAAGCACGGCGATAAGCAGCAGAGCAGCAAAGCGGACGCAGGGTGAGTGGGTCATCAAAACATGATAATCCCTTTGAAATGCGAAGGTTCAGCCGGTCTTCTGCTTGACCGGTAGCACTTGGAATGAAACTGACGTGACTCTCGTCACGGCTTCCTGTGACTCCAATCATCGTTCCCGATCGGAATACCCGGTATCCCAGAACAACGCGTCCGGGGCAAGGTTGCTCCGGCGCGGGCCCACATGTTCAAGGATATCGAGCACCTGGTTCGATTAGCTGCGGTCCTGGTGATTGCCCTGATCGCTTTCGCGGCAATTCGCGTTGCTGTCGTTCCAAAGACCTTCGGCGAATACGGGCACTACCGCGCCGCCGCCCTTAACGATATCGCAGCCCGGTCTATCTCTTTCGCCGGTCACGACGTATGCGAAGGCTGTCATACCGATGTAGTCGATCAGAAGAAACTCGGTAAGCACGTCGTAGTGCCCTGCGAAGCCTGCCACGGGGCCCAAGGCCGTCACGCCGACGATCCTGCCTCTGTGAAACCGCCAAAGCTCGACACAGCCGTCGTCTGCTCGCGCTGCCATGAAGCCAACTCCGCCAAGCCGAAATCCTTTCCGCAGGTTGTGACTGTGGACCACGCGGGCGGGATCGCTTGCGATACCTGCCATCAGCCCCATCGTCCCAGGATCGAAGACGAAGCGCCCAACACCGCCAAGGTGAATCCGGAAGGGAAGAGATAAATGGACCTTACGCGCCGTCATCTCCTTCTCCTCCTGCCTTCTGCCGCGGCCGCGTGGAATTACGTGCTGGCTGGAACTCCGGAAGCCGCGCCGAACTACCGGCGGACCGAGCACTGGTGGGGCATGCTGATCGATATTCCCAAGTGCATCGGGTGCGGCAGTTGTGTTCGCGCCTGCGCCGAGGAGAACGACGTTCCCGACGGCTACTTCCGCACATGGATCGAGCGCTACCATGTCGCCGACTGGAAAATCGAACGCCCACAGGTCGAATCACCCAACGGTGGCAAGCAGGGTTTCCCGCCAAATGAAAACAGTGAAGGGAAGAACTTCTTTGTCCCTAAGCTCTGCAACCACTGTGAGGATTCTCCCTGCACGCAGGTCTGTCCGGTTGGAGCAACCTTCGTCAGCCCTGACGGCGTCGTGCTCGTCGACAAGAGCTACTGTCTCGGCTGCCGCTATTGCGTGCAGGCGTGTCCCTACGGATGCCGCTTCATCAATCCCAACACGAATACCGCGGAGAAGTGCACTCTGTGCTACCACCGCATCACCAAGGGATTGACGACTGCCTGCTGTGAAGTGTGTCCGACCGGCGCTCGGCAACTCGCGGACCTTAAAAATCCGAAAGACCCGATCCACGAATTCTTGCGGACTCACACCGTGCAGGTTTTGAAGCCGCATATGGCCACAGGGGCCAAGGTCTTCTACGACGGAATGGACGGCTCGGTCCGATGAAATGTGGTCCCGGACGCATTCGACCGGACCGCGAAGCGGTGAAGGGCGGAAGTCGCAGGCAGGAAAATGGGCTTTAGCCCCGGTGCTTAAGGAGGCTCGTGCAAATCCCGGTTCAGGGTTTCATGTACCCGAACGAGGTCGAACTCCAGTGGAGCGTCCTCATCGTTCTCTATCCCTTCATCACCGGACTGGTCGCCGGGGCGTTCATTCTTGCATCCCTGGAGCGCGTCTTCCGTGTCGAGGCCGTGAAGCCCACCTACCGCCTTGCCTTGCTCACCGCGCTCGCTTTTCTCCTGGTCGCGCCACTCCCGCTGCAGTTGCACCTGGGACATCCCGAGCGCTCGTTTGAGATGTACCTGACACCCCATCGCTCGTCGGCGATGGCCATGTTCGGTTTCGTTTACCTTTGGTATCTGATGGCTGTGTTACTGTTGGAAATCTGGTTGGACTACCGCCGCGACATCGTCCTGAAGTCCAAGTCTTCGACCGGCGTCGCGCGCGTCTTCTACCGCCTTCTCACGCTCGGCTCCGAGAACATCAGCACACGTTCGCTCCGCATTGATGAGCAACTCGGCTACATGATCACAGTGGTCGGTATTCCTTCCGCCTTCCTGCTCCACGGCTACGTGGGATTCATCTTCGGGTCGGTAAAGGCGAATCCCTGGTGGTCCTCTCCGCTCATGCCCATCGTGTTCATTTTCTCCGCCATGGTTTCGGGTATTGCCGCGGTCATGCTGCTTTATATGGGTTCGGCGCGCCTGCGCCGGAGTGCCATCGACATCCGCTGCCTGGATAAAATCGCGCAATATCTCTTCTATACGTTTGTCATCGATTTCAGCCTCGAAATGCTTGACCTTCTGCAGCGCATTTATGAGGCCGACGAATCCTTCCGCAGCCTCGACTTCATGGTCCACACCCGGCTCTGGACTTCGCAGGTGATCGTCCAAATCCTGCTTGGTACGGTTACACCCATCACTCTTCTGGGTCTCACCCAGGTCCTGAAATTCCGCGATGTGGTGCGAAAACGTTTGTATGCATTGGCTGGATGCCTGACGCTGGTCGGCATCTTCGCGATGCGGTGGAACGTCGTGATCGGAGGGCAGCTGTTTTCGAAGAGTTTCCTGGGATATACGACCTACAAGATGGGCTTCGCCACGCGCGAAGGACTGTTAACCGCGATTGTGTTGATGCTTCTACCCTTCGTCATTCTCTGGGTACTGGTGAAGTTGCTGCCTCCATGGACGGATTCGTCCCGCCCGCCCGCTGGCGGCGTGGCTCCTGCCCAGATCTGAATCGTTGCAGCTCCCCGAGCAAGGCCTTTTCAACTCGCCTTGCATGCCGCCCCGCCTGCCCACAGCATCTGCATGATGCATGACGTCTGGCCGCCGACGCGGATTGGCGGCATGGCCTTTGCATTCTTGTCATGGAGATATTCGATCAGGCCGTCACCCGATACTCCCATTTGCGCGAACATAATTCCCCTGTCATCGTGCTCGTCCATTCCCGCTGCATGAATGAATTCGTGTACGACGATCACTTCCTTCTGCTTCTTCGTTCCCTCCACTCTTCCCGGGAGAAAAGTTACAGCAAAGAAAATTTCTTTCGGAGACTCGTCATGGTAGAAGGCGCGTGTTTTGCCATGAAGACGGTCGGGGCTGAAACCCGTCCCGGGGTTCACGGTTGTTCCGTCATACGTGTATTCCGTGTGTCCATTGGCGAGAACC
>Ga0335071_10004561_pt1 | contig 14468 bp, 8 predicted proteins | sample Lox_Sample_15_FD_206724 | JGI IMG/M metagenome (GOLD analysis project Ga0335071, IMG submission 206724) | Soil microbial communities from Loxahatchee National Wildlife Refuge, Florida, United States - Lox_Sample_1.5 | ecosystem: Environmental > Terrestrial > Soil > Wetlands | place: USA: Florida... | reverse complement strand
GCTGGGACGAGGCCGTTATAAAACCGGGCGCACGCATTCTCTCAAATCGAATGCGCTACGTGGAACAGATGAAACAGGAGCTTCCTCAGGGTCTTTTTGGCGCGGAATCTTTGAAAATGCACTATGTCTCGACAATAACAGACGAACCGCTGGATGTGCCCGCAATCGAGGAGTGCTTCAGACAGCGGCTGTACCGGGCAAGAACGAGCGACAGAAAAACCGGATACACGTCCGTGGGACCGCACCGCGATGATCTCAAACTGTATGTGAACGGCAAGTCTCTGGTAGATTTCGGTTCGTCAGGACAACAGCGATCGTGCCTGCTCTCCCTGTATTTTTCCCAAATGGAAATCCATCGCAAAACACATGGTCATTATCCGGTGTTTCTTGTGGACGATGCCGAAGCCGAACTGGATACGGTGAGAATCGATGTGTTTCTGAAATTCCTGTCTCAACGAACTCAGACTTTTTTAACTTCCGCAAAAGATTTTCTTCTCCCCTCAATCCCTGAACGAACGACGCATTTTGAGGTAAAAAACGGCGAAATTTTACCTGTTTTGGACGCCCGTTGATCTGGCAAGTCGTTTCACTAAAGCAATAAGATGCCGTCCTTAGTTTAAATATATGTAAACAAACAACATAGATGCTGTATATCCTTAAGAATTTCCCTCCGCTTCACCGCTGCTTTGTGCTATAATTCAATTGCTGTAAACGCTTAAATAATTTATTGGAAATAAATAGGTTGTAGGGTTTTGAGTTAACCAGGTTTCTCATCCAAATTGAAGAAAATCCGGCATGAATGAAAACATAATTTCGCCCGAAAATGAAAATATCCGCATGCCCGGAGAGCCAAACGACGAAGGTGAAGCTTACGGGGCGGATAAAATAAAAGTGCTGGAGGGTTTGGAAGCAGTCCGCTTGCGTCCGGCGATGTATATCGGCTCCACCGGAATCGAGGGTTTGCATCACCTGATTTATGAGGTGGTCGATAATTCCGTCGATGAGGCGCTCAACGGTTTCTGCGATCGGGTCGAAGTTACGATTCACATCAACAACAGTGTTACAGTCATCGATAATGGACGCGGCATTCCGACGGATTTTCACGAGCAGACACAAAAATCGGCGGCAGAAGTTGTATTGACGGTTCTGCACGCCGGCGGAAAGTTCGATAACGATTCCTACAAAGTCTCCGGGGGCCTGCACGGCGTCGGCGTTTCGGTGGTGAATGCCTTAAGCCAGCGCCTCGATCTTGAAATCTGGAGAGGCGGAAACGTTTTCGAGCAAAGCTACGAACGAGGAAAGCCTGTAACCGAATTCCGCCAGACGGGAACGACCAAGCGCCGCGGCACGAAAATTACTTTTGTCCCGGACAGCGAGATATTTGAATCGCTGGAGTTCAGCTATGACACGATTGCCGCGAGATTGCGCGAGCTTTCCTTCCTCAACAAAGGACTCGAGATCGTCCTCGAGGATCTGCGCTCGGATCGCCGTGAGGTGTTCAAGTATGAAGGCGGCATTTCTTCATTCATAGAGTACCTGAACAAAAACAAAAACGTTCTCCACCCCAAGCCCATTTATTTCGAGACGAAGAAGGAAGAAGTCATCGTGGAAGTGTCCATGCAGTACAACGACGGATACAGCGAGACGATCTTTTCCTTCGCGAACAACATCAACACCCACGAGGGCGGTTCACATCTGTCGGGATTCAGGGCGGCGCTGACCCGCACGATCAATGCGTATGCCCAGGCGGAAGATCTTTTGAAAGATCTGAAGGAGAATCCGACGGGGGAGGATGTGCGAGAGGGTCTGGTTGCCGTCGTCAGCGTCAAGCTGAGAAATCCGCAATTCGAGGGGCAGACCAAAACCAAGCTCGGGAACAGCGAGGTCAAGGGGCTTGTGGAGAATGCCGTCAATGAGAGCCTCGGCGCTTTCCTGGAGGAAAATCCCGCGCTGGCGCGCAGGATTCTCAGCAAAGCGATCGAGGCGGCGCGTGCGCGCGAGGCTGCGCGCAAAGCCCGGGACCTGACGCGGCGCAAGGGCGCCCTGGATACGGCCCTACTGCCCGGCAAGCTCGCGGATTGCCAGGAACGCGACCCCAAATTTTGCGAAATCTTTATCGTCGAGGGCGACAGCGCGGGAGGATCGGCGAAGCAGGGCCGCGACCGAAAGTTTCAGGCAATTCTTCCGCTGAGGGGAAAAATCCTCAATGTGGAGAAAGCGCGCTTCGACAGGCTGCTCGGCAACGCGGAAATCGCGACGATGATTTCCGCCTTTGGAACCGGCATCGGGAAAGAAGATTTTACGACCGAAAAGTTGCGGTATCACCGCATCATCATCATGACCGATGCCGATGTTGACGGCTCGCACATCCGGACGCTGCTGCTCACGTTCTTTTACCGGCAGATGCCCGAGTTGCTCGAGAAAGGACACATCTACATCGCGCAACCTCCTCTCTACGGCATCAAGCACGGCAAGTCCATCAACTACCTGAAAAACGAGCATGAGATGGAAGAGTACCTGATGAAACGCGCGACCGAAGGAGTTGTGATCGTTGCGGAAAAGAGCGGGAGACAATACAGCGGTCCGCAGCTGGTCAAACTGATGCGGGGCGTGCACGAACAGACAACAGTTTTCGAGAAACTGAATCGGCGTCTTCAGGACAAAAACCTGCTCAACCGCGTGCTGCAGTTTGTGGCGGGTGAAGGCGGCCTCCTGAGCAGCGGATTTTCGCTGAAACAGCTTTTCAAGGACGAAGAGGTGCTTGCCGAACTTGGCCGGGTTCTGGAACAGATCGGCTATGAATCCACAGTCCTGGTCGACGAAGAGCACGGGCTCCGCTCCCTCGTCGCCGACAACAAGTCCAACGGGAATAGAGTTTCTCTCAATTGGGAATTTTTATCCTCGGCAGAGTGGCAGCGCCTGTTCGAGCTTTATTCGGAATTGGTGCCGCTGGAAAAACCGCCGTTGACCGTGAAGGAAAATGGAAACGCGGTTGCCGTAAATTCGCCGGGGGAACTGTTGAGTTACCTGCTCTCCCTCGGGAAGAAGGATTTGACGATGCAGCGTTACAAAGGTCTGGGGGAAATGAATCCGGTACAGCTTTGGGAAACGACCATGAATCCCGAAACGCGCACTCTTCTGAAAGTCTCGATCGACGATGCCGTTCAGACAGATGCCATTTTCACAATCCTTATGGGAGACGCCGTGGAACCCAGGCGCCGCTTCATTGAGGACAACGCTCTTAACGTTCGAAATCTTGACATTTAAGCGCCATCTCTATGAATGAAGCTCTCGAGCAGATCCCCGTAAACATCATCGATGAAATGCGCAAGTCCTACCTGGACTATGCCATGAGCGTCATCATCGGCAGAGCCCTGCCTGATGTACGCGACGGACTCAAACCCGTCCACCGGCGCGTGTTGTATGCCATGTACGACCTGGGCAACACCCACAACAAGCCATACAAGAAATCGGCGCGCATCGTCGGCGACGTCATCGGTAAGTACCACCCGCACGGGGACAGCGCGGTTTACGACACGATTGTGCGCCTGGTCCAGGCTTGGTCCGTCCGGTACCCGCTGATCGACGGGCAAGGAAATTTCGGATCCGTCGACGGGGACAGTGCCGCGGCCATGCGCTACACGGAAGTCCGAATGGCGAGGCTCTCAGATGAGCTTTTGGCCGATCTGGACAAGGACACGGTCGATTTTGGTCCGAACTATGACGAATCACTGACCGAACCGCTCGTTCTCCCGGCCAAATTCCCCAATCTCCTGGTCAATGGTTCTGCTGGGATCGCGGTCGGGATGGCAACCAATATCCCCCCGCATAACATATCGGAGATCATCAACGCGACGGTCCTCCTCATAGAAAACCCGGGTGCGTCGCTCGACGAACTGATGGCGTTCGTTCCGGGTCCGGACTTCCCGACGGCTGGATTTATCTATGGGCGCAGTGGCATACGAACGGCATATGAGAGCGGCCGCGGCATTGTGGTCATGCGTGCGCGCGCCGCGATCGAAAAAATGTCCCGCGAACGGGAATCGATCATCGTGACGGAGATTCCCTACCAGGTCAATAAGGCGAAGCTGATCGAGCGCATCGCCGAACTGGTCCGCGACAAGAAAATCGAGGGAATTTCGGATCTGCGCGACGAATCCGACCGCGATGGCATGCGGATCGTCATCGAGCTCAAAAAAGACGAGCCGGCGCAGGTGGTCCTGAACAACCTGTACAAGATGACGCCGATGCAATCGAGCTTCGGCATCATCATGCTGGCGATCGTGCAGAACCAGCCCAGAATTCTGACTCTGCGCGAGGCGCTTTTCTGCTTTATCGAGCACCGGAAAGAGGTCGTTCGAAGAAGGACCATCTTCGAACTCGGGAAAGCCACGGCGCGCGCCCACATCCTCGAAGGACTCAAGCGCGCCCTGGACATGCTGGATGCGGTGATCGCCCTGATCCGGGCTTCCAAAGAACCTGCCGTCGCCAAAGAGGGACTGATGACGCAGTTTCAGTTCAGCGCCGAACAGGCGCAGGCCATCCTGGACATGCGCCTGCAGCGGCTGACCGGGCTCGAGCGGGAAAAGATCGTTGCCGAATATGAAGAAATCCTGAAGCTCATCGCCCGTCTCAAAGAAATCCTGGCAAGCGAAAAGGTTTTGGAGAGTGTTGTGGTCGCGGAACTGCGGGAGGTGCAGGAACGGTACGGCGACGAAAGGCGGACGCAGATCGTGGACGAAGAGGTGGAACTTACGCTCGAAGACCTCATTGCAGACGAAGATGTCGTCATCACGGTCACGCACTCGGGATATATCAAACGCACGGCGGCGTCACTCTATCACCCGCAGGGCCGCGGCGGCAAAGGACGCATCGGGATGACGACGCGCGACGAGGACTTTATCGATCACGTATTCGTCGCCTCCACGCACAGCTACCTGCTCGTGTTTACCAACCGGGGCCAGGTCTATTGGCTGAAAGTGTACGAAATCCCGGATGTGGGGACGGCGGGAAAAGGCAAGGCGATCGTCAACCTCGTCAACATGGGCAAAGATGAAAAAATCGCCGACATCATCGCCGTAAAAGGCTTCGACACGAACGAATATGTCGTGATGGCTACGCACAACGGGTTTGTCAAAAAGACAGCACTGGATGAGTTCGGCAATCCGAGAAGCTCCGGGATCATCGCAATATCCGTCCCGGACGACGACGAACTGATCGGCTGCCAGCTCACGGACGGGAACTTCGATGTGCTCCTCGCCACGCGGATGGGAAAAGCGATCCGCTTCTCTGAAAAGGGCGTCCGCGAGATGGGCCGCACCGCCAGAGGCGTCATCGGGATCCGCATGACCGGCGAAGACAGGGTCGTGGCGATGTCCGCCTTCAAGGGACCGGGACAATTCCTCACCGTGACGGAAAAGGGATTCGGCAAGCGAACGGATGTCGACGAATATCCGTGCCAGGGCCGGGGCGGATCCGGCGTGATTAACATCAAGGTGGGCGAGAAAAATGGCGCCGTTGTGAACACCTGCCACGTTCAGGAAGATACGTCCGTCATGCTGATCACAGCTCAGGGTAAACTGATCCAGCTGTACACCGAAGATATCCGCAACACGCAAACCAGGGCGGCCGTGGGTGTCAAATGCATCGAGCTGGAAGAAGCCGACTATGTGGCCAGCGTAACCCTGGTCGCCGGCGAAGTAAGCAGTGAATAGTCGGAAGAGACTTGACAGTCGGGCGGCCGGAGAGTAATTTATGCGCTCGTCGTGAAGGAGGTGTTAGCGATTGGCGGAAGTCATTTTAAATGAAGGCGAATCCCTTGAAAGCGCATTAAGGCGCTTCAAACGCAAGGTTCAGCAGGAAGATATCATCAAGGATGTCAAAAAACATTCCTTCTACATGAAGCCTGGCGAAAAGAAGCGGATTAAACAAGCCTTAGCCCGCAAGCGGCTGCGAAAAAAACTGCGCAGCTTTCGTCCCTAAGTATCGATAAATGCCGGATGTGTTGATGGATAGGCGAAAAAACACCCCGTAGTGGATGTCAGTGTATCCAGCAATCAATGAAACGGTTGATTTCATACGAACACATTGCCGGCGGGCACCGGTGCTGGGGCTCATCTTGGGCTCCGGCCTTGGTGCCTGCGCGGATTCCTTTACGGACCGCATCGTAATCCCCTTCAGCAATCTGCCGCATTTCCCTTCCTCCACGGTTCCTGGACACCCTGGTAATGTGATTATTGGAAACTTCGCGGGCGTGCCTTCGATCGCGATGCAGGGGCGCCTTCACCTATATGAAGGTTATTCCGCCGCACAAGCCGCGTTTCCTGCCAGAATTCTCGGCTGCCTGGGTATTCTCCGGCTCATCATTACGAATGCCGCAGGCGGCATCAATACGGCGTTCCTCCCCGGCGACCTCATGCTCATCACCGACCATATCAACCTGACGGGAGCGAATCCGCTGATCGGCCCCAATCTCGACGCGCTCGGCCCGCGGTTCCCGGACATGAGCGAAGCCTACGATGCCTCGATGCGCTCAGTGACCCTGGAAGTTGCCTGTGAAAAAGGAATTGTGCTGCGCGAAGGGATCTATATCGGGCTGCCGGGGCCAAGCTACGAAACCCCGGCGGAAATTCGCATGTGCCGCGCGCTCGGCGCCGATGCCGTCGGCATGTCGACCATCTCGGAAGTGATTGTCGCGAATCACATGGGAGTCCGCGTACTCGGCATATCCTGCATCACCAACATGGCCGCCGGGGTTCTTCCCGGGAAACTGACCCACGGAGAAGTCATGCAGACGGCCGAAGGCGCAGCCGCCAGGCTTCTCTCGCTCTTGGAAGCCGTCGTCCCGCGTCTCCGGTAATCCCGCATAGTTATTCGCAATCTTGCTTACGCTTTGAGGTTCCGCGTTTCAGGTTTCCCGTTCCCCGTTGACATCTCCTATTCGAAACCGGGAACCGGAAACGGGAAACACATAAACGATTGAAGCGGTAGCAAGCCGCCGCAGTAGATGCTTCACGAATCATGCGGGTTAAGACTTGCGCATAATGTGGATGTCCGGCAGGTTCCGGTATCGCTGGTCATAATCGAGGCCGTAGCCGACGACGAATTCGTCCGGAATATCGAAGCCGATGTAATCCACGGCCACATCTATTTTGCGGCGGGCGGGCTTGTTGAGAAGCGCCACGATTTTCAGTGAATTCGGATTGCGTGCTTTTAGATTTTGCGCCAGATAGTGAAGAGTCAGGCCTGTGTCGACAATGTCTTCGACGAGCAGCACATCCTTGTGTTCCAGGCTGTCATCCAGATCTTTGAGAATGCGGACCTCGCCGCTGCTCGTGTCCATTTTACCGTAGCTGCCAACGGCGATAAAATCGATAGACAAAGGCAACTCAATGGCGCGAACGAGGTCGGCGTGAAAAATGCTTGCGCCTCGGAGAACGGCGACCAGGTGCGGCGCCTTGCCTTGATAGTCCCAAGCGATCTGGAATCCCATTTCTCGGATGCGATTTCGTATCGTCTGCGCGTCCAGAAGCACAGGCCCGATCGAACCATCGGATCCGTCCGGCCATTGCATGCTCACGGGGGTTCTCCTCCGTATGAATATGCTCGATCAGAGATTTTTTTTCCAGAACTCGAGCATGGTTTTATAAAGGTGAATCCTCGCCGGGGCATCCCCGATAGTGTGTTTGCGCATCGGATACACCATGACATCGAATAATATGCCGGCGTTAATCAGCTCGTCCATGAATGCCTGGCTGTTCTGCGGGTGAACATTGTCATCGTATGTGCCGTGGACCAGGAGAAGCCGGCCATGCAGATTGGCAGCACGTTTCACCAGGGATGTCTTCTGATACCCATCGGGATTGTCCTCCGGGCGCTTCATCCAGGTCTCTGTCCATTTGGTATCGTAGTAGCGCCAGTCGGTGACGGGAGCGACGGCTATTCCGGCCCTGAATTCCGCAGTGCGTGTGAGAGCAAGCAGCGTATAGGTACCGCCGCCGCTCCATCCCCAGATCCCGACGCGGTCCGGATCGACGAAGGGTTGTGATTTCAGCCATTCGACTGCGGACTCCAGGTCGTGAAGCTCCACATCGCCATACATCTGGCCCCGGATGCTTTTTTCATATTTCTTACCGATGGTGGCGGAACTGCGATTGTCGATGGAGACGACGAGAAATCCTTCGTTCAACAACATCTGGTCGAAGAACACGCTTTGGGACCACTCGTTGGCGTTCCACTTATTCCGGACCGATTCGGAACCGGGTCCGCCATAGACATAGATGATCACCGCGTACTTTTTTGCCGGATCAAAATTCGCCGGCCTGCTGATCTGTGCCGGCAGCGGAAAACCATCGCGGGCTGGAATGGTCAGGAATGATGGAAATTGCATCGGGAACGGCGCGATCAGATCGGTTCTTGAAGCCGAGAGGACCTGCAGCTCCGTGCCATCCGCCCGGGCGAGCATCAGCCTGGGAGGCGTCGCGGCATTCGAATAAGCATCGAGATAGAAGCCTGCATCCGGACTGAATTGAGGCAGATGGCTGCCGGCGCCCTGCGAAAGACGTGTGAATCCGGTCCCGTCAAGGTTGATCCTGTACAGCTGGGACTCAAGAGGCGACGCCTCCTTTGCAGTGAAGAACAGGGATCCGCTTTTCTCATCGAGTGCACGGATGGGCGATTCCTTGTTTGTGGAGAATGCTCCGAAAGGGGATAAGGACCACTCGCCTTCCGTGATTTTGTTGAGCAGCTGGCCCCCCATGCTGTAGCGGTAGGCATGTGCGTATCCGGATCGCTCGGAAACCCAGATGAAATATTTCGCGTCCTTGGCGAAAAACGGGTCATAGGAGTGCATCCAGCAATCATCGTTCTCTTTTAGGATCGTTGTACCATTGCCCGTGGAACGATCGACGAAGGACAACGTGACTTCGGTTTGAGCCCGGTTCATTGTTTGAACGGCGACCCTGTCGCTTCCCGGCAGCCACTTCACCTTCACGATATACTCGTAGGGTGCCGCAGGAAGGCGCATCCGCGTCGTTTTTCCGGCAATTACATCGGTGATCCCGAGATTCGCCCGGGGATTTTGCTGGCCGGCTTTGGGATACCGCTGAATGTGGACTGTCGGCTGGTCAGGCTTGAAATCCGGAAAAAACATTGTGCTGACGGAAGATTCGTCCGTTCTCAAATACGCGATGCTCCTTGAGTCCGGCGACCACCAGTAAGCAGCCTCCTGATGGTCGAAAATCTCTTCCCAATAAACCCAGGAGAACACACCGTTCAACAGACTTTCACTGCCGTCGCGTGTCAGGCGCTGCTCTTTTCCGGAAGAAAGCTCGAAGACATACAAATCGTTGTCGCGCACGAATGCAATGCGCTTGCCGTCCGGGGAGATCGTTGCCGCCTTCTCGACGAAATGAGTTCTCGTAATGCGCGTGAATTTTGCCTGAGACAGATCCAGCAGCAGCACATTTCCGGAAAACAGAAAAACAGCATTTTTACCCGCGGCATCGATGGAGGAGGGCCAGGGGAGAACGGCAGGCGATTCTTCCGGAAGGACCGTTTTAAGACTCGCAAGGGCTTTCCTCATATCGAACGCCGGTAGGCGTTTGCCGGACCGGGGATCGAGTATCTCGAAGACCTGTTCTCCGGCCGGTCTTTGCGTGTCGAGAATAAGAACGGTGCCATTTTCAAGCCATGCGTAGGATGGGGGTGTTGAGACCCGTTCGGCGGAATCGCCGAGCATCCATTCGACCGTCATCTTTTGCGGCTGCTGTGCCATAGCGGCGACGTGCGACAGCATCTGCATACCAAAGAGAATGAAAACAGCATGGAAAAAGTGACGTTTCATTAAACAACCCCCTGAAATCCAGTATTCTGCGATGGACGGACTTGTCCCACTTGCAACCAGCTGCCGAGCAGGTGCAAAAAGATCTTTTTACCGACCGCCAGTCCGATTCAGCGCTTCCGCAATCGGCGCGACCATAGCGTCAGCCAGAGCACCGGCAGTGCCAGGAGCCAAAGGCAGAATTTGAAAATCGCCATCAGCCAGAACCAGTCGTGCCCGAGCGTATCCCAGCTGATTCCCGGTCCCCATAAGGAAAGCAGCCAGGCCGGCTTTAAAAACATCAAAAAGAGATATGCGATCCATTGAAGCGTTAGAAAACCCGCGGCGATCAGCAGTGTCCACCAACCGGCTGTCGCCGCTGAACGGATTCTGATCTCAAATGCGTCATTCATAACCACTTCGCCCCTCACAAGAATTGCGCGGGTTGAGACCGATGCAAATGGCCCGCAACAGCATCCGATAAATCTTCGTTCCATCTTTCAGAGAGCCGCGTGCATAATATTGTAATCCCCGAAGGAGGCCCTCGCTATGGAAAGTAAGGATCCGATTCGGCGAGAACCCGACAACAAGACTGCGTGATTGAAGAAAAAGCTCGGAGGTAAGCATGAGGCGTACCATTGTTGTGCTGGCATTATTGGCAATTCCATGCATTCTACGCGTAAGCTGCTTTGCCGCGGCGGCCGGAGAGGAATGCCCTCCCGTTGGCGGTTTGAGCTTCGTGTGCGGCCCAATAGCCGCCGAGGATCTCGCCCGCGTGCCCGGCACGCATTGGATCATCGGCAGCGGCATGGTTCAACAAAACGGCCCGGGGAGACTCCATCTTATTGATTCGGCCAAGAGGACCTGGGAAGTACTTTATCCCGGCCCAAATCCTCTGAATGAACTCGATTCTAGGTCGTACGCTCTGTGTCCCGGGCCGCCCGACAGCAAAACCTTCGGCGCGCACGGCATCGCCATCCACGACGACGGGAACCGGAAGTCCACGCTTCTCGCCGTCAATCACGGACGCGAGGCGGTTGAAGTTTTCAAAATCGATGCCGCAGGCGCAAAGCCTGCAATCCGATGGATCGGATGTGTGGTGATGGAGAAGACCGTTTCTCTGAACTCCGTCGCATTTCTTCCCGGCGGCGGCTTTGTCGCCACGAAATTCTACGATCCCAGCTCAAAAGATAGCATGGGCGCCCTTTTGGCCGGCAAGCTGACTGGAGGCGTTCTCAAATGGCAGCAGGGAATCGGCACGAAACCATTGGCCGGAACGGATCTTGCGGGCGCGAATGGAATCGAGGTGTCCAGGGACGGCAAGACAATCTATGTGGCTGCGTGGGGATCCCAGGAACTGGTGCGATTTTCGGACATGGACGGCTCACTGAAAAAAACCGTCGTAAAAGTGGATTTCTGGCCGGACAACCTCCGGTGGGCTCCCGACAGCACAATTCTTGTCACAGGCCAAAACCCTGCGCCGGGCACATCCGGCACCTTTGCCGGGTTTAAGGGATGGACCGTGGCCAGGTTGGATCCGAAAACGATGCAGGTAAAGGAAATCCTGAAGGACCACGGAGAATCGCCGCTTCAGAATGCAAGTGTTGCGATCGAAGTTGACGGCACGCTCTGGATCGGACCTTTCAGCGGTACCCGTGTCGCCCTCAAACCGCTGAAATAATCACTGTCCCCGGTTATACTGTCCCCTTTTCCGGAGTTTATTATGGACCCTGAATCGACTGTGGGTACACCGGCCGAAAGCCGGCGGAAATATCGCGCACGCATCGTGAACCTGTTTTGCATTGTGGGTTCCTGGTTTTCCCGTTTTTGGGCCGACATTCGGCCAGGGCAGGAAGCTCGCCGCGGCGCCGCCTGGGGAAGCATCTCTGCCGCTGTCCTCGGCGCTATCATAGCCGGACGATACTTGCGCACAGGTTTTGGGTTGTGGGTTGATTTCGCTCTGTGTTTTGCTGCCGGAGCGTTCATTATCCTCCTCTCGATACTGCTCGTTCCGCTGGCTCTCACCATTTTGCGGAAACTGCCGCGCCTGGCCTCAGGATTGATCTTTGGCAGCGTCATCGTCATCTTGCTGGCGTTCTTTCCGGTCGGGATTTTGGCGGGCCCAGTTGCGTGCCTGTCCGCGGGATTGTTGGGCGCGGCAATCGCGACGCTCTTGCACCGGAACTTCGGCAGGGCAACTGCAAAAAAGAAGGTTATTGCAATCACGCTGATCGTTCTCTCGCTGGCCGCGATCGCGGGTGAGATCGCATTCCTCGCTTCCGACGGTTCCCTGGAAGGCCTGATGAAGGTGCAGCTGAAATCGCCGCAACCGGAGGCTTTGCGCGCCGCCAATCCGGGCGAACCCGGCCGCTACAAAATCCGCATGGTGTATTACGGCGCAAAAGGCGGCAACCCGAGGCGTCCGGAGTACAACCATCCAACCATTGCGACGCCTGCTGTCGACGCTTCGAAATTCTTCAAGGAATTCAAAGGCTGGAAGCGAAATCTTCGAAAGAAATATTGGGGCTATGATTTCGATAAGCTCCCGCTCAATGCGACTGTGTGGATACCGGAAGGGCCGGGGACTTTTCCACTTGTGTTGATCGTTCACGGGAATCATGAGATGGCGGAATTTTCCGACCCGGGGTATCGGTACCTCGGTGAATTGCTTGCCAGCAGGGGGTTCATCCTGGCCTCGGTGGATGAGAATTTTCTCAACGGCGGGCTCTTGAGCGATCCTCCCAATCAGCAGGCGGTCCGAGGCTGGATGCTGCTTGAGCATCTGAAGCTGTGGCGAGACTGGAGCAGAAACCCACACAATCCTCTCGGAGTGGCGATCGACTTCGACAGAATAGCGGTGATGGGCCATTCGCGCGGGGGCGAAGCCGCGGCCACGGCGGCACTCTTCAACAACATGGAACACTATCCCGAGGACGCGTCTATCCGATTCGACTATCATTTCCCGATTCGTTCCGTCGTGGCGATAGCCCCGGCAGACGGCCAGTACAGACCGGCAGGCCAGTGGCGCTGGATCGAAAACGTAAATTACTTCACCCTGCAAGGAGCAAACGATTCGGATGTCTGTTTCTTCATGGGCAGCCGCCAATGGGATCACGTGCGATATGCCTTGAACGGAGATTGGTTTAAGTCGGAGCTGTATATTTATCGCGCGAATCATGGACAGTTCAACACCGTTTGGGGGCGCAGCGATTTCGGATACCCTCTTGGATGGTTTTTAAATCTGAAACCCCTAATGGACCCGGAAGATCAGCGTCGGATCGCCAGGATCTATCTCTCGGCGTTTCTCGAAGCCACGCTGCACGGCCGCCGGGAATACCTCCCGCTTTTCCGCGATTATCGCTGTATCCGTTCCTGGCTGCCGGAGACGCTGTACATGAATCGCTATGAAGATGCCGGATATAAGCTGGTTGCGGACTTCAACGAGGATCCGGATCTCTCCAGCACCACCCTGCCGGGCGGAAGAATTGATGCCAAGGATCTCTCGATGTGGAAAGAGGGCCGGATCCCATTCCGAAGCGGAGACCGCGAATACAACGGCGCCTTTCTGGGATGGAATCGGGAAGATGAGAGGGGGAAGGAAGATTCAAAGATCAGGCCGGCGTATACGATCACTCTTCCGGAAAACATCTCTTCCGCATGGAAACTGACGAGTGCATCCGTGCTTTCGCTCTCCCTGGCCGCTTTGGATGAAGACGCTCCGCTGCTGAACGCGAAGGAGGACAAGCCGGATGAAAAGGCAAAAAAAGAATCCCAAAAGGAGCGCGAGGCCCCCGATTTCACCATTGAATTGGGAATGGCCGACGGAGCCGTTGTGGAGCGCCCGCTGAGTCAGTTTGGACCCTTGTTGCCTCCGGTGAAAGTGCGATTCACCAAATTGCAGCTAATCGACGATCTGGTTTACCAGAAAGCTTCCGAGCCGGTGTTTCAGACCATCTCGATCCCGCTGTCCTCGTATGCCGGGCAGAATGGATTCGATCCGGGAAAACTCAAAACGATCCGGCTGCGTTTTGATCGGACGCGAGCGAGCGTCATTTTGCTGAGCAAGATCGGCTTCGAGGTTCATTGAATCATAAAATACTGCAAAGCTTTTTCATCCTGGCAATAAGGAATCATGCGACCCGGCACCAATTTCCGAAATTGCGGGCATTTGCTGATATAATGCAGGTTTTAGCCCTTCGGGGATGAGCGGGACATGATGCAACAGAGAAGAAAATCGATCGGCGTGGATGTCGGCGGCGTGAGGGTGGGCGGTGGTGCTCCTATCGTCGTGCAGTCGATGACCAACACGAGCACGGAAGATATCGAAGCCACGACGCGCCAGGTAATCGCGCTGGCGGCCGCCGGATCCGAGCTGGTGCGCGTCACGGTGAATACGCCGGAAGCGGCGAAGGCTGTCCCGGAAATAGCGAAGAGGGTGCAGGACCGGCAAGGTCCCGTGCCCATCATAGGCGTAGGCGCCAGGCACGATGAGAACTTCAAGCGCATCGTCGACATTGCGACTGAAAACAAGAAGCCGGTGCGGATCGGCGTCAACTGGGGATCGCTCGACCAGGCGCTCCTGGCGCGGCTGATGGACGAAAACCTGAAGAGCGCCCAGCCGAAAGACAACCGCGAGATCATGATTGAG
>Ga0335071_10004560_pt1 | contig 14469 bp, 8 predicted proteins | sample Lox_Sample_15_FD_206724 | JGI IMG/M metagenome (GOLD analysis project Ga0335071, IMG submission 206724) | Soil microbial communities from Loxahatchee National Wildlife Refuge, Florida, United States - Lox_Sample_1.5 | ecosystem: Environmental > Terrestrial > Soil > Wetlands | place: USA: Florida... | reverse complement strand
CGACCGGGCTCACTTCTACGCGGTTGCGGCGCTGCTGATGCGGCGGATCCTCGTGGACCACGCCCGCCGGCGGCGCGCGCTGCGGCGCGGGGCGGGGGTCCGGCCGCTTTCGCTGGCCGGGATGCCAGGGACGGGCGACGAGCCGGGCCTCACCGCTCGGGCAGAGGTGGAGGTGCTCGCGGTGGACGAGGCGATCACCGAGTTGGCCGCCCTCGACCCGGGCCAGGCCCGCATCGTCGAGCTACGGTTCTTCGGTGGCCTGAGCGTGCTGGAGACGGCCGAGGTGGTGGGGATGTCGCGGGCGACCGTTCATCGGGAGTGGGCCATGGCCCGGGCCTGGCTTCGCCAGCGCCTGGCTGCGGCGGAGGCTTCTTGACGCCCGAGCGCTGGCAGCGGCTCAAGCAGCTCTTTGGTGCCGCGCTGGAGTGCGCCCTCGGCGAACGCGAGGCGATGCTGGCCGGAGCCTGCGAGGGCGATCCCGAGCTGCTCGCGGAGGTCCGGAAGCTCCTCGCCTCGCACGAGGGTGGGGGAGAGTTCCTGGACGAACCCGTGCCGGACCCTGGTCCCTCTGCGCCGGAGCGCATCGGCCCCTACCGGCTCCTGCGAGAGGTGGGGCACGGCGGGATGGGTACCGTCTACCTGGCCGAGCGAGTGGATGACGAGTACCGCAGGCAAGTGGCCATCAAGTTGGTCCGCCTCGGCATGGACTCCGCGTTTGTGCTGGCGCGCTTCCGGACGGAGCGGCAGATCTTGGCCTCGCTCCAGCACTCGGGGATCGCCGCTTTGCTCGATGGCGGGACCACCTCGGCTGGCCGTCCCTATTTCGTGATGGAGAACGTCCAGGGCGAGCCCATCGACCGCTATTGTGACGAGCGACACCTCCCGGTGGCGGAGCGGCTCCGGCTCTTCCTCCTGGTCTGCGCGGCGGTGGAGCACGCCCATGGGCGGCTGGTGGTCCACCGGGACATCAAGCCCGGGAACATCCTGGTCACAGCCGAGGGCCAGCCCAAGCTCCTCGACTTCGGGCTGGCCAAGCTTCTCGACCCCGGCGCCCAGGGCGACGACCAAACCACTACCCAGTATCGCTTCGTCACGCCGGCGTTCGCCAGCCCGGAGCAGCTAGTAGGCGGACCGATCACCACCGCGAGCGACGTGTACTCCCTGGGTGCTCTGCTCTACCTGCTTCTCACCGGGTGGCGGGCCTACGGCGACTCGCGGTCAAGCTACGGGGAGCTCGCCCGTGAGGCCCGGGAACAGCCACCCCGAAAGCCCAGCGCGGTAGTGACCGAGAGGGACCCCACCACCGATGATCCCGCACATCTGCCCGAGGCCCGCAGTGCCCTCCGCGGGAGCACGCCCGAGAAGCTCCGCCGCACGCTGGCCGGGGATCTCGACGCGATCGTGCTGAAGGCGATGCGGAAGGACCCCGCGGATCGCTACCGCTCGGTGGAACGGCTTTCCGAGGACGTCCGCCGCTTCCTGGACGGACTTCCGGTGGGGGCGCGGAGGGGCGGCGGGTGGTATCGGCTCCGCAAGTTCGCCACCCGGCACGCGCTGGCCCTGGCCGCCACCGGGCTCGTGCTGGTCGCCTTGACCGTCGCCTTCGCTGAGACGGTCCGGGCACGGGGGCGGGCCGAGCGGCGGGCGGAGGACGTCCGCAGGCTGGCCGGCTCGGTCGTGGTGGAGCTCAACAACACCATCGCTCGCATTCCGGGTACAACGCAGGCGCGCGCGGAGGTGGTGAAGCGCGCTCAGGAGTACCTGAACGTCCTCGCTCGCGAGTCCCGGAACGATCTCATCCTCAAGCGTGACCTGGCCGCTGCCTACGAGCAGCTGTGCCGTGTGCAGGGGCTGGACGACCCGGCCTCGCTCGGAGACCTCAAAGGAGCGCTGGCCAGCGCCGGGGCAGCTGTGGCGCTCTACGAGGAGGTCCTTCGGGCGAACAGGGGTGACGCGGAGAGCTCCATCAACCTGGCGCGCGCGCTGACGCTCCTGTCGCACGCCAAGGCCAGCGCCGGGCGTGCCGACGGGCTCGAGGACGCGAGGCGCGCTGTCGCCCTCGCCGAGCGAGCCCTGGCCCGCTCTCCGACTATCGAGCTCCGGAGGACCCTGGCCAGGTGCCTTTCGAACTTGGGCCAGGCGTATGACGCGGCCGGCGACTTCGGGCAGGGTCTCGATTGCTACCGAAGGGGGGCGGATGCCGTTCAGGCCATCCCGGTGGCCGAGCGGAGCCTGAAGGACGAGCTGAGCCTGATGATCAACTTCACGAACCTCGCCTTGTCTATGGCTCGCGACGATCCAGGAGGCGCCGAGGCGCTCTATCGCCGGAGCCTCGCGATCGGGGAACCCCTCCTGGCGAAGCACCCGAATGACGTGGAGGTCAGGACCAGGGTGGCCCAGGTCCGGCAGCGCCTGGGCCTGGCGCTGGCCGAGCGGGGTCAGCTGACCGCTGCGGAGGAGCAGTTCACGAAGGCGCTGGTTGCGCTCCAGGAGAATGTCACCGCCGACCCCGGCAACGCCTCGGCACGGACGCAGGTCGCGCTAACCCAGGTGGGCCTCGGGGTCAGTCTAGCGGACGGGCCCGAGCCGCAACGGGCTTTGGACTCGCTCCTGGCCGCCCGGGCCGCGCTCGCCGCGCTCTCCGCGGCGGATCCAGAAAGCGCTCGGAAATCCTATTGGCTTGGCTTCTCGGAGGCGGCGCTGGGGCGCGCCGAGATCGCCATCGCCCGCCGGTCGCCTCCGGCTGCGGCTGCGGCTCACTGGCGTAGGGCGCGGTCGTGGAGTGCCGAGGCTGTGGAACTGCTCGAGGCCCTCGAGGCGCACGGGAAGTTCTTACCCGAGATGGCGGACTTGCGGCCGGCCCGCGATCAGGTCGCCACCTGCGACGCGGCCCTCGCGTCGCCCTGAACATACCCACGGCTCGGTCGAGGCACCGTTCCGGGGAGGCAGCGCTGGCCGGGCTCCCTCATCGACTGGAACGGGGGCCGGTGGCCGGGTGGGCTGACGATGGCCCGCGCCTTCTTCACCTCGGACCGGTTCAGCGCCATGGCAACGCATCATGCTGCGGAAAGATGTCACAAGAAAGGCCGGGACCTCACGAATAGAGGCCCATCGGGCGGCCGGTCGGAGCCCTTCGCCGCAAGAGAACTGTCGGGACTTGGCGCTCGCCTCACTACTCTATGACACTCGGGTAAGGCCGCCCCAGCATCCAGTTCTTGATGGCCGCCACGGTCTCTGCTTCCTTCCCGATGTAACCGTGAGCGGAAAGAGCGTCACACTCGCCCGACAGCGCCTTGCCGCCACCTCTGACAGTAATGAGGGGATGCTTCCTTCCGAGCTCACGAGCCCACGAGTAGGGGCATAGCTCGCATCGGTCCTCAGCGTGATGAACGAAGAGGAGCGGGGCAGGAATGGACTCGAACTCGAAGGCGTGGAGAGCACCGCCGACTCCGTTGCGGTTGGGCAAGAACACGGTGGAGGAGAGGACAACGCCATCTATCCGCGCGCCGAGTGTACGCCCGACGTAGGCCGCTGACACGGTTCCACGGCTCGTACCCACCAAGAACAGCTTCGCCGTTGGGAACCGGGCACGGAGGTCGTTGACGACCACACCAACATCCAGCGAATGTTCCTTACCAGTCCGGAAGCCATCGGACATACCGAGGCTCTGGTCGGAGGGCGCGTCGAGGATTGCGACAGCGACCTCGGAGTCGCGGAAGAGGTCGCGCGTCCGAACGAGGAAGTTCGACCCCAACCTCAACCGGTTCACGTCCGTGGGCAGGCCGACCACTCCGGCCCCGCCCGGGAACATCAGCGCTACTACCTGCGGCCGCGTGCCTCCCTCGCTGGCGAGCAAGTATGACTGCGTAACGTCGCCTCGGACCTTCAGGGTCACAATCTCGTCTACGAGGTCCGCGTCACCAGAGGGTACGTGACGCACGGCAGATACTGATCCTGGCACCGGTCGAACTCCGGCGCACGCTGTAAGGAGAACGGCCAGCACGAGGAGTACAAGTGTCTTCATCATTCAAACCCCAGACCTCGGGAGCATGGCGGACTGCTCGAGTGAGCTAGTGCGAGTGAGCGTATACCGGCAGCAGTGGCACGGATCGCTGGCCTCTGGCGCTGGCGTCGTCGTCTGGTCGGGCAGTGCGGCTCGCCCCAGTCGGGCTCCCTATGACAAGTGCCACTTTCGCGTCCCTTCCGGCGCGCGGTTGCTTTGGAACTCCTCAGCCGGTGAGGGCGTCCTCATGTTCACCGCCCTCTTCGTCGCCCCTCTCGGTTCCGGCTGCGCGGCTGACGACCGGTTCCCGCGCACTGCGGTCGGCGCTCTCCACAACGAGAATTCACTCGTGGTCGACGGGTCCCATTTTGCGCGCACCATGCGCTCGAAAGCGCCGGGAGCCGTGGCCACGGGCCGGGCGGGACATCTACCTTGCGGTGGCATGCAAGACGACCAGCGGATTCCGCCGGCGCTCGACCTTCTTCCCGCCCGGCATACCCGCTCTCCGCCCTTCTTTCGCTCGACGGCCCGGGACGTTCTCGGCGCCTCGACCTTGTCGCCCGCGACGAGAGTCTCTGGAGCGGTGCGATGGGTGACCTGCCACCCGGTTGGGTTCCCAGGTGGCCGGGCCTCGGTGAGGGCAGGGTGCGGTGCAGGACGGCGGCTCGCTCGGCCACGCCTCCCTCATTCCCTGCACCCCATTGGTGGTGCGTAGTACGCGAACTCAATCGTGAGCTTACCCAGCGGTTCGGCACCGCGGATCGCGTGCAGCACAGGGCGCCACGCGTCGGGTATCCGAGCTGGCGAGGACCCTGGCGGGCAGGAGGGGCTCGTGCGCAAACCGGTCAAGGTCGCGCTCATAGGCGCTCGCGAGGACGCACTTCAAGTAATTCTGGGTACAGGTTTTCCCCGTGCCACCAGGCTCTCGAAGGCAGTTCCTGCTCCTAGAGGTTGAGGAGGAAGAGCTCCGCTGAGCTCCGCTGGGATTTCATGTAACGGGCATGCGCCCATCGCATCTCCTAGTGTCGTGCGGGCAAGTGCTTGCGAGCGAGCGGGGATCCTGGCCGTGCCATTTAGGAGAACGCTACGCCTCGGCGAGTAATGGCACGGGCGGTGCCCCGGTGAACCGAAGGAAGGCATTGCCTGGGGCTGGCATGCCACCTCGGGCGTGTGCCCCTTTGTCCCGTATCTCCGGTTCATCCCCACCCGGTTCGAACCGGGCGCCCACTCGGCGCTTAGGTCAAGAACCCGGTGGAGCGATGTTCCTGGCAGGCGCCCCAATGGAGGCAGAAGCGCGTCCGGAGCCGACACCCCAGTCGAGGGTCGGTGCGGGGCTATCCACGGGCAGGAAACTCTGGCTCGCCTGCTGCTGCGTGCTCGTATCCTTGATTCTCGCCTTTGCCTTGCTGACCTGGACGTGGGAGCGCATCGATCGGACCGTCGACTCGATGGAGGGCGGCGACGAGGAGGTGGACCTGGCGCTCCAGATCGGCTCTTCCATTCACGAACAGTACGGCCGTGAAGGCCAGTTCGTGCTGGAGAATGGTGAGGGGCTCCCGGAATACGAGGAGGCCCACCAACGAACCCTAGCATTGCTAGATCGCCTGGCAGGACGCGCCACGGACACGAGCGTCTTGGCCGCTCTGACGGCCACGCGTCAGGCCGTAGGCGAGCTTGACAGGGTCTTTCGCACGGAGGTCGTGCCGGGCGTTCGGGGGGCCAGCGTGCCCGTCTCGCTGGCCCGCCAGCGGAGCTACCCGTTGGTCGTGGCCGCGCAGAACGAGATGGAGCGCGCGGCACGCCGGCTGCAGGCATCGATCGCCGATTCGCGAGGCAAGCTCACCGTCCTCGAGGCCGACTCGGTTCGATGGCTCGCCACCGGGCTGGCGGTTACCGCGCTTCTCTTCGCTGGCGTCGTCGTCTACCTCTCGCGCTCGATTGCGAGGCCGCTGGCATTGCTCTCCAAGGGAGCCGCGGTTCTCGCCAGCGGGAACCTCGACCACCGCATCGCGATCGAGGGCCCGGGAGAGTTCGGCGCCCTGGCGGCTGACATGAACGCGATGGCGGTGTCTCTCAAGGAGCACCAGAGGCGGCTCGTGGAATCAGAGAAGGACGCGATCATCGGGCGGGTGGCCGCCGGGATCGCTCACGAGATCAGCAACCCTCTTCAGGCAATGCTCGGTTACCTGTCCCTCAATCGCGACCACCACGATGAGCGGCTGACGAAGCACCTCGTTGCGCTGGAGGAGGAGACCGTTCGCTGCAAGCAGATCGTGGATGGGATGCTGGAGCTCTCCCGCCCCGAGGTGGCTCTCGATTTTCAACCGCTCGACCTGCGACCACTGTGTGATGACATCGCGAAGCGTCTCCAGCCGCTCTGCCTGCTCCCCAAGGTCCGAGTGCGAGTCTCGGGCGACGCGTCCGCTCTCGCAGATCGGCTGAAGCTCCGCCAGGCCCTTCTAAACGTGATGAAGAACGCGGTCGAGGCTGCAGGGTTCGAGGGGGAGGTTGACGTTCGGATCAGCGAGTCGGAGAACTGGTCGCAGGTCCGCGTCGGTGACACGGGTCCGGGGATCCCGTTCGAGCTGAGGGCACGGTTGTTCGAACCGCTCTTCACGACGAAGGAGACCGGGACGGGCCTGGGGCTCGCGGTTTCCCGGGCGATCGTGCGCGCCCACGGAGGCGACATCGACGCGTGGAACAGCGATCGCAAAGGCGCAGTGTTCGTGATGCGCCTGTTGCGGGCCTCCGTTCAGAACGGGCGAAACCTGTCCTGAAGATCATCGCCATCGTTTCCCGAGATGGGTAAAGGGATCCACCATCGCGGATGGCGCTCGGCGTTCGAATGCATCGGCTCCGCCCGTCCCAGATCACGATCGGAACCCTGTGAATCCTGGTCTCACAGGGGTGCGCTCCGAGCGGAGCCGGACTTGGGCGTGGCGTTTTAGGCAGCAGTCCGGGCCTGGAGCTGGCGGGAGCTCGCGCTCTCGCCGTTCGGCAGGTACGAGCGATACAACACCGGGCGCCGCTACGAGGACCTGGGGCCTGGCCTCACGCCCCGTGCCCTTCCCACCCAGGGTGTCATCACCCTGGGGATGAACCTGGCCGTGGGTGCGGGCGTGGTCTTGAAGGCGGACATCCAGAGCTTCCAGGCAAATCACCACCAGGATCAGGCTCGACCTCGGCCTGGGGTGGAGCTTCTGAGCGCGCAGGGCCGCTCGGAGATCTGGCGTGCGTGGAGTCTCCGGGGCGGCAAGGGGGCCAGGGGTTAACAGGGTCAAGGAGGCGTTCGGGGCTGGCGGTCTCACCGAGGTCGCTCGCTCTGACCGGTCCAAAGCGCCCGCGCCGACCGGGATTACTCACCGGTGACCGGGGTTTGGGCAGGGCGGGGGCATGCCGGTTCAACGGCCTGCGGCGGCCTGGGCACAAGCTCCTACCGGAGCGGCGGCCCCTTGTGGCATCGTGGCCTGCCACCATCCGGAGCGCACCATGCCCATCAAGCAGCTATCGGCCGAGGAGATCCGCACCTGGACGCTAGAGAGGAAGGACCGATGGTGGCTGGAGAACGTCTTCCGCGGGGACATGCCCCAGCTCACGGTGCGTTCGGCGCTGACCGGGGTCGTGCTGGGTGGGATTCTCAGCCTCACGAACCTCTACGTCGGCATCCGGACCGGCTGGACGCTGGGCGTGGGCATCACCTCGGTGGTGCTGGCCTTCGCCGCCTTCAAGCTCCTTTCGCGCATCGGCCTGGGGCGCGACCTCACCATCCTCGAGAACAACGCCATGCAGTCGGTCGCCACCTCGGCGGGCTACATGACCTCGCCGCTCATGGCCTCTCTGCCGGCTTACATGATGGTCACCGGGCGTCCCGTGCCCCCCTGGCAAGTCATCTGCTGGTCCATCGGCATCGCCACCATGGGTGCGCTGTTCGCCTTCCCGCTCAAGAAGCGGTTCGTGAACGAGGAGCAGCTTCCCTTCCCCGAGGGCTTCGCCGCCGGAGTGGTCATGGACAACCTGCACAGCGAGGGCGGGGCATTGGGGCTCTTCAAGGCCAAGGTCCTCGGGGCGGGGGCCATCCTTTCCGCGCTCATCCAACTGATCCGTTCGGCGAAGGTGATGCACGCGCTGCGGCTCCCCTTCGCGCTGCCGGAGTACTGGGACGAGTTGGTCTACCGGCTCGGGGCCTCGCCGCGGATCGCCGGCGTGCTGCTCCGGGACCTCGGAGTGGAGGTGGACACGTCGGTGGTGATGCTGGGCACCGGTGGCCTCATGGGGATCAAGGCCGGGTTGTCCTTGCTCGTCGGCGCACTGGTGAACTACCTGGTGCTGGCCCCCGTGCTGATGAACCGGGGCATCATCGAGGGGACCGGCTACCGCAACATCACCCGCTGGTCGCTGTGGTGGGGGGTGGCCATGATGACCACCGCCTCGCTCTTCTCCTTCTTCTCCAGACCGGGAATGCTGCTGAGCTCCTTCCGCGGCCTCCTCCGTCGGGGGCCGGGCCAGCGCGACGTCATCGGGCACATCGAGCTGCCTCTCAAGGTGTCGGCCTGGGGTATCCCGGTGCTGGGGGGGCTGGTGGTGGCCATGGGCCACGCGTTCTTCGGCGTCAGGTGGTGGATGGGGGCCATTGCAGTGCCCTTGGTATTTGTGTTCGCCATCATCGCGGTCAACTCGACTGGCCTCACCTCGATCACCCCGACCGGCGCGATGGGCAAGCTCACCCAGCTCACCTTCGGCGCCATCGCCCCAGGGAACATGACCACCAACCTCATGACCGCAGGGATCACCGGCGAGACGGTGCTATCGGCCTCCAACCTGCTCATGGACATCAAGCCCGGCTTCATGCTGGGGGCCAAGCCCCGGCAGCAGGCCATGGGACACGTGATCGGCATCGTGGCGGGATCGCTGGTGGTGGTGCCGGTCTTCTACCTGATATTCCAGGGCGACGTGAGCCGCTTCGGGCAGGGGTCGATGCCGCTGCCGGGCGCTCAGGTGTGGAAGGCGGTGGCGGAGCTGCTCGCCAAGGGCTTCTCCACCGTGCACCTGACGGCGCGTTGGGCCATGCTGCTGGGGGCGGTGCTGGGCATCGCCTTCGAGTGGTGCAATGTCCGCCTGAAGGGACGATTCCCCATCTCGGGCGTGGGATTGGGCCTGGCCACGGTGGTTCCCTTCCCGGACTGCCTTTCCATGGCCCTGGGCGCCATCCTCTTCTGGCTGCTGGGCCGGTGGCTCAAGGACAAGCGGGGTCTCGGCTACCGGACCTTCGTGGACAACCGCGAGACGCTGTGCGCCGGGATCATCGCCGGCGGGGCGCTCATCGGGATCATCCTTATCCTGCTGGAGAACGCTGTATTGAGGTGATACCGCCCGGTCGGTTCGGCTCCGGGCGGCCGAGGGCCTTCAGAACGACAAGAGAGCGACCTCGTCTTGTGCGGCACGGCCCGGGCGCGGCGGCAGCGCTCGGCCGGCCACCTGGGCGGGCCTCGTGTTGGTGCGGTCGAGCTGGAAGCTACCGACCATGGCGGCGAGTTCCTCGGCCTGGCTCGAGAGCTCGCTGGCCGCCGAGGACGATTCCTCCGCGCTGGCCGCGTTCTGCTGGGTAACCCGGTCCATCTCGCCCATGGCGGTCGTGACCTGGCCGATGCCCGACGACTGCTCCCTGGCCGCCCCATCGATCTCCGAGACGACCTGCGACACCTTCTCCACTCCCCGGGCGATCTCGGCCAGCTTGGCCGACACCTGGTGGGCCACCACGTCGCCTTCGGCGGCCTGCTTCGCCGACTCGCGGATCAGCGCCTCGGTCTTGGTGGCCGCCTCCTTGGCACGCAGGGCCAGCGAGCGCACCTCCTCGGCGACCACCGCGAACCCGCGGCCTGCCTCGCCGGCGCGAGCCGCCTCCACCGCCGCATTCAGGGCGAGGAGGTTCGTCTGGAAGGCGATGTCGGAAACGTCCTTGATGATCTGGCTGGTCCCCTCGGCCGAGACCTTGATCTTGTCCATGGCGGCCTGGAGCTGCCCCACGGCCTGGGTGCCCTCGGAGGCGGCACCGTGAGCGGCGGTGGCGAGGCCGTTGGCCGCCTGGGCGTGAGCGGCTGCCTGGCTGGTCATGCCCGCGACCGCCTCGAGCGAGGAGGAGGTCTGCTCGAGGGAGGCGGCCTGCTCGGAGGCGCCGGAGGCGACGGCCTGGGAGGAGGAGGCGATCTGCGCCGCCGCACCGGAGACTTGCTCCACGGCGGCGGCTACCTGGCACAGGGCGTCGTGGAGCGCTCCGGCGGTTTCGTTGACCGCCCGCTGGATCCGGGCATGGTCCCCGGCGAAGGTGCCGGTCACCCGGGGACGGAGGTCCCGGGCGGCCAGGCGCTCCAGGACGGTGGTGGCGTGATCGACCGGAGCGACCACGGCGTCCAGGGTACGGTTGACGCCCTCGATGATGTCGCGGAAATGGCCCTGGTGGACGGCGGGATCGGCGCGAACGCGGAGCTTGCCGGCCACGGCCGCTTCGGCGAGGGTGTTGGCGTCACGGACCACGCGGTTGACGGCGGTGATGCAGCCGTTCAGGCTGCCGCGGACCTGGGCGAAGTCTCCGGCCCAGGGAGCGGTGATGGGCTCCGGGATGTCGCCCGCGGCGATCTGGGCTAAGCACCCGGCGGCGGCCTTGAGCGGGTCGGTCACGGCGTCGAGCGTGGCGTTCACTCCCTCGACGATCTTCCGGAAGTCTCCCTGGTGCCGGGAAGCATCGGCGCGGACGGAAAGCCGCCCCTCCACCGCCGCGGCGGCGAGGCCGTTGGCGTCGGCGATGAGGGAGCGGATGGCATTCCCGCAAGCATTGAGGCTGCGCTGCAGCTGCCGGAAGTCCCCGCACCACTCCGCGGTGAGCGGTGGTGGAACCTCGCCGCGGCCGATCTGGTCGACGTGTGCGGCCGCCGCCCGGAGCGGCTCGACGACCGCGTCGAGCAGTCGATTGATCCCCCCGATGAGGCCGGCGTCGGCACCGCGATACTTGCCCACCTCCCCGCGCACGTCCAGGCGTCCGGCCAGGGCCGCAGCCAACAGATCGTTCACGTCGTGGCCACGCTGGGTGACCACCCGCACCAGTTCGTTGAGGCTCTGCTTCAGTCGATCGAAGTCGCCCTGGTAGCGTTCCTCGATGGGCGGTGGGGTCTCCCCTTGCGCAATTCGGCTGGCGTAGTCCACGGCCAGGCCCATGGGGCGGGCAAAGGCGTCCATGGTGGCATTGAAGCCGTCGACGATGGGCCGGAGCTCCGCCTCGGTGGCGGCGCTGTCGCCGCGTACTCCCAGGCTCCCGGCCAACACCGCCTCCCGCAACCGGTGGGCCTCGCCCACCACCGCCTGTATTTGTCGGCCCACGCGCCGGTTGCCGATCCAGGTGATGGCCAGGAGCAGGGCAAGCGTGAGCAGGGAGAGGCCGATCAGGGTCGCGAGCAACCGGTGGATGGGAGCGAGCCGCTCTTGGTCGACGACGAGGAAGCCGACGGTCCACTTCCACGGCGCGAACCGGACGTGCGGGACCCAGTAGCGAGCACCATCGATCCGGGGGCGAAGCACCATCACCCCGCCGTCGGCGGTCCTCAGGAATTCCCGTGCCCAGCCCGCCTCGACGAGGTCGGCCGAGCCGAAAGGCAAGAGCGGATGGCGCACGACCCTTCCGTCGGCGTCGAGCACGAGGAGGGGCAGGTTCTCCGCCCGGGCCCACGCGTCGAGCTGGGCCACCACCGCCCGCTGGGAGTTCTCCACATAGGCCGGGATCTCGGAGAGCCCCCCCTTCTCCAGGGCGGTCGCCTCGACGGTCAGGCGACCGAGCACGTTGTCCATGCGCGACTGGTAGGTGGCGGCGTCGCGCTCACCGACCACCGCCGTGACTTGGACGGCGGCCACGGCGATGAAAGCGATGAGCGCCGCCGCGATGCCGGCCGACTGCAGCAGGCTCACCTTGGTACGTGCGAACATGACGTGGGTTCCCCTGGCAGGAGGCACCGCGCCGTGGCTATCTCGCTACCTCGGCCACCTTGACCAGCTCGGGTCGGAAGACGATGCCGGCCCTGGCCGCGAGCTTGGGGTTGATGAAGATCTTGGCCTGCTTGTTGGCTGCCACCGGGATGGAGGCGGGAGGAGCGCCCTTCAGGATGTCGAGCGCCGCCTTCCCGGCGAAGGTCCCCTGCTCCTCGGCGATCTTGGTGTAGCCCAGCATCACGTAGGGCATCATGAAGTCGTAGATGCTGCCGCTGGGAATCTTGGAGTTCGACAGGGCGAAGGCTGCCGCGTCTGCCTCGTTCCAGTCGTTGATCCCGGCGTAATTTCCGATGAGAACGATGTCGACCTCCCCCTGCATCTTCTGGAAGGCGGCCTTCCACTCGGCCATCGTCTTCACGTAGCGCTCGCTGGTGAACGACAGGCCCAGCGTTTTCGTGTAGTAGGGTCCCTCGATGTGCTCGGTCTCGGAGTCGACGGTGAGGAAGCCGATGCGCCCGCCCTTGGCGTAGTCCTTGAGCCCGGTGATGAGCTCCTTGACCAGGGACACCTCGAGCATGCCGGTGACGTTCTTGCCCAGGCCGTACCTGCTCGCATCCCAGTTCACTCCACAGAATACGAAGGGGAGGGTGGAGGTCTTGTAGAAGGGGACGAGGAGTTCCTTCACCGCCGGGTCGTCGGAGAGGATCACCACGTCGGGCTTGAAGGCCTCGATCTCTGCCTTGGCCTTGAGGGCCGCCGCTCGGGCGAAGGCCGCGTCATCCTGGTGGCGCTTCACGTCCATGCGGAAGAACTGGACCTTCACTCCGGCGGGCTCCAGCACGAGCCGCGCCCCGTTCTCCTCGCCGTCGGACCACGCGTACCCCTCGTGGTAGGAGTTGACGAACAGGACCTTCTTCCCGGCGAGCTGGGCGCGGGCGGGCAGCGCGGCGAGGGCCAGGATTGCGGCGGAGGCGAGGATGACCGTTCTCAGGGAGGGCATGCGGTGCGCCTTTCGACGAAGGAGTCGGCCGACCTGGGCGCCGAGTGAGCAAGGACTGTTCCGCTCGTGTGGCGGCGGGACCCATCCGGGAAGCGCAATGAATTCGGGTTGACCGGCGAGCGGTGTTGCAGCGCTCCTCGGTGGTTCTGCATGGGTGGCAAAAGCCTCGCGGGTGGGGGCCCGGTGACAGCTCTCGAACGGAACGGACGAAGCTCCGCCCGAGATGGTCGGGGGGTCGGGTGTGGGGGCGGGGACCCAGGCGAAAGGGAAGCAGCCGGGCCAGCGCTCCATGGGCGCGGTCCAGGCGCTTTGCAAGATGGTCGCGAGGCCGTCGCTCGCTCGCCGGACAGTCCATCGCCGCGCGGCCGGGGTGGCCGAGGGCGCCAGGGGGCGGGTCGGGACGAACAGGACCCTAGCGGATCGCTGCCAACTCGGGAATGGGGGAGTGGCCCCGGCGCTCCAGGAAGTCGAGGAAGGTCCCGGGTGACGCGTTCAGGATCCGCTCTGCCGGAAAGCCCACCTCCTCGAGCAGCGACAGCGCCTCGGAGAAATCGCCCAGGGAGGCTGCGAAATGGGCGTCAGAGCTCATCACCAGGTATGCCCCCAAGTCGCGAGCGGCCTCCGCCACCGTGCGGCAGTAAGGGCCGCTGCCCTGGCGCGAGGCTCCGAAGGAGGAGTTATTGATCTCGAGGGCGACGCCCTGCTCGACGGCGGCGCGGACCACGGCCTCGACATCGATGGGGAAGCTCGGGTTCCCCGGATGCCCGACGATATCCACCCGCCCTCCGCGGATGGCGTTGACGAGGGCCCGCGTGTGCTCCGCGCTCCCGGCGGGAGGGAAGACGGGCTCGTGGAGGGAGGCCAGCACTACATCGAGTCGGTCGGCCGCCTCCTCCGGCAGGTCGAGGCGACCCCCGCCGTCCAGGATGTTGGACTCGATACCCCGCAGGACACCGACGCCATCCAACAGCCGCGGAACGACCCGGAGGTTGCCGAAGTGCCAGGGATGGGGCGCGCCGGGCATGGCCGGACCGTGGTCGGTGTTGGCGAAGAGTCGCAGACCCTTGCGCCGGGCCTCGGCGACGTACTCGCTGATCGTGCTGTAGGCGTGGGAGCTGGCGACAGTGTGCGTATGGGGATCGACAGGGAAGCGCATGGACCCATTCTACCGGAGCCGGGTGGAGTGGGCCGCCTGCCTTCGCCCCAGGCAATGACGACCAGCTCGCTCTCGTCTGGCTCGGCTCGGCGTGCTCTTGCACCGGTGGAGGGAGGCGCGAGGTCCCCGGGGTGGGGCGAGGAGGCGATCACTCGCGACCGGTGCTGTACCCTGACCGGCCGGTTCTTGTGGGCGCGCATGGGGCCAACTCCTGGACCTGGGCCCCTGACCGATCCCCTCATTCCCAAGGTCATGGGATGGGGTGAGTTGTAGACGATCCGCGGGGTTGGGATCATGGTGCGTACCCATGCGCACTCAGCCTGTCGGTCCCGACCG
>Ga0335071_10004559_pt1 | contig 14469 bp, 8 predicted proteins | sample Lox_Sample_15_FD_206724 | JGI IMG/M metagenome (GOLD analysis project Ga0335071, IMG submission 206724) | Soil microbial communities from Loxahatchee National Wildlife Refuge, Florida, United States - Lox_Sample_1.5 | ecosystem: Environmental > Terrestrial > Soil > Wetlands | place: USA: Florida... | reverse complement strand
TGACGGACGCTCCGGCAATCGAGCCCCGGAGGGGCAAGCAAACTTAGCCCAGCGCTTCAGCGCTGGGAGTGCCGAGGCCGCGGATGCAAGTCCCGGAGGGACGACCGAAGACACAAACCTCTACGTAGCCAACATGTGGACCGCAGCAGGCGAGCGCATCAGCATGCTCGATGAGTTCAAGCAGAACTCGCCCCCGGAAGTGCGCGCCCACTATCACAAACACGCGATGGGTAACTCGCTCCTCTCAGCGTCCTCTGCGGCAGTCTCGGCGAACTCTGGGGTTCAAGGTGTTAAAACAGCATCGGTCTTATCGAACCTCCAGGCAACACCGAAGTTCTCGGACGCTACTGAGACGTCCCAAACGCGCATAGGCCGCTGGGCCTGGTCCAGCGATGTTTTTGACTTCGACCACGACGGGCACGTCGACCTTTACGTCACTAACGGCATGGTAAGCACCCCAGGCCGCGAAGAAGAAGATTTGAACTCCTTCTTCTGGCGTCAGGTAGTAAACAAATCTCCAGATGACGTAAAGCCGAGCCACGACTATGAGCAAGGCTGGGCGGCCGTCAACGAATTAATTCGCGCCGACCGCACCTGGAGCGGCTACGAGCGCAACGTCTTCTACGCGAACAATGGAGACGGCACCTTCACCGACATCTCCGGCGCCGTTGGCCTCGACTTCGTAGAAGACGGCCGTGCCTTCGCCGTCGGTGACTTCGATCAGGACGGCCGCCAGGAAATCTTCCTGAAGAATCGCAACGCCCCCCAACTGAGAATTCTGAAAAATGTGCTGCCCGATCTGCCACCCTCGATTTCATTCCGATTGCGAGGGACAAAAAGCAATCGCGACGCCATCGGCGCACGAATCAAGATCGAAACAGAGAAGGGAATTCAGACGCGCAGCATCCAGGCAGGCTCAGGTTTTCTCTCGCAACATTCGAAAGAAATTTTCTTTGGCCTCGGCGAGCTCCCCGGGAAGCAATTGCAATCCAGCGCAAAAAATGAACCTGCCGTGCCTTCCGCAGTGAAGGTTACAATTCGCTGGCCAAGCGGCGTAGAGCAGGAATTCGAAAATCTCCTACCCAACCACCGAATCTGGATTGAAGAGGGCGCACCTAAACCGGTACGCGTGGAGCCATTTCGAATCAGCACGCCTCGCGAATCATTAGAAGAGAATCCGCAGCCATCCGAAATGCTTCCAGAAATCACCGAAACTTGGCTGCTGGCGCCGGTTTCCGCACCAGACTTCTCTTTGCCCGATCCGCGCTGCAGCGAGGCGACATCACAGTCCAATCCGAGTCATCCTGAGCGGACAGAATCAAAATCTCAACCCTCTTTCCCGAATACTGCCGGCGAGCGCGGGTGTCACCAGTCCCTGTCAGCACTACGAGGCAATCCAGTCCTTCTAGTCTTCGGTGCCGCGAGCGACGAGCCTTCGCGCCAAAACTGGCTTGCTTTCGATCAGCACCTCCGTCAGTCACGCACCGCGCGTGTCCTGGCTATTAACGTCGATGGCGAAGAGAGTCTGCGCGCTTTCCTGCGCCGCCAGAAGCTCTCTTTCCCGGTTCTTCAAGCCAACGACGACGTAGTTGCTGTCTACAACATCACCTACCGCTATATCTTCGATCGCCATCGCAACCTGACGATTCCCACGTCATTCCTCATCGATGCAAAAGGCGACATCGTGAAGATCTTCCAAGGCCCGGCAGATCCTGCGCATGTCGAACAAGATTTCCGCAGCATCCCGCAAAGGCCCGCAGAACGCCTCACCCGCGCGCTCCCATTTTCCGGGGTCACCGAGGTCATCGACTTCGGCCGCAACTACCTTTCTTTCGGTTCCGTCTTTTTTCAGCGAGGCTATCTCGACCAGGCGGCATCCGCATTCGAGCTCGCGCTGCACGACGATCCCGAAAGCGCCGAAGCCTCCTACGGCATTGGCAGCGCCCTTCTCAATCAGGGAAAAAATGCTGAGGCACAAAAGTATTTTGAGCGCGCCCTGAAGATGCGCGCCAGCTATCCTGACACTCTCGCGAATTCCTGGAATAACCTCGGCCTCATCGCGGGACGCGAAGGCAGACTCGACGACGCAGTCGCCTATTTTCTAGAAGCCTTGCGCCTGAGCCCCAATCACCGCATCGCGCTCAACAACCTTGGCGGTGCGTATCGCCAGCAGAAAAAATGGGAGGAGGCAAAGAAAGTTTACGAGCGAGTGTTGTCGCTCAATCCGTTCGATGCCGACGCGAACTACGGCCTGGGAATGGTCTATGCCCAGCTCGACGACACAACGAGAGCCTTCGAACTCCTGGAGCAAGCCCTGAAAGCTAAGCCCGACTATCCGGAAGCCTTCAATAACCTCGGAATCCTCTACCTGCGCACGCAACGCCGAGACGAAGCCGTAGCCAGCTTCGAAAAAGCCATCGAGGCATCCCCCGACTTCGACCAACCCTACCTGAACCTGGCTCGCGTCCACCTCATCGAAGGAGACAAAGAAGCCGCCCGCGCCATCCTAGAAAAGCTGCTAGCCCGCAAGCCCGCCCATCCAACCGCCAGCCAAATGCTGCAGGAAATCGACCAGTAGAACGACCCGCGTGGAGCGAAATGTTCCACGCGTTACAGAAACGTTCCACGGTACCATAGAAATCCGCTAACTCGCGTCTGATCAGTCAGATGGGCAAATGTGTACGTACAATATACACTGCATAACGTTCCACGTGGAGCATTCGACTCAAGGCCGCGGGGTCTCGGCCGTCAGCAGGTCGACAAACATCTTGTAAAACCGATCCAGGTCGACATCCACCTGAATTTCAATAGGTTGCAGGTCGCGCTTGGGCCTGTCGTTCTCGCTCCAGGTGAGTGTGTCCCCGTACCCAGCGCCCCGGTCGAGCTCCACGTCCATGTAACGCGTCTCGCTCTTGGTGATGAGGGACGGGTCGAGCCATGCCGCCGAGGTCAACTCGTCCCAGAGATAGTTGTAAGGGCCGCGAAGCTTGGCATACGTGCCAACATAGCGGGCCACCGGAGTCTTGCCTGCTTTGACCTTGTCGATGAGGGCTTGGGTCAGGCTGGTCTTCAGCGAGATGTCGACGGTGGTGCAGACGATCTTCTTCCAGGGAGCGCGAAGGACGACGTGGGCGGCTTCGGGATCGAACCAGAGATTGAACTCGTGGCGTGGCGTGTTTACGAACTCCGGATCGTCGGTGTGAGGATTGAGACTCGCGCCCATGAAGACCAGCTCTTTTGCGAGGCTCGCGAACTCGGGGTCGATGGTGATGGCGAGCGCGAGGTTGGTCATCGGTCCGCCTTCGTAGATGGTTACCTCGTGCGGATACTTGTGGACCATGCGAATGAGGAAGTGGGCCGCGTCTTCGTCGGCGGGCTTCGTGGTGGGCATGCCTTCGGGCATCGAGCCCGGGTCGCGCGGAGAGTGATAGTACTTCGGCGTCCAGGCACCGAGCCATTCGACACGGCCGAAGCGTTGCTCGTCTTGTAGCGTTTCTTCGCGGGTGCGGACCAGCGGATTCTCCGCGCCCGGAACAACCGGGATGTCGGTGCGGCCGATGAGTTCGAGGGTGCGGAGAGTGTGCACGACTTCTTCGGTGAGCCAACCGTCTCCAGTGACGACGGTGATGCCGAGAACTTCTGTTCGCGGCGATTGAATGAGGAGCAGGATAGCTTGCTGGTCGCTGCCGGCTGGGCCGAGTGCGTCCTGGTCAATGATGATCTTGCGTTTGGGTTGAGCGGCGGCGGAGAGAGTTAGCGCGAGAATGCAGAGTAGGGTCTTCAGTTTCATGCTTGCGTCTCGAGTGATCGGTCGTCCTCGGTGGACTCAAATGGTCTTGATACCACGCGGGCGGGAAAAGCACAAATTGCAAGGTCTGTTCCGAGCGATGTGCCTAAAGTTGCGGACCATGCGCGAATAGAATGCTCTTGCGGCGCCTAAACGCGTTATTAAGCGTGTGAATTGATCGAGTGAGTTTACGCTATAAAATCATTGTTGGCTTCATGTCCAGTTTGATGGGAAGCGCTTTCTCGGGAGTTTGTCTCTGTGAAATGGAATCAGTTCCGGCGTGGGAAGTTATGTTGGTTCATCGCAATTTTGTTTGCGGGCGCGTCTCTTGCCTTCGCGCAAGCGCCTTCTTCATCCTCGAAATCATCTCCCGCGGATGCGTCAAAATCCTCCAAAACCGCTTCGTTGAATGAGCAGGCCGGGAAGGGGACTGTGGTGGGTAGAGTCCGCGATTCCGGTGGCAAAGCAGTGCCGGGCGCTCTCGTTTCCTTGCAGGCAACGACGAACGCGGACACCGAGATATGGAAGGCACGCACGGATGCTTCCGGGACGTTCAAGTTTGAGGGAGTGCGGGCGGGGAACTATACGGTCGGAACTGGAGAGAGTGGGAGTAGTCTGACGATCCACAAATCAGTGGAACTGGCGGCGGGCGAAGTGAAGAAGGTCGAACTGGTTCTGGAGAAGACGCCTTCACCGCCGCAAGACTCGTTGGCGGTTAACGCCCCGGCGCTCTTTGATGAACCGCAGTTCACGGTTGCGGGAGTTACGTCGGCGACGAATGCGGGAGGACATGGGTCGGATACCGTGCTGCGTAATAGCGAGACACTGGTTCGGGACACGGCTTCGCTCGCGGGGGGCGAGAATCCGCCAAAAGCGGCAACTAAGAATCCGGCGGAGGAGGGACAGTTGCTGCAAGAAGGATCGGAGATACAGGCGGAGATTCTGCGGCAAGAAGGGCCGTCAGGCGAGGCGAGCGAACTTCGCACGCGCGACGCGAAGCTTGATTTGGAGACGCGACAGAAGCGGGCGGATCTCTACCGCCGGCTGGCGCAGATCGATGAGCGGTTGGGCAATCCGCTGGAGGCGGTGCATGAGTACGAGAGAGCGGCCGAACTCGCGCCGAGCGAGACGAACCTGTTCGATTGGGGAACGGAGTTGTTGACGCATCGGGCGCTGGAGCCTGCGGCCGCCGTTTTTGAGAAAGGGACCGTTTCTTATCCGAAGTCGGTGCGGATGCTGATTGGGCTCGGCGTGGCGTGGTATGCGCGCGGGGCGGACGATCGCGCGGTGGAGTATCTGGCGCGGGCTTCGGACCTGGCGCCCGCCGATCCGGTTCCTTATTTGTTCATGGGTAAGGTGCAGAGTGCTGGAGCGACGGCATCACCGTCGGTGGCGGAAAGATTGGCACGATTTGCCAAGATGGCACCGGAGAATGCACTCGCTCAGTACTATTACGCGGTTGCTTTGTGGAAGCTGATGTCCGGATCGGCGGACGATGCCGGGGCTGCGAAGATCGAGAATTTGCTGCAGAGTGCGATACGGATCGATCCTAAGCTGGCGGCGGCGCACTTACAACTCGGCGAATTGTATGGCGAGCGCGGGGATAACACTCGGGCGATTGCCGAGTATGTCAAAGCAACGGAAATCGATCCAGAGTCAGGCGAGGCCCATTATCGTCTAGGGATGACTTACAGGAAAGCTGGCGACGCTGCGGATGCGGCGAAGGAATTTGAGTTACATGCCAAATTAGTCAAGCAGGGCGAGGAACGCGAGGAGCGTGAGCGCGGAGAGGTTCAGGAGTTTGTGATTACTTTGCGGGATAAGTAACGCGTGATGGTTGGCGGCGGCGTCAATCTTAAACCGCAGAGTTCGCGGAAAACGGCCCGCAGAGGACGCTGAGGATAGAGTTTCATGGTAGGCGTCCGCCATTGGGGGCAGAGTATCTCGACGCGGTCTCTTGCGGATCGCCTTTAGTTTGCATCCACTACGCAGCGGAAGCCTATGGTGCCGGAGCGGTCTCGGCCTGGGGACATCAGCAAGTATTTTTCGTGTTCGTCTAAACGATACGTCTGCGGGAAGTACCAGACGGAGCCGTGCGGTTGATAAGCGGCACCTCCGCGGACGACGGCGGCACGGGTGTGCGGGTCGTGAAATTCGTCGGTCCATTGGGAGACGTTGCCGATTAGGTCGAGGACTCCAAAGGGACTTGCGCCACCGGGATAGCTGGTGACATCGGCTAGCGGATGCATGGCTGGGCCGTTATCGACGGGCGGAAGTGCCTGCGGATTCCAATCGTTACCCCAGGGATAGGGGCGGCTGTCGATGGATTGGGCGGCATATTGCCACTCCCATTCGCGTGGCAGGCGCTTTCCGGCCCATTTGGCGTAGGCGCGGGCGTCTTCAATCGATACCCATGTTACTGGTTTCTTATCCCATCCTTGCGGATAATTACCGTTATTCCAATCGCGTAGAAAGTTGTGATCGTCTTCAGGGCGGTAGTGGGTTGCGTCGATAAATTTCTTGAAGTCACTGTTAGTAACCAGATCGCGATCGATGAAGAAGGCGTGTAAGTGAAGTTGATGTCGATGGTAGCGGCGCGGTAAGTCTTCCCATGGATATTGGACGTCGACGCCGGGGTCGCTGCCGCCTTCGATCTCGATACCACTTACCTGGAAATCATAGTCGCCTTCTGGAATGCGAATCATGCCTACGGGAGCGGTGGCAGCGGGCGTGGTCGGTGGGATCTCGACTATGGTTTGCGGGATGGGCTTCCACTCGCGTGGATAGTCGCTGAGCGGGCGAGCGGAGCGGGATGACATGTACTTCAGCAGGTCGTCTAGCTGGGCGGAGTGGTCGCCTGTTGCCAGAATGGCGGCATAGCCCAGTCCTTCGATTGAAAAATCCAATGTGGTCTTGCCGCCGGTGACTATCGGCTTGAGTTCTTTTCCATGCCAGAGATCGTAATAGTGCATCGCAGGTTGCGGCGGAACTGCCAGCTGTGCGCCGGTTACATTGAATTCGTTGCGATTGACGATGGTCCAGAGAGTTCCGTGGGCACTCGGAAAGCGACTGGCGAAGACTCCGGATTGGAGGACTGGCGCGTGCGGTTCCCAGTCGGGGCTGCGGAGATAATCGGCCATGGCGCGCTCGATGCGCGTGAAGCGGAGGATCGTTTCGGAGTCGCGCGGCGTGCTGGCGTACCAGAAGCCCCAGCGACGCGTAGCCCTGTCCGTTGAAGAAGGCGTGCTGGAGGCTGTCGGTTTTGTCGCGGGTGAAGCGGTCGGTGACGTTGACGGTGTGGCGGGGCTCAAGCCACTTGTCTTTGCTGACCATGGGAATGAAAGGATAGCGCGTGCCTTCCCATGTGACCCAATCGTTCCAACTGAGATTGGTCCAAGCGAGGGATTCGTCGCGCGGTTGAAATTGCGGCTCGAGCGCGAGCGGATGGCCGATGGCGTCAGACGCCTGGCGGAATTGGGCGGGAACGCTTTCTAGTGTGTCAAAGTTGATGCCGTCAGCGCCGATTTGCTTGAGAAGTTGCGACATGGTCTCGGCGGGAGAAATGCCGCTCGGCTCGGGGCGGTTACCCGTATCCCAAGCGAGGATCGGGAAGAAGACTCGCACGTTGCGCTGGTGGAACTGATCGACCATGCGCTTGAGGCCGGGGATACCGCCGGGAAGATCACGGAGGAGATCGAATTGATTGCGGTCGTCGGCGCCGATGTTGGGATAGACGTGCCAGATGAGGACGGCATCGATGGGGCCGAGGCGAGATTCGGTTTCGTCGAGAAAACGATTGACGGTGTATTCGTGCTTGTCGGGATCGTAGAGGCTGCGGTCCCAGATGAGGAGCTGGACCTGCGAGAAGATGTGCTGCGTCCATTCGAGTTCGGGGCGCGTGTATTGCGTGTCACTGTAGCGAAGCAGCGTGCGGCGGCTGTTGCGCCAGGCGCGAAGACCTTCGAGCCACTGCGGCTGCGCGGCAGGCGAGTCGGGGCCGCTGAAAAAGACTTCGCTCGGCGGCGGAGGCTCGGTGAGGGTCATGACGCCGGTGTGCGAGACGAGGTCGTGACGGGGGTGCCACTCGTCGGCGGAGAGGGTAGAGAAGATTGGGAATGTGATGGCGATGAGAACGATGAATGCACGAATGAAAGATCGGATCATGAATGGGCCTGGCTGCTGGGTTCGTACTGCGAACGCGGATGCAGCGTCCGCAAAAAGGTTAAACCAAAGGGTGCGCGTGGTTCCACAGAGGAACCAAGACACTTAAGGGACTAGGCGCGGAAGAAAAAACAGGACGAGCCGAAGCTCGTCCTGAATGGATTGGGTCATCCGCCGTTGAGTTAGAAATCCAAACGCAAGGCGAATTGGACAACGCGCGGGTCATGAACGGTTTGGTTTAGGGTACCGAAATTGGAGGGGCTGCTCAGGTCTTGCATGAGTGTCGCACTGCTGCCAGTGAGGCCGAAATTCGAGTGATTGAAGAGGTTGAAGAACTCTGCACGAAACTCCATCACGTAGTTCTCATGTATCGGAATGTTCTTGAAGAGTGAGAAATCTGTGTTCACGAAACGCGGCCCGGAGAGTGGCGTGCGTCCGAGAGTCGAAAGTTCGCCTGCTGGCGCATGGTCGTAGGCGCAGGGATTAAACCATGCAGCTTTTGTATGCACCGCGGGAGGGGCGATTCCGAGCAGCGTAGAGTCCGGAATCGGCTGACCCGCCAGGTATTGACATTGAATATTTGAATTCGTCGGCACAATTCCCGGCTTGTTCGGGTCCGAGATCTGTATCGGGCGATTGAGACTAGCGCCATTCCACTGGAAATTGACTCCAGATCCGTTCGCGCTATCGGTCATGAAGAGAGGAAAGCCGGAAGTCGCTCTCTCAATCACGTTGACGTGCCACCCGCCACCAATAGCATTTGGTAGAGCGCTCCAGTCCGCGCCGAAGCGTTTGCCTCTTCCAAATGGCAAGTCATAAAGGACGCTGGCCGTGAATGTGTCGTTGACATTGAGTTGTGACAATCCCCAGTCCAACCTCTTGGTCCCAGGAAGCGGCCAATATTTGGCGCCAGCGAAGCTGCCATCGCCGTCGGCAAGTCCGGAGTCGAAAGTGCGGGCCCACGTGTAACCGAGCAACGCATAGAGACCGTGGCGGGCATTCTTTGTTTCGGCCTTGACCTGGAACGAATCATATTGAACTCGTCCGCCGTCGGAGATGTTCTGGACGTTGGTGTACTGGCTCTGATAGGGGGCGCTGAAGAACGCTCCTCCTGCGCCACATCCCAATGTGTAACCTGGAGTTTCCTCGGGACCGCCCAGGCAAGCACCCGGGGCATCGAGGTTCATGTTCAACCCGAAGAAGAGAATGTGCGTGCCGCGGGAGCCAGCGTAACCGGTAGTGAGAACGACGTCGCCGGGAAGTTGCCGCTCAACGTTCAAGTTGAACTGCTGCACCATGCCCTGTTTGAAGTTGCGATTCATCGACCAGATGCCGCCGGTGAATGCTTCTGGGTTGGGGGCGGAGGTGAGAGGTTGGAGATCAGGTTGCACGAGCCCGTATTTTATGCCGCAGGCGCTGGGCGTCTCGGATACCGAATTACCGAACGGACAGGTCGAAAAGAGAAACTGGTCAACCTCGGCGTAGTAAGGGGGATTCTGCCACAGTCCTTGCGCGCCCAAGCTCCAGGCGGAATCGTGGTAGATAGCGTAGCCGGCACGAACCGCGGTGTTCTGGCTGCCGAAGGGCTTCCAGGAGATGCCGATACGCGGTTCAAGCGCAGTCTTGTCGAACTGCACCCCGGCGGCCGCATCGGAGCTTACGCAGTTCGTACACCCCGCTCCAAAAACGGGATTTCCGGCAATCAAGTACTGGAGGGTCTTAAAGTCAAAGTTCGCCTGACGGTTGCGTGTCTCCGTTTCCGGGGTGACCAAAGCCCAGGCCAGACCCAGGTTCAAGGTCAGATTACTCGTAACTCGCCAATCATCCTGGACGAACGGGCGGAATAATTTCCAGCGGCGGCCTGTGGTGGCTCCGTAGAAGGTCTGATCATGCAAGGAGCCAAAAGGCTGTCCGACGAGCAAATCGGCGGCATTGTCACCCGTGTAGCTGCTGCCCATGATGAAGAAGCCATCCTGGAAGCCGTTGGTCATGACATTCATCTGATTGATACGAACGCCAAGGCCGACGCGGAGGTCGTGCTTGCCGCGAATCATGTCAAAGGTGTCGGAGAACGTGAAGACGTTGGTGCCACCCTGGAACGGAGCAAAGCCGCGATCGCCCAACGACCAATAGTTCGTCATCTGGATGGAACTTAGACCGCAGCTCAGGCAGTCCTTGGGAGTCTGGGTCAGGCCCGGAGGAGCATTCGGGCATGCGCCGTTAAGGTCGGCACCCACGATGCCAAGGATGGCCGCCTCGCAGATTGCCGGAGCACCAAATTCGCCATACGAGGTGATGTGATTAAAGATGCGGTTATAGCCGAAATAGGCCTGATTGATATTGTTTGAGTTGAAGATGTGAGTTTCCGATATGACGGCGTTGCGGCCATGATTGCTGATGAGCTGGTTGCTGCCGAAAGCATTCAACTCCGCCCACGATGGGGAGCCGCCGGGGACATAGGAGTTGGCCTGGTCGTAAGTAAACCGAGCGAAAGCAGAGTCCTTGCTGGAGAAGGTGTGATCGACGCGAATGGTGGCGTTGCCCTCGTTCAGCCTGCGGACGGGGACGTTTGCGTAGTTTTCACCCAAATTGTTGTAGGTGTCGAGCCCGTGCGGATAGAGGTTCATTAGCGCGAGGCCAATTGGGTCGACCAAACCGTGACCACCATTGATCGATGGGTCGCTTGTTATCGGAATCTTGTTGCATCCTACCTCTGGATTTGGGCCCAATGCCTGAGTGCCATCCGAGTTCACCGGAATCGGGGTTCCAGACGAGTCGCACTGGAAAGGATAGTGCCGTTGCGGGTCGCTATCCGGGATCAGTGGTGCATAGGGATTGGCTAGAATTCCTGCAAAAGGATCGCCGGTGAAATCGGCATAGGCCCCATTGCCCCCTTTTTCCGCATCTGTCGGCACGGTTCCGGTAAATGGAATTCCATGCCGCTGGCGCTTGGCCTCGTAGTTGACGAAGAAGAAGGTCTTGTTTTTCTGAATCGGCCCGCCGAATGAACCACCGAACTGATTGAGATTGAACTTCTCTCTGAAGGGGACCAGGTTGCCCGAGCTATCGAAAGTTTGCGCGAAGTAGCTTCTCGCGTCGAACTTTGTATTGCGAAGATACTCGTACAGATTTCCGTGCCAATTGTTGGTGCCGGACTTGGTGGTGATCAAAACGGTTGGACCCGCACGCGTTCCGTATTCCGCCGAGTAGTTATACGTGAGGACCTTGAATTCCTGAATCGAGTCGATGGTGGGCAGGATCGAGATGCCGCCGGAGGTGAGTTCGTCGTTGTCGTTGTTGTCGATCAGCCAGTCGGTGCTCTGAGCGCGTGAACCTCCGACCGAAAGCGAGAATGTGCCGCGGGTGGAGACTTCGCTGCTGGCTGCGCCGTTGAAGAAGCTGTTGGGATTGGTTTCCTGTGTCGTGCCGGGAGTCAAGGTGGCGAGTTGGACGAAGTTGCGGCCGTTGAGTGGGAGGTCGGCGACTTCTTCCGTGGTGATGACCTGGCCGAGAGTCGGGTTGGTGGTTTCGACCGCGACTTGAGTGGCACTGACTTCGACAGACTGAGTAACGGAGGCAGGGTTCAGGTTGAAGTTGATCTCCCGCTGCTCGGCGACCTGAAGGCGGATGTCGCGCTGCTCGGTGGTCTGGAAGCCTTGCGCCTCGACGTGAATTGTGTAGATAGAGACCGGGAGCAACGGAACGAGATAGTGGCCAGAGTCGTCGGTCCTGGCATCACGCGTGAGGCCTGTCTCCTGCGAGGTAATTTTAACGGTGGCGCCGGTGAGGACGCCGCCGGTCTTGTCGGCGACTGTACCGGAAAGACTGCCGTTGGCTTGGGCGAAAACGAAAGAAGAAAGAGACAGGACAAGGCAGAGAAGCGCTACCGCCAGCACTTTTCGATTCGACATTTGTGTCCTCAAGCCACCCACATCTGTGGCGAATTGGGTTCAGCAACACGAGTTTGGCTCAACACGCAGGATTGCGGGCAAGCCGAGACTCGAGCGTGAATCACCATTTTTTTCGAATTGCGTCATATAAATGGATTGGCTGTGCAAAGTCAAGAGTTTTGTGTGGGTTGGAGTCTGGCGGCGATTCAGTGGCGCGGGATTTGTTGTGTTGTTGAGAGTGGTGAATTCTGAGCGAGGAGGCGGCTGAACGCCGGCGCAAACGCTCGGAAGCCGCGATGCGGTTGAACTCCAACTCGGACGGCTACGGTTTTGTTTCTTCGCGGATTTTCAGAATTTGATTGGCTGGAATGTTTTCCAGGCGTAGGGTTTGTCCGCTGGGCCAGCGGATCTCGATGGCATCGGCTTTGGTGGCTTGGCCCAGGCCGAATTGAAGACGGAAGTCGCTTTGCGAGATGTAGCTGCCGCCGCTGCGGACTTCCTGGGTTTGCTGGTGATCGCAAGGATTGTTCTTGACGTTCGTATCGCTGGCATCCGGAACGCGGGCAGGAATGCCTGCGCCACACATTATGTGAACCGTGACTCTGGCACCTATTGCGTCGCGGTTTGATTTGGTGCCTTCCAATTTCAGTAGAAGCCAGTTGCCATGCTCGCCATCGTTCTTCAACAAGCTGGGGCGATCATGACTGTTATTCACGACGATTTCCTGAATGCCGTCGTTGTTGAAGTCGGCGGCGGCTGCGCCGTGAGCGTTGAATGGGGTAGTGAAGCCGGGGCCAGTGTCTTTTGAGAGATCAAGAAATCTCCCGTTGCGCTGGTTCCAGTAGAGGAGCTTGGGCTCGCGGAAGGTGCTGCTGAGGCCTTTGCCGTCGAGTTCGGGATAGACGTGTCCGTTGGCCATGAAGATATCGGGCCATCCGTCGTTGTCGACGTCGAGGAAGAGCGTGCCCCAGCCGAGATATTGCGAGTTGCGGGCGAGGCCGGCGGGCGCGGTCGCGTCGGTGAAGGTGCCGTCGTGGTTGTTACGGTAGAGCGTGGCGGTGTCGTCGGAGAAATTGGTCTTAACGATGTCGAGCCAGCCGTCGCCATCGTAGTCGGCGGCGTCGATGCCCATGCCGGCCTGCTCGTGGCCAGAGTCGTTGAAGGCGACGCCGGATTCGACGGCGATCTCCTTGAAGGTGCCATCGTGATTGTTGTGGAAGAGGAGGTTGGGCGAGGTATCGCAGGAGACATAGATGTCGGGCCAGCCGTCATTGTCGAAGTCGCCGGTGAGGGCGGTGAAGCAGTAGGAGTCGGCGGTTTTGGCGATGCCGGATTTTTCGCTGACATTGGTGAAGGTGCCATCGCCGTTGTTGTGGTAGAGCTCGCTGCGCGTGCCTTTGAGGCCGCGCGGGCCGCACATGACGGAAAGGCCTTTCCACATGCAGGTGGGGGCGGAGCCGGGCTCGGGGGAGTGGGAGAGGTCGAAGTCGACGTAATGGGCGATGAAGAGGTCGAGACGGCCGTCGCGATCGTAGTCGACGAAGGCGCAGCCGGTGGACCAGCGCGGGTTGTCGTGCCAGAGTCCGGCTTTGCGGGTGACGTCGGTGAAAGTGCCGTTGCCGTTGTTGTGGAGGAGGACGTCGTGTCCCCAGAAGGTGACGAAGAGGTCGACGTTGCCGTCATTGCCGTAGTCGCCGGCGCAGATGCCCTGGCCCCAGCCGGTGAGGGCGGCGTTTGCCTTGCGAGTTACATCTGAAAACGTGCCGTCGTGGTTGTTGCGGTAGAGATGGCTGGTGGGTTCTTCGCCTTTTGGAAAGCCTTCGACGCGGCTGCCGTTGACCAGGAAGATGTCGGGCCAGCCGTCGTTGTCGAAGTCGAACGCCGCGACGCCACTGCCTGTGGTTTCGATGATGTAGCGCTTTTGCTTGTCGCCACCGGCTTCGGTTTTGGCGGTCAGGCCGGATTGCGGAGCGATGTCGACGAAGTGAACCTTTGGGGGGGTGGGTGCGGGAATTTGCGCGGAGGACTGCCCGAACAGAAGAAACGCGAAGGCGAAGCTGGTCGCGAAGAGACTTGGTTGCATGCGGTGGCTCGAAGGAATCTTACTTCAAGCACTGGGCGGGGGCTCAGAAGAAGACTGACGGAGAGACGTGGAATCTCGCACTCAGCCGGCGAATGTGTTCTTTGGCGAGATCACGCTTTCCGTTGAGAACGTCCGAGACGATGCTCTCGGTTCCAAAAACATCGACGAGGTCTTTCTGGCGGAGATCATGGGCCTCCATGAGGTGCCGAACGATGGCGACGGGAGTGGCTTTCGGAAGTGCGTAGTGCTGATTCTCATATTCTTCGATGAGAAGGGTGAGAAGAGCAATGAGCTTCTCTTCAGCGGCGGTAACACGCTTCTGGCTGGTCAGTTCCTCCAGTTTTTGAATGTAGAGCAGACTCTGCTCTTCCGAGCGGATCACTTCCGGCTTGGTCCGGGAAAGGAGCTTTCCGTATTCGACAGCCGCGCTACTCATTTTTCCAAGTCCCCTTGTTGTATTCAGCGTGTGTCAGCAAATGCTTCACGAAAACGATCTGCCAGCGGTACTCGATCTTCACGATCAGGCGATACGCATTGCCCTTGATGTT
>Ga0335071_10004557_pt1 | contig 14470 bp, 15 predicted proteins | sample Lox_Sample_15_FD_206724 | JGI IMG/M metagenome (GOLD analysis project Ga0335071, IMG submission 206724) | Soil microbial communities from Loxahatchee National Wildlife Refuge, Florida, United States - Lox_Sample_1.5 | ecosystem: Environmental > Terrestrial > Soil > Wetlands | place: USA... | reverse complement strand
CGATCGGCCGCGGCAAGGGCGCGGCAGCGCTTCCCATCGCGCTGGTTGGCCTCGGCGTAACGGCTTCCATCGTGCTGGTCGTCTATCTCTTGTGGCCGACCTGGGGCGCGGTCGGCTCCAGCGAGCCCTCACGGCTGCCGATCAGCATCGGCGGCACCCTGTTCAATGTGCCGGCCGCGGCGATCCGCATGAAGATCCAGCGCCACTCCGGACCGCAGGAGCGGATCGATCTCAACTTCACCTATCCGTCCCTCGACCCGCCGGGCGCGCCGAAACACATCAGCGAGGAGGCGGTCGAAGCCACGCTGCCCCCGATCGATCGCCTCTTCCTGTCGATTGCGGCCCATCACGACATCATGGCGCCGGACATCCGCGTGCGCACCATCTATCCACGCTATCTGGAGCAGGTCTCGACACCAGGCGCGGACGGATTGACGATGCGCGCCTTCCGCGAACAGACGCCCTATGCCGGCGAGGATCTGTTCTTTGCCAATTCGCCAGGCCTCAGCGCCCGCTGCACCCGCGATGCCACGACGCCCGGCATGTGCCTCAGCGAGCGCCGGATCGACGGCGCCGACCTCACCTTCCGCTTTCCGCGAAGCTGGCTCGCGCAATGGCGCGATGTCGCCGACGCGATGGAGCGCCTGACGGTGCAACTGCACGGATCGAAAGGCTGATTGAAACGGCTGACCGCCGCAATCGTCCCTTCCGCGCGTAACCGGTCGGGATCAAACGCCTCCCCTACTCGACCAGATCGTCCTCGAGGATCGCCATCTGGAACTGGAACGAGCGGTCATCGTCCTCGTCGTCGACGAACAGCACGCCGATGAACTCCTCGCCGATATAGACCTCGGCCGAGTCGTCCTTCTTGGGACGCGGCACCACGCGAATCTTGGGGTTGCCGAACACGCGCTTGAGATAGGCGTCGAGTTTCCTGACTTCCTGAACGTCCACGGCAGTCTCCAAATCGGATTTAATGTCGGAGGGTTTTAGGACGAGACGGCGGGAACTGCCAGCGGGTTTTCATGCCGCGCGCGGCCGGTCATTGGATATCGCGGATCACGTTCTGCGCTTCAAAAACTTTTCAAAACAAAGCCGCGAAGCGGTGCCCTTGATTCGCGAAAGTCTCGTCGCAAATCCATGATTTCAGAGCGGTTTTGCAATCGTCACGACGCCTCATGCCTGCCGGCACGAACCGGCAAGCCGATGTCGTTGCTGCAAAGCAATGCGCTAGAGACCCGTCGCGTTGAGCATCTGGTCCATGGTGCGCGATGGCTCGGCGCAGCCGGCCTCGCCGACGATCTTGGCGGGGACGCCAGCGACCGTGACATTATGCGGGACGGCCTTCACGACCACGGAGCCGGCCGCGATCCGCGCGCAATGTCCGACCTCGATATTGCCGAGGATTTTCGCGCCGGCGCCGATCATCACGCCGCGGCGGATTTTTGGATGGCGGTCCTCGTTCTCCTTGCCGGTGCCGCCGAGCGTGACGCCGTGCAGGATCGAGACGTCATCCTCGATGACCGCGGTCTCGCCGACCACGAAGCCGGTCGCGTGATCGAGGAAAATGCCGCGGCCGATCTTTGCGGCGGGATTGATGTCGGTCTGGAACACCGCAGACGAACGGCTTTGCAGATAATAGGCGAAATCCTTGCGGCCCTTCAGATAGAGCCAATGCGCCAGGCGGTGCGTCTGCAGAGCATGAAAGCCCTTGAAATAGAGCAGCGGGTCGATGAAACGCGAGGTTGCCGGATCGCGGTCGTAGACCGCGACGAGGTCGGCACGGAAGACGTTGCCGAGATCGGGATTGTCACGCAACGCCTCGTCAAAGGTCTGCCTGATCAGATCGCCTGACAAGGCCGTATGGTCCAGGCGGTCGGCAAGCCGGTGGATGACCGAATCTTCCAGGCGGTCGTGATGCAGCACCGTCGAAAAGATGAAGGTGGCGAGCTCCGGCTCGCGGCGAACGATCTCTTCCGCTTCGCTGCGGATGCGATCCCAGATCGGATCGAGCGTCGCCAGTTTCCCCCCCTGCGGACTGATCTGGTGTATTGCCATCGGCTGCCCTCGCGCGTTTGACGAACTTTCCTATAACACGACCACCGTGTCGGTGTCCTGACCCCCGCCGCTCACGGTGAACGTCGGGCTGCCCCGCCAAGGCCTTGAATCTGCCTGCTTTCTTCGCCGAAAGCGGGCTCCCCCATTGCGGCGCGGGACCATCAACGTGGGAGCGGTATCGGCGAAATCAAGCCGGTCGTCTCAGACTATTGATGGATTCCGATCCGGCGTTTATTGCGGGTATTGCGGACATGCTGACCCAGAACGGGGGGGACGGGCCATCAACACGCAGATCTTGAGCGCGCGGGCGACGGAGCAGGCATCGGTCCGCGTCGGCGCCATCGTGATTCCATTCTTTCTGCTCGCGCCGGCGATATGGAACGGCTACCCGCTGCTGCAATGGGACACCGGCGGCTATCTCGCACGATGGTACGAGGGCTATTTGGTGCCCAGCCGCTCGACGGTGTTCGGCCTCTATCTGCATGTCGGCGAGGGATCGGGTTTCTGGTTCAACCTCATCCTGCAGGCGCTCGCCACGCTGTGGATCATCTGGCTGACCTTGCGGGTGCTGGGCCTGGCGCAGCCGTTTCGCGTCGCCGCCATCAGCCTGCTCTTGATCCTGACCACAGCGCTGCCCTGGCTTGCCAGCATGCTGCTGACCGACATCTTTGCCGGGCTGTCGGTGCTCTCGCTCTTCCTGCTGGTCCTGCATGGCAACAAGCTCTTGCCGACCGAGAAGGCCGGCCTGTTCGTCTTCACCGCCTTTGCCGCGGCAAGCCACAGCGCGACGCTTGGCGTGCTGACCGGCCTGTGCGGCCTCGCACTTTTGGCGTGGCCCTGGCTTGGAACGCGCATCGCGCTGCCGGCGCTCGCGCTCGGAGCTTCGGCCCTCGTCACCGGCGCGGCGATGCTGCTCGCAGCGAACTATGCGCTGTCGGGACAATTGTCCTGGACGCCGGGAGGCTACGGCGTCGCCTTCGGGCGCATGATGCAGGACGGCATCGTGGCGCGCTACCTGAACGACCATTGCGCCCAGGAGCAGCTCAAACTTTGCCCCTACCGCGACGAGCTTCCCGCGACCGCCGATGAGTTCCTCTGGGGCCACAGCATGTTCGACAAGCTTGGCCGGTTTAAGGGCCTGGAAGACGAGATGGGCCATATCGTCACCCGTTCTCTGGCCGCCTATCCGCTCTGGCAAGCCGAGGCGGCCCTGGCCGCGACCGGCCAGCAACTGGTCGATGTCGCCACCGGCGAAGGCACCAATGGCTGGATTCCCCACACCTATGGGATCATCGAGCGCTACATCCCCGCAGAGCTCAAGGCCATGCGCGCGGCGCATCAGCAGCACTGGGACATCGACTTCCCCGCCATCAACCGCCTTCATGTCCCGGTCGCGCTGGCCTCGATGCTCGCGATGCTCACCCTGTTCGCCCATGCGCTGGCGCGGCGCCGGCTCGACGATCTCGCCTTGCTGGCAGCGACCGTGACATTTGCACTGCTCGGCAACGCCGTGATTTGCGCCGTCATCTCGGGCCCGCACGACCGCTACGGCGCGCGCATGGTCTGGATCGCGACCTTCACGGCGCTCATCGCGCTGTCGCGATATTTCAGGGACGACCCGGAAAACTCAGGGCCGTCGTGAGAGGAAGTCCACGACGCCTGACTTGTAGACCTTGTCCCCGACGGCACGCATGTGGTCGCGATTGGGGATGTCGAGCACTTCCGCCTCCGGGATGATCTCGCCGAGTTCGCGCGCCGAGCCCGCAATCTCGTCCGACGTGCCGACCGCGATCAGCACGGGGACCGCAATCCGCGCCGCGTCGCCCCGGCACATCAATCCGCGCGAGCCGCGCATGCAGGCGGCGAGCGCCCGCCGGTCAGAGCGGGTCTGGTCGGCGAAGGCGCGAAAGGTTCGCCCGACGGGATCGGCGACCTCATCCAGTGAAGGCGCTTCGAGGGCTTCCGCGACATTCTCGCCGGGACCGCCGCCCTCGATCATCGCCATGCCGATGCCGCCAAAGATCGCCGAGCGCAGCCGCTCCGGCGCGCTCAGCGCAAGCTGCGCGGTCATCCGCGATCCCAGTGAATAGCCCATCACGTCGGCGCGCGGGATGCGAAGATGGTCCATCAGCGCGATGACGTCGCCTGCCATATTGGGAATGCTGTATTGCTCGGGATCGTAGAGTTTTGCGGACTCGCCATGGCCGCGATTGTCCAGCGCAACCACGCGGCGGCCGCTTCGCTTCAGCTCCGAGACCCAGGTCGGATAGACCCAGTTCACGCTCTTGCTCGATGCAAAACCATGCACCAGCACGATCGGCTCGCCCTCGCCTTCGTCGATATAGGCAATTTCGACAGGGCCGTTCTGAAAACTCGACATCGCTTGGTTCGCCTTTCTTTTCAGGAAGGTCGTTGCAACATGGGTCTTGGTAAAGCCAGGTTCTTCGCAAGCCAACCCTGTGCGGCCTCTGCCGCACACGTCTTCGTGTCATCCAATGCTGCTTTGTTCTCTATCCCGCAGCCGCGGCCGCCATCTGCAGCCGCAATCGCTTCGCCTTGCGGCGGTCGAGCCAGGCTTGCGTCGTCCGCTCGGTCGTGGCCTTGATCGACGAGAGCACGCCGAACAGGGCAAGCAGCGCGCCAAAAATCCACAGCGTCAGATCGATCAGGCCCCCCGTCAGCAGCAAGGCGCCCCGCCCGAGGATTTTCAGGATCGCCCGGGTCTTGCCGCCCTTGGCTTCGGCCAGTTCCGCGGCGCGGGCGACATCCTTCGGGCCGTCCGCGATCTTCAGCGTATCCTGCGCAGCGCGAACCCCGGCCCGTTCGCCGACCCGGCCGATATCCTTGGCGAGCCGCACCAGCGCGCCGGCTTTTTCCGCGCGAAACGCCGCGCCGATCGCGCTCGCGGTTTGCGTCGGATGCAGCAGCGAGCCATCGGCGACCGCCCGTTGCAGCACCGGCGTGTCGACCACCTCGCGGGCGGAGCGGCCCGCCCATTCCGCAAGTCCCTCGCCGAGCCGTCCGACCTTGCGGGCATCCTTGACCAGCGAGAAGCCGGCGCGCAGCGGCGCGGCGGCCCCGACCGAGACATAGGTCGCAGCCGTCACGGCCAGTCCCGCCGTTGCCAGTCCCAGGATCAGGCGGTCGGTGTCCTCACCCATCACGAGATGCTTGCCCTCGCGCACCACGTCGCGGATGTCGCCAAAGACGAAGAGATCGCCGGCCACGGTGCCCGACAGGCTCGCGACGTCATCGGCGTTGCCGGTGACGAGGCCGGTGGCAAAGTTCTTGGCAAAGTGCGCCGACGAATTGGTTTCAATGACCGCCTCGGCAACCCGGCGCGTCTGTTCATCGGTGAGAGAAATATTTTTCTCCCGCGCGAGTTCGACAAAGCTGTTCGCAAGGTCGGGATCGCCGGCTTGAAGGGCCCGGTCGATATTGTCGGTGACGAGGCCGCGGTTCCGTAACGCAGAATTGAGTTGGAGATCCGACAATTGCGCCGGGTCATCCCGGGCCTGCAGCAACGCTGCGGCGTCGCGCGCATGCGGCCACAGCGCGAGCAGTACTGCAGCGCTCGCCGCCGCACCGATCAAGGCCAGACTGGTCCGCCGTCGCTTCATCCGTAACAATCTACCGATTGCGCCCAGGACGCTATCTCTCAAGAACCCATTGCTCTTGCCTACGACAGCCCGGCGCACCAAGGAAGGTCATTGGCACTTGCAAATCCACCAAACCTGTGCCGTTGCTCGATTCGACGTTTGCCGATCCAGGTCTGCAAGCTCAAATCCGCGGCAGATACATAGTGTGCAAGTCTGTGGACACAACGGCCCCGACCAAAGAAGGGCTTCTCTGCAAGCCAGGATTGACCGAACCTGTGGCGTCCGCTGGAGCTGCCGGGAGCCATGCGGAAGCAATTGGGAGAAGCTACTAGGAATCGACGGCGGCGGCCGTTATGTTGCGCCGCACGTCAACCAGCTAACCATGCCAGGTCGCGGCAGTCGCGTCACGGTGATCGCACCGGGACGCGCTGCCACTCAAGGTGAATTCGATGGCCGATAACGTCGTTCCCCACTTCCACAATGATGCCGGCGTCGCCGTGATCGAGATCGGCTCGCAGGAGTTCATGTGCGTGGGCGCCAATCCGCCGTTCGATCATCCGCACGTCTTCCTCGATCTCGGCAACGACAAAGAGATCATCTGTCCCTATTGCTCGACGCTGTACCGGTTTGCCGCCGACCTCGGCGCGGGCGAGGCCCGTCCGCCGGAGTGCGTGCTGCGGGACGTCGCCTGATGCCCATTTTCCAAGGCTTGCGATTCCAGGGCTTCAGATTCCAAGGCTTGAGATTCCAAGGCTTGAGCTTCCAGGGCTTGCGATTCCAGAGCTTACGATCCGTCGCGGCGCTCGTCTGACACGGTGGCGGCGTCGCGTACCATCTTCATCGCCGGTGCCGGCATCGGAGGACTGACCGCGGCGCTGGCGCTGGCCGCGCGCGGTTTTCGCATCGTCGTGATTGAAAAAGCCGATCGGCTCGAAGAGGTCGGCGCCGGCCTGCAGCTCTCGCCGAATGCGAGCCGCATCCTGATCGGCCTTGGCCTCAAGGAGCGGCTCGCGGCACGCGCCGTCGTCCCGGAAGCAATCAGCATCATGAGCGCGCGCACCGGCGGCGAGGTGATCCGCCTGCCGCTCGGCGAGGCCGCCTCGCAGCGCGCCGGCGCGCCCTACTGGGTGATCCATCGCGCCGACCTGCAGAGCGCGCTGGCTGCCCAGGTCGCAGACCATCCGGATATCGAATTGCGGCTCGGCTGCCAGTTCGAGGATGCCACCGCTCATGCCAAGGGACTGACGGTGGTCCAGCGCAGCGGCAATGCGCGGCGGCAGGATCTGGCGCTGGCCTTGATCGGTGCCGATGGCATCTGGTCGACCGTGCGCAATCATCTGTTTCAAGATGTGCAGCCGCAATTCTCCGGGTTGATCGCCTGGCGCGGCACCCTCGATGCCAATCAGCTGCCCCGCGAATACACCGCGCGACGAGTCCAGCTCTGGATGGGTCCATCGGCGCATCTTGTCGCCTACCCGATCTCCGCCGGACGCCAGGTCAACGTGGTCGCGATCGTCACAGGCGAATGGAACCGGCCCGGCTGGGGCGCGCCTGGCGAAACCAACGAGCTGAAAGAGGTCTTCGCCGCGGCACGCTGGCCCGGACCGGCGCGGATGCTGCTCAACGCCGTGGATGGCTGGCGACGCTGGGCGCTCTTCACCCTGCCCGAGGGCGGCGACTGGAGCAAAGGGGCGATCGCGCTGCTGGGCGATGCGGTGCACGCCATGCTGCCCTTCGCGGCACAGGGCGCCGGCATGGCGATCGAGGATGCCGCTGTTCTGGCCAAAACCCTGAGCGAGGGACAGACCGACACCGCCGAGAACATCAGCGCAGCTCTGACGCGCTATGCGCGGCTGCGCCGGACGCGGGTCGCCCTGGTGCAGCGCGCGGCGCGGCGCCAGGGACAGATCTATCACCTCACGGGACCGATCGCGCTTGCGCGCGACCTTAGCATCCGCGCGCTCGGGCCGCAGCGGATGCTGGCGCGGCAGAGCTGGATCTACGATTGGCGGATATGACGCCGGTTCTGGTTTGACGCACCGTCTTCATGCGCGGGTCGCGCAAGAACGCCTCTTCAGTAGACTGACGTGTCGGGTTTTGATCGTGCGACCGGCTTGGCCGGCTTCTTGACGGGTTTCTTCGCAGCTGTGGGCACATCCGGCTTGGTCGCGGACGGCGGTGGTTGCGGCGTTTCGCGGCAATGGTTCTTCTGCCATGCTTCTTCGGCGAAATGGGACTGGCCGCGGATCGCGACGTAATCATTGCGATAGGCCATCTCGGCCACGACCGGGCCGGCAAAGCCGGTGTCGGCCTTGGCCATCAGGCCTTGCAGCTCGGCGGCGCGGGTCGCCAGACTCTTGCGCTCGGTCTCGAGCTGCTTGCAGTCATAGAGTTCGTATTTGGCGGGATCGGCGAAGGCCGTCGTCATGGTGTCGTTCATCTCGGCGCAGCCGCCAAGCGACAAAGCGAATGCCACGGGTGCCGCCAGGACACCCGCACGCCAAACCTGGCGATGACGAAAACGATCGGTCATGTCAGCCTGATATCTCGCAATCCCTGAACAATGCCTAAAGCAGGCATGGATGTCCGCATTGAGGCCCGTGTAGCCGTCTTTGCGGTCGCCGGAAAGGCGGCATTTCGCACCGGACCGGTTTCATCTTTGGTCGCCGGATCGCGGGACAAGCATTTGATTTACATCGATTTTATTTCCACGGCGAACGCGCTGACTCGTGGTGTTACAATTGAAGTAGCGCTCCTGCCGGCAAAACGCGGAACTTGATCCGAACATTCATGTAGAGCCCGAGGCCGATTCATCCTAAGAGCTAGCGCGCCTTTGATCGCAAAGCGGACGTGGCGGAACTGGTAGACGCAAGGGACTTAAAATCACATCGGCTCGCTGAAATATCTCGCGAACTTTGTCAAACTCCACGCGAGATCACGATGCAGGACGATAGAACAGAGCGCGATTTGTCAAACACCCCTCAAGTTGAGCATATCCCTCCACTCCCCTGGCGGATGTAACCAAAAAGAGCGCAATGAGCGCGGTGCGGCGGAGCATGACGATGCAGAATGAAATAGCTCCCCCGCCGCCACGATCCCGATGCGACCCAGATGGTGACCCAGGAGACGAGCCTGACCGATGTCTGAACCTGAGCTTAGGCTACTCGCCGCAGCACGTGTGCCAGTGTGGAGGCCGATCAGGATGAACTAGGTTGAGCTTGATTGCCGATCGGGATTGCGTGCGGAAGCTCAGCTCTACAGCGAACCGCAGGCAGTTCTTGTTTGGGTCGCTCAAAGGCTCAAAAGGTCGAAACCGATAAAAGGCCGCTCCGTCACCTCGCGCGTCGGAATGCCGGGCATCCGTTTCCGTGTCCGCCAGCATCCGCCTAGACACAGCGTTCATGTCGCGAATAATTTGGGGAGAAGCGGCCGCTATCGGTAAGGCGTTGCGCGTCGACGCCCAGATCAGCGGCGTTCTTCTGGTCCTGACAATTTCACCTGCCACGACCTCGCCGTTAAGCAGCGCCGGTTCATGCGCGACCCTCACGGCAACTATGGCTATGGCATCCTGATCGTCGCCGACATCATGAAGGCGATCAACTGATGAGCGACGGCAACCTCGACAGGATCATTGAAATCCGGCGGCACACCGCGGCTGCGCCAGACCTATGTGGCGCACCTGTAGCGACCTGGGAAGCAGTCGCGACCATGCGCGCCCAAAAGCTGGAGAACTCCATCACCGACCGCAAGGGCGCGCGCGGCGACACCATGGGCAACGCGATCACCTTCCGGATGCGCTGGCTTGATGGCATGACGCTGGAGCACTGCGTCACCTATGAGGCCCGGCAGTTCAAAATCACGGCTATCCAGGACTCGACCAACGCGCCGGCCTTGACATCGTCTGGGCCATGACTCTAGTCGTCAGCGTAGGGCTCTCCGTAGATGGTAAGCATGCGTTCGTTGTCAGGAATAATTGGGGCAAGCTGTTCAATTTCGGGCTCCAACCCTGCGAGAATGATTGCGCAGGCTTCAACTATCGTGCTGATCCTTTCATGAATGACATCAAGCATGGAGCCCCCCTTGTCACTCGAATAAAGCTTTTTGTCGTTCGGAACACCCATAAGAAGGTCGTCAATTTCGCGAATGCAACTGCGAATGGATGCGATCTCTCGGATAAGTCGCCGAGGAAAAACGTCCAAGTTGTCCCACGCCTCCGAAATTTCTGGAGGCTCTTTGAGGCGCAGGTCCCCCGCCAAAACGTGCTCACCATCTGCGGCGCGGAAGCTGATCGCGGCTTCGTTTTCTTGCGCTTCCGGCTGGAACATTCGAAGTGCGAGCTCCAGTTTGAGATAAAGCGCGAGCTGGCGCCGCAGAAATTCGCGCCTGCGCTCCGCTTCGTCTTGTCGGAGCTTCAACATCGCGCCGCGATACGCGAGCAGGCCCCCGCCAAGCGCAATGAGAGCAGCGGCCAAGGGCTGCCACTTGCTGAGATCAGCGCCGATCATCACGATCAAAATGATACCTACCGCCGTGGCGATACCCGGCCATTCTGGTGTTTTCATGCGCCCAGCCTGCCGCGCATACCGATTCTTGTCGAGGGGGTTGCGGCATGAATGGCCTAAAACCTTAGATTGCCGCATACTCTAACGCGCTGGACGTGGCCATGCGTCGCAGGGCGCGCAAGGCTGAGCAAGCAGCTTGGGAAAGAACCGGCCGGCTATGAGCCACGCGAGCTACCGGACTGCTCCACGCTGCAACTGGTTACGCCGCGCGCGCCAGTAGGCCAACCGCTCTCTGGTTTGCGCGCACCACGCTTGAAGGCTTCCCAGACTTGCAGGCGCTGAAGGCCAAGCCTCCCCCAAAGCCTGGCCGCAACTTTTTTTGCGGGCAGCAAACAGGGCGGAAAACCTGAATAATCAACGACATTTAGCTGACGGTCATAAGCCGGCTCGCGACGTTCCGAGACGGAACGATCGAGCAACCTGACGCGGCGAAACGGGGAAAATCCGGGGAATTTGATCCCGGTCTGTCCAAGACTTCCCTCCAGGCCGGATTGGCGGAATTTGCAACGCCCGGCGGGGAGCCGCTGGGAAATTGCGGTATCATAAAACCCGTTAGCCGGCGTCCGGGTCCGATCCGTGAATTTTCAGAAACCCACAGACGGATCCATCCGTATTTTTTTCGGTACCATTGGGCTGGGCAACCGCAAGGGGACCGATGCCATGATCAGAGCCGAGCGCTTCATCGCCGGCATCGCCATCGTCAGCATCATCGCAAGCCTCGGGTATATCGCGTTGACGCTCATCGGCTGATCGCAGCGAGAAGCTTCATCCTGTTCACAAATAGTCCCGCCGGCCCGCATTTGGCTGCTAGGGCCTGTTGGGATTCGTCGGGAGTTTATTACGGCGGCGGTCTGATCGTCCTACGCTCTTCGCTCGGAATGTAGCGAGGCTGGTCCTTGCCCTCGCGATCGTGCTGGTTGGAGCCGACCGTCGCTTTGGGCGATGATTCTAGGTTGGGTCGGATTCGGAGTCGATGAGATCCTGTCTTTCCCAAATAGCCCGCTCCCCATTTCCGCGTCGATAGGTGGGCGGCGCAAAACGATGAAAGGAAAAAAATGACAATCACAGAACTCGAAAACACGCTTCGTAACCTTAAGGCAGGTCAGGCCGCCACCCTGAATTATGAAATGTTCGAGCTGGTGTTTCCCCCGGGTATTGAGGACGACATGATGAAACAGGTGGCTTATCAGTTCGCGAAGTCGAACGGCTGCGTCATCGACCACCGGCCTGACCGGCGGGAGGTGAATTTCGTGAAGCCGTGACCGGTGTTCCCCTGGCAGGCGATCTCAGCCTGCCTTGGGCGCCTATCTCACAGGGACGAACTGTTGAATGCAGGGATTTGCGGGGCTGATCAGAACATAGCCGTTCTGCATAGGCATCCTGATCGGATCGTTCTGAGTTCGATAGGCCTCTAAGGTTTGCTGCTTCGACGCCTCCGAGAGGTATTCGCTCGCCAGCACATTTACGACTTGCTCTTGAGTATAGCGCGACGATCTGGATGAGAACGGCGCGACAATCTGGATGAGAAGATTGGAGCCGGGTGTTGGGATCATTGTCGCAGACTTTCCGGTTTGCAAGGGCTGATTGACGCAGGGCGACAATCTGGAACGGCCCAGCGTCAATCAGCAGAGTTTTCGATCTGCTTCGGCGTTGAGTGAGCCGGGGGCCGGCCAGCACCGCGCTTGCGGCCGAGGGCGGCCTTGCGGCGGTAGCTCTCGACGTTCATCTCCAGGATGGTGGCGTGGTGCACGAGGCGGTCGATGGCGGCGAGCGTCATAGCCTGGTCTGGGAAGATGCGCCCCCATTCGCCGAACGGCTGGTTGGCCGTGACGAGAAGCGAGCGGCGCTCGTAACGCGCGGCGATCAGCTCGAACAGCACGCTGGTCTCGGCCTGATCCTTGGACACGTATGCGATGTCGTCGAGGATCAGCAGATCGTAGCGGTCGAGCTTGGCGATGGTCGCCTCCAGCGCCAGCTCGCGCCGCGCCACCTGCAGCCGCTGTACGAGGTCGGTCGTGCGCGTGAACAGCACACGCCAGCCGTTCTCGACGAGAGCCAAGCCGATCGCTGCGCTGAGATGGCTCTTGCCGCCGCCCGGCGGGCCGAACAGCAGAAGATTGGCGCCGCCCCCGAGCCAGACATCGCCGGAGGCGAGCGCCATCACTTGCGCTTTGGACAGCATCGGCACGCTGTCGAAGTCGAAGCTGGCGAGCGTCTTGCCCGCAGGCAGACGCGCCTCGGCCATGTGCCGCTCGATCCGGCGGCGACCACGGTCGGCCACCTCGTGCTCGGCGAGAGCTGCGAGGAAGCGCGCGGCGGGCCAGCCCTCCTTGTCGGACTGCGCTGCGAGCTTGGGCCAGATCGCCTTGACGCTCGGCAGGCGCAACTCGGTGAGCAGCAGCTCGACGCGGGCGGCATCGATGGAAGTCGTGGTCATGCTGCATCTCCCGTGTTCGCGCTTACAGAAGCGAGGCCGACGGACGCCAGCTCGTCGTAGACGGCGAGCGAAGCCAGCTCGACGGCGACGTGCGGGATCGGCGTCTGCTCGGGCCGGAAGCGGATGCGCAGCGCGGCGAGATTAGGCAGCCGTCCCGCATCGAGATCGGCGGCGATGGCATCGGCGAGCTCTGCCTCGCAGGCCTGCTCGTGCGCCAGGGCGAGCAGTTCGACCGTCACCTTGCAAGCCTGACGGTCATCATATCGTTCCCGTAAGCTCTCGAAGGTTCGTCGGTAGGCCGGGCGCGGGAACAGCTGGTCGCGATAGACGAGATTGGCGAGCGCCATCGGCTTGCGTCGCAGGGCATGAATGACGTGCCGATAATCGACGACGTGCCCGCCCCGGTTCTCCGACACGGGCCGGCCGCGCCTCAGCGTGGCGAGGCGCGTGGTGCCGAGGAAGCATTCGAGGCGGTCGTCGAAGATGCGCACGCGCAGACGGTGGCCGATCAGCTTCGACGGCACGGTGTAGAACACCCGCCGCAGAATGAAGCCGCCCGATGACGTCACGCAGATCACCTTCTCCTCGAAGTCGCTGCTGCGGCCTCTCGGCAGCGGTGCCAGCGTCTGCTTCTCGATCGCGATCCGCTTGGCGAGATTGGCGTTGCGCCGGCCGACGACCACATCGACGAAGGCGCGGTAGGCGTCGAGGTCGGCGAAGTCACGCGTGCCGCGCAGCAGCAGTGCATCCTCCAGCGCCTGCTTGAGATGGCCATGCGCGCTCTCGATCGAGCCGTTCTCGTGCGCGATGCCGGGATTGTTGCGGGTCGGCTCCATGCCGTAGTGGCTCATCAGCGCGGTGTAGCGCTGCGTGAGATCCTCGCGGGCATCCCGCGCCAGATTGCGGAACGCCGCCGACAGGCTGTCGCTGCGATGCTCCCTGGGAGCGCCGCCGAGCGCCCACAACGCGTTCTGCAGGCCCTCGGCCAGGGCAATGAAGCTCTCGCCGCCGAGCACGACATGGGCATGTTCGAAGCCCGAGAACGCCAGGCGGAAGTGATAGAGGCGGTGATCGAGCGCCGCGCCTGCGATGGTGACGCCAAGCGCGCTGGTGTCGGTGAAGTCCGACAGGCCGAGCCGCCCGGGCTCATGCTCCTGGCGGAAGATGACGTCCCGCTCGGGACCGTTGAGCGCGCGCCAGGCCGTGATGCGCCGCTCCAGCGTCCGCCGAATATTGGGATTGAGATCGGGATGTCGTCGGCGCAGCTCCTCGAGCACGCCGATCGCCCGGATCCCGGGCGCGGCCTTCAGGATTGGCTCGATCTCGGCGTCCCAGTAGGGCGCCAGCGGATCCGGCCGCCGCCGGCCCCTCGGCTCCTGCTTCTGCGACGGCAGCCGTGGATCGGCTTCGATCCGATACGCACTCGCCGTCGAAAACCCTGCCTTGGCCGCAGCCGTCTCGGCAGACAACGTCAGTCGGTAGCTCATGTATAGCCTCATCTGGTGGTCGGTGATGTGCAGGCCAGGCAAGGCGTCGATCCCCTCTCGTCGAGACGAATCAACAGCTTGCGCTAACCACACCCGGCCGCCAGACGGCCCGGAACGGACGCCGCCGGCGGGGACGGTCCTCCGGTCGGGCTACGCCCTCCCTTCGTCCCGCCCCCGCCGGCGCTCTCTCATCCTGATTGTCGCTGGGGTCTCATCTTGATTGTCGCCGCGCAACGTGAGGCCCGGCGCCAGCGGCTTCAGTCGTGCGCGCAAGGTAACGTGCAGGCAATAGGCCAGGAAGGCGACAAAGATATGCGCCTCGATCCG
>Ga0335071_10004556_pt1 | contig 14473 bp, 15 predicted proteins | sample Lox_Sample_15_FD_206724 | JGI IMG/M metagenome (GOLD analysis project Ga0335071, IMG submission 206724) | Soil microbial communities from Loxahatchee National Wildlife Refuge, Florida, United States - Lox_Sample_1.5 | ecosystem: Environmental > Terrestrial > Soil > Wetlands | place: USA... | reverse complement strand
CCGGATGCTCGAGACGCGGCTCGACAACGTCGTGTACCGCCTCGGCTTCGCCGCCTCGCGCGCGCAGGCGCGCCAGCTCGTCCGCCACGGCCACTTCACCGTCAACGGCCGCCGGGTGAACATCCCGAGCTACCAGGTGAAGCCCGACGACGTCGTCACGATCAAGAACGGCTCGGGCGCGGAGCAGATCATCCGCGACGCCACCGACCTGACGGCCGCCGTCGCACCGTGGCTCCAGGCCGACCACGACGGGCTCTCCGGCACCGTCCTCAAGTGGCCGGAGCGCGCCGAGATCGACACGCCGGTTTCCGAACAGCTGATCGTCGAGCTCTACTCCAAGTAGTAGAGCCGAGTAGAAGAAAGGACACACGTGGCAGTACGCGCTCAGGATTTCCAGGTGCCGAAGATCACGCACGAGGAAGTGAACGAGAATCGTGGCGTGTTCGTGATCGAGCCTCTCGATCGCGGCTTCGGCTACACGTTCGGCAACTCGCTGCGCCGGGTGCTGCTCTCCTCGCTGGAGGGCGCAGCCGTCACCTCGGTGAAGATCGAGGGGGTCGCGCACGAGTTCACGACACTGCCGGGCGTCCGCGAGGACGTCACGGACATCATCCTCAACCTGAAGCAGCTCGTCTGCATCCTCCACGGCGAGTCGCCGGAGGTGGAGGTTCGCCTGACGAAGCGCGGTGAAGGTGTCGTCACGGCCGCCGACATCGAGGCGCCCGCCGACCTCGAGATCCTGAACCCGGACCTCGAGATCGCGAACCTCTCGTCGAAGGGCCGGCTCGAGATCACGCTCACGATCGGCCGCGGCCGCGGCTATGTGCCCGCCGAGGGCAACCGCGGGCAGGCGCACACGATCGGCGTCATCCCGGTCGACTCGATGTTCTCGCCGATCAACCGCGTCGCCTATGACGTGGAGGCGGCCCGCGTCGGGCAGCGCACCGACTACGACAAGCTCATCCTCGACGTCACGACCAACGGGTCGATCGAGCCGAAGGACGCGATCGCCGAGGCGGCCGAGATCCTGATCCGGCAGCTCGCGATCTTCACCGACCTGGAGAAGATCGAGGGCTTCGGCGAGTCGGCTGCGACCGTGGCGGACGGCTCCTCCGAGGCTGCGTCCGTGTCGCTCGCGGGCGGGATGGAGAACTTCCCGATCGAGGAGCTCGAGCTCGGTGTCCGGTCGTACAACTGCTTGAAGCGCGTCGGCATCGAGACGATCGGCGATCTCGTGACGAAGACGGAGTCGGAGCTCGCCGCGATCCCGAACTTCGGCAAGAAGTCGATCGAGGAGGTCAAGGAGACCCTCGCCCAGCACGGGCTGAACCTCCGCGGCGGCTCCTCCAACGGGGCGGAGGCCTGAGCAGCTCTTGCGCCACCAGAGAACCGGGAAGAAGCTCGGCCGCGACTCGGCGCACCGCAAGGCGCTCTACTCGAACCTTGCCGGCGCGCTGATCGAGCACGGCCGGATCAAGACGACCGTCACCAAGGCGAAGGCGGTGAAGCCGCTGGCCGAGCAGATGATCACGCTCGGCCGTCGCGGCGACCTGCACGCGCGCCGGCAGGCGACGGCGTTCCTGCGTTCGCGCGACGTCGTGCACAAGCTGTTCGACGAGGTGGCGCCGCTCTTCAAGGACCGGCCGGGCGGCTACACGCGGATCGTGAAGATCGGCCCGCGCCCCGGCGACGCCGCGGAGATGGCCTACCTCGAGCTCGTGAACGAGGAGTACGTGCAGAAGGAGCTCGCAGCGCGCACGCCGGAGCCGGCGGTCGAGGCGGCGGAGGCCGCGGAGGAGCCCGCGGCCGAGGAAGAGCCGGTCGACGAGGTCGAAGAGGACGTGTCCGAGAGCGAGGCGCCGGACACCCCGGAGGACGAGCCCGTCGAGGACTCGCCTTCCGAAGACGCCTAGCCGACCGCGCCGATCAGTGCGCCTGCGGCGGCGATGATCGCGCCGCCGATCGAGATCGCGAGCAGGCTCCGGACGAAGCCCGTCTCGAAGAACCGCCAGCGAAGCACGGCGAGCGCGACGAGCTCGAATGCGACGACGATCGCGGCCGCGACGACCGCGCCGTGGTAGTTCGGGATCAGGAACGGGAGCGTGTGGAGGATCCCGCCCAGGAACGTCCCGACGCCCGTGATCGCCCCGCGCTTCATCGGGCTTCCGCGTCCGGTCAGCTCGCCCGTGTCCGACAGGCCTTCGGAGAACGCCATCGAGATGGCGGCGCCGATCGAGGTCGAGAGGCCGGCGATGAACGCAACGTGCGGCTTGTGCGTGTAGAAGACGATTCCGAAGATGGGAGCGAGCGTCGACAGGGAGCCGTCGATCAGCCCGATCATGGCGGGCTGCACACGCTGCAGGAGGAAGCTGTGCTCTTCGTGCATGGTTAGAGTGTATCGAATCGTCTACAAGTCATTAGAGCATCAGGCACGCCTTACAAGATCGGTCAGGGCGGCCTGACGTGCGGCTGAAGCTAACGGTCGAATACGACGGCACCGGGTTCCGCGGCTGGGCGCGGCAGCCGGGCGAGCGGACGGTCGAGGGCGAGGTGCGGCGGGCGCTCGGCGAGCTCTACGCGTCCGTCGAGGAGCTCGCCGTGGCCGGTCGGACGGACACGGGCGTGCACGCGCTTGCGAACGTCGTCTCCGCCGAGGTCGAGGGCGGCCCGCCGCCCGAGCGAGCTGCGGAGGCGCTCAACACCGCCCTGCCCGAGGACGTCGCGATCGTCGCCGCCGAGCGCGCGCCCGACGGGTTCCACGCGCGGTTCGACGCGCGCTCGCGGTCGTATCGCTACCGCGTCTGGCGCCGGCGCGAGCGGTCGGCGTTCGAGGCGAGGCGGTCGCTGTGGTGGGCGCGCGCCCTCGATGTCGGCGCGCTCGCGGCGAACGCCGCCGCGCTGACGGGCGAGCACGACTTCCGCGCCTTCACACCGACCGAGACGCAGCACGAGGTGTTCGTCCGGGTCGTCGAGCGGGCCCGCTGGGTCGAGCTCGACGAGAGCGTGCTCGCGTTCGAGATCACCGCCGACTCGTTCCTGCGTCACATGGTCCGGACGCTGGTCGGGACGATGCTCGAGGGCCGCGAGCTCGAGCCGCTCCTCGCCGGCGCCCCCCGCAGCGCCGCCGGAGCCACCGCCCCACCGCACGGCCTGTACCTCCCGGGCGTGTCGTTTGAGGACGTGTCCGGGCTCTGAGCCAGGACACGTCCCGAACAGACACGACCGCCCGGGCGCGGTTGGGGGCGCCGGTACGATCGAACGCGTGCGCTACCCGGTCGTGCTCTTCGATCTCGACGGCACCGTCATCGACACCGGCGCGATCATCCTCGCCTCGATGCGGCACGCCGCCGAGACCGTGCTCGGCGGCGAGTACAGCGACGCGCAGCTGCTTGCGGCCGTCGGCGGCCCCGGGCTCGAGGCGCAGATGCACGCGCTCGACCCGGCCCGCGTCGACGAGCTCGTGCACGTCTACCGCGTCCACAACGAGGCGCTGCACGACACGATCGCACCCTGCGCCGGGATGGACGCCGTGCTCGAGGAGCTGAAGGAGCGCGGCCACCGGCTCGGGATCGTCACGGCGAAGCGGCGGGAGACGGTCGACCTCGCGTTCGCGCGCATTCCGATCGAGCACCTCTTCGACGTCGTCGTCGGCGGCGACGAGACCACCGAGCACAAGCCGCACCCGGCGCCGCTCCTGCTCGCGCTCGAGCGCCTGCAGGCCGACCCGGCGGGCGCGGTCTACGTCGGGGACTCGCCGTTCGACATGGAAGCGGCGAAGGCCGCCGGCCTGTACGCGATCGGCGTCAGCTGGGGCCGCATCCACCCGCCCGAGCGGCTGACCCACGCCGACGTCGTCATCGAGACCGCGGAGGAGCTGCTTGCCCTCGTCTGACGAGCGCCGCGCCGCAGAGCTCCGCGCGCTCCTCAACCGCTGGCTCCACGAGTATCACGTGCTCGACGCGCCCTCCGTCGACGACGCCACCTACGACCGCGCCTACGACGAGCTCGAGGCGCTCGAGGCGAAGCACCCCGGGCTCGTGTCGCCCGACTCGCCGACGCAGCGCGTCGGCGCGCCGCCGAGCGAGAAGTTCCAGAAGGTGCGGCACCTGACCGCGATGGGCTCGCTGGAGAAGGTGACGACCGGCGGGGCGCTCGAGAAGTGGGCGGAGGACGTGCGCAGGCGGCTTGCGACCGACGAGCCGGTCGCCTACGTCATCGAGCCGAAGATCGACGGGCTCGCGATCAACCTCAGCTACGAGAACGGCGTCTTCACGCGCGGCGCCACCCGCGGCGACGGCGAGACCGGCGAGGACGTCACCGTCAACCTGCGCACGATCAACGCGATCCCGCTGCGCATGCTCGGCGACGGCGCGCCCGCGCTGATCGAGGTGCGCGGCGAGGTCTACATGCCGCTCTCCGGCTTTCGCGCGCTCAACGAGCGGCTGATCGCCGAGGACAAGAAGCCGACGCCGAATCCGCGCAACGCCGCCGCAGGGTCGCTGCGCCAGAAGGACTCGTCGATCACCGCCTCGCGCCCGCTCTCGTTCTGGGCGTACGGAATCGGCGCGCACGAGGGCGCAGACCTCGCCTCGCACTGGCAGACGCTGCAGTGGCTGAAGGGCCACGGGTTCCCGATCAACCCGTTCGCCGAGCGGCTCGAGTCGATCGAGGCGGTCGCGAAGGCGTGCGCGGAGTGGGAGCGGCGGCGGACCGAGCTGGACTACGAGATCGACGGAATCGTGATCAAGGTCGACGACTTCGGCCAGCAGGAGCGGCTCGGTGCGCTGCACCAGCGCCCGCGCTGGGCGCGCGCGTTCAAGTGGGCGCCGATGACCGCGACGACGCGCCTCAACGAGATCCGCATCCGCGTCGGGCGCACCGGCGCGCTCAACCCGTGGGCGCTGCTCGAGCCGGTCGAGGTCGGCGGCGTCACCGTCTCGCGCGCGACGCTGCACAACGAGGAGGACATCAACCGGAAGGAGATCCGCGCGGGCGACGACGTGATCGTCCAGCGCGCGGGTGACGTGATCCCGCAGATCGTCGGCCCGGCGGGCGCGCACCGCCCGGGCACGAAGCCGTTCAAGATGCCGGCGCGCTGCCCGCTGTGCGGCACCGCGATCGTCAAGCCCGAGGGCGAGGCGATGCACCGCTGCCCCAACCGCGCCTGCCCCTCCCGCGGGCTGGAGACGCTGATCGCGTGGGTGCAGGGCCCGGCCGACCTGGACGGTGTCGGAGAGCAGACGATCCGCACGCTCTGGGAGAAGGGCCTCGTCCGCTCGCTGCCCGATCTCTACCGGCTGACGAAGGAGCAGCTGCTCGAGCTGGACGGCTTCGGCGAGATCTCCGCGACGAACGCGATTGCGCAGATCGAGGCGTCGCGCGAGCGCGTGCCGTTCTCGCGCGTGCTGCTCGGGTTGAACATCCCGGGGATCGGCTGGGTGCTCGCACAGAACCTCGCGCGCCACATCGGCGACGTCGACCGGCTGACGGCGGCGACCCCGGAGGAGCTCGCCGAGGTCGAGGGCTTCGGGCCCGACCGCGCCGAGGCCGTCGCCGAGTGGTTCGCCGACGACGAGAACCGCGCCCTCGTCGAGGAGCTGCGCGGGCTCGGGCTGCGCTTCTCGGCGGGCCAGGAGGACCGGCCGGTCGAGGGCCCGCTGACCGGCCGCCAGTACGTGATCACCGGCACGCTCGAGTCGATGACCCGCGAGGAGGCGCGGGCCGCGCTCGAGGCTCTCGGCGCCAAGGTCTCCGACAGGGTCTCGAAGAAGACGACCGGCGTGTTCGTCGGGGAGAGCCCGGGCTCGAAGGCGGCGAAGGCGGAGAAGGCGGGCGTGCCGATCCTCGGCGAGGCCGAGCTGCGCTCGCTACTGGCCGGCGGCTGAGGCGAGCGCCGTCGCGAACCGGTCCTGCGCTTCGCGCGCCGCGGTCGCGGACACCGGCGACCCGTTCTGGAGGATTGCGAACACGTAGCGGTCCCCGACGTAGCCGGAGAGCGCGGACGCGTCGTCCGTCGTGCCGGTCTTCGCACGCACCATGCCGTACGCCGGCCCTGCGTCCATCCGGTCCTCCAGCGTCCCCGTCTGGCCCGCGACGGGCAGGGCGGCCCAGACCCAGTGCTGCATGGCCGGATCGCTCCAGGCGCGGTCGAGGAGCGCGACGACCGTGTTGGCGGTTAGCCGGTCGAGCAGCGAGAGCCCCGACCCGTCGACGATGCGGACGCCGGCGAGCGGGATGCCCGCGGCCGCGAGCACGTGGCGGACGACGGCCGCGCCGGCGGCGGTCGTCCCGGCGGTCCCGGCCTGCCTGCCGAGATCCTTCAGGAGCATCTCGGCGACGAAGTTGTCGCTCGTCTCGTCCATCTCCTCGAGGATCGCGGGCAGCGGCTTCGACCGGACGATGGCGAGCACGTCGGCGGAGGCGGGAGCGACGCCCGCCCCGACCGGGCCGGAGGCGATGCCGTGCGCGCGCAGCCGGGTGCGGAAGACGCCGGCCGCCGCGATCGCGGGCATCCGCGCGACGTGCCCCTGGTAGACGGCGCGGTTCGCGACGAGCGCCGAGAGCGGCGGGCACTCGTTGATGTAGAACTCCGCCTTCCAGCCCGGGGCGGTGCGCTTCGCGTCGAACCACGACTCGTCGCCCAGGATCCGGCCGTCGATCCGCCTGATCCCGAGCTGCGAGAGCTGGGTTGCGAGTCGGTCGAGCTGCAGGCTGTCGAGGGTCGGGTCCCCGTAGCCCCTCAGGTAGACGTTGCCGTGCCACGTCGACCCCGTCTGCTCGCCGTTCCCGAGCACCTCGGTGCTGAACCGGTAGTCGGGCCCCAGCTCCTCGAGCGCCGCGTAGGTCACCGTCAGCTTCTCGTTCGAGGCGGGCGCGAGCGGGAGGTCGCCGTGCCGTGCGAAGACGACCTTGCCGCTCCGCAGGTCGAGCGCGACGGCCCCGGACGCGTCGGACCGGTTCCCGCGGACGGCGAGCGCGTTCGCGAGCCGCGTCGGCAGCGGCAGCGACCCGCCCGACGCCTGCGGCGCGAGCACGCAGGCGAGCGCCAGCACCACGATCCCCTTCCGCACGCGGGCATTGTGACCGAGGCCGCCGCCGTCTGGGTCCGGAGCCGAGCGAAGATGGGTCGGGCGGCCCTTGCCGGTCTCGGGCGTCCCATCCGACAATCGCGGAGGGGTTCGCCGCAAGCCCATGACAGAGATCGTCGACCAGATCGAGCACCTGATCGCCGCCCCGGCGGGCGACCTCGGCCAGATCGAGCGCACGCTCACCGACGGCTACGCCTACGCGCTCAGCCTCGAGGCGGAGCGCCTCCGCCTCGAGCGCCGCATCAGCGAGGTCACGCACGGGCTCGAGCGCGGCGACACGGCCGAGAAGGCGCGTGAGCTCTCGGCGCTGACCGAGCGCGTCGACGGGAACAGCGGCGACCTGGTCCGGCTGCGCGCGCTGCTCGGCGAGCTGCGCCGCCACGCGCACGACGTCCGCCGCCTCTCAGCCGCCTGACGCGCTAGACGATCCCGGAGCGGACGGCGTAGACCGCCGCCTGGATCCGGTTCTCGATCTGAAGCTTCATCAGGATGTTCGAGATGTGGTTCTTGACCGTCTTCGGGCTGATGTGGAGCTCGGCGGCGATCATCGCGTTGTCCTTGCCGTTCGCGATCAGCTTCAGGACCTCGATCTCGCGATCCGAGAGCTCGGACTGGATCAGCTCCGCCTCGCGGTGAGACGCGCTCGACGCGCGCAGGCGCTGCAGGACCTTCGCCGCGATCGTCGGCGAGACGAGCGACTCGCCGACGGCGGCTGCGCGGATGCCGGTGATCAGGTCGTTGATCGACGCGTCCTTGAGCAGGTAGCCGCACGCGCCGGCGAGGATCGCGTCCATCACGTCGTTGTCCTCGTCGGAGATCGTCAGGACGAGGACGCGGGTGAGCGGCGCGATCATCGAGATCTGGCGCGTCGCCTCGACGCCGCTGATCCCCGGCATGTTCAGGTCCATGACGACGACCTCGGGGGCGAGCTCGCGCACGGCGCGAAGCGCGTCCGTTCCGTTGTCGCATTCGCCCGCGACCTGGACACCCTGCTCCTCGAGCAGGTTCCTCAGGCCGGTGCGAAACAGATCGTGGTCGTCCACGAGGAGCACACGCGGTTCTGGGCTCTGCACGGTCAATGCTTGCTCGGTCAGAAGAGCCTGCCTCGGCCGGTTGACGGGGCCGCCAGTGTACCCGCGGTCGCGCTCAGTGCAGGACGATCGTGACCGTGCGCCGGCCCCACTGGTCGGCCTGGGCGATGCTCGGGAACCACAGGTCGATCCGCGCCCCGACGACGGCGCCGCCGGTGTCGGCGGCCACCGCCTCGCCGTAGCCCGGAACCCACATGTGCGTGCCGAGGGGGATCACGGACGGATCCACCGCTGCGATGCCCCAGCCCACCGGCAGTCCGCTCGCCGTTCGCCCGCCGAGCGAGTAGCCGGTGGCGGAGACGGTGAACGAGCGTCCGTCGGGAGCCGGGCCGACGTCGCTCGGGAGCGTCCCGGGCCCGCTCGTATCCGAGAGGTCGGTGGCGCGGTCTCCGAGCTGTGCGCTCCGGAGCTCGGCCGCCCGAGCGTTCGCCACGAGCGTGGCGATCTCGTTCTGGTTGAGGCGCCGCTCCGCCGCGAGCGACACGATGTACGCGGCGCGGTCGGCGTGCGCCGCCTCCAGCGACGACTCCGTCGCCGCGGCCTCCTGCAGCGCGGTCGCGAGCGCCGCCTGGCGTGTCGAGAGCGAATGCTCGTCGGCGGTGACGTGCGCGCGCGCCGTCTTCAGCTCCGCGAGGATCGCTTCGCTCTGCGAGGAGACGCGAGCGAGGTTGTCGAGGTTCGTCAGCGCGTCGTCGAGGCTCTTCGAGCCGAGCACGATCTCGAGCGGCTCGACCGTGCCGTTCTCGTACAGCTCCGTGAGGCGCTGTGCGATGCGCGTCTGCGCGATGCGCGTGCTGCGCCGCGCAACCGCGAGCTGCGTGCGGAGAACGTTCCGCTGCGCGCGCAGGGCGGCCGCCTGCCGCTCGAGCGAGGCGAGCTGCGTGCGGGACGCCGCGAGCTTCACGTCGAGCGAGTAGAGCCCCAGGACGGCGGCGCGGGACTTCGCCTCGATCGCCGCGTCGCGCGCACGGAGGGTCGAGACGCTGTGCGTCCGCTTGGCGAGGCTCACCGCGGGAACGGAGAGCACCGCGAGGCTGATGGCCGCAAGAGCAAGGGCGCGCCGGCGCGGCGTGTGTACCTGCCCGAGCACGGCTCGGGACCGTAGCACAGTCCGGACGCAGGAGTCGGGGCAAACGCGGAGAAATCGGCAGGTTTTGCGGCGTGTTTGCGCAGTTCTCCCGTTGACGCTCATCCGAACACATTGCTAACCTGCCCTACTCGTGACGTACCGGCCCCTACCGGTGCGCCCGTCCCGCCCCTGCCAAAGGGGTGTCAAACGTAGGCTGGGGCGGGCGCCGTACGTTCTTGCGGGGATCTGTCTGGCCCTCCTGGCGGCAGTCCCGGCGCTTGCCGACCCATCGGTCTCGTCCAAGCAGGCCCAGGCCGAGCAGGTCATGGGGCAGCTCCAGGTGCTCTCCGACCAGCTCGAGCAGGCGCGCTCGCGCTACGACGCCGCGTCGGCGCAGCTCGCGCACATCGAGCACGAGCAGCAGGTCAACCGCCACGAGCTGAAGGTGGCGAAGCACAACCTGAAGGTCAGCCAGCGGACGATCGCGAGCCGTCTGCTCGCGCTCTACACCGGCGACCAGGAGTCGACGCTCGAGGTGATTCTCGGCGCGAGCAGCCTCGACGATCTGATCACCCGCATCGACAACGCAAAGTCGGTGTCGTCGGCCGACGCGAGCATCCTCGGGCAGGTGAAGCAGTTCCGCACGACGATCGATCGCAGCGCGGTGCTGCTCAAGCGCGCGAACCGGGAGCAGAAGCAGGTCGTTGCGGAGCGCGCCTACGCCAAGCATCAGATCGAGTCGAAGATCGCGGAGCAGCAGCGGCTCCTCTCGTCGATCCACTCCGAGATTGCGAAGCTCGAGGCAGCCGACCGCGCCCGCGCCCTGCAGTTGAAGCGCGAGGCCGAAGCGCGGCTCGCCACGGAGCGCGCTCAGGTCAACGCGGGCAACGACGGCATCGGCATCACCGCCACGTCCGCCGAGAACGACACCGTCTTCGCGCCGCCGCCGACGCACAGCAACGTCGTCGGCTACGCACTGTCGCAGATCGGCGTGCCCTATGTGTGGGGCGGCGCGACTCCCGGCGTCGGGTTCGACTGCTCCGGGCTCGTGATGTGGTCGTACGCGCAGGTCGGCGTGTCGCTGCCGCACTCGTCCTACGCGATGTGGGGCTACGGCGTGCCGGTCTCACGCGACCAGCTTCAGCCCGGCGACATCGTCTTCTTCGACGGCCTCGGGCACGTCGGCCTCTACATCGGCAACGACCAGTTCGTCGAGGCGCCGCACACCGGCACGGTCGTGTCGATCTCGAGCCTCGATTCGAGCTGGTACGCGGCGACCTACGTCGGCGCGCGCCGCATCCTCTAGGCGTCGTAGAGACCGGCGACGTCCTCGGCGAAGTGGTCGAGGATCACCTTGCGGCGCAGCTTCAGCGTCGGCGTCATCTCGTCGTGCTCGAGCGAGAACTCGCGCGGCAGAACCGTGAAGCGCTTGATCTGCTCGTAGCGCGAACGGTCGGCGTTCACCGACTCGACGGCGCGCTCGACCTCCGCCTGCACCGCATCCGGTGTCATGCCGCTCGTCGCGTCGGCGTCGACCGTCACGAGCGCTGCGACGTACGGCATGCGGTCGCCCACGACCAGCGCCTGCGAGACGACCTTGTGCGCCTTCAGCTCGTTCTCGAGGTTCTGCGGCGCGACGTTCTTGCCGCCCGCGGTGACGATCAGGTCCTTCTTCCGGTCGGTGATGTGCAGGAACCCGTCCTCGTCGATGTGGCCGACATCGCCCGTGTGCACGAACCCCTCGTCGTCGATCGTCGCGCGCGTCGCCTCGGGGTCGTGGTAGTAGCCGGCGAAGACGGTGTTCGAGCGGAGCAGGATCTCGCCGTCCTCGGCGATGCGGATCTCGACGCCCGGCAGCGCCTTGCCGACCGTTCCGAACTTGAAGTCGGTCGGTCGGTTGACCGTCGCCGCGGTCGTCACTTCCGAGAGGCCGTAGCCCTCGAGGATGAGGATGTCGATCGCATGGAAGAACTCGGCGATGTCGCGCGAGAGCGGCGCGCCGCCGGCGCCCGCGGTGCGTAGCCGGCCGCCGAGCCGCTGCTTCACCTTCGCGTAGACGAGCCGGTCGGCGGCGCGATGCTGGAGCGCGAGCAGCGGCGGCACCGGCTGCTTCGCCTGCCGTAGCCGCGACACCCGGTACCCGACTCCGAGCGCCCAGCCGGCGACCCGGCGGCTCAGGCCCGTCTGCTGGTCGAACTCGGCCACGACCGCGGTGTGGATCTTCTCGTAGACGCGCGGCACGCTCGGAAAGAGCGTCGGCCGGACGCGCTGCAGCTCGGCCCCGGTGCGCAGCGGGTCGGGCAGGAACGCGATCGCGAAGCCGACGTAGGCCGCCGAGAGGTGGAGGAGCCGCCCGTAGTTGTGCGCGAGCGGGAGGTAGAGCAGCATCACGTCGCCGGCCACGGCCTGGCGCTCCTCCAGCTCGTCGCCCTTCCGGACCATCGCGTAGTAGTTGCGATGGCGGATCATGCACGCCTTCGGCGGGCCGGTCGTCCCCGACGTGTAGATGAACGTGAAGAGGTCGTCCTCGTCGATCGAGTCGGCCCGCTCGTCGAGTGCGCCCGGGTGCGCTGCCGCGAACGCGCGGCCGCGCTCGCGCAGCTCGGGTAGGTCGGCGAACGAGAGAACATGGCCCTCGAAGCCCTCGACCTTCGCGCGCTGCGCCTCGTCTTCGACGAGCACGCCCACCGCCTCGGAGTGCTCGAGCACGTACTGGACGTCGCGCGGCGAGCTGTTGGCGTAGATGGGGGCGCCGACCGCGCCGACGAGCGCCGAGGCGAAGTCGAAGAGCGCCCACTCGAGGCTCGTGCGGGCGAGGATCGCGAACGCGTCTCCCTTCTTCACGCCGAGCGCGAGCAGGCCGTTCGCGATCTCGGAGACCGCAGCCGCCGCCTCGGCGCGCGAGACCTCCCGCCAGGCGCCGTCGGCCTCCTGCAGGTACGCCGGGTCGGGATGGTTCGCCGCGACCGCGTCGCGCCACAGGTTCGCAATCGTCTGGGCGCCGGACACGCGCGGAACATAGCCGCAGGAACCCGGCGCGCGAGGGCGAATCCAGCCGGTCCCGCGTAGAATTCCTCATGCAGATGCGTACCACCTGGAACGGATCCGTCAGCTTCGGTCTCGTCAACATCCCCGTCGGCCTCGCGCCGGCGACGAAGCCTGCTGCCCGCCAGTCGGACGTCTCGTTCCGGCTGCTGCACCGCGAGTGCGGCACGCCGATCAAGCAGAAGCGCTGGTGCCCGGTGCACGAGCGCGACGTCGAGTCCGACGAGCTCGTGCGCGGCTGGGAGGTGGCGAAGGGCCAGTTCGTGGTCGTCGAGGACGCAGACCTCGAGGCGATCGAGCAGCGGGACACGAGCCGCTCGATCGAGATCAGCCGCTTCGTGCAGATGCAGGAGGTCGACCCGGTCTACTTCGACCGCACGTACTTCCTCGTCCCGTCGGGCGCCGAGGCGCAGCGCCGGCCGTACGTCCTGCTGCACGAGGCGATGAAGGACGCGGGCGTCGCGGCGCTCGGCCGCTTCGTGCTCGCGGGCAAGGAGAAGCTCTGCCTGATCCGGCCGCTCGGGGAGGCGCTCGCGCTCGAGACGCTCTTCGTCCACGAGGACGTGAAGGACCACGACGAGATCGACGAGGCGGTCGCCGGCTCGGAGGTCAAGGAGCCGGAGCTCGAGCTGGCGAAGCAGATCATCGCGTCGCTCGCGGCGCCGTTCGATCCGGAGGAGCTGCGCAGCGAGTACCGCGAGTCGCTGCGGGAGCTGCTGGAGGCGAAGCTCGCCGGCCAGGAGATCGCGCTGCCGGACGAGCCGGAGCCGACACCGGTGGTCGACCTGATGGAGGCGCTGCGCGCGTCCGTCGCCGCCGCGTCCGAGCAGAAGCCGAAGGCGGCCGCGCCCAAGAAGAAGGCGGCGACGCGCAAGCGCGCCGCCGCCTCCTGAGTTCGCCCGCCTTGCCTGCGGTCTAGTGCCGCGAGGGGAAGGCCCCGATCGCCTGGAGCTGTGCCTGGAACAGGAACTTGTCGATCTTGCCGTGGTAGATCGGGACATGCTCTTCGACGCAGATCCGGATCACTTCGTCACGGTCGATTCCCACTTCCTTGGACAGCTCGTCCGGCGTCAGGTGGTTCGCCATGTCGCTCCTTCCGTCCCCTTGCACGAAAAAGCCCGCCGCGCACGAGCGCTGACGGGCAAGGAATCCGGCTCCTCGGGCAGGGCGGGCGACGTCCTCACGCGCCCCGACCTGCCGAAGAGAAGCTCATAACGGTCCCCAGGATAATCGATCATCGTGACGGATGCGAAAGGCTTGTTCCCCGGGCTCGCCGAGCGGCTCCACGAGAGCCGCGGGGTGCGGATCCGCGTCTTCGAGGGCGGCGAGGGGCCGCCGCTTCTGCTGCTGCACGGCTTCGGCGGGGCGGCCTGGAACTGGGCCGAGGTCGTTCCGCGGCTTCCCGGCCGGCGCCTGATCGTCCCCGACCTGCCGGGGCACGGCCGCTCCTCGCCGCTTCCGGCCGTCTCGATCGCCGGCTTCGCCGACGCGGTCGCCGGCCTGCTCGACGAGCCCGCCGGGGTGGTCGGCCACTCGCTTGGCGGCGTGGTCGCGCTGCGGCTCGCCGAGCGCCGCCCCGACCTCGTGCGCGGGCTCGTGCTGGCCGCGCCCGCGGGGATCTCGAGCTCGTCGCGCCTCGCCGAGCTCACCCTCGGGCTGCTCGGGCTCGTCCGCCCGGGACGGCTGCCCGGGCGGCAGGCGGACCGGATCGCCCGCTCGCCCCGGCTCAAGCGGCTCGTCTTCGGCCGGTTCGAGGTCGCCGACCCGGCGACGCTGTCTGAACAGGCCGTGCTCGGCTTCCTCGCCGCGATGCCGCTGCACACCGACGCGCTCGGGGCCGGCCTCGCGCTCGCCCGCGACGACCCTCGCCGCGACCTCGACCGGGTGCGCTGCCCGGTGCTCGTCCTCTTCGGCGCGCGCGACCGGCAGGTGCCGCTCGCCGACGGGTTCGAGTACACGCGCCGCCTCGGCGCCCGGCTCCGCGTGATCGCCGACTGCGGCCATCTTCTGATCGGCGAACGCCCCGACGCGGTCGCCCGGGCGGTCCTGGAGGTGCTGTAGAAGCCGCTAACCTGTGCACCGATTCGGGGTGTGGCGCAGCCTGGTAGCGCGCTCCGTTCGGGTCGGAGAGGTCCCCAGTTCAAATCTGGGCACCCCGATGCAAGGCGAAGGGCGGGCCG
>Ga0335071_10004555_pt1 | contig 14473 bp, 14 predicted proteins | sample Lox_Sample_15_FD_206724 | JGI IMG/M metagenome (GOLD analysis project Ga0335071, IMG submission 206724) | Soil microbial communities from Loxahatchee National Wildlife Refuge, Florida, United States - Lox_Sample_1.5 | ecosystem: Environmental > Terrestrial > Soil > Wetlands | place: USA... | reverse complement strand
CCGCAGAGCCGGGACGAGGTCGGACAGCCGCTCAACGCGCTCGCCGTGTCCATCGAAGGCCTTCACGATCTCCTCGAAGCGCGGCGACGGCGACAGCGAGGTGAGCGGAAAGTGCCCCGTGCTGCCGGCCCAGCCTTCCGGATGCACGCCGGTGGTGCTCGACTTCACCGCCTCCCACTGCGCGTTGTTGAAGATGACCGTGAGCACGGGCGCGCCCTGCGCACGCGCGACGAAGTGGCAGGCGGCCGGCTCGTTGAACAGATACGAGCCGTCTCCGAGGCAGGCGATGACGGTGCTCCCAGGATCCCCGAGCTTGAGGCCGATCGCGCACGGCAGGCCCCAGCCGAGCCCGCTCGCGTGCGGCTGGCCGAAGAAGGCGCCGGGGCGCTCGAAGCCGAGGAAGCAGCGATCGATCGGATATTCGTTGACGACCACCGTGTCCGCGTCCAGCACCTCGCCCACAGCGGCCGTGGCAGCGGCGAATCCGATGGTCTTCCAGCCGCGCTGGGCCTCGACAATAGCGGCCCACGCGGCCCGGCGGGCGTGATGCACGCGGGTCACCTCGGCCGCGCGGGCGGCCACGTCTGGCCCGGCGGCGAGACGCCGCACCGCCGCCGCGAGGAGTGGCAGCGCAGCGGCGGGCGCCGCCAGGATCGGCACGTCGCAGGGGAAGCTTCGCATCGGATAGCGCGCGAAGAGCGGATCCACGCCCAGATGGATGATCGCAGCGTCGGGAGCAGGCTTGGCCAGCTGCGGATACCACGGCACGTCGCACTCGATCACGAGGATGGCGTCCGCCTCGCCCAGCGCGGGATCGACGCCGGAAGGCTGCGTGTAGCCCACGTGCAGTGGATGACTGGACGGGAAGTTGACGTGGGTCGGATCCACCTCGACGACGCCGATGCCGCCGGCCTCGGCCAGGTCCACCAGCGCGGGCACGGCGGCGGGATCGCGGCCCGCCCCCGTGGCCAGGATGAGGGGACGGCGGGCCCGGGCGAGCAGGCGCGCAGCGTCCTCGATCCGCGCGGGATCCGGGAACGCGCGCGAGGCCTCGTGACGGCGCGGCGGCGAGGCGATGGTGATGGACGAGAGCCGCTCCGCCAGCACTTCCCGCGGAAGTGTGACGTAGACAGGGCCGCGGGGCTCGCTCAGCATCAGCTCGAAGGCGCGATCCACGACGGGCTCGACCTGCGAAGCGTGGCGGAGCTCGTAGTCCCACTTGACGTACTCGCGCAGCATGCCGGCCTGGTCGAACGCCTCCTGCGCCCAGTGGATGTAGAGGTCGCGCGAGCCTGGAAGGCCTTCTTCGGTCAACGGCGTGCGCCCGGCCGCGAGAAAGACCGGCGCGCGCGCCCGCGCCGCCGTGATGACGCCGCACGTCGCATTCGCGGTGCCCACGGTCACGTGGACCATCACCGCCTGTGGGCGGCCCGTGGCGAGGTAGTAGCCGTGGGCCATGCCTACGGCCACGGACTCGTGCGGCACGACGATGGGCCGTGGAGAAGCCTTGCCCTCGGCCTGGCGCTTCGCGAAGGCGTCCACGAGCGAGGCGAAGTCCGTGCCGGCGTTGGCGAGGAACACCTCGACGCCGCGATCGTGGAGGAGCTCGAGCCACGCCTGCGCGACCGTCTCCACCTGCAGCGTCTTGGCTCCCATGGCCGTATGCATACTACACCTGCGCGCGGCCGGCCAGTCTCTCCGCCGAAGCGGCCGCCCTCGTGGTAGAAGGATGTGCGCCAGGGAGGGCGCCGACATGAAGCTCGTACGGTATGGACGCGCCGGAGCCGAGAAGCCAGGCCTCGTCGACAAGGACGGCACGCTCCGCGACCTCTCGCGCGTGGTGAAGGACATCACGCCGGACGCGCTCTCTCCCGCCGGCCTCAAGCGCCTGCGCGCGGCGCGCGTGGAGCGGCTGCCCGTGATCCGCGGCCGGCCCCGGCTCGGCTGCCCGCTCGCCGGCATCGGCAAGATGGTCTGCATCGGCCTCAACTACACGGACCATGCCCATGAGGTCGGATCGCCCATCCCCGCGGAGCCCCTCCTCTTCATCAAGGCCAACAGCGCCATCAGCGGTCCCGGCGACGCGATCGTGCGGCCGCGCGGCGCGGTGAAGCTCGACTACGAGGTCGAGCTGGGCGCGGTGATCGGCCGGGACGCGCGCCACGTGAGCGAGGCGGACGCCCTCAAGCACGTGGCCGCCTACTGCATCGTGGACGACGTGTCGGAGCGCGCCTTCCAGATGGAGCACGGGGGCACGACCACCAAGGGCAAGAGCGCGGACAGCTTCGCGCCGATCGGACCGTATCTCGTCACGGCGGACGAGGCGGGCGATCCGCAGGCCCTCGAGGTGTGGACCACCGTGAACGGGGAGTCGCGCCAGAAGGGCACGACGGCCAACATGATCTTCAGCGTTCGGCAGCTGGTCGCCTACGTGAGCCGCTTCATGTCGCTCCGGGCCGGCGACATCATCTCCACCGGCACCCCGGCGGGGGTCGCGCACGGCATGAAGCCGCCCCGCTATCTCGTCCCCGGCGATGTTGTCGAGATGGGCATCACCGGGCTCGGCGTGCAGAAGAACCGCGTGGTCGGGCGCTAGCCCGTCCCCCAGGCCCGATGCGCCGCGTCCTGGTCGCCCTCGCGCTCGTCGCGATGGCCGGCTGTGCGTCCGCCGGCGACTCCGCGGGCAGGCTGCATCGGATCGTCGCCGAATGCCTCGACACGAGCCATCCCGCCTACTGCGCCCGCTGCCCCGCCCCGCAGGCCGGCACGTGCCAGCTCGACTACCCGTGCTCGCGCACCACCGAGGTCTGGGCCATGAACCGGGAATACGTCGCGATCCGCGACGTCAAGATGTGCGGCTGCGGCGACGGATTCGTTCACGGGCTCGCGCTGCCGCGCTTCACCGTTGCCGGCCCGGAAGATCCCCGGCGGCCCGACGGCATCTGGCCCTTCGCGTGGGATGCCGCGCGGCAGCGCATCCCGGTCGAGTCGGAGATCGCGCTGGTCGTGAACTCGCCGCAAGTCCGCACGCAGGATCAGCTCCACGTGCACCTGGTGCGCCTCCTGCCGGGGGCACGCAGTCAGCTCTCGACGCTCGAGCCCGTGGCCGTGACGCGGCTCGAGGAGAGCTGGCCTGCCGCGGCCCAGCATGCCGCCACGCGGCAGCTCGCCTCCTACGGCGTCATCGTCGTGCTCGCGCCCGAGGGCGGCTGGCTCGTGGCCGCCGTCGAGGGCAGCCCGGAAATCACGTTCACGCGCGGGCGCTGCACCTCCTGAGGCGGCGGGCCGCGTTGACAGGCCCGGTCGCGTCCCGCATGCTGTCCGCGCGACGACCATGAGCACGACGGGCACGAGCACGAAGGGCGCGCTGCCTCTCGATGGCCTCCGGGTGCTGGAGCTCGGACACATCATCGCCGGCCCCTCCGCCGGGCTGCTCCTGGCCGATCTGGGCGCCGACGTCATCAAGGTGGAGCGGGCGGGCGAGGGCGATCAGTCCCGCACCATGCCTGCCGGCACCTCGGCTCTCTTTCATTTCCTCAACCGGAACAAGCGCAGCATCGCGATCGATCTCAAGGGCTCCGCGGAGGGCCGCGCCCTCTTCCTGCGTCTCGTCTCCGCCTCGGACGTCGTGATCGACAACTTCGCCTTCGGCGCCGTGGAGGCGCTCGGCCTCGGCTACGACGTCCTCGCCCGCGCGAATCCGGGCCTCATCTATCTCGACCTCAAGGGATTCCTGCCGGGCCCCAATGAGGCACGGCCTTTCCTCGACGAGCTGGCGCAGATGTCGGCCGGCCTGGCCTTCATGACCGGGCCGCGCGGGCAGCCCATTCGCGCCGGCGCTTCGATCGTGGACGTGGGCGCCGCGGCCTACGGCGTCGTCGCCGTGCTCGCGGCGCTCCAGCAGCGCAACCGGACCGGCGTGGGCCAGCGCATCACCTCGGGACTCTACGAGACCACGGTGTTCTGGGTGGGACAGTGGCTCGCCCAGTTTGCGGCCACCGGCGAGCCTTCGGTCCCGCTGCCGGAGATGCGTCAGGGCACGCGGATGGGCTGGGGCATCTACCAGCTCTTCACTGGGTCGGACGGCGAGCAGGTGTTCATCGGCATCACCTCGAACGGCCACTGGGAGCGCTTCTGCAAGGAGTTCGGACTCGACGACCTCCTGGCGGACCCCAACCTCGACGACAACACCAAGCGCGTGGCCGCGCGCGGCTGGCTGCCCGCCCGGATCGCGGAGGAGATGCGGCGCTATCCGAGCGCGGAGATCAGCGAGCGGCTCGACCGCGCGCGGGTGCCGTTCGCTCCGCTGCGGCGGCCCGACCAGCTCGTGGACGATCCGCACCTGAATGCCATCGGGCAATTCGTCGACACGCCCCTGCCCGGCCGCGGCACGGCAAAGCTGCCCAAGCTTCCCGTCCACAGCACGGGGTACGAGATGGGCCTGCGGCGCCCGGCCCCTCGGCTGGGCGAGCACACCCGCGAGATACTCGAGGAGATCGGACTGACCACGGACGAGATCGACGCGCTCGCGTCACGGAGGATCGTCGGATGAGCGACCTGCCCAGGACCGTCAGGATCAAGGAAGTCGGACCGCGCGAGGGCTTCCAGTTCGAGAAGGGCGCGATCAGCCTGGCCGACAAGATCTCCCTCGTGGACGCGCTGACCGACACCGGGGTCAAGAGCATCGAGTTCACGTCGTTCGTCAGCCCCAAGTGGGTGCCCCAGATGGCCGACGCGGAGGAGATGGTGAAGGGCATCCGGCGCCGCCCCGGCGTCGAGTACGAGGCGATCTGGCTCAACGTGGCCGGGCTCGAGCGCGCGGCGCAGTTTCGCGACCGCCTCCACCTGCGTCCCATGTTCGGGGTGGCGGGCAGCGACACCTTCATGCGCAAGAACACCAACCGGAGCGTGGACGAGCGCGTCGAGGAGCTGCCGGGCTGGGCCGAGCGCTATCAGGCCCTCGGCATGGACTGGTTCGACGTGGGCGTGATGGCGGCATTCGGCTGCAACTACGAGGGCGACGTGGCGCCTGGCCAGGTGGTGAAGGTGCTCGAGAAGGTGGAGGCGAAGGCCAATGCGTGCGGCTCGCGCCTGGGCGGTATCGGCCTGGCCGACACCATGGGCTGGGCCAATCCGCTCCAGATCAAGCGGCTGGTGGGCGCCGTGCGCGCGCGCTGGCCCGAGATGCCGATCAAGCTGCACCTCCACGACACGCGCGCGCTCGCCATCGCGAACGTGGTGGCGGCGCTCGAGATGGGCATCGACTGCTTCGACAGTGCCGTGGCCGGGATGGGCGGCTGCCCGTTCGCCGCGCACAAGGGCGCGGCCGGCAACATCACCACGGAGGATCTCGCCTTCCTGTGTCAGGAGATGGGGATCGACACGGGCATCGACCTGGACGCCATGATCGAGGCCGGGCAGCTTGCCGAGCGGGTCGTGGGGCACCCGCTTCCCGGCAAGCTCAAGTCCGGAGGGAACCTGGAGAAGTACCGAGCCCGTGCGCGCGCTGCGGCCTCGGGCGCGGCCTGATCTCCGAGCTACCGCCTGCGCCTCCATCCGGCCACGCCAAACCCGGCCAGACCCGCAGCGAGGAGGAAAAGGGTCGCCGGCTCCGGCACCCGGACCTGTACTGTCAGGTCCTGGAAATCATGGTCAGGTGACGGGTAGGTGTTGTCGGACAGTCCGAGATACGCGATAGGACCCGGACCGGCGTTGGCAGTGGTGCCGAGGCCGATCTGGGCAAGATACGCGCCGAGGGCGTTGTTGACCTGGCCGTTGCATAGCTGGTTCTGATTGGTTGCGCCAAAATCGAAGCAGAAATTGATCGGCTGCCCGGCGGTGCCGCCGACGGAAAAGCTGGTCCCCACGGCCGTCGGGGAAGCGCACACGTTCGTGATGGCCTGGGTGCAGAAGATGTCCCCCGCCGCAATGGCAGCGGCTCGGCTCGACCCAACCCAGAAATCGTTGAGGAAGCTGGAATCACCGTGACCGGTCGCTCCCGAGACGAGACCGAGGGGGCCGTACGTGAAGATCAGGGTGGTCGAGCCAGTGCTGATCAGGCGTCCGTCGACGTAACCGCCGGTCCCCGGAGGAATGCTGGCGCCGGTTTCAGGCTCGAAAACGTCCGTCGAAGGGCTCGCGCCAGGATTGGGGGCCGGACTCACCTGCAGCAGAGCCTGTGCAGATGCAGTCGACCACAGGATGGCGACGGTCAGGAGCAGCACGATTTTACCGACTCGTCCAAACATAGCGGACATCGTCTCCCTCACTTTCATGCCACGGTGCGATTCTCTGTTCACGAGCCTCTCGCACGAGGTAAGAAGCAGACTGCATGCCAGCGCTCAGTTTGCTTGATTTATCGACAGATGTGTCACATATCAGGACAGCGACCGGCAAGATGGTTAAGTAGCGCGACGCAAGCCCGAGAAGCTCAACGATACCAGGCAGTCACGGTGTAAGTCGTTTGACCCAACCTGACCTATCGACGTCGGATTACTTGACGAATTCATTCAGTAGGAACGGGGATGCGATCAGCGTTTGAGCTGCGGACGCGGCGACGGGATGCCGCGTCCGCAGCACTTCCGGGCGACTCAGCGCCCCTTGAAGTCCGGCAGGCGCTTCTCGGCCCAGGCCTTGACGCCTTCCTTGAAGTCGTCGCTCTTCCGCGTCCACTCCTGCTCGGTCAGCTCGCGCTCGGTCGCCCGCTCCGCGGCGTCCGCGAAACCGCGGCGCATGGTCTCCCGCGTCGACTGCACCGCGAGGGGTCCGGACTGGGCGATCTCGGTGGCGAGGGCGACCGCGCCCGACCGCACCTCGCTGAGCGGCACGAGAACATCCGCCATGCCCATCGCCACGGCTTCGTCGCCGGGCACTCGCCGGCCCGTGTAGAAGAGGAGGTTGGCCTTCTGCTGGCCGACGAGGCGGGGCAGCGTGTAGGTCAGGCTGAAGCCCGGATGGAAGCCCAGCCGGTTGAAGTTGGCGCTGAAGCGCGCCTCGACGCAGGTGACCCGGAAGTCCGCGGCCAGCGCCAGCCCGAGGCCGCCTCCAATGGCCGCCCCCTGCACGGCGGCGACCCACGGCTTGCGCGTGCGAAAGATGCGCGTCGCCTCCTTGTAGAGGTGCTTGCCGCTCTCGTTGCCCGCGCCCGTGGCCGGGCGATTGGCGAAGTCGGCACCCGCGCAGAACGACTTCCCCTGCGCGCACAGCACCACGGCTCGGCAGCCCGGATCGCGGTCGAACTCCTCGAGCGCGTCGGCGATCTGATTGATGAGCGCATTGTCGAAGTAGTTGTGGGGCGGCCGCTGGATCTCGATCTGCCCGACGTGGTTCGCCGCCATCGTGACGCCGATGTCCTTGTAGGTGCTCACGGGGCTCTCCTCCTGCGCGTGGGTTGATATCGCGGCCAGAGTCTAGCGGGGATTCTTCGCGAACGCCACCGGGCCGACGCGCGCGAGCCCCAGTCGGCGCGCGGTCAGCCGCGCCATGCGCGGGTCGAGCTCCACGCCGATCCAGTCGCGCCCGAGCTCGAGGGCGACCCGGCCCACCGTCCCCGCGCCGCAGAACGGGTCCAGCACAGGTCCGCGCTTCCGGCTCATCCGGATGAGCTGCCGCAGCACGGGCTCCGGCGTGGCATCCCAGATGCTCTCCGGATGCGTGCGCGGGAGCGGAAGGGTCCAGCAGAGCGTGGCGGGCGACGGGCGCACGCGATGGCCCGCCTTGCGAAAGCGCAGCAGGTAGTTGATGCGGTTGTCCCAGCGCTCGCGCGGCCGCGTCTGCACCCAGATGCCTTTGGACTGGAGCCGCCAGCCGGTGCGCCGGAACCACGCGGTGACGAGACCGTCGAAGCCCACCCACTCGCGGCCGTCGTGCCGGTCGCCCAGCACGAGCCAGAGATCGCCGCCGGGCGCCAGCACGCGGCGCCACTCGCGCCCGAAGCGCTCGGCCAGCGTGCGCGCGTACCGGTCGGCCGCCGCGTGGCCCTCGTCCGTGATCCAGTACGTCGGCGAGGTCAGGATGACACCGACGCTGCCCGTCTCGATCGGGCCCAGCTTGCGGCTGTCGCCCTGGTAGAGGCGTGCCCGTCCGCTCCGGCTCTCGTACGCGATCACCCGCCGGTCCCGGGGCGGCTCACAGCGGGTACGGCACGAGCTCCTGCGCGATCTCGACCTCGCCCGGGAACCGCGATCGCGCCTCGGCGCGGTGCGCGTCGAGATCGCCGTGATGCGCCACGTCGATGTGGGCCAGGATGAGCCGGCGCACGCCGGCCCGCGCGGCGATCTCGCCGGCCTGGGCCGCCGTCGAGTGCACCCCGATGCCCTTGGGGCGGCGCTCCGAGAACGTCGCCTCGTGGATCAGGGTGTGGGCCCCGCGCGCCAGCGCCGCCACGGCGTCGCACGGCTCCGTATCGGAGGAGTAGACGACCGCCGGTCCGCCGGCCGGCTCGAGCCGAACGGCGACATTGGGCATGCTGCCGTGCGCGTTCGGCGAGGTGGAGACGGCGAAGCTCCCCACGTCGGGCAGGGCGAACCGCTCGCGTGCCGGCACGGGCTCCCACACGATCGGAAACATCCCGGCGCGCTCGAGCTGCCGGAACACGCCCAGGAGCGCGCGCAGGGCCGCTGCGTGCTCTTCACGGCACGCCAGGCGGAGCGGCGCGGTCCGGCCCAGGAGGTACAGCGTCTCCAGGAGCGAGGGCAGGCCGTAGACGTGATCGGCGTGCATGTGCGTGATCACCACGCGGGTGAGGCGCGCCGGCTCCACGCCGGCGCGGAGCAGCTTGTGGGCCGGGCTCCCCCCGCAGTCCACGAGCACGGCGTCGTCCGCGCCCGCGAACACGACGGACGTGGTGTCCCGCTCGCGGGCCGGGACGGCCCCCGAGCTTCCGAGGAAGACGAAGTGCACGGGCTCAGACGGCGGCGCGATGCCGGCGCATGAGCATGGGCACGCCGACGAGCGCCAGGGTCACCCCCACGATGCTCGCGAGCTGGGCCACCCGGATGGGCCCCAGCATGAGCGCGTCGGTCCGAAGCGCCTCGGTCAGGAAGCGGCCGAGGGAGTAGAGCCCGAGGTACGTCAGGAACAGCGCGCCGGGCGCGCGCTCGAGGCGGCGCCGGAAGACGACGACGAGCAGGAGGAACACGAGGAGGTCCCAGAGGGACTCGTAGAGGAAGGTCGGGTGGAAGTACTCGTCCTGGGCGAACTGGATGGGACGGTGGGGCGGCGAGATGAAGAGGCGCCACGGCAGGCTCGTCGGAGTGCCGAAGGCTTCCTCGTTGAAGAAGTTTCCCCAGCGGCCGATGGCCTGGCCCAGCGCCAGGCTCGGCGCCGCGATGTCCAGATAGGTCACGGCCGGCAGCTTGCGGAGGAGGGCATAGCCACCGCCCAGGAGCAGACCGCCCAGGACGCCGCCGTGAATCGCCAGGCCGCCTTCCCAGACGGCGAAAATTTTTCCCGGGTAGCGGAGGTAGTAGTCGAGATTGAAGGCCACGTAATAGAGACGCGCGCCGACGAGACCGCCCAGCAGGCCCAGCTCGGACGCCTTGAGCATGCTGTCGGGGTCGAGCCCGCGTCGGACCGCCTCGCGGTACGCGAGCCAGAGCCCGAGACCCATGGCGGTCGCCATGAGGATGCCGTACCAGCGAAAGGTGAGCGGACCAAGCTCGAGCGCGATCGCGCCGGGAGAGCGAAACATACGGGTCCGTTATACGGCCCGGTTACGGTGCTGTCAAACAAATCGCGCATTTCTGGGCAAATTCGTTGACACTCATCGTACCGCTTCGGTATCATCAATCGTGCCTCGTCGGCGCGTCTTCGTCGCCCGAACCCAAAGGAGCCCTGTTTGCCACCACACAGTGTGATGCCCTCCAACGTGCTCGATCCCATCCTCCAGGCGGGTCCCATGGCCCGGTTCGTCCTGGGATTGCTCCTGTTCTTCTCGGTGATCTGCTGGGCGCTCATCGTGGAGAAGTGGTGGGAGTTCCGCGCCATCAAGCGCGACTCGACGGGCTTCACGCGGGCGTTCCGCCAGGGCGGCCGCTTCTCGCTCGTCTACGGCTCGGCGAAGAAGTTCCGCGCGAGCCCGCTCGCCCAGCTCTACTCGGCGGCGGGCCTCGAGCTCGCGAGCTTCTACGGCGGGGCGGAGCAGGTGGACGCCGCGCTCGAGGAGGGCGAAGGTCTCCCCCGCGAGGCGCTCGACTCCGCGCATCGGGCCATGCAGCGGGCCACCGAGATCGAGGTCACGCGGATGGAGCGCTACCTGCCCTTCCTCGCCACGACGGCCAGCGCCGCGCCTTTCATCGGGTTGTTCGGCACCGTCGTCGGCATCATGAGCGCGTTCCACGGCATCGGGCAGCAGGGCTCCGCGAACCTGGCCGTCGTCGCGCCCGGCATCTCCGAGGCGCTCATCGCCACCGCCGCGGGCCTGGGCGCGGCCATCCCGGCCGTCATGGGTTACAACTTCTTCGTCAATCGCACGAAGCGCTGGGCAACGGAGCTGGACGGCTTCACCCTCGAGCTCTTGAACACGTTCGCCCGCCCGGTCCCGGCCAAGGTCGCGAGCCGCTAGCCATGGCCTTCAATCTGGACAGCGGAGGCAGCGGCGGGCGGCGGAGCGTCAGCACGCTGTCCGAGATCAACATCATCCCGCTCGTCGACGTCGTCCTGGTCCTGCTCCTGATCTTCATGCTCACCGCCCCGCTCATGTACCGCGGCATCGACGTCAACCTGCCGAAGACGGCCGGCAAGCCCACCGTGACGGAAGAGCGGATGGAGCTGACGCTGACCAAGGATCAGCAGATCTATCTCAACGGCAAGGCGCTCGCCCTGGGGGTGCTCGAGCAGACGCTGCGCGACACCTTCAAGAGCCGCACCGACAAGACGCTGTATCTCAAAGCCGATCAGGCGCTGCAGTACGGGTTCGTGGTCGAGACCATGGACAAGGTTCGCAGGTCCGGCATCGAGAAGCTGGGCATGGTCACCGAGCCCGTGCGGGGGTCATGAGCGCGTTGAGCATTGCGGACCGGGTGCCCATGCGAGCACCAGTCCCTTCGACGCGCAGGCGCGTGGCCATGACTGCGCCGCCCCGACCCCCCGTGATGCCGCTCAGAGCGCTCGTGGTCTCCGTGCTGGGCCATGTCGTCGTCGTGGCCGCGCTGGTAGCGTTCGCGCTCTCCGGCGGCTTCGAGCAGACGACGGTGCAGGTGGTCAATCTCTTTCCCGCGGTGGCCGCCGTGGGAACGCCGACGGCCAGGTCCGCCGTGCCGCCGACCCGCACGCTGCCTCCGGTCCCCTCGCCCACTCCGGTGCGCGAGCCGGAGCGTCAGGTCAAAGAAGCGGCGAAAGTCGCCGAGCCGAGCCTGCCGTCGCGTTCGGTGGCCTCGCGGGCCGGCGAGCGTGACCTGCCGCCCCTCGGCTCGCCGTCGGAACGCCGGGGGAAGGCCTCCGTGGAGCCGACCGCGCGTCCGGCGGCAGCCCCGCTCGGGACGCAGACGGGCTCCATCGCCGGCCAGGGCACCATGACCCTCGACGTGACCGACTTCCCGCACGCGTGGTATCTGCGCCAGGTGCTCCAGAAGGTCGAGGAGCGCTGGCAGACGCAGAACCGGCCCACCGAGCCCCCGCAGAAGCCGCGCATCTACGTCGAGATCATGCGGGACGGCTCCATCGCTCCTCCCCGGATCGAGCAGAGCTCCGGCAGCACGTACTACGACCGCGCGGCGCTCCGGGCCATCTCGGAAGCCAGCCCGTTTCCGCCGCTGCCCTCGGACTGGAGCAAGCCGGCGCTGCGCGTGCTGTTCAACTTCGACCTGAGGCGCGGATGACCAACTCTCGTGTGCTGCTCCGAGCGCTGGCGGTGGCCGGCGCGCTAGGGGCCCTGGCCGTGCTCGGCCTGCCGCTCTTCGGCCCCTCGCCCGCCCGGTCCCAGAGCCCGGACGTGGAGCTCAACGTCCGGCCGGGCTCGACGAAGAGGATCAACATCGCCGTTCCCGACTTCGCGGTCGTGGGCGGGACCGACGCCCAGAACTGGGCGAGGCGACTCCCGGGCATCACGGCCGCGGATCTCACCTTCACGTCGCTCTTCAGCGTGGTCTCGGGAACCCCGCCGCTGCCGGTCGGGGGCGCCGAGGCCGTCCGGCCGCGCCTCACCGAGCTCGCGGCCGCTGGCGGCATGCAGGCGCTGCAGGGGCTCTTGACAGTGCGGAGCGACCGCTTCGAGGTCGAGATGCGGCTCTACGACCTCACGTCGTCGGACTTCCGGATCATCGGGACGAAGAAGATCATCGCGCATGTCACGGAGCCGCGGCGCGCCGCCCACCGGGTGGCCGACGAGGTCGTGCTGCTGGACACCGGCGAGGCGGGCATCGCCGACACGAAGGTCGCCTACGCCAGCACGCGCTCCGGGATCAAGGAGCTCTATCTGATGGACTACGACGGAGCGGGCATCGCGCCCGTCACCGCCAACCGGTCCATCAACATGTCGCCGAACTGGAGCCCGGACTCGCGCTCGCTCGCCTTCACCTCGTACATGAACGGCTACCCGTTCCTGTACCGGGTCTTCCCGTTCGAGCGCCGCCCCGTGCAGCTCCTCGCCGGGTACGCGGGCATCAACTCGTCTCCCGCCTGGAGCCCCGACGGCAAGATGGTAGCCATGACGCTGTCCAAGGACGGCAACCCGGAGATCTACCTGCTGACGGTGGCCACCGGCGCGTTCCGGCGGCTCACGACGAACGTCTCCATCGACACCGATCCGACCTGGTCGCCCACGGGACGGGACATCGCCTTCATCTCCGACCGTTCGGGCGCGGCCCACGTGTACGTGATGGACACCGACGGCGTGAACGTGCGCCGCCTGACGGCGGGAGGATTCAACACGCAGCCGCGGTGGTCGCCCCGAGGGGATACGATCGTCTTCACGTCGCGGTTCTCCAACCACGACCTCTGGTCGATCAGCCCGGATGGCTCGAACCTGCGAAGGCTCACTGCGGGCCCGGGGGACAATGAATCGGCGTCCTGGGCACCCAACGGCCGGCACCTCATTTTCCAGTCCAGCCGGCAGGGAGGATCCCAACTGTACACCATGCTGGCCGACGGCTCGGAGCAGCAGGTCCTGACGGGGGGCCCCGGGCAGGCCTCAAGTCCGGCTTGGTCTCCACGACTTCCGTGATAGGATTGGGCGGTTTGCAAAACCCATCACCTAAGTTCGACTCAAGGAGGAAGTGACGCTATGAAGCAGCCACGGGCTCACGCGTTCCTAGTGGTGCCTCTTCTCGCTCTCACCCTTTTCCTCGTGGGGTGCCCGAAGCGGCCCGCTACTACGGTCGCCGTGGCCCCCGCACCGGCTGCGCCAACGCCTGCGCCGGCACCTGCGCCCGCGCCGCCTGCCCCGGCTGCTCCGGCACCTCCGGCTCCCGCGCCGGCGCCTGCTCCGGCGCCTATGGCACGGCCGAGCGAGTTCGCGCCGAACCCGAATCTGAAGAACATCTACTTCGACTTCGACAAGTACGACATCCGTCCGGGTGACGCCAAGATCCTCGACGGCAACGCCGCCTGGCTCAAGGCGAACGCGGACAATCTCGTGCTGATCGAGGGGCACACGGACAATCGGGGCACGGCCGAGTACAACCTGGCGCTGGGCGAGCGGCGTGCGAAGGCGGCCCAGAACTATCTCGTGGCGCAGGGCATCCAGGCCAACCGCATCACGATCATCTCGTACGGCAAGGAGCGCCCGGTCTGCAACGAGAACACCGAGCCCTGTTGGGCGCAGAATCGGCGTGACGTCTTCCTGACCAAGACCCGGTAAGCCCTCGGGACTGTCGTCATGCGGTACGCAGTGACCAAGGGGAGCCTTTGGCTCCCCTTGGTTGTTTCAGCAGCTCTCGCCGGGTGCGCCGGGCAGATGGACGACTCGCTTCAGCAGGACGTGGCCCAACTCCGCAAGGACGTCGATGCCCTCACCCTGGCCGTCCACCGCGGGCGGGGCGAGTCCGATACCTCGGTGAGCCAGATGGAGCGCCGCGCCCGCGAGCAGTCCGCGGAGAACGCGCGCCAGATGGCTCAGCTCAACCAGCGGCTGGAGTCGCTGTCGGCCGAGCTGAATCGACTCTCGGCCCGGGTCGACGACCTCTCCCAGCGCCCCGACAGCCGGAGCGGGGCATCGGGAAGCACCTCGAGCACGAGCGGCCGGACCACCCCCGTGCCGACGCCCACGCCCTCCAGCTCATCGCGCTCGGCCTCGGAGCCCGGCGCGGAGGAGAGCTACAAGACCGCGTACTCGGACTTCACCAAGGGCAACTACACGCTCGCCATCGCAGAGTTCCGCGAGTTCCTTCGCCGGTTTCCCGACTCCCCCAAGGCCGACAGCGCGCAGTACTGGATCGGCGAGTCGTACTTCAGCACGGGCCGGGCCGCGGCCTCGGCAGGGCAGCCGGAGCGGGCACGCGAGGCCCTGGAGCGCTCGGTGCAGGAGTTCCGGAAG
>Ga0335071_10004554_pt1 | contig 14475 bp, 15 predicted proteins | sample Lox_Sample_15_FD_206724 | JGI IMG/M metagenome (GOLD analysis project Ga0335071, IMG submission 206724) | Soil microbial communities from Loxahatchee National Wildlife Refuge, Florida, United States - Lox_Sample_1.5 | ecosystem: Environmental > Terrestrial > Soil > Wetlands | place: USA... | reverse complement strand
TTCTAAATAATGCCACCAACTATCTGCTGTTTTTAGGGTGTTATAAAGGCCATCGTAATTCCTTCCAGGTATTTTTAAGTCGTAACTAATGAGTAGTATCATGATGCTTTTTTCTGTTCCTGTTGGGCGTGTTGTGGGGGTGGGATTTGGCTTAGTTTTACATTATACCCTTTTTCAAATGATACGCTTTCTTCGCGTTCCTCTCTGGATTCTATGCAGGAACGAATTCTTTCAAGAGAAGATGCGAAATCACTTAATTTGTCGAATTGGATTATTCTAGTTTTATTGGTTATCCCTTTAGAAAGGATTTTCCTTGTTCTATGGCGAGCTTCTTTGTCTGGGTTGACTATAATCAATCTGTCAATATTATTTGCGGCAATTTGAAATAGCGATGCGGCATGAAGATCTGTCGGCGTAAAAGAAAATCCAATAAATATAAGTGTTTTCGATTTTTTTATCATTTTGGCACTTTCAGTCCATATACGATTAAAGATTGAGCCTTCGGACGCAATATCCTTATTCCATTCTGGTGGAATAATGGTGAATTGCGCTTTGCCGTGTTGCTCCCACAGTCTTTTGCGCAATTTAATATTCCCCAAAGATCTTCTTTGCCCATCCTTATAATAGGTTGGGCTCGTTATGTGCCAATTAATTGAGCCATGTGGCTTGAGCAATTTTATGGTGTTGTCTTTGAGCTGTGGCCTTGTGTGTGAGTGGCTAGATTTCCAATCATCAAAGCCAAGTCTACGATAATTTCGTGATGGGAAGGCGTAGCCGTAATCAGGATTCCAATTATACCCCCCAAATTGTTTTAGTGTTAAATCAATTAGGCAATCATAGTTAAAGGAGATGATCGCGTCATTTATGCTTAATGCATTTACTATGTTTTTATGGTACTCACAGAAGTTCCCATCTTTAAAACTGTCATGGATTGATTTTTCCATAATAGCGAAAATGGATTGTAAAAGATGTGATTTTAACTCATCAATTTTATTTAGCATATCGAGTTTTGCGCCGGATTCCGTCTTGATGAATCTAAAAGCTTTCCGCATAAATTCAATTTGAGTAAATAGTTCCTCCATGCTTAGATTGAAGTTATTCCCAAATATCTCGTATATGTATTTAATGGTTGAATTGATGTCTTTTTTAAATTTATAATCAAATATTCTTTGGATTTGTGTAAAGAAATCGGTGTTTAATGGTGGCTGCCAAGGTAATTTGCTATCTTCGACAAACTTTGCGCCTCTTGATGCTCCAGCACCTAATACCACGAGAATCATATGAATATATTATATAAGAATTATATTGAAATATCCATTTTAAAAGTCGATATATTTTATATGGCCAGCGATTTTCAGTATTTAATAGAATAAGACCCGGCGTTAGTATCCCCCTCGGGCCGATGAAGACGGTTCCGATTAAATACTGCCAGGCGGGCGGCATTTCCCGGAACATCGTCGACCTGGCGCGCGTTATGTGTATGGCCGAAATACCGGCCCGGACCGTTACGCTTCTGCGCGAAGACCCATACTTCAAGTACTGCTTTGCCATTTTGCCCGAATGCAAGCTCTACCGCTCCAACGACCCAAGCGATCAGGCCCTGATCGACCGGCTCAAAGACTTCTATCCCGACCAGTTCGCGGTCGCCAAAAGGGAACGGCTGGCCCAACTCCTCAAAGACCCCGCTTCCATGACCGATCGCGATCTTTACTTCGGCATCAGCAAATATACCAATAACTTCTTTCTCCGCCTTCCCGGCGATCACAGCTATCGCGGCATGAAGGGGATCGAAACGGTCTACGGCCGGCAGTTCCGCGATATCGACCGGGCCATGGAACGGCTCGGCATCACGCCGGAACAGGTGACAAATGCCCATGCCGCTTCCCGGAGCGAAAAAGGGGACGAGTGTTATTCCCTTAGACTGGAGTTCGAAAAGCTCTGCCTGCGTATATTCAACGAAATGCTCTCCGCGTTCGATCATAAGCCCGGCGAACTCAGGGCTTGAAGCGTCCGGCCCCCGAAGACTGAAATACTTATTTTCTCCACACGATAAAAATTCATGAGGATCTACGACTACTCCGTGCTGAACAATATAAAGCCCGGCATGCCCGCCCTGCGGCTGGCCGCCAGCGACCGCAAGCCGCCGCTCCCGTGCGGGAAGTCCGATAACATCTACCGCGGCATCGTCGACCTGGCGCGCGTGATGGGCCTGCCCGTTATCCCCGCGCGGACGCTCGCGCTCCTGCGCGACGATAAATACTTCCGCTATTGTTTTTCGCTCGTGAGCGACACCCACCTTTACTATCCCCGCGATCCGGTCTCACGCAATATGATCAATAACGGGGATGAGTATTACAACTACGAATTCTCGGGCAAAGTGCGCAAGCGGCTGGCGGAACTTATCCGCGATCCCGGCCTTTGCACTGAACAGGACCTTTTCCGCGGACTGGTCTGCCACCTGAACAATTTCCACGCCAACCTTCCGGGCGGGCTTTATCGCGACCCGAAAATGATGCTTTACTGCGAACATAAACTTGGTTACATGCGCCAGATCGATCTTGCCATGCTTTCCCTGGGGATAACCGCATCGCAGGTGCTCGGATCGCGCGCGGAGTGCGAAGAAGAAATTGGGCTGGGAGAAAGCTTTGCCAAACGGGTGGAATTCCATAAGCTTTGCCTCCGCATTTTCGACGAGGTCGTCGGCCGCTACCGCGTCGATCCGTACGCGCTCATTAGATAAATGCTTGCCGAACAGCTTTCCCGCAAGATAACCGTCCTTTCCGGCCGCGAACCCGAGGTCAGGCGGCTGCACTTTTTCAACGGCCGCTCGGCCCAACTGTTCTCCCTTGACCCTCTCCTCGGCCAGGTGTGCGATTCCGACCCGATGCGTTTCCGGCGCGCCATCGCCGGGCCGTTGTTCCGCTGTAACGACATACGCTCCGAGTTCACCTGCCTCGAGCCCCCGGCCGAAGTCAACGGGCTGACCGTCCGCCAGCTCCGGTTCAAAGGGGTAAAGCCGGTCGCCTCCGGTACCGAGGTGCTACGCTATCAGTCGGGCGCCGGATTCGTCCCCGTTCTGCTCGAACCGGCGGGCGGCAGTATGATCGCGGGGAGAAGGGAACGCGACGCGTGGGAATACTCGGCCATGGGGACCCTGAGCCTGGTCCGTCTCCGCACCGAGGTCGAGACCGCGCTCAAGCTCGGCCCGCGCCGCACCGATCTCCTGCTCGGCTTCGGGCTTTACGATAAATTGCACTTTAACGGCCAGCCGGTGGGGTTCGCCATTTACGGCATGGACCGTCCCACCGATCAGCGGCTGGTCAACGCCATTCAGCGTTCGATAATGGCGATCCAGCTCGATCTCAGGGAGCGGTTCGGCGCGCAGGCGAGAAAGGCGGGAGAACTTCTCCGCCAGATGCACCAGATGGGACTGGCTCACCGGTACCCACACCTGGGGAATATCGGGATCGGCGGCAACGGAGCGCGCATCGTCGATCTCGATACCGCGGTAAATATTTCCAGCCTTCCGCCCGGGGCCCGCGCCGCTTTCCTATATCTCGACCTGAGCCTCATTATCGGCTATTTCAATCTGATGGTGGCGTGGGGCGGGGGGAACAAGCTGGTGGGGTTCAGCGCCGTGCCATTGCTCCCCGATCTGTTGAACGGCTACTTCGGCGATGACAGCGGGCACGAATTTCTCCGGCGTCTCAACGGCATTTCCGATTTTTACGATACGGAAAAAGTGATCGCCGCCGCCGGTTTCCCGTTCAAACTGGAAGGGCATACCCACGGCGACCTGAACGCAATGCACCGCAATTCCTTCTTCCTCCGTCCGCGGTTCGACGCTTACCGCGGAGCGCCGGTCGACCTGCAAGATCATTGCCGCGCCAACCCCGCTTTCGCCAGCTTCTTCCGTGCCGTCGAACAGGTCGCGGAGAGCATTGAGCTCGCCCCGGCGAATTAAAGGAACGGGCGGCCGCCACGATCGCGTTATGCTATAATCCCCCCATGGCGGAGAACGAGATCATCAGCGATATCGAGGCCGGCAAGGAAATGCAGCAGCTGGCCAGGAATTACGCATATCACAGGGGGAGCGTGGTAAGGATGTTCAACGGGGTCGCGACGCTTATTTTCTTCGGTCTGCTGATCATCGGCACCATTTTTTCATTTTCGGCGTATGCCGCCACCAGCAGCGGCGCGGTCTTTTATTTCCTCGAGGCGCTTTCGTTCATCATCGCCTGGATCGTCTCTTCCGCCGCGCGCATCGCCGCGCAGTGGGAAAAGGGCTTGGTCTTCCGCCTGGGTAAGTTCAGTGGGCTCAAGGGCCCGGGGCTTTTCCTAATCATCCCGATCATCGACAGCGTGGCGATGGTGGACACCCGCATCCAGACGCTCGATATACCCAAACAGCAGGTCATTACCAAGGATAACGTTCCCGTCTCCATCAACGCGGTGCTTTACTTCAAAGTGGTGGCCCCTGACGACGCGGTGATCAAAGTGCAGGACTATTCCTACGCCATTTCCAACTACGCCCAGGCGACATTGCGCGACGTGGTGGGCGGCCTCACGCTGGACGAACTGCTGGCCGAGCGGCAGAAGATCGGAGAGGAGATAGAGAAGATCGTGCTGGCGGAAAGCAAGAACTGGGGTCTGGAGATCACCAACATCAAGATCCAGGACGTTGACATGCCGGAAGAACTGAAGAAGATGATGTCCCGCCAGGCGTCAGCAGAGCGGGAAAAGCGCGCCACTATAACCAAGGCCGAGGGCGATAAGCTGGCCGCCGTCAACCTGGCCGATGCGGCGCACACCATGTCCGCCAGCCCGGGGGCGATGCAGCTGCGCACGCTCCAGACCATTGACGGCCTGGGCCCGACCGCGTCGAACACGGTCGTCATCGCCGTTCCGGTGGACATACTGGAAGCGTTCAAGGCGTTCGTCGGGTCAAAGAAGGAATAAGCTTAGAGGTCTTTGGGGCTGACGATCCGTCCGGCCACGGCGCTTGCTGCCGCTACCGCCACGTTAGATAAATAAACTTCCGACTTCGGATGTCCCATTCTTCCGACAAAGTTCCGGTTGGTGGTCGCGATCGACCGTTCGCCCTCCGCCAGGATCCCCATGTGGCCGCCGAGGCAGGGGCCGCAGGTGGGAGTGGAGACCGCCGCTTCCGCCTTCATGAAAATGTCGATCAATCCTTCCTTCATCGCCTGGCTGTAGATCGCCTGCGTGGCGGGGACGATGATCAGGCGGACGTCCTTATGCCGCTTTTTTCCTTTTAATATCTTTGCCGCTATTCTTAGGTCCTCGATCCGGCCGTTGGTGCACGATCCGATCACCGACTGGTCGATCTTCACTCCGCCGCATTTGCTCACCGGTCTAGTGTTGCTTGGCAGGTGGGGGAACGATACCTGCGGTTCGATCTTCGAAACGTCCCAATCATAGACTTGTTTGTATTCGGCATCGGGATCGGACTTTAATACTCTTCCCTTGGCCGCTTTGACCTTCTTTAAATATGCCAGCGTCTTTTCGTCCGCTTCGAATATCCCGTTCTTCCCGCCGGCCTCGATCGCCATGTTCGCCATCGTCAGCCGCCCTTCTATCGACAGGCCTTTGATGACCGGGCCGGTGAACTCCATCGACATGTACCTTGCGCCGTCGACGCCGATCTGTCCTATGGTATAGAGGATCAAGTCTTTCGCTTCGACCCATTTTTGCAATTTGCCCTTGAAAATGAACTTCAGTTGTTCCGGCACCTTGAACCACACCTCGCCGGTCGCCATTCCCGCCGCCATGTCGGTGGAGCCGACGCCGGTGGAGAACGCTCCCAGCGCGCCGTAGGTGCAGGTGTGCGAATCGGCGCCGATGATGAGCATGCTGGGACTGATGGCGCCCAGTTCCGGGAGCAGGGCATGCTCTACGCCCATGCAGCCGATCTCGAAGAAGTTGACGATACCGTACTTTTTAGCGAACTCGCGCATCATCTTCACCTGTTCCGCCGACTTTATGTCTTTGGCGGGGGTGAAGTGGTCGGGGACCAGATATATCTTTTTTTTATCGAATACCTTGCTGACGCCGATCCGCTCGAACTCCTTGATCGCGGGCGGCGCGGTGATGTCGTTCCCCAGCACCAGATCGAGCTTACAGTTGATCAGTTCGCCGGGCTTTACTTCCTTTTTTCCGCAGTGGGAGGCGAGTATTTTTTGCGATATGGTCTGCGCTGTCATAATAAAATGATATCAAAATTATGATATAATTACAATGTTCGGATTTCGGATTTGGGAATTCGGATCTATTATATGCCTGACAAAAAAACTTTTATCACCGTTATCGGCGAAAGCCACGCCTCGACCGAGATCTCAAAAATGGCGGAAGAGGTGGGTGCGGAGATCGCCCGGGCGGGCGCGGTGCTGGTCTGCGGCGGGCTCAAAGGCGTGATGGAAAGCGCGGCAAAAGGGGCCAAGAGCGCCAGCGGCACCACCATCGGCATCATCCCCGGCAGTAAAAGGGACGAAGCGAACCAGTACATCGATTATCCCATCGTTACCGGCATCGGCTACGCGCGGAACAAGCTGGTCATCAAATCCGGCCAGGCGGTGATCGCCATCGGCGGGAGCTACGGCACGCTGTCGGAGATCGCGTTCGCCCTCGGCTACGAGATCCCGGTGATCGGGCTAAACACCTGGCAGTTCATCCATCACAACGGACAAATGGACCAAAAAGTGCATCGCGTCAATTCCCCGAAGGAAGCGGTCTCGCTCGCGTTAAAGCTGGCAAAAGAAGCAAGGCGCACGGAAGAAGCCCGCGAATACCAGACCTGATGGCCACCCAAAGACGGTCCGCCCTCGCGGGAAAGATCACCCTGCAAATGACGCAGGTGGCGAGTGACGAAAAGGTCTCCGCCGAATTTATCCGCAAAGGGGTTGCCGCCGGCACGATCTGCATCCCGTTCAACCCCCTGCATAAGGACCTGAAAGCGCTCGGTATCGGCAAAGGATTGCGGGTCAAGGTCAACGCCAATTTCGGTACCTCCGCCGACTATCCAAAGGCGAGCGAAGAGATCAAGAAGCTGAAGGCTTCGCTCGACGCGAAGACCGATACCGTGATGGACCTTTCCACCGGCGGGGACATCAACGCCGTCCGGCGCAGGATAATAAAAAGCTGTCCGGTCCCGCTCGGCACCGTTCCCGTTTACCAGGCGGTGCACGATAAAAAAATGACGGTCGACGGCATGTTCGAAGTGATAGAGGAGCAGGCGAGGGACGGGGTGGACTTCATGACCATTCACTGCGGGGTGACGAAAAGCGCCGTCGCCGCGCTGCGTAAAAAGCCGCGGCTGATGGAGATCGTCAGCCGGGGCGGGGCGCTCATGGCCAAGTGGATGATCGACCACGATCGCGAGAACCCGTTCTATCAATATTTCGATCGCTTGTTGGATATTTCCGCACGGTACGATGTCACGCTTTCCCTAGGGGACGGGATGAGGCCGGGCTCCATCGTTGACGCGGGTGACGATGCGCAGTACCTGGAACTTAGAACGCTGGGGGAGCTGACGAAGCGGGCGTGGAAAGCGGGAGTGCAGGTGATGATCGAAGGGCCGGGACATGTGCCGTACGACCAAATCGTCAACCAAATGAAGATGCAGAAGAAGTATTGCCATAACGCTCCGTTCTATGTCCTGGGCCCGCTCCCGACCGACGTCGCCCCCGGATACGACCACATCACCGCCGCCATCGGCGGGACGCTCGCGGCGGTCTCCGGCGCCGACTATCTTTGCTACGTCACCCCCACCGAGCACCTCGGCCTGCCGACCCCGGATGATGTTTATGAAGGGGTGATCGCGTCGCGCATCGCGGCGCATTGCGCTGATATCGCCAAGGGGATACCGGGAGCGAAGGATTGGGACTTTCAAATGTCAAAAGCGCGCAAGGCGCTCAACTGGGGCGAACAATTGCGGCTGGCGATCGACCCGGTAAAGGCGAAAAAGATCCACTCGAAAAGAAGCTCAAAGAACAAGGACGTTTGCTCCATGTGCGGCCAGTTCTGCGCGATGAAGGTATCGAGCGAGGCGCTCCGAAAATAGCGGCCGTCCGATCAGATCGGAGCCCATCTGCCGCCATTGTAAACGATCGGAAGTAATTTATATATTTTATCCGGCCGCGCCACTATCATCAGGACTTGAGTGGAGTTGAAGTAGATACGGTCTTTGTTGTCCAGTCCCTTTCTTACGGCGCTGAACTGCGCGGTGGTAACATCGACTGCCACCTCCACCTCTCCGGCCCTCAATAGCGCGATGTCGTGATATTCGAACCGGCTCGGGGCGTTCGACAGTCCCGGGACATCATAGCCCCTGGCAATGCCCGCGCGTTCGAACAGGCCTTCGTGTTTCATCGCCGCCTGGCAGATCAGAGCGGACGCTAAAGAACATTTATTACGCACATCTTCCGGCGCCAGGATATCGTAGACGCTTTTCCCGCTGATGTTAAAATGCGTTTGCCTGGCCAGTTTGATGGTAACAGGGACGATCCTGGGATCGAACGGCGAACCCTGCGCATAATTTATGATATGGACCTCGTGAGCCTGTATCCCCTCGCAAAGCAGCGAGCCTCTTCCCGATATGGCGTAACTATGGCTGGTTATCATTTGATCCCCTTTTCTATTGCGGCGCGAAACGGCACCACTTATTTATAGCGATAATTCGCGGATAATTTCACTTTGCCGCGGCCGCGGCGACCGCTTTCACCGTCAATTCGTATCGAGCTGCTGAAATATTAACCCGGGCGTGACGATGAACATTTGACGGAACGCAGATAAGGAGCAACGATATGCCAGGACCGGTCGAAAATTCGAGGAGCCGCCCTAAAGTGAATCTGTCGATGGGATTGATCGTGCGCCGGGCGACGGACGACATGAACAGCCCATACGGCAATACCACCATTGAATCCAAGGATCGCCAGGGTGACCGGACGACGGAAAAGGTGGCGACCGGAACGGAGGTCGGCGTTTACGGAGAACTGCAGCTAACCTGGCCGGTCGGGATAGGGGTCGGGTACCGCGCGGGTATGCTCACTGCCACCGATCTCGATTATCTCGATTCCGCCGATCCAAGAACGATGGCGATCACCAACCGCGATAAAACGCTGGAGAACACTCTGTTGCTGAGCTGGACGCCGGTGGGGGCAATAGGCGATTCGCCTTACACCCTGCGTATGGGCGCCGGGCCGACGCTGGCGAGCGTTTTCTATAAGACGACCGATTTTACCTTCGGGGAAGACCCGTCCCTGCAGAAGGGCTCTACCGTAAAGAATAAATTCGGCGTTACCGGCGCCGTGGACGGCAATTTGAAGTTGTTCGAGTTCGTCGATCTTACGGCGGGGATCTCCGCGTCCTCTTTCGGCCCGGCCGGAACGGTGCTGGGGATGAACGCCGGAGTGTCGCTGGAGTTCTAAGGTCCGGGAACCGCTAGTAATCCCGCAAGATTTCCCCCTTGTGATACGAATATATAATGTAAGCGAATCATTGATATTTAGCATGAAGGAGTCATTTAATGACCTTCCGTCCGATAGAAGCGAGCCTGCCGCTACTGCGTTCGATAAAGAATGCGGCCGTCAAGGGCGATCAGCGACCGGATCCTACACAACCGGCGGGCAATAAGTTCCAGTCCGCGGGCGCCAAATCCGAGCACGGTCCCGGCGGCAAGGCGATGGGCAATTTTGCCGGCCAGCTCTACAGCCTTTCTCTCGGCCATTCATTAAAGAACGCCACACCAGAACAGAAAAAGGACAAGGCCTACGTCATGAACATCGTTGGCCACAACGGCGTCGAGCTTGAGTACGCCGACGATTCGCTGAAAAAGGACCCGGACGTGGTGATGGCAGCGGTGAAACAGAACGGCGGCGCTCTGCAGTTCGCCGACATCAAGCTTCGGGGGGATCGCACGATCGTCCTTGCCGCGGTCAGGCAGAACGGCGCGGCGATCTGCTACGCCGATCAGTTCAAACAGCTGCCGGTCCTCGAGGACCGGGAGATCGTTTCGACCGCGATGGAGACCTATCCTGACCTTTACACCACGCTTCCCGACAAGATGAAACAGAATAAAGACCTTCTGCTGAAGTACGTTTCCGCCAACCCGAAAAATATACGCAACCTCGATCCTGTTTATCGCCGGGACCCGGAAGTGGTCCGCGCCGTGATCGGCGGCGATCTGCCGCTCGAATACGCCAAAGCGCTGATCGACCTGGGGATCGAGTTCCCGGAACGGCTGAGGGGAGCCACGCCGGCACAGGTAGCGGAGCTGATCGACACCCGGCGGGACTTCAAGAACGACGGCCGCCCGCTGGCGCTGGTCGTACTTCCCAAGAAGGACTGGAACGGAGCGTTCGCCAACAACAAGGTGCTCGAGCTGATGGGGAAAGGGTACCATGTGGTGCTGGTGGAGGCGGGGAAGGAGACAGATCTTTATTCAGCGATCACCGGGTACGGCGGTAAACAGAAGATCTCTCTCCTCTGGATCGGCGGCCACGGGACACCCGGCACGGTGAACTTCGGCTCCGCTCCCAACGCGCAGTACGACGAAACGGACTATCTCGATCTCGCGGACCGGCGCGAGATGAAAAAACTAGGCCTCGGCGATTTCATGGAAAAGGACAGCGTGGTGGTGCTGCAGAGCTGTTCCACCGGCCGGGGGCGTGAGGGGAAATTCAACATCTCTAATATGCTGGGGGAGGTGTTCACCCATAGCACGGTCTACGCCCCGGAGCAGGACGCGTTCATTTCGGACCTCAGTTACGACAGCGACAACCATGTTTCGGGGGTGGTCTACGGCGAGAGCGTCCCTACCTATTCGTCCTATCCGCTGAGCATGGGCCATCCGGAACGGATCATCAACTATGTGGTCGATCCCGGCTCCCTCGGCGATCTCAACCTCGTCTCGCCGCCGGTCGGCAAATTTTTCAATAAGTCGATCTGATCCGTTCCCGCGTTTACCCGCATTTACATGTTATAATCCCAATCAATGAAGCTCAATGATATCGGGGAATTCGGGCTGATCGAACTCCTCAAAAGAACGGAAAAGCGCCACCGGCCTGACGTCGTAATCGGGATCGGGGATGATGCGGCCGTTCTCAAGACCACAAGACCTCATGACCGCAGGGCCTCTAAGATCTATCAATTGATTACAACTGATACATTTATCGAAAATATCCACTTTAAATTGAAAAAGGGGAGGGACCGGTTTTTTGCTCTGGGCCAAAAGGCGCTGGCGGCCAACATTTCCGACATCCTGGCGATGGGGGGATGTCCGACCCACGCGCTGGTGACGATCGGGCTTCCCGGCCGCGTCACGGTCGAACAGGTTGAACGGTTGTATAAAGGGATCGATTCGCTGGCTAAAGAACACGGGATCGATATCATCGGCGGCGACACGATATCGTCACCTAAAGAGGTCTTGGTCAGCATCACATTGATGGGAGAGGTGGAGAAAGAATATCTGCTCACCCGTTCCGGCGCCCGGCCCGGCGACCTGCTCTGCGTCACCGGCAGGTTCGGCGGCCCTGCTTATGAAAATTACGGATTACGGATTACGGATTATGCATTACGCTTCAAAGAAGCTCGTGTTCTCTCGCGATCAGGAATTGTGACCTCAATGATCGATTCATCAGACGGGTTGGTCCGTTCGGTCATCGAGCTATGCAAGCGGAGCGGCACGGGCGCGGTGATCTTCAAAGATAAAGTTCCAGCCGCGGCCGGCGCCACTCTCGATCAGGCGCTTTACGGCGGGGAGGAATACGAACTGGTATTTACCGTTCCCAAGAGCAGGTTAATGAAATTGAAAGTGAAGGCGTCGGTGGTGGGGGAGATGGCGGCGAAAGAAAAAGGAATAAAATTAGCGGACAAATATGGTAAAATAAGGCCTCTTAAATCCGGGGGTTACGAACATTTCGCTAAAAGAAAAAGTAAATGAAAAGCGATAAACTGATCGACAAAAGAAAACTGGCCAGAAGGTTCATCGGTTATGTCAAAGTGCCGAGCCTTTCGGGCAAAGAGGGCGCGTTCTCGGACTTTATCCGCCGCGAACTGCACGCGATCGGCATCCGCTCTTACCGCGACCGCATCGGAAATCTTTTCGCCTTTATCCCCGGCTCCCTCAAAGAAGCTCCCACCGTTCTACTCAACGCGCACCTCGATACCGTAGGCCCGGGCGAGAATATCAAGCCCAAGGTCCGATACGGGATGATCACTTCCGACGGCAAGACCATACTGGGCGCTGACAATAAGGCGGGAGTGGCGGCGATCATGGAAGTGCTGGGCGCTCTACGGAAAAATAAGATACCGCACGGAGATATCCAGCTGATATTCACGGTGCAGGAAGAGACCGGGCTGATCGGGGCGAAGGATATCAGGAAAAGCGCGCTCAACGCCGATATCGGCTACGTGCTGGACGGCGGCGACGTGGATACATTATATATAAAGGCGCCGACGCAGTATAATCTTTACGCGGAGGTGATCGGACGCGCCGCTCACGCCGGCATCCATCCCGAGGACGGGATTAACGCCATCAAAGTGGCGTCGGAGGCGATCGCCAAAATGCGGCTGGGGCGGATCGATCAAGAGACCACCGCCAATATCGGGATCATCAACGGCGGCATCGCCACCAACATCGTGCCGGAAAAAGTGGTCGTGCGCGGAGAAGCGCGCAGCCACAACATCCGCAAGCTCAAGTCCCAGCTCAAGCAGATGCGGCGCCAGCTGGCGAAAGCCTGCTCCCGCAACCGCGCCAACCTCAAAGTGAACGTTGATTGCGCCTATTCCTCGTTCAGCCTGGACCGCGACGACAAAGTGGTGACGGCGGCGGTGCGGGCGCTCAAGGACCTCGGGATCAAGCCGAAACTGATACGGACCGGAGGCGGATCCGACGCCAACATCTTTAACGATCTGGGGATCAAAACGCTGATCGTGGGGGTGGGGGCCGACCGCGTGCACACACGCAACGAAAGGATCGCGGTGGACGACCTTCATAACGGCGCCCGCCTGCTTATGAACATCATCAGGGAGAACAGTGCGCGAAAGAACCATAAAAAGTAAGCGGATCTTTTCCGGCCGCCTGCTCGGCCTGCGCGACGATACCGTCCGTCTCGAAACCGGCAAAATAAGCCGGCGGGAGATCTGTGAACATCCGGGCGCGGTGGCGGTGGTGGCGGTAACGGGTAAAAAAGAGATCGTCCTCATCCGTCAGTTCCGCAAACCGGCCGAGCGCGTTCTGCTGGAGATCCCGGCCGGGCTGTTCAACAAGGGCGAGAGCCTGGCGGCCGCGGCAAAGCGGGAGCTGGCGGAAGAGACCGGCTATACCGCCAGGAAGATAAAAAAAGTGTTCTCCGCCTACATGTCGCCCGGTTATTCCACGGAAGTGCTCCATTATTTTTTCGCCAGCGGCCTTGAACTTTCCGCCCAGCATTACGAGGAGGACGAGGATATACGCGTTGAGGTGATGCCGATCGCCAGGGCGATGCGGATGGTAAAAAAAGGGCAGGTCCGCGACAATAAAACCATCGTCGGGATACTGATCACGCAATGGATGAGCTGATCCACGAGTTCATCGATTACCTCAATTTCGAAAAGGGTTATTCCAAACACACGCTTTCGAACTATAAGCGCGACCTCAAGCAGTACGCCAATTTTCTCAACGGGCGGAGCGCCGACCGCGAACTGGTGCAGGCGTACTTAAAAAAGCTGACCGATACCGGTTTCTCGCCGTCGTCGATCATGCGGAAGCACGCGACATTAAAATCCTTTTATAAGTTCCTGCTCGGTGAAGGGAAAGTTAAGGAGAATCCTACGGCGGACTTGAAACTCCCCAAGATCGGGCTCCGCCTGCCGAAGGCGCTGACGATCAAGGACACTTTCGACCTGCTCCGCGCCTCGGCCCGGGAACCGCGCGATTCGGCGATCCTGGAACTGCTCTACGCCACCGGCCTGCGCGCCTCGGAGATCATCGGGCTCAACCTGTTCGACCTGAACCTTCAAGCTTCGTTCCTCAAATGCTTAGGCAAGGGGGGAAAGGAGCGGGTGGTGCCGGTCGGCGACATGGCAAAGCAGGCGCTGGAAAAGTACATCGGCGGCGCGCGCGCGAAAGCGGTGAAGGACGAGAACGAGAAAGCGCTTTTCCTCGACCGGAGCGGGACGCGCATGACGCGGCAGGCGCTCTGGAACATCGTGAAGAAATATGTGAAGAAGGCGGGGATCCGGGAAAAGACGACCACACATACGCTCCGCCATTCTTTTGCCACGCATCTATTGGAGAAGGGGGCCGATCTCCGGTTCGTCCAGGAAATGCTGGGGCATTCCAATATCGCCACCACGGAAATTTACACTTCGGTATCGCGCGAGCGGTTGAAGAAGATATATCTAAAGACGCACCCGAGGGCTTAGAACTATTTTAATTTCTGCAAAGTCTGCGCCGCCTGTTCCCTGATGGGGGCG
>Ga0335071_10004553_pt1 | contig 14476 bp, 11 predicted proteins | sample Lox_Sample_15_FD_206724 | JGI IMG/M metagenome (GOLD analysis project Ga0335071, IMG submission 206724) | Soil microbial communities from Loxahatchee National Wildlife Refuge, Florida, United States - Lox_Sample_1.5 | ecosystem: Environmental > Terrestrial > Soil > Wetlands | place: USA... | reverse complement strand
CGGGCTTTGAAGAGCATAAAGGTGCGTCACCGAAACAGATCAGGCTTCCTCCAATGCCGCCGGGAGTTTACACGAATTTCCCCGTGGTGCAGGCCGCAGACAGCGTCAACATCGTGCTGCTCGACGCGCTCAACACGCCTTCCAGTAATCAGACTTTCGTCCACTCGCAAATGCTCAAGTATGTGAAGGGCATTCCGCCCAACACGCGCGTGGGCATCTTCACTCTCGCTTCTCGCTTGCGCATGCTGCAACCGATTACGACCGATTCCTCAGTATTGCTGGCGGCGCTCAACAATGACCAAACAACCCCGCATCCTTCTCCCCTGCTTCCTTCCACAGTCGAGAAGGATAGCTACCAGCGCTACATCGAGTTCAAGGCCGAGAATGCAGATGGATCTCCTCAAGGCCAGAATATGGCGCTGGCATCCGTTGATCCGATCAATGCCGCGAAGGCATTCCAGGCCGATGTTGATGCTTTCCTGACCGAATCGCGCATCACGATGACCCTCGAGGCCCTGCAGCAACTGGCCCGCTACCTTTCTGATGTGCCTGGCCGCAAGAATGTGATCTGGTTCTCGGGTTCCTTTCCTACGGCAATCATTCCCAACCCGGACTTGAAAGACTCCTTTTCGGGCATGGTCGACTTCCAGGAGGAAATCCGCAAAACCTCCGACATGCTGGCGGCCAGCCAGATTGCTCTCTATCCCATCGCAGCCGAAGGCCTTATTTCCGAAACCGCTTTCCAGGCCAACAACCAGGAAATCTCCCAGAGACGAGGATCATTGGCCATGCAAAGCACAATTCAGCAGATGAACAACGATTTTGAGGATCGCGATTCAAGCCACGCGGCCATGGAAGAAATGGCAAGAGACACCGGAGGCAAGGCTTTCTACAACACAAACGGGCTCAGCGACGCTCTGACCCGTGTCGTTAACAACGGGTCCCGCTACTATTCGTTGACCTACTCGCCAACCAACGCGGCGATGGACGGGAAATTCCGCCGTATCCAAGTCAAGCTGCTCAGTGGCAAGTATTCCCTTGCCTATCGCCGCGGATATTACGCCGACGACCTTGTCACAGCGCAGGCAGCGGCGCCAAAGCAAAGCAGCGAACCACTGTTGCAGCTCATGGGGCGCAACCTGCCCGACTACAGCCAAGTGCTGTTCAAGGTTCTCGTAAAGCCTATCAATCCGCAACCCGCGCCAGACGCCCCGCACGTTGGCTCCAACACGGAGATCAAAGGTCCATTTACCCGTTATGGAGTTGACTTTGCAGTTGCGATTGACGATCTGAAGCTCGAGCAGTCTGCGGATTCGCTTCGCAATGGCGCGATCGAGGTGATGCTGGTCGCCTACGATACGGAAGGAAAACCTCTCAACCTGGTTGTTGGCCGAAGCGAAATACGAATTCCGGCGAAGGACTACGCCAGCGTGCAGCGCAGCGGCCTGCAGATTCACAAAGAGATCGACATCCCGAACGCAAACGCGTTCCTGCGTACAGGTATTTACGATTTGAAATCGAACAACGTCGGCACGCTCGGAGTGCCGCTCAGCGCTAACATTGCGGCCAAGTGATCTTTGCTTGGATTTGTTTATCGCGAAGATTGTGGGTTTTGCGGGCAAACGCGGTGGTAAGGTCTGGCGGAAGAAACGGAGGACATCAAAGATGGCGGCTCTTACCGATCCCTTAGTGCAGCAATTACTGAAAGGCAGACACATCGCTTCGATCGCGACCCAGAGTTCCAACGGATCGATTCACATGGTTGCCGTGTGGTATTGGTTCGATGGAACGAATGTTTACGTCGCGACGTCTTCGCGATCGCGGAAAGCGCGCAATCTTCAAGCCACGCCTAACGTGACAATAATGATCGACTCGCGTGACCCAGCGGCGTCGTTCGGGGTCACTATTTCCGGCACTGCGCGACTCCTCAGCGGAGAGGAGTCGCACAGGAAGAATAAGGAGATTCACACCAAGTATCTCAGCGCCGCGGCTCTGGCCGATCCGCGAGTTGGACCGGTATTTGCCGGATGGGACGACGTCACCATTCAGGTCACGCCTGAATCAGTTATTTCCTGGGACATGCGCGAGGCGGACCGGCAAGTTTTTGGAGGAGCGTTCGAGAGCAATCCGGGATATTTGCTGCCCCTGCAGCGTTAAGGAACTATCGATGATCAGCCTTCGTCGCATTCGGACACGTCAATCTTTCGTTGTTTTGGTTCTATTACTTTGTTCCTTCCAGGTTCTTCCCAGTGCGGCACAAACCTACCAACCCTCTCCCGAGAATCTCCAGGCTCGCCGTGAATTTCAGGACATGAAATTCGGGATGTTCATCCATTGGGGCGTCTACAGCGTGCTCGGCGATGGTGAGTGGGTATTTCACAATCGCAAGATGACCATCGACGAGTACAACCGCCTGCCAATGTTCTTCGATCCGGAAAAGTTTGACGCGCATACCTGGGTGTCGCTCGCGAAAGCTGCCGGGATGAAATACATCACGATCACGTCGCGACATCACGATGGATTCGCGATGTTCGATTCCAAGATTTCCGACTGGAATATCGTGGCGCGCACGCCGTACAAGAACGATCCGCTCAAGATGCTGGCCGACGAGTGCCACAAGCAAGGCATCAAGCTGTTCTTCTATTACTCGCAGCTCGATTGGCACAATCCCGATTACTATCCGCGCGGCGCGACCGACTGGCCCAATGGTCGCCCAGATCATGGCGACTTCAACGCCTATCTTGACAACTACATGGACGGTCAGCTTACCGAACTGCTAACGAACTATGGTCCTGTGGGAGGCATCTGGTTCGACGGCATGTGGGACAAGCCGAACGCCGACTGGCATCTCGACAAGACTTACGCATTGATCCACAAACTACAGCCCGCCGCGCTCATCATCCCTAATCATCATCAGACGCCGCGTCCCGGCGAAGATGTCCAAACCTTCGAGCGCGATCTGCCAGGACAAAACTCCGCCGGCTTCAACACGACATTCATCAGCACCCAACTACCGCTCGAGAGTTCCGACACGCTGAATGAGAATTGGGGATTCAACATCGGCGACAGCCACTACAAGAGCGCTGAGGAACTGGAGCGCCGCCTGGTGCGCGCTGCGGGAAACAATTCGAACCTGCTGATGAATATCGGCCCCTATCCGAACGGCGAGATCGATCCGCAGTTCCAGACGCGCTTGCGCGCGGTGGGGGAATGGCTCTCAAAGTATGGGGAATCGATTTACGGAACTCGAGGCGGCCCGATCGCTCCTGCGGACTGGGGAGTTACGACACAGAAGGGAAACAACATTTACGTGCATGTATTGAACTGGGCCGCTCCCCTGCTGGCTCTACCCCCGATCCAGACCAAGATCACTGCGGCCCACGTTCTACTCGACCGACAATCCGTCACCTTCACTCAAAATGCGGACGGCGTGGTTCTGAAGCTAGCTTCACCTTCAAAGGACGAAACCGATCGCGTCATTGTGCTTTCTCTCGCAGGAAAATGACAATGCCTGAGAGGTTCTAGCACTCGGATACTAAGACTGAACGATCTTTTCCAGCGCCATGCGGCTGCGGATCACCAGCGTTGCGCCCTTGGCCTGCATCAACTGTTTCTTTTTGAATTCCGAAAACAGGCGGCTCACCGTTTCGCGTGTCGTACCAATGATTTCAGCGATCTCTTCGTGAGTCAGCGTGAGCTTGACCTGGGACGATCCGTCACTCTGCGTCGACTTCGTCGACCATGTCAAAAGAAGCTTCGCAAATTTCTCTGAGGGAGAAGCGGACAATCCCAAAGTACGGATCTCTTCATACGCAGTGAAATAGTTGCGGCTCAATTGTTGGGCCACGCGCATCGCGGCCTCGGGAAATTCGCGCAACAACTGCTGCAACGAATCGCGCGGGATGAAATTTGCCTGTCCTGGCTCCATCATTTCGGCGGTCACTTCGTAGGGAAGGCTGGAAATCACGGCGTTCAGTCCGAGCACATCCCCGGGGTCCGCGATTTTGGTAATGATGGTCTTACCCTCTCGCGAGGTCGTCGAGAGCTTCACTTTGCCGCTGCACAGGACAAAAACGCCGCGCGGCAGTTGCCCTTCGATGAAGAGCATTGCTCCCTTTGGATAGACGGCGGTTGACTTGATCTCATTCAGCCGTTGTCCGGCTGGCGTAGAAAGGTTACAGAACAGGTGTTCTCCACGAAAAGGACATGACAAGCAATTATCCAGAATGTTGAGACCGTAAGGAGCTCGCATTGTGAACCTCCTCTGGGTCGGGCGGCGCCGCACTCGGCGTCTTCACAACCCACCTGTGCTATGGCACGCTGCGCGCCAATTCGCAGGCTCATTCCCGAGACTCGAATGAGCCATCGGAAGTCATTGAAAAATAAGGTGCTAGTGCAAGTAAGGCGAGAGCTAACAACCGTGCGGAATTCCTCGATAAAGCACCCAGCAGGGGCATTTCCCTCACAACGGTGTGTGATCTGCATCACTCATTTACGTGATCTTTCCGCAGAAGGGAGTGTCCTGAAGTAAGCAGAGTCCGCCAAGTCGAACACGAGCTAGGGTCCGAGCATGACTTGCAGGGCCGCTGCCGTTTGCAGGCGCTGCCGGTGAATAACATTCTTGGACGCGACCTCTCCAATCACGTCCACATGGACGACGTAGCCGCCGTGCGGCAGGGTTTCTCCAAATGGCAGTTCCATATTGATGGTGCCGCGCCGCAGGGGGAAGTGTTGGTAGCCGATCGCCACCGCTCGCCCGTTTGGTGGCACGGCCAGAACGATGAAGGTCAGATCAATATCGTCTGGCGTCGTATTGGAAACCTCGACACTGCCCTCGATCCGGCCGCCGCTAACATAAGCCTCTTTCTTCCACTTAACCGTCAACGCGCTTACCACGCGCAGGATAAATCCCTTTTGCACTGCCTGCGCTGGCTGACCATTGTCGCGTGCTGAAACCGTGAATTGAAATTCTCCAGCGCGCTCAGGACGGCCGTGCAGGAGTCCATTTTCTTCAAGCTTCAGGCCAGGGGGAATTGCTCCCTTTTCAACCTTCCAGTGAAGCGGGACCACGCCTCCGCGAGCTCGGAAGCGAAATTCGTAGTCTGCGAGAGGAAATGTATCGGGGAGCGGCGATTCGTCCTGTATGACGAGATCGCTATTGTTCGTAGTCTGAGCCGATGCAGGTTGGACGAGGCCGACGATACATAGGACTGTGCTCAGGAAGTAAACGACCTTCAGAAGCATTCCGGTTGCGGCATGCTTAGAGATTGCTGTTGTCATAGGCCCCATAGGACAAAACGTGTGTCACCACTTCAAACTTCTTGGCTCCGGTCAGTCATGAAACCGGTCCTTGCGTGTCGCGTTTCGCCGGATCTGCATCTTACTGACTCTCTACTTCTGTATAAGTTTTCATACAGATGCAGTAGCAGCGTAATAAGAATGATCCAGCATATTCGTCTTGCGCTTTTCCGGACGAAATGGATGGTCCAACCTAAGTTCACGAAGCAACAGCAGGAGACCGGAAAAACTGAGGTTACATTGACTGGAATTCGACACTTCTGGAAAACTATGTACAGATTGCCAGTTTCTGCTGGCTTCCAATCGCTAAAGTAAGACGAAATGGAGCTGCTGCTCAATCTTAGCTGGCTGCTGCTGGCGATGCCTGCCTTCTGGCTTTGGCGCGGAGCCAGAGGTGCGCGCGGACAACGCCGATTCTCGGCTTTGCAGGGCATGTTCGCTCTTGCGGCTGCACTGGTTCTTCTCTTCCCCGTAGTCTCCGCGACGGATGACCTGCGCGCGATGCGGGCCGAAATGGAAGAGTCGCAGACCAGCAAGCGCAGCATGGGCCAATCCGGCGGAGATAAGTCATCGGCTTCGCGATCTCAAGCTCAACCTGCATTTGCGGTCTCAGTTCATCTGCCTGTCTCACTTGAAGGCCACATTTTGTTAGCTGTACCTCTTTCTGTTTCCACTCTTGCATTTCCCCGGCTGGTTCTCCGCGGCCGTGCTCCTCCTCAATCTGCAAAGAGCTAATGTCGGCGGATCGTTGATTCGCCCCGAACCACCCAGGCAATAGTCCGGCCTGTCTTCGAATAAGAACCTTTTGTGCGGGAATCCGGCAACCACGAGACCGGAATTTCGGGCCGCTTTGGAAAATCGGCCTGAGAATCCTCCGCAGCAACGGAGCACCTGGATGCGATTGAAATTACATCTCGCGGCAATGAGTGTCGCCATGGGGATAACTGGTGCAGGCGCGCAGATTGCGCCCGCGACTTCAGCCCCGCCTGCCCAAGTCTGGACCTGGGAGCAGGTCAAGGAGAGTTTCCGGTTGAACAATACCACGCTGATGGCGGCGAAACTCAACATCGATGAACTGAAAGCGGAAGAAGTGACAGCGCACCTGCGTCCGAACCCAGAGTTGAGCGTCTCTGCTGACGGCGCGCAAATCGCCCCGAGTCGGGGAGTGTGGCAGCCGTTTGCCGGGACGTTTGTTTCGCCCGGCGTCAGCTACTTATTCGAGCGCCGCAATAAGCGCGGCTTGCGATTCGAGGCGGCAAAGCAAGGAACGGCGATTGGCACGGCGCAGGCCGCCGACTCGGAACGCACCCTGCTATTCAATCTGCGGACCGCGTTTGTCGGAATCCTGCAAGCCAAGGCCGTCCTTAGGGCGGCCCAAGACAATCTCGACTATTACGACCACATCCTGAAGATCAGCCGCGACCGCTATGAAGCCGGAGACATTGCGCAGATCGATCTTGACCGCCTCGAACTACAGCGCCTGCAGTATGAGTCCGACTTGCAAAATGCTTTCGTGAACCTGCGCACGACCAAGATCAACTTGCTCGCGCTGCTCGACGACCGGCGGGCGGTGGACAGCTTTGATGTGGAGGGAACGTTCGATTTCGGCGAAGACCTGCTTTCGTTGGATGACTACAGGAAAGATGCGGTCGACGCTCGGCCAGATCTGAGGGCCGCCGTGCTCACAGTTCAACAGGCGAATACCAACTACAAGCTGGCCGAGGCTGATGGATCGACCGATCCGACAATCGGCGTCTGGTTTACGCATAACGGATCATTCAACAATCCAGACGCGCTGAACACGATCGGCGCGAGCGTCAGCATTCCCTTGCGCATCTTCGATCGCAATCAGGGTGAAAAGGTGCGCTCGAAAATTGATATCGACCGAAGTGAAAGGCTGCGGCAAGGCGCCGAAACGCAGGTTTATGCCGACGTGGACAGCGCTTACGCGACATTGTCAACAGATATCGCGCTCTTGAAGCCCTACAAGCAGAAGTATCTCGCAGAAGCCGTGCGGGTCCGCGACACGGTGCAATTTTCTTACCAGCACGGCGGTGTGGCTCTGATTGATTTTCTAACTGCGGAGAATGAATACCGCACCGTGCAACTCAGCTACGTGAATCTTGTGGGAGCGTATCTCACCGCCGCTGCCCAACTGAATCAGGCGGTAGGACGCGAGGTGATCCAATGAAAAACGAGTTCAGGAATTGCCAAAGGCTAACCACGCGTCCCAATTGTTCGATCTGCTGGTTTGCTCTCGCGCTTCTGATGGGAACGCTCAGCGCCGGATTGGCATGCTCGAAAGATACGCCCGCGGCCACGAGCAAGCCTGCAGTTACGCTCGATCCTGATGTATTCGAAGCCGAACGCCCAGACCTGTTCAAGACAGCCAAAGCCGAACTTCATCCGCTGCCGACTACGGTCACGGCAAATGGCGTTGTCTCGCCAGATGTGAACCGCACGATCCACGTTACATCTCTCGGCTCCGGGCGCGTGCTCGAACTGAAGGCGAAACTGGGAGACACGGTGGAGAAGGGTCAGACGTTGCTGGTGATCTCCAGTCCCGACCTGGCCGGAGCGTTTTCTGACTATGAGAAGGCGAAAGCGGACGAGCAGCTCTCGCGGCGCGCCCTCGAACGCGCGCAGATGCTATACGACCGCGGAGCGATTGCTGCCAAGGACCTTGAAGTTGCCCAAGATAACGAAGAGAAGGCCAAGGTCGATCTAAGCACCACGGAACATCGGGTACGCATACTCGGCGCCGATCCAAATCGTCCCAGCGCGCTGATCGAGTTGAAGGCTCCAGTATCGGGAACCATCGTAGAGCAGAACGTTGCAGGCGCGGAAGGCATCAAGAGCCTCGACAACACGCCGAACCTATTGACGATCGCGAACCTGTCCGAGGTTTGGGTCGTATGCGATGTCTTCGAGAACGATCTGGGAGAAGTTCACATCGGGGATTCGGCCGACATTCGCCTGAACGCATTTCCAGACCGCGTGTACAGGGGAAAGATCGCCGACATTTCGCGCGTGCTGGATCCGAATACGCGGTCGGCAAAGGTACGTATTGTGCTGCCGAATGCCGACGGAGGGCTTCGCGCTGGCATGTTTGCGGTGGCCACATTTCATTCGCGCAAGCTGACGGAACGCGTTGTCATTCCCGCGACAGCGATCATGCGACTCCATGACAAGGATTGGGTGTTTCAGAAAATCGGAGCAAATCGATATCGCAAAATTGCGATTGAGGGGGACGGCCTCGCGCCCGATGGCATGCAGGAGATCCGCTCTGGCGTGAAGCCCGGCGATGAAGTGGTGACGAACGCGCTCGAGTTCTCCACCGAAGTCGCCGAGAAGAAGGCGGGGGAGTAGCGAATGATTCGCAAGGCGATCGATTTTGCCCTGGGGAATCCGCTTCTGGTCCTCGGTGGAGCGTTGGTGCTTTTCGCGTGGGGCGTGATTTCGTTCCACAACCTCCCAATCGAAGCGTACCCCGACGTAGCCGATACATACGCGCAGGTCATCACGCAGTGGCCGGGGCACGCTGCCGAAGAAGTGGAGCAGCAGATCACGGTTCCGCTTGAAGTGGAATTGAATGGCGTCGCACATCTCACACATCTGCGCTCTGTTTCGTTGATGGGGCTTTCCATCATCACAATTATTTACGACGATGACATCACGACATTCAATGCGCGTCAGGAAGTGCTCGATCGCCTGCAAAACGTAACGCTGCCGCCGGGCGTGAACACGGGCATTGGCCCGGACTACAGTCCGATCGGCCAGATCATGTTCTACACGCTGACCAGTACGAATCCGAAATACGACGTGATGGAACTGAAAGCGCTCAACGACTGGTTTGTGGTGAACCAGTTGAAATCGGTGCCGAATATTGTTGACGTGAACCCGTTCGGCGGGCCGACGCGCGAGTACCAGGTTCAACTCGATCCCAACAAGCTGGTTTCTTACGGATTGTCCCTGCCGCAAGTGGAACAGGCGCTGATCGCAAACAACATCAATGCGGGTGGTGGGTTCATCGAGCGCGGACAACAATCGCTGAACGTGCGTGCCGTCGGACTGATGCAGACCACCGACGACGTCGGTGCAACGGTTGTTAAGGTGCAGAACGGAACGCCAGTACGAGTGCGCGATCTGGGCAACGTGGTACAGGCGCCCAAGGTTCGACTGGGACAGCTTGGTAAGGCAATTCGCAAGAAGGATGGAACGATCATCAACGATGATGATGTCGTGGAGGGAATCGTTCTGCTGCGAAAGGGAGCAGTCGCAGAGACCACGCTGCAAGACCTTCATCAGAAGATTGATCAACTGAATGGCACGGGTGGAAAAGCGGGACTGCTGCCGGTCGGCGTTAAACTAATCCCCCATCTTGACCGCAGCGAACTGATGCACCACACGACGCACACTGTCCTGCGGAATTTGACGGACGGCGTGATTCTGGTGACGCTCGTTTTGTTTCTGTTTCTGGGCAACGTCCGCAGTGCGCTGATTGTGGCATTCACTATTCCATTTTCATTGCTTTTTGCGGCCATTCTGCTAGACCTGCGCCACATTCCCGCGAATCTGCTGTCGCTCGGAGCGCTCGATTTCGGCATGGTCGTCGACGGCTCGGTGGTCATGGTGGAAAACATTCTTCGGCACACTTCATTCGGGGATCACAAGAAAACTTTCCGCGAGATCGTTGCAGTTGCCGCGCATGAAGTGCAGAGACCCGTCTTCTTCGCACGCATCATCATTATTGTTTCGTATCTGCCGATCTTCACGCTGCAGCGAGTCGAGGGCCGGCTTTTTGCTCCAATGGCATGGACGGTTGCATTTGCTCTGCTCGGGGCGTTGGTGTTCGCCTTGTTCATCGCTCCGGTGCTCTGCAATTACTTCTTCACCCGCGAACTTAAAGAATGGCGCAATCCCGTTCTCGAGTGGTTGAACCGCAGTTACGCTCAGTCGCTGGATTGGTGCTTCGACCACATGAAGTTCACGCTCGGGCTGGGGCTGATCGGATTCGGACTGATTTTGTTTTTCGGTATGAGTGGAATTATCGGCTCGGAGTTTTTGCCGCATCTTGATGAAGGCGCTATCTGGGTGCGCGGCACCTTGGCGCCGAGCACTGGTCCGTCAGCGAGTATCGATATGGCTAATCGCGCTCGCGTGATACTCGCGGGCTTTCCCGAGGTGAAGCAGGTCGTAAGCCAGGTTGGGCGGCCCGACGATGGTAGCGATGCCAGCGGTTTCTACAACACAGAATTTTTCGTAGATCTTCTCCCGCGGGAGGAGTGGCGATCAGATTTTCATGGCAAAAAGGACAAACTGATCGCCGCAATGGACCAAAAGCTGCAAGGATTTCCTGGCGTGGACTGGAACTTCTCGCAGCCAATTTCAGACAATGTCGAAGAAGCTGTCAGTGGCGTCAAGGGTGAGTTGGCGGTGAAACTTTTCGGCCGCGACCTGCGAACGCTGGAAGAAAAGGCCGATCAAATCCAGGGTGTGATGAGCCAGATTCCTGGCGTGGCGGATCTTGGCACATTCCAGGTGCGTGGACAGCCCAACGTGAATATCAACATCGATCGCGCAGCAGCCGATCGCTTCGGTATCAACGTCGCCGACGTTCAAGATGCGATTGAAACGGCAGTGGGCGGCAAGGCGGTAAGTCAAATTCTGATCGGCGAGCAGCGTTTCGACATGACGGTGCGATACCAGCCACAGTATCGGCGAACGGTGGATGACATCTCGAACATCCGTCTGGTCGCGCCTTCCGGCGAGCGGGTGTCGCTTGGACAACTGAGTCATATCACGCTTGATGATGGAGCCTCGACGATTTATCGGGAAGGCAACCAGCGTTATATCGCGATCAAGTACAGCGTGCGTGGACGCGACCTCGGCAGTACCGTGCGGCAAGCAATCGATGAAGTTGGGAGGAAGGTAAAGCTGCCCGAAGGTTATCACCTGGATTGGACTGGCGAATACGAGAGCCAGCAGCGCGCGAACCGGCGGCTGGCCATTATCGTCCCGGTGACACTGCTGCTGATGGCGTTCATTCTTTATTCGGCATTCCAGTCATGGAAGTGGGTGTTCCTGATTCTCGCGGTGGTCGCGCTGTCTCCGCTGGGAGGATTTCTGAGTTTGCTGATGACCGGGACACACTTCAGCGTGTCTTCAGGATTGGGCTTCCTTGCGCTGATCGGCGTGTCGGTAGAAATTGGCGTGATCATGGTGGAGTACATCAACCAACTGCGCACGCGTGGAATGCCAGTACGGGATGCGGCGAAAGAGGGTGCGGCGCTTCGGCTTCGTCCGATCATGATGACGATGCTGGTAGCGACGCTAGGGCTACTGCCGGCAGCGATGTCGCACGACATCGGATCGGACTCGCAGAGACCATTTGCGATTGTGATCGTCGGCGGATTGATTGTGGAACTACTCGTCAGCGTGATCCTTTGGCCGACCTTGTATGTATTCTGGGCGCGCCCAGGCGACAGACTGCCCCTGGCCGAGCAGAGCTTCATGGCTGAGGGCGAGCACGTCGACTAGCCACGATTTCACCTCTATCGTGCGCATCGCGCAACCTTCGCGGTTCTTTTCTACCCGCTAAGGGCGCCAAGAAATACCGCGGAGAACGCTAGGAGAATCTTCTTCAGCAGTTCGCAACCGTAACTTCTACTGTATTCCCTGCGTTATACTTCCAGAACCACGCACTACTCTTCCTGGGGATCTCACAATGGCAGTCGGTGTACGCACAGAAGATCTGCGGAAGGTGTATCACTCTGCGCCACCTATGGCGGCGACCGGGATCATTGTGCGCCCGACGGGAAAGAAGAGCTCGAATCAGCCGAAGGCGGAGATCAAGGCTTTGGATGGACTGTCTCTCGAGGTCAGGCCCGGCGAAATTTTCGGGTTACTTGGTCCGAACGGCGCGGGCAAGTCCACGACGATCGGAATCATTACGACGCGCGTCCGTGCCACGAGCGGCCACGCCTACGTGGGCGATCACGAAGTCTGGCAGGAGCAAGCAAAAGTCAAGCGGCTGATCGGAGTCGTACCACAACGGCCGAATCTTGATTTTTCCTTGACTGCTCGCGAAATCCTCATTTTCCACGCGGCTTATTTCGGAATTCCTCCGAAAGACGGGAGCCGTCGCGCCGACGAGCTACTGGAGAAATTCAAGCTGACGGATCGGGCGGGACAACTGGTTCGAGGATTCTCCGGCGGCATGATGCAGCGAATGTCGATTGCGCGGGCCATGATGCACGATCCTGAAGTTCTATTTCTAGATGAGCCGAGCGCGGGGCTCGATCCGCAGACACGCATTCTGCTATGGGAGATCATTCGCGAGTACAACACGCTCGGCAAGACTGTGGTGTTGACGACCCACAACATGGAAGAGGCTGACGCGCTTTGCCAGCGTCTGGTGATTGTCGACCACGGCCGCGTAATTGCGCAGGGTACGCCGACAGATCTGAAGCGCTCGATCCCGGGAGGATTCTTGCTGCGACTACATTTCGGTAAGCAGACGCCGGAACTGATCCAGCGCTTGCAGTCGCTGGCGGGAGTGCGCGAGGTACGGCCGCTGGATTCAACCGGAGCCGACATCTACGCCGACCGCGGGGGTTCGCTGATTCCTGAAGTCGCATCGGTGGCAACGGCTGTTGGCGCAGAGTTGTCAGACGTTCACATCTCAGAGCCCAGTCTGGAGAACCTTTTCCTGCACCACACCGGAAGGAGTTTGCGCGATTGAACTGGAAAGCCTTTGGAGCGATGCTTGCCCGCGACGCCCACGTCGCGCGGCGCAATATTGTTCAAATCATGTTCCAGACGTTCTTGCAGCCGCTGCTGTTCGTTTTCATCTTCGGGCGCGTGATGGTGGGCAGCGGGTACATGCCGGTCGCATACAAGAGCCTGCTCTTGCCGGGAATCATCGCGATCAGCATGGTCTTCACTGGCGTGTGGGCGGTATGCATGCCGTTGATCGCGGAATTCCAGTGGACACGAGAGATTGAAGACCGGCTACTCGCGCCGATCGCGATTCCGTGGATCGCGATTGAGAAGGTCGTGGCGGGAATGATTCAGGCCGTGGTTGCAGGCCTGGTGGTGCTGCCCATGGCATGGCTTGTTCTTCGTCCGGGCGTTGACATCAGGATTCATCAACCAATCGAGTTCGTGGTGATGATTCTGTTGGTCGCCTTTTTTTCCGCGAGTGGCGGGCTGGCGCTCGGTTGTGCGATGAAACAAGAACATGTGGGCCTGATGTTCAGCATGATTTTGACGCCCATGATCTTTTTCGGTTGCACTTACTATCCGTGGAGCGCGCTGAGCACGTTCCCGATCCTGAAGCGGGCGGTGTTGATAAATCCTCTCGTCTATGCGAGTGAAGGGCTGCGCGCTGCGCTGGTCCCACAATTTCCCCATCTTTCGACCGTCGCGATCTTGATCGTGCTGTGTTCGTTCGACATCCTGCTGCTGATCCTTGGATTGCGGCAGTTCGAGAAAAAGGCAGTCAGCTAGCATACGGGGCGACAATCCCACCTTGGAGGGACAGAAGCACGCCTTTGTAACTCCGCGAGCTCGTTGTAAAGATCGACCTCGTTTCTCCGGATGAGGCGTCTGGGCTCCGCGATATAATGTCCGCCGCATGGGGCTTACGTCTGGCAGCAAGCTGGGGCCGTACGAAATTCAGGCGCGCATCGGGGCTGGCGGCATGGGCGAGGTGTATCGAGCCCGCGACACGCGGCTCGGCCGCGACGTCGCGATCAAAGTCCTGCCCGAAAATCTGTCGGCTGATGCGGAACTCAAACAGCGCCTTGATCGTGAAGCCCGCGCTATCTCTTCGTTGAATCATCCGCATATCTGCACCCTCCACGACATCGGCTCTCAGGATGGTGCTGACTTCCTGGTGATGGAATTTCTCGAGGGGCAGACTCTCTCCGACCGGCTTTCGAAAGGTCCGCTACCACTCGAGCAAGTCTTGAAGATCGGGGCGGAGATCGCTGACGCCCTCGAAATCGCGCATCAACAAGGAATTATTCATCGTGATCTGAAGCCGGCTAACATCATGCTGACGAAGGCGGGTGCGAAGCTGATGGACTTCGGGCTGGCGAAGCCGAAGGTTTCGATCGGCGCGCAAGCCGTCAGCCCTTTCACTCCTTCGACGCCAACGATGAATCTGGCGTCC
>Ga0335071_10004552_pt1 | contig 14476 bp, 13 predicted proteins | sample Lox_Sample_15_FD_206724 | JGI IMG/M metagenome (GOLD analysis project Ga0335071, IMG submission 206724) | Soil microbial communities from Loxahatchee National Wildlife Refuge, Florida, United States - Lox_Sample_1.5 | ecosystem: Environmental > Terrestrial > Soil > Wetlands | place: USA... | reverse complement strand
TCATGGCCGGGCGAAGTCCCGGCCATCCACGTCCGCGAGCACGTGCAGATGCTTACGATCGCGGCACGACGTGGATGCCCGGAACAAGTCCGGGCATGACGATGATGAGGAAGCATTACCCCAGCTTCTCCAGCTCGTCGATGAAGCCGGAGACGACGTTGAGGCCGCTCGACCAAAAGGCGGGGTCGGAGGCGTCGAGGCCGAACGGCGCCAGGAGCTCCTTGTGGCGTTTGGTTCCGCCGGCCCTCAGCATGTCGAGATACTTGTCGGCGAAGCCCGACGATGCGCGCTGGTAGGCGGCGTAGAGCGAGTTCACGAGACAGTCGCCGAACGCATAGGCGTAGACGTAGAAGGGCGAATGGATGAAGTGCGGGATGTAGGTCCAGTACGTCCGGTACTCCTCGTCGAAGCGCAGCGCCGGACCCAGGCTCTCGCGCTGCACGTCGAGCCAGATCTCGCAGATGCGGTCGGGCATCAGCTCACCCTGGCGCCGCTCGTCGTGGAGGCGGATCTCGTACTCGGCGAAGGCGATCTGGCGCACGACCGTGTTGAGCATGTCCTCGACCTTGCCGGCGAGCATGGCCTTGCGCCGCCTGGGGTCGGTCTCGGCCGCGAGCAGCGACTGGAAGGTCAGCATCTCGCCGAACACCGACGCGGTCTCGGCCAACGTGAGCGGCGTGGCCGACAGGAGCTGGCCCTGCTTGGCCGCCAGCACCTGGTGCACGCCATGGCCGAGCTCGTGCGCGAGGGTCATCACGTCGCGTGTCTTGCCGAGATAGTTGAGCAGCAGGTAGGGATGCGCCGAGGGGACCGTCGGATGCGCGAAGGCGCCGGGCGACTTGCCGGGCCGCGCGGGTGCATCGATCCAGGCCCCGTCGAAGAACCGCCGTCCGACCGCCGCCATATCCAGCGAGAAGCGGCCATACGCGTCGAGCACGATGTCGCGCGCCTTCGGCCACGGGATGATCCTCTCGTCCGAGTCCGGCAGCGGCGCGTTGCGGTCCCAGTAGTCGAGCTGCGGCACGCCGAACCATTTGGCCTTGAGCGCGTAGTAGCGGTGCGACAGCTTCGGATACGCGGCGCGCACGGCCGAGATCAGCGCATCCACCACCTCGTCTTCGACCAGGTTCGAGAGGTTGCGCTCGGAGATCGGCCGCGGGTATTTGCGCCACTGGTCCTCGATCGCCTTGTCCTTGGCGAGCGTGTTGGTGATCAAGGAGAACAGGCGCAGGTTCTTGCCCAGAACGCCGCCGATCGACTTGGCCGCACCCTTGCGGACCGAGGGGTCCTTGTCGGACAGGAGGTGCAGCGCTTCGGCGCTGGTGAGCTCCTTGCCGTCGACCGGGAAGCGCAAGCCCGCCATGGTCTCGTCGAACAGGCGCGTCCACGCGTTGCGGCCCGCGACGCGCTTCTCGTGCAACAGGCGCTCGATCTCATCCGGCAGATCGTGCGGCCGGCGCACGCGCACGTCGCGCAGCCACGGGGCGTACCGGGCCAGGGCGGGCGCCTTCAGCTTCTCGGCCAGCAGCGCGTCGTCGAGGCGGTTGATTTCGAGCGTGAAGAACAGGACCTGGGTCGAGATCTCGTTCACCCGCTCCTGCATCGTCTGATAGAACTTGGCGAGCTCGGGATCGCTCTGGTCGCCCGAATAGGCGAGCTCGGCGTAGCTCATGACGCGGCTCAAGGCCTCGTCGAGCCGTTCGTACGCCGCAATCGCGGCTCCGAATTCCGCCCCCGACAGCGCCGCAAGCTTGCCGGCATAGGCGGCGCGGAAGTCCTTAGCCGCGGCCTCGGCGTGCTGGAGGTCCTTGCTCAGGTCAGGCGAATCGCGGCCGGAATAGAGGTCGCGCAGGTCCCATTCGGGCAAGGGGCCGAGATCGGGGCCCGGGCGGGCGGCGGCAGTAACAGCTGGCGTCATGTCGACTATTCGCTCCTTCGCGCGATCTTGAGTATATGTGTCGGGAACCGCACGACGCCAACCACTTCTCTGGGAAGACACCGCCCACCCGCATGGACTATCGCACCTGCCCCAATCTCGTGCGGCTGTTTTTCGACCAGGCCGCCCGTTTCGGCGATGCTCCCTTTTTATGGTCGAAGGCGGGAGGCGCGTGGAAGGCCCTGTCCTGGGCGGACACGGCGCGCAACGTGCGCCGCCTCGCATCGGCGCTGGCCGGGCTCGGCATTGTTCGGGGCGATCGCGTGCTGCTCCTGGGAGAGAACCGCCCGGAATGGGTGGTGGCCGACCTCGCCATCATGGCCGCGGGCGGGATCACCGTACCGGCCTACACGACGAGCACGGTCGATGATTACCGCTACCTTCTGGCCAATGTCAGGGCGCGCGGGATCATCGCCTCGACCCAGGTCCTGGTCGAGCGCAGCCTCGCGGCGGCGCGGCAGGTGCCGGGCTGCGAGTTCCTGATCGGGATCGAAAAGCCGCATTTCACGCAGGACGTCGGCCTGCGCGTCGAAAGCTGCGCCGACCTCATGGCGCGCACGACCGCGGGCACGCTCGCAGATGAGACCGCAGCCCGCCTCACGCGCGGCGACGTCGCTTGCATCATGCACACCTCGGGCACCGGGGGCCTGCCGCGCGGCGTGACCCTCAACCACGGCGCCCTCATCGCGAACTGCCTCGGCGCGCACGACTTGCTGCTGCAGCTGGGCCTCAAGGACGAGGTGTTCCTCTCGTTCCTGCCGCTGTCGCACGCCTACGAGCACACGGCAGGCCTGTACTTCCCGATCTCGGTCGGCGCGCAGATCTATTTCGCCGAGAGCGTGGAGCAGCTCGCCGCCAATCTTCTCGAGGTGCGGCCGACGATCATGACCGCCGTGCCCCGCCTCTACGAGACCCTGCACCGGCGCATCCTGGCCGGCATCGAGCGCGAGGGCGGCCTCAAGGCGAAATTGTTTTTCGCCGCGCTGCGCCTGGGGCAAAAGCGCCATCGTCAGGGCGGACGGCTCGGTCTCGTCGACGGGCTGCTCGACGCGATCCTGGAGCGCCTGGTGCGCGACAAGGTGCGGGCGCGCTTCGGCGGCCGGCTCAAGGCGTTCGTCTCCGGCGGGGCGGCCCTCAATCCCGACATCGGCCTGTTCTTCACCGCCCTTGGCGTGCGCCTTCTGCAAGGCTACGGCCAGACCGAGACGGCACCCGTGGTCGCCTGCAACCCGCCCAACAAGGTGAAGCTCGACACGGTCGGGCCGCCGGTGACCGATGTCGAGGTCCGGATCGCCGAGGATGGCGAGATCCTGGTGCGGGGCGAGCTCGTGATGCGCGGCTATTGGAACGACGACGCCGCGACGAAGGAGGCGATCCGCAACGGGTGGCTGCACACCGGCGACGTCGGCCTGCTCGACGGCGACGGCTATCTCAAGATCACCGACCGCAAGCGCGACTTCATCAAGAACTCCGGCGGCGACATGATCGCGCCGGTGCGCGTCGAAGGCCTCCTGGTCCTGGAGCGCGAGATCGCCCAGGCCATGGTCTACGGCGACCGCCATCCGTATCTCGTGGCGGTGATCGTGCCGCATGCCGATTTCGTGGCCGCCTGGGCCAAGGCGAACGGCGCCCCTGCGAACCTTGAAGCCCTGGCCGGCAACAAGGCATTCCAGGCGGCGCTCGACGAAGCGGTGCAGCGCGCGAATGCCAAGCTGCCGGCGATCGAACGCATCCGCCGGTTCATCATTGCGCGCGCGCCGTTTTCGGTGGAGAACGAGCAGATGACGCCGACCCTCAAGGTCAGGCGCCACATCGTGCGCCAGGCCTACGGCGCCGAGCTCGAAGCGCTGTATCAGGGGCGCTCACGATGATCCGCAAGCTCAAGTCCGGAAAGTACCGGCTCTACTCGCGCAAGAAGAATCCCAAGACCGGCAAGCGCCGCAATCTCGGCACGTTCGCGAGCCGCGCCAAGGCGCTCGAGCACGAGCGCGCGGTGCAGTTCTTCAAGCGGAAGCGCTGATCACACGGTCAGCACAGTGCGCCCCACCACCTTGCCGCCGCGGAGCTCCTCGAGGGCGGTCGCCGCATAGTCGAAGGGGCGCGGGGTGATCGGGATCGAGGGGATCTTGCGCTGACGGACCAGCGCCATGAGCTTCTTGAGCTCGGCGAGGTTGCCGACATAGGAGCCCTGGATGGTCAGGGCGCGCTGCGGAATGGTCGGTAGCGGCAGGGTGATCCCGCCGCCGAACAGGCCGACGATGATCAGGGTGCCGCCCTTGATCAGGGAATCGAGGCCGAGCTGGGCGGTGGCCGGGGCGCCGACCAGGTCGATCGCGGCCCAGACCGGGCCGCCGGCGGCGTCCCTGACCTGCTTCACCGCATCGGCGGCAGCCCCGTCGATCGCGGCCATCGCGCCCATCTTCATCGCGGCCGCGCGCTTGGCCGGGTCGATGTCGACGACGATCGCACCCTTGCCCTTCATCGCCTTGTGGAGGGAGAGGCACATGAGCCCGAGCCCGCCCGCGCCGATGATGACGATCGGCTGGGTCTTGAGCTTGGAGCCCACCTTGCGGAGCGCGCTGTAGGTGGTGAGGCCCGAGCACGCGTAAGGGGCGGCCTCCGCCGGCTTCATCTTGCCGATATCGAGCAGATAGCGCGGGTGCGGCACCAGCACGTGGTCGCTGTAGCCGCCCGGCTTCTGCACGCCGAGAAAGCGAGGCGCCATGCACAGGTTCTCGTCGCCGGCCTTGCACACGGCGCAAGTGCCGCAGCCGATCCAAGGATACACGAGTCGCTTCTGGCCTTTCTTGACCCCGGTCGCCTTCGGCCCGACCGCGATCACCTCGCCCGCGATCTCGTGGCCCAGGGTGTGCGGCAGCTTCATGCCGCGGTCGGCCATGTGGAACCGCTTGCCGCCGCCGAGATCGAAATAGCCTTCCCAGATATGCACGTCGCTGTGGCAGACGCCGGCCGCGGTCGTCCGCAAAAGCACCTCGGTGCCCTCGGGTTTGGGCGTCGGCCGGTCGAACGCCTTGAGCGGCGCTCCCCATTCGGCGATGTCGTAGCTGCGCATCGGTCCCTCCCTGGCTTTGGGAGCGATCATTCCACCAAACGCGGTAGCGCGCTAGACGCCGTGGTATTGCCGGAACCAGGCGACGAACCGGGGAATGCCCTCGTCGATCGAGGTCTTGGGCGAGAAGCCGAGGTCGCGCTCGGCGGCGGCGATGTCGGCGTAGGTCTCTTTCACGTCGCCCGGCTGCATGTCGGCGAGCTCGATGACCGCCTTATGGTTCGTCGCGCGCTCGATCGTCTCGATGAAGCGCATCAACGGCTCGGCGCGGTGGTTGCCGAGGTTGTAACGCCGGTGCGGCGCCTCGCCGCCCGAGGCGGGGGGCGGATGGTCGAGCGAGGCGAGCACGCCCGCCACGATGTCGTCGATGTAGGTGAAGTCGCGCTTCATGTCACCGCGGTTGAACACGGTGATCGGCGAGCCCGACAGGATGGCGCGGGTGAAGATATAGGCCGACATGTCGGGGCGGCCCCACGGCCCGTAGACGGTGAAAAAGCGCAGGCCGGTCGCCGGGATGCCGTAGAGATGCGCGTAGCAATGGCTCATCAGCTCGGCACTCGCCTTGGTCGCGGCGTAGAGCGAGACCGGCTTGTCGACCTTGTCGTCGATCGAGAACGGCAGCTTCGTGTTGCCGCCATAGACCGACGACGACGACGCGTAGACGAGATGCTTCAGGCCGCGCTGGTGCCGGCATGCCTCGAGGATGTTGAAGTGGCCGACGAGGTTGGCCTGGATATAGGCCTCGGGGTTGGTCAGCGAATAGCGCACGCCCGCCTGTGCGGCGAGATGCACCACGCGATCGATCCCCGGATCGGCGCGCAGGAGGGCGGACACGCTGCCGGGGGCCGCCACGTCGGCGCGCTCGAAGCGGAAGCCCTTGCGGCCCGCCAGGCGCGCCACCCGTGCCTCCTTGAGCTTCGGGTCGTAGTAGTCGTTGACGCTGTCGACGCCGAGGACCGAATCCCCGCGATCCAGCAGCGCCATGGACACGTGATGGCCGATGAAGCCCGCGGCCCCGGTGACAAGTACCGTCATGTGCGGGCTTGTAGCCTGATTGCGCCGCCAAATCACGCCTGAATCGCTGGACGCGTGGGTGCCGGCGGGCTACAGTCCGCCCGGTTCGCAACCTTTACGGGATCAAAGCCAAGGCCATGTCCGCCGGATCGCAGATTTGGGGCTCGCCCCTCTGGTCCGCCGCCCGCCTTTGGTGGTGACAACCGTCACCAGCCAACCCGTTTCCATTTCATCGCCAGTGCCGCGCTGACGGCTTTTTCCGGGGGTCTGCCTCCGGGCCCGATCGTGGCTGTTGTCCTCGAACCTCAAGGGTTTCGCGACCATGAGCGACCGTTTCACCACGCCGTCAGGCTTTGCGATCGAGTGCCGGCGCACCGCCCTCGCTTACGAGACCGCCCTCGACGGCTTCGCCGAGCGGCTCGACCGCGAGCGCGGCGCGCTCTTCTCGTCGGGTGTCGACTACCCCGGCCGCTACTCGCGCTGGGAGTTCGGGTTCGCCAACCCGCCGCTCGAGATCGAGGGCCGCGGGCGCGAACTCACGTGCCGGGCGCTCAATGCGCGCGGCGAGGCGCTGTTGCGCCTCCTCGCCCCAATCCTCGCCTCGACACCGCATGCGGCCGTCGCCCGCCAGGACGCACGCGAGCTCATCCTGCGCATCGCGGCCGCGACGGACGTGTTCAGCGAGGAGGAGCGCAGCCTGCAACCCTCCCTGATGTCGCCGCTGCGCCGGCTGGTCGCCGAGTTCCAGGGCATCAAGGATCCGTTCCTCGGGCTCTATGGCGGCTTCGGGTACGACCTGTTGTTCCAGTTCGAGCCGATCGCGCGGCGCCACGTGCGCCCGGCCGAGGCCCGGGACCTGCACTTGTTCCTGCCCGACCAGATCGTGGTGGTCGACCGCCGCAAAGAGGTTGCCTTCCGGCTCGACTACGAGTTCTTCCGCGGCGAGGACTCCACGGTCGATCTCGGCCGCCGGACGTTCATGCCGCTTCCGGCGCCGGCCGGCGGCGGCGCGTCGGGTGAGCCGACATCCGACCATACGCCGGAGGATTACGCGGCGATGGTCGACCGGGCGCGCGAGCGCATGCGCGTGGGCGACATCTTCGAGGTCGTGCTGAGCCAGACCTACACCGCACCTTACGCGGGCGCGCCGTCGGCGCTGTTTGCGCGCCTCAAGCAGGTGAACCCGAGCCCGTTCGAGTTCTTCATCCAGCTCGGCGGCGAGCAGCTCGTCGGCACCTCTCCCGAGATGTTCGTGCGCGTCGAGGGCGACCGCGTCGAATCCTGCCCGATCTCCGGCACCGCGCGCCGCGGCCGCAACCCGATGCAGGACGCCGAGAACCTCAAGGCGCTGATCAACTCCGAGAAGGACGAGGTCGAGCTCACGATGTGCACCGACGTCGACCGCAACGACAAGTCGCGCATCTGCCGGCCGGGCACGGTGAAGCTGCTCGGCCGCCGCTTGATCGAGACCTATGCCGGGCTGTTCCATACGGTCGACCACGTCGAGGGCCGGCTGCGCGAGGGCCTGGGCGGGATCGATGCGTTCCTCTCGCACATGTGGGCGGTCACCCTGACCGGCGCCCCCAAGAAGAAGGCGGTCGAGGTCATCGAGGAGTTCGAGGCGGCGCCGCGCGGCTGGTACGGCGGTGCTGTCGGCGCCCTCATGCTGTCGGGCGACGTCAACACCGGCATCACGATCCGCACGGTGCATCTGAAGGAGAACCAGGCGCGCTATCGGGTGGGGGCCACGATCGTGTGGGATTCGGTCGGCCTCGAGGAAGACGCCGAGTGCCGTACCAAAGCGACCAACCTGTTCCGGGCGCTGGCCGCCATGAACAAGCCGCCCGCGGCCGCGACCGTGGCACCGGTGGCGCCGCAGCCCGGCCGGGCCTTGCGGGTGGTGCTGATCGACAACGAGGACTCGTTCGTGCACACGCTGGCCGACTATTTCCGCCAGACCGGGGCGGACGTCGCCACATATCGCCACGGCCTGCCGTTCGAGCGGTTGCGGGCCGCCAACCCCGACCTCGTCGTGCATTCGCCCGGTCCCGGCCGGCCGGCCGAATTCGGCGTGCCCGAGCTGGTGCGAAAGCTCGCGAGTGCCCACATCCCGCAATTCGGCGTGTGCCTCGGCCTGCAGGGGATGGTCGAGGCGTTCGGCGGCGCCCTCGACGTGCTGCCGCAGCCGCGCCACGGCAAGACCTGGGATATCCGCCATGCGGACGCGCTGTTCGCCGGCATGCCCAATCCTTGCAAGGTCGGCGCCTATCACTCGCTGACCGCGCGCCGCAGCGGCTTTCCGGACGCCGAGCTCAAGATCACGGCCGAAACGGCGGAGGGGCTGGTGATGGCAATCCGCCACCGGCGCTACCCCGCGCTCGCGGTGCAGTTCCATCCCGAATCGATCCTCAGCATGGGGGCGGCAGATGAGGGCGAGATCGGCCACCGGCTGATCGGCAACGTCATCGCCGAAGTGGCGCAGCTGGGCCGGGCGCAGGTGGCGGAGTAGGCGCGGTGGATATGCACGAAAGTCTTAGGCTAGGCTGACGGGCACCCGACTCGAGCCCCGCCCCCGCCGAATGACCGACATCTCCGCGTCCGATCCACGCCCCCACGCCATCTTCGGGGTGCGCGATTTCCGCCTGTTCATTTGCGGCCGCTTCCTGTCGACGGCGAGCATGCAGATGCAGTCGGTCGCGGTCGGCTGGCAGGTCTACGACCTGACGCAGGACCCGATCGCGCTCGGCTATGTCGGCCTGTTCATGTTCCTGTCGGTGGCGGCGTTCACCTTGCCGGGCGGCGACGTGGCCGACCGCTTCGACCGCCGCCTGGTGCTGAGCCTCGCCTATATCGGCCAGGCGGCGTGCGCGGTGCTGCTCGTGTGGGCGAGCTGGGCCGGCGTGACGGCGATGTGGCCGTTCTACACGATCGTGGCGATGTTCGGCGTCGGGCGCGCCTTCGCCAACCCGGCCTCGCAGTCCTTCGTGCCGTTCCTGGTGCCGCGCGAGCAGGTAAGCCGCGCGGTGGCGTGGAGCTCCTCGGCCAACCAGGTGGCGTTCATCGTCGGGCCGGCGCTGGGCGGTGCCGTCTACGCGTTCGGCCCGGCGGCAGTGTATGCGATCTGCTTTGCCGCGTTCGTCGGCGGTGCGATCACCAACAGCGCCATCCGCACCCGGGTGAAGATCCCGCCCGCGGAGGACAAGAGCGCCCTCGGCCGGCTGGTCGCCGGCATCCACTTCGTGCGCCGGCGGCCGATCGTGCTCGGCGTGATCTCGCTCGACCTGTTCGCGGTGCTGCTGGGCGGCGCCCTGTCGCTGCTGCCGGTCTACGCACGCGACATCCTGCACGTGGGTCCCGAAGGCCTCGGGCTTCTGCGCAGCGCATCGGCAGCGGGCGCCATGGTCACCGCCGTCGCGGTCGCGAACCTGTCGCTCAACCGCAAGACCGGGGTCCTGATGTTCGGCGCGGTTGCGTTCTACGCGGTGTGTACGATCGCCTTCGGCGTCTCGGCGAATTTCGGCGTCTCGCTGGCGGCGCTGGCACTCCTGGGTGCCGCGGACCAGATCAGCGTGATCACCCGCAACACGGTGGTGCAGCTCGCCACGCCGGCCGACATGCGCGGTCGCGTGAGCGCCCTTCACATGCTGTTCGTCGGCACCTCGAACGAGCTCGGCCAGTTCCGCGCCGGCACGTTTGCGGGCTGGCTCGGCACCGTGCCGGCGGTCGTGCTCGGCGGGGTGGGCACCTTGGCGGTGGTGGCGCTGTGGTCCTGGCTGTTCCCGGAGCTGCGCAAGCTCGACCGGGTTGCTGATCTGCAAGACTAGCTTTAGCTTAGCCGCCAACCTGACGGAGGGGATTCATGCGAAAGTTCGTGGGGGCGGCGGCGCTGATGGCGCTGGCGCTTGCGGCGCGGAGTGCGGCGGCGGACGACAAGGTCTCGTTCGGCACCGACTGGAAGGCCGAGGCCGAGCACGGGGGCTATTACCAGGCACTGGCGACCGGCATCTACAAGAAGCACGGCCTCGACGTGACCATCGAGCCGGGCGGGCCGCAGGTGAATCATGCGCAGTTGCTGGCGGCCGGCCGGCTGACCTTCGATGAGACACCGGACTCCTTCGGCCCCCTCAACTTCGCGAACCAGAACATCCCGATGGTCGCGGTTGCCGCGCTGTATCAGAAGGACCCGAAGGTGCTGATCGCCCATCCCGGCGTCGGCAACGACTCGCTGCAGGCGCTCAAGGGCAAGCCGATCATGATCGGCAGCGACACGCGGGTGGGCGTGTGGCACTTCCTGCAGGCGAAGTTCGGCTACACCGACGACCAGATCCGGCCTTACACGTTCAACATCGCACCTTTCCTCGTCGACAAGAACGCGGTGCAGCAGGGCTACGTCACGAGCGAGCCGCTGCTGATCGAGCAGCAGGGCATCAAGCCGGTGGTGATGCTGCTGGCCGACAACGGCTATTCGAGCTACGCCTCGCTGATCGAGACCTCGCAGAAGCTCGTCCACGACAATCCGGGGCTCGTGCAGCGCTTCGTCGATGCGTCGATCGAGGGCTGGTACAGCTATCTCTACGGCGATCCGGCGCCTGCGAACGCGCTGATCAAGAAGGACAACCCGGAGATGACCGACGCCGTGATCGCCTACGGGCGCGAGCAGCTCAAGGCGCGCGGCATCGTCGATTCGGGCGATACCAAGACCATGGGCGTCGGCGCCATGACGGATGCGCGCTGGAAGGACTTCTTCGACCTCATGTCCAGCCAGGGCGTGTATCCGAAGACTCTCGACTGGCACAAGGCCTACACCTCCGCCTTCGTGAACAAGAAGCACGGCATGGAGGCGAAGAAGTAGTCGCGAAGGGGACGCCGCAATGCACCTGAGCACGGCCCACCGGCACGCGCACGAGCACTTCTTTCTCGACGCGCAGCACGGCCGGAGCGAGCAGCGCACCCGCATGGTCGTGGCGCTGACCGCGGGCATGATGCTGGCGGAGCTCGCGGCCGGCACGGTCTTCCACTCGATGGCGCTGGTCGCCGACGGCTGGCACATGGCAAGCCACGTGGCCGCGCTGAGCCTCGCCGCCTTCGCCTACTCCTATGCGCGCCGTCATGCGCACGATGCGCGCTACAGCTTCGGCACGGGAAAGGTGGGGGCGCTCGCCGGCTACACGAGCGCGGTCGTGCTGGGCATGATCGCGCTCGCCATGGGCTACGAATCGGTGGAGCGCCTGATCGCACCGGTGCAGATCGACTTTACCGCCGCGACCTGGGTGGCGGCGCTGGGATTGGGGGTGAACCTCCTGAGTGCAGCCCTTCTCGGCGACCATGCTCACGATCACAACGATCATGATCATGACGGGCATGGCCACGAACACGACGGGCATGACCGCGCGCATGCGCACACCGACCACAATCTGCGCTCGGCCTATGTCCACGTGCTGGCGGATGCGTTCACCTCGCTGACCGCCATCGTGGCGCTGACCGGCGGCCGGTTCCTCGGCTGGGTGTGGCTGGATCCGGCCATGGGCCTGGTCGGCATGGGCGTGATCCTGGCGTGGTCGTTTGGCCTGATCCGCAACTGCCGGCAGGTTCTTCTGGATGCCGACGTGAGCCCGGAGACGATCGCCGAGATCCGGCGCCGCATCGAAAGCGAGGCCGACAGCCGGATCACCGACCTGCATGTGTGGCGCGTGAGCTCACATCACCTGGCGGCGATCATCTCGCTCATGACGCACGAGGCGCGACCGCCCGAGCACTACAAGACGCTGCTCGCGGACCTCGAGCTCGCGCACGTGACGGTCGAGGTCGTGGCCTGCCCCGGCGCCGCGTGCCACGCCTGACTCTCCGAGCATGACCGCGCCGCTGCTCACGATCGAGGGCGTGCGCAAGACGTTCGCGAGCGGCCTCGAGGCGCTGGCCGGCGTCGACCTTGCCGTGAACACCGGCGAGTTCGTGTCCATCCTGGGGGCTTCGGGCTGCGGCAAGAGCACGCTGCTGCGGCTGGTCGCCGGCCTGGCGGAGCCGAGCTCGGGCGACGTGCGCTGGAGCGGGGAGCGCCGAGGCGGCATCGGATTCGTGTTCCAGGAGCCGACCCTGATGCCGTGGGCGGATGTGTTCTCCAACGTCTACCTGCCGTTGCGCCTGGCCGGGCGCCCGCGCGCCGAATCGGCGGCCCGCGTCACCGAGGCGCTGGAGCAGGTCGGGCTCGCGGACTTCGAGTCCTCATACCCGCGCGAGCTGTCGGGCGGCATGCGCATGCGCGCCTCGATCGCGCGAGCCCTGGTCACGCAGCCCGAAATCCTGCTGCTGGATGAGCCCTTCGCAGCACTCGACGAGCAGACGCGCTTCAAGCTGAACGAGGACCTGCTTCGCGTGTGGCGCGCGCGCCGCCTCACCGTCCTCTTCGTGACCCACAGCGTGTTCGAATCGGTGTTCCTGTCGACCCGCGTGGTCGTGATGACGGCGCGGCCGGGCCGCATTGCGGCCGACCTGCCGATAGACTTCACCGGCGAGCGCGACGCTGTCTTGCGCACCACGGGCGAGTTCGGCGCCGCCTGCGGCGCGGTGTCGCAACGCCTTGCCTCCGTGTCCGAGGCGGCATGAAGCGTCCAAAGGAGACCGAGCCTGGGAACGGCCGCGGGTTGCGCATGCTTGCGCCGCTGGTCTTCGGCGTCCTGGTGCTGGCGCTGTGGGAATGGACGGTCCGTGCGTACGACGTGCCGACCTACGTCGCCCCGGGGCCGCTTCTGGTTCTCAAGACCCTGTGGACCGATGGACCGTCGCTGCTCGGCTCGTTGTGGGTCACCTTGCGCATCGCACTCACCGCACTCGCGGCGGCGATCATCATCGCGGTGGCACTTGCGGTGGTGATGTCCCAGTCGCGCTGGGTCGAGGCGAGCCTTCTGCCGTACGCGATCGTGCTGCAGGTCACACCGATCGTGGCGATCGCGCCCCTGATCATCATCTGGGTCAAGGACGTGTTCCTGTCGCTCCTGGTGTGCGCCTGGATCGTGTGCTTCTTTCCGATCCTCTCCAACACCACCCTCGGCCTCAACAGCGCCGATCGCGGGCTCGTCGACCTGTTCCGACTCTACGGCGCGTCGCGCTGGCAGATGCTCCTGTTCCTCCGGCTGCCCACGGCACTCCCCTATTTCCTCGCGGGACTCAAGATCAGCGGCGGCCTGGCGCTGATCGGTGCCGTGGTGGCCGAGTTCGTGGCCGGGTCGGGCGGCACGCAGACCGGCCTCGCCTATCGCATCCTCGAGGCGGGCTACCGGCTCCAGATCCCGCGCATGTTCGCAGCACTCGTGCTGCTGTCGGTCACCGGCATCGCGATCTATTTCCTGCTCGACCGGCTCGCCTTCCGCCTGCTCCGGCACTGGCACGAAAGCGCATTGCCGAAGGAGCGCTGAGGCAAGGCAGGCTCAGGCCCGCGCCTGACCTTCCGCGTAGGCGCCCAGCCAGGCCAGGATCTGCGGCCAGCCTTGGTGGCTGTTGCGCGAGGCCGCGGTCACGAGGCCCGAATGGGTGAGGCGCACGAGGGTCGCCCCGTCCTTCTCCTCGAACTCCCAGCGCACGAGCGATTCGGTGTCGTCGCCCTGCCAGTTCGGCCGCCAGGTGAGGACGAGCAGCCGCGGCCGCTCGACCGTCTGGTACACGCCCGAAACGGTGAACGCCCTGGTGCCCCCCGAGGTGCCGTGCATCAGCCATTTGCCTCCGGGGCGCGGGTCTGATTCCATGTGGGTGACCTCGAAGCGCCCCTTGATGCCCCACCATTTCGGCGGGTGCCGCGGATCGACGAGCGCATCGAAGATGCGCGCCGCCGGCGCCTTGATGGTGATTTCCTGGACGATCGTGTCGCCGGTGCTGGACGAAGTCATCGCTCCTCCTCGACATACCGCTTGAGGCTGCGCAACGTATCTTTCCAGAAGGCTTCGTAATCCCGCAGCCAGTCGTCGACCGCGCGCAGCGGCTTCGCGTTCAACGCACAGATGCGCTGGGTCCCCTCCTTCTGGGTGACCACGAGCCCCGCCGCGCGCAACAGCCGCAGGTGCTTGGAGACCGCCGGCCGGCTCATGCGGAAGTTTGCGGCGATCTCGCCCACGCTGTGCTCACGGCCGCGCAGCAGGCTCAGGATCTCGCGCCGTGCCGGGGCGGCGATGGCGCGAAAGACGGCCTGGTGGCGGCTGCGAGGCGATGCGATCATCTATAACGAAACCTTTTGGTTACCTATAAAGTAACCGAAAGGTTTCCGATGTCAAGCGCCAGACGGCGGCCCGCCCGCTATTTGATCGCGACGAGGCCGACCTGGTTGCTGAGGCTGTCGGCCGTGACCGGATTGCCGTCGCGGGTCACCGCCATGTTGCGCACGATGTCGCCGCCGCCCGGGATCGCCCAGCTCTGGAATTTCTCGGTCTTCGGATCGAATCGCGCGATCGTGCACGGCTGCGCCACGG
>Ga0335071_10004551_pt1 | contig 14480 bp, 9 predicted proteins | sample Lox_Sample_15_FD_206724 | JGI IMG/M metagenome (GOLD analysis project Ga0335071, IMG submission 206724) | Soil microbial communities from Loxahatchee National Wildlife Refuge, Florida, United States - Lox_Sample_1.5 | ecosystem: Environmental > Terrestrial > Soil > Wetlands | place: USA: Florida... | reverse complement strand
GCCCAAGTACGTCATTTGCAACGCCGACGAAGGCGATCCGGGCGCGTTCATGAACCGGTCGGTGATCGAGGCCGACCCGCACAGCGTGGTGGAAGGCATGATCATCGGCGCCTACGCCATGGGCGCTAATCGCGGCTTCATTTATATCCGCGCCGAGTATCCGCTGGCTATCAAACGCCTCCAGATTGCCATTGACCAGGGTTACAAGCTCGGCGTGCTCGGCAAAAATATTTTTGAAAAGGGTTTTGATTTTGACATCGAGCTGCGCATCGGCGCCGGCGCCTTTGTCTGCGGCGAGGAAACCGCGCTCATGCGCTCCATCGAGGGCAAGCGCGGTCAGCCGATGCCGCGGCCGCCGTTCCCGGCGCAATCCGGCCTTTGGGGCAAACCCACCAACATCAACAACGTGGAAACCTGGTCCACGGTGCCCATCATCATCCGCCGCGGCGGCCCCTGGTACGCCACCTTGGGGACGGAAAAGACCAAGGGCACCAAGGTTTTTGCCCTCGCGGGAAAAATTCAGAACACCGGCCTCGCCGAGGTGCCGTTCGGCACGCCGTTGCGCGACATCATCTTTGAAATCGGCGGCGGCCCGCCCAACGGCAAACAGTTCAAAGCCGTCCAGACCGGCGGCCCGTCCGGCGGCGTTGTTCCGGCCAGCCTGCTCGACACGCCGCTCGAATACGAAGCGCTCCAGAAACTCGGCTCTATCATGGGGTCCGGCGGCCTGGTCGTCATGGACGAGGATTCCTGCATGGTGGACGTCGCCCGGTTCTTCCTCGAATTCTGCTGCGACGAATCCTGCGGCAAATGCCCGCCCTGCCGTGTCGGCACCAAGCAGATGCTCAATCTGCTGGAAAAAATCTGCCGCGGCGAAGCGGTGCTGGAGGATCTCGACCGGCTGGAGGCGATGTGCCACGTCGTGCGCGACGCCAGCCTGTGCGGCCTGGGCCAGACCGCGCCGAACCCGGTGCTGACGACGCTCAAGCATTTCCGCCAGGAATACGAGGAGCATATCCGCGAGCACCGGTGCGCGGCCGGCGTCTGCACCGCCTTGCAGCTTTCGCCGTGCGAAAACACCTGCCCACTCCACATGAACATTCCCGTCTTCCTCCAGTTGCTCAAGGAAGACCGGCTCGACGATGCCTTTGAGCAAGTGGTGATGGACAACCCGCTACCGGCCTCCACCGGCCGCGTTTGCCAGCACTCGTGCGAAAACCGCTGCCGCCGCGCCGGGGCCGATGCCGCGGTGAACATGCGGGAAACCCACCGGTACATCGCCGACATGGCGTACAACAGCGACCTCGCCAAAAAGGTTTTGAAACGGATCCTCAAGCGCAAGCAGCCGGCCACCGGCAGGAAAATCGCCGTGGTCGGCGCCGGCCCGGCAGGCCTCAGCGCCGCGTTTTACCTCGCGCTGCTCGGCCACCGCGTCACCGTTTATGACAGCGCCCCGAATGCCGGTGGCATGCTTCGTTATGCGCTGCCGGAATACCGCCTGCCCAAGCACGTCGTGGACAAGGAAGTCGCGTTCATCCGCGCCACGGGAGTCCAGTTCAAGTTTAATGCCACCCTCGGCAAGACGCTGAAATTTAAAGACCTCGAGCGGCAGCACGACGCCGTGTTGCTGGCGATGGGCACGTGGCAGGAAACCCTGCTCGGAATTCCGGGCGAGGAAGCCCGCGGCCTGTATCCGTCGCTGGAATTCCTGAACGCCGCGGCCTACGGCCAGAAACCCCCGCTGGGCAGGAAGGTGGTCATCATCGGCGGCGGCAACTCGGCCATTGACGCCGCCCGCACCTCCCTGCGCATGGGCGCGGAGGTCACCATCGTCTATCGCCGCTCGCGCGAGGACATGCCGGCGATCCCCGAAGAAACCCGTCAGGGCCTCGAGGAAGGCGCCCGGCTCATCACCATGGCCGCCCCGTTGCGGGTGATCCTCGACAAGAACCGGCGCATCACCGGCCTCGAAGTCGCCAAGACCGTGCTCGGCAAGTTCGATGCCCGCGGCCGCCGCTCCCCGGTCGTCACCAAGGAAACCTACATCATCCCCTGCGACACCATCATCAAGGCCATCGGCGAAAAAGCCGACAGCGTGGTGACCCAGGCGCTGGGGCTCGAAACCACGTCGCGGAACATGCTCAAGGTGAATCCGTGGACGCACCAGACGAGCCATCCGAAGGTCTTTGCCGCCGGCGATTACGTCACCGGCGCCGCCAATGTGTCCATCGCCATGGGCTGGGGCAAAAAAGCCGCCAAGTCCATTGACCGGACGTTGACCGGCGAAGACCGCTTCGAGAAATTGTGGCCGCAATTCGTGTATTCCCAGACCATCCCGCCCGCCGGCCAGGGCGGCGGCCGGAACCCGGAGCGGCTGTTGCCCGTCGCGGAACGCCGCGGCACGTGGGTGGACGTGTCGCCCACCTTCACCGAGTGGCAGGCCAAGGCTGAATGTTTCCGATGCCTGCGTTGCGACATTAAAGCCCCGGAGGCCACGACCCATTGACTTTCACCAAGCCATGAGTGCTACCAAGAAAATTTCCCTTCACATTGACGGCCGGCTCTGTGAGACCGTCGAAGGCCGCACCCTTCTGGAGGTCGCCCGGGCGAACCGCATCGCCATCCCGACACTGTGCTATCTCGAAGGGCTCACGCCTTGGGGCGGTTGCCGCCTCTGCATCGTCGAGATCGAGGGCAGCCCGAAAATCGTGCCGGCCTGCACCACGCCCGCGACCGCCGGTATCAAGGTCATCACTCAGAGTCCCCGGCTCTATAATCTCCGCCGTGCCACGCTGGAATTCCTGTTCAGCGAACGCAATCACATCTGCCCCATGTGCCAGTACAACAAGGGCGACTGCGGCCTCCAACATCAGGGCTACGTCCACGGCATCGACAGCATCCGGTATCCCTACCTTTACCCGTCGCTGCCCGTGGACGTGTCCGCCAAATATTTCGGCCTGGACCACAACCGCTGCATCCTCTGCACGCGCTGTGTCCGGACCTGCGACGAGTTCGAAGGCGCGCAGACGCTCAACGTGGGCAAACGCGGCATCCGCAACCAGGTGGTCGTGGACATGAACCAGACCTTTGGCGAGTCCACCAGTTGCACCCTGTGCGGCGCTTGCGTGTCGAACTGCCCGACCGGTGCGCTGTTCGACAAGGCGGCGGCCTTCCGCGGCCCGCTCGCCAGTTGCCAGCCGGTGCTCACCACCTGCACCGAATGTTCCGTCGGGTGCGGCTTGAAGGTGTTCACGAAGGAAAATCGCATCGTCAACGTCTGGGGTGATCCTAGCTCGCCCGTCAACCGCGGTCATCTCTGCGTAAAGGGCCGTTACGAAACCTGGGCCGTGCCGCGCGAGCGGATCCTCACCCCGCTCGTGCGCAAGAAAGGGTCGCTGCAGAAGGCCAGCTGGGACGAGGCGCTGTCGGTCATCCGCAAAGCCGCGAAGGCCGCGAAGAAAACCGAGCAGGCCCTGCTCGTGCTGCCGCGCCTGACCAATGAAACCGCCCGCACGGTCGTCGGCCTGGCCGAGAAGGTGGATCGCGTGGGCATGCACGTGGCCACCAATGAAGCCGCGCTGTGCGCCCAGCCGGAATTCACCGCCGACGCGCTCACGAAACTGCGGGACGCCGACGCCATCATCGTCATCGGCGCGCGGCCGAGCCGCGACCAGGGCCTGTTGGCCGCCCGCATCCGCACCGCCGTCCGCAAAAACGGCGCCAAATTGCTCATCTTCCATGCCCGCAAGAGCAATTTGGACCAGTTTGCCCATGTCTGCGCCAACGTCGTGAGCCTCGAACACCGGCTGTGGGAACGGGTGGCGGCAACTTTGGAGGGAGTTGAACGTCCCGCCGTGATTTACGGTCCCGACGCCATGTCGCCCATCGGGGTCACCGTGCTGGAGCGGCTGATCCGGATTCTCGAAGCCAACCGGAACGGCGAGGAACCATTGCTCATCAGCCTGCCGGCTGGCAGCAACAGTCTTGCGTTGGCCGGCGCCGGCCTGGAGGCGGTCGAGGAGGTCGGCCCGTGGCTGGGCGCCAAGCCGTTGAAGTTCCTGCACGTCGTGGCCAGCGACGATCCGGCCGGCGGCGCGCAGGTCATGGACGAAACCGGCGTGCCCGAGCTGTTGCCCGGAATTGATTGCGTCGTCGTGCAGGCGGCGTACACCTCGCCGCTTACCGAGGCGGCCAAAGTGGTGCTGCCCACGGCCATCTGGTGCGAGAAATCCGGCACCGTCACCAACATTGAGGGCCGTCAGTTGCACCTGCAACCGGCGCTGCCCCGCCACGGCGAAGCCCGGGACGACGCGGCGATTCTGGAAAGTGTGTTCGCATGAAGAAACCCACCGGCAAAACTCCGACCCGGAAACTCGCCCGCAAAACCGCCGCCGCGGCCCCGGCGCCTTCCGCCTCTGCCCGCGTGCGCGTCGCCACGATGTGGCTCAGCGGCTGTTCCGGCTGCCACATGTCGTTCCTCGACCTCGACGAACGCCTCGTCGAGTTGGTCAAGCTCGTGGACATCCTCCACAGCCCGATCGTGGATGTGAAAGACATTCCCGAAGTGGACGTGGGCATCGTTGAAGGCTGTGTCAACAACAACGAGCAGGAACACGAGTTGAAAAAACTTCGCTCCCGTTGCAAGGTGCTCATCGCCCTCGGCGATTGCGCCATCACCGGCAACATCCCCGCCCTGCGCAACCAGTTCTCGTTGCGGGATTGTCTGGTGCGCGCCTACGAACAGACCGAGAGCACTCGCATCAGTTGCATTCCCAACGACCCCATCGTGCCCGTGCTGAATCCCAAGGCCCGCCCGCTGCAGGAAGTCGTGAAGGTGGACCTGCACATTCCCGGCTGTCCGCCGGATGCCGACGTCATCTGGTACGCGCTCACCGAGTTGCTGGCCGGGCGCACGCCGCAATGGAACGAGAAGAATTTGCGTTACGACTGACATGACCAAGACCATCACCATCAACCCGGTGACCCGCATCGAGGGCCACGCCAAGATCACCATCCACCTCGACCGCCGGGGCGAAGTGGACGACGCGCGGTTCCACGTCGTGGAGTTCCGCGGCTTCGAGAAATTCTGCGAAGGCCGGCATTTCACCGAGATGCCGCAAATCACCCCGCGCACCTGCGGCATCTGCCCCGTCAGCCACCTGCTCGCCAGCGCCAAGGCCTGCGACGCCATCGTCGGCCGCGACATTCCGCGTCCGGCCAAGCTGCTCCGCGAACTGATGCACATGGGGCAAATCATCCAGTCCCATGCGCTCAGCTTTTTCCATCTCAGCGCGCCCGATTTGCTGCTCGGATTCGATGCCGATCCCGCCGTCCGCAATGTTGTTGGGTTAATCCGCCAACAACCGGACATTGCCGTGAGGGGCGTGCGGCTGCGCAAGTTCGGCCAGGAACTCATCAAGCTGGTCGGCGGCCGGAAGATCCACGCGGATTTCCCCGTGCCCGGCGGAGTGAACAAGGTGCTGACTGCCGCGCAACGCGACGAAATCCTCAAAGGCCTGCCTGACGCGTTCGGGCACGCGAAATTCGCCCTCGACCTGCTGAAGGGTTATCACCAATCGCATCACGCCGAGGTCGAGGATTTCGGAAGTTTTGATTCCAACTACATGGGACTCGTACAGCCCGACGGCGCGCTGGAATTGTACGACGGCAAACTCCGCTTCTGCGATATCGCCGGCAAACCGTTCCACGACCAGATTCCGCCGGCGGACTACCTCGACTACATCAGCGAGGCCGTCGAGCCGTGGTCGTACATGAAGTTCCCGTTCATCTCCCGGCTTGGCTATCCCAACGGCATGTACCGCGTCGGTCCGCTCGCGCGGCTGAACGTCTGCACCCGCATTGCCACGCCGCTGGCCGACGTCGAGTTGCAGGCCTGGCGCTCGCGCGGCCCGGTCCGGACCAGCTCGTTCTACTACCATTGGGCACGGCTCATCGAATTGCTGTACGGACTCGAACGCGCGCAACAGTTGTTGAGCGACCCGGACATCATCAGCACCGAAATCCTGGTGCCGAACGAGCCGCTGAACCGCGAAGGCGTGGGCGTGATCGAAGCGCCGCGCGGCACGCTCATCCATCACTACTGGATTGATGAGCACGGACGCATCGAAAAGGCCAACCTCATCGTCGCCACCGGCCACAACAACCTGGCGATGAACCGCGGCGTGCAGGCACTCGCGAAGAAATACGTCAAGGCGAAGAAACTGCAGGAAGGCATGCTCAACCGCGTCGAGGCGGTCATTCGTTGCTACGACCCGTGTCTGAGCTGCGCCACCCACGCCGTCGGCCAGATGCCGATACACGTGGAGCTGGTGGATGCGGACGGCACGCTGCTGCAAACCGTGCAGCGGGACAGCGTGGTTTAACCGCCAAGACGCCAAGAACGCAGATTTTTAGCCGCAAAAAGGCGCAAAAAGCGCAAAGAGACTGCCGATAATTCTCCCTCTCCGCGCCGGGGCATTCGTTTGGTGGGGCGAGCGTACGCGCGAGCCGAACTTTCACCGAGTTCAGGGCCGGATTTCTTTCAAGACCGGATAATCCTCCAGGACGCGACCCTTCGCGTCCGTTCGCCAGGCTTTGATCAGGGACCACGGACCGTCTGGCGACGCACGCATGAGTTTGTAATGATAAATCGCAGACTCACCTTGCTTTTCCGCTTCAACCTCCACCGTGTGGGCCGCCTTATGCTGTTTCACCTCTTTCGGTGTACCGTGTTCGTCTTTGGGCCAGCCTGGCAGCAGCCCGCGCTCCTTCAAGTTCTTCAAAAACACCACTGCCGACTCGCCGACATTCGGCAACGGTCCGATGTTTGTCCTTTTCAGATACAGAGTCTTTTTGGGAAAATCCAGCGTCACCAGATGCCGCGCCAGGAACTTCAAACCCATTCCATCCGACTCCACATCCTCCCGGTTTAATCTCATGCCGGGATAGGTTTCGCCGAAAAACCGCGCGTCGGGTGAATGCGCCGTAGCCGGCGATGGGGCGGCCGCCTGGTTCGTCCATTGCGCGTAGCGTTTTGGCATCAGCCAGCCGGCCCCGTCGTAGCCGGAATCAATGATCGAATGCGGGCCTTCCTCGCCGAACAGATTTCCCGCCACAGCCGGGCGCGGGTCTTCGTCATTCAACGGCCCCATTGGAAACGCCCGGCCCCACGCGGGTTTATCTCCCTGAGAATCATCCAGAAACCGGACCTTGTTTGCGGCGAAATCCACCTGCACGCAATAATGCTTCAATACATCCATGCCGAGAATCCCCTCAATGGGCTGCCCGCACAGGATGGAGATGGATTTCAGATCCAGCGCCATCACGTTTGTGCCGTTCCGCAGACGCGCGCCACCGAGATAAATCGCGGGCATGACATAAAGTCTATTTGTCAAGTCCTCGCCCCAATGATGCGCGGTCACGATACCGACCGGTCGGCCCAGTTTCGCCGCCAGTGTTTGGCCAACGCAGGTGATGCCGGCTCCGGTGTCCAGCACAAAGGGCCGCTCCTTGCCTTTAACCCGCACAGGGATGAACAGCAAATTCCCGCGGCCGGCATCCGGGTTGATGGAAGTTTCAGGTGGCAGTTTGTATTCTCCGGAACCCTCCCGCGCGCGCTCTGCCGGACGGGACGATGCGCAACCCGCCAGGAGCCAGAGGCAACAGGCAATGATTACAGGGAATGCACGCATCGGATGACGGCCAGCCATTCCAGCCCCCCGGGCGACAGACACCACCGGTTTGCTTGCTTTCTTTTTGCTGGAGAATGGCCACATGGATTTGAGGGCTTAAATATTAAGCACGAATCGACACGGATGGCTTCCACATCGTGCTGCAATTGAATGAAACTTGATGTCCGGCACTTTCGAATTAAGATAGAAAATCCTTTTAAGAGGTTTCGCCGTTCTCGCACCAATTTGCGCAGGATATTAAATTCCACTTTGCGCTGAACCCTGAAATTTCTGATTCCATATTCATCCCGTCGGGGCAATGACAAGTGAACACCCGCAGGCGGAGGAAGTCAATGACAGGGTTTAGTTCAAGGCTGAAGGCTGAAAATCCGGCTCTGCGTTTCTCAGCGTTCTTGGCGTCTTGGCGGTTCCAAATCAGTGTTTCATCTGTGCCCATCTGTGGCCAAAAGACGGTTCGCGAGTACGCTCGCCCCACCGAGCGGACGCCCCGGCGGTGCGTCCCTACCTAAAAAATCCGTGTTTATCCGTGGTTCGAGATATCTGCGTTGACGTGATGATCCGGAGCGGCCAGTGTCAAAACCGCCAGTGACAATAACTTTGAAACAAAAGAGTCAAGCGGACATATTCATGATGTCGCTCGGTGCCGTTCGCCTCGAGGATTTGCCCAGCGTCGGCGGCAAGGCGGCGCATCTCGGGGTAATGATCGCCGCCGGGTTTCCCGTTCCACCCGGATTTGTCGTCACCACGGACGCCTGCCAGCGGTTCCTGCAATCCGATCCCCGGATCGGCGATTGGCTGAAGAGCCTGGAGCGAGGCGACCCCGGGGATCCGGCAACCCTGCGGGCGGCGGCGGACGAGGCGAGAGAAAAATTAGGCGCCCTCCCGGTGCCGGTTGAAGTGGCGGACGCCATCGCGGCGGCCCTGGCGCCCGAACCCAACCACGCCTGGGCGGTGCGTTCGAGCGCGACGGTCGAGGACCTGCCGGAGGCGTCGTTCGCCGGCCAGCACGATTCCTTTCTCAACGTGCGCGAGGGCGACGCGGTGGTGGCGGCGGTGAAACGTTGCTGGCTTTCGCTGTTCTCCGAGCGGGCTATCTCCTATCGGAGTCGAAAAGGCATTGCGCCCGACGGCGCGCAAATGGCCGTGGTCGTCCAGCAGCTGATTCCCGCTGAGGCTGCCGGCGTGATGTTCACAAAAAATCCGGCCGACGGCGACGCCGACACCATCCTCATTGAAGCCGCGCTTGGTTTGGGCGAAGCGGTGGTTCAGGGCAAGGTGACGCCTGACCGCATCGTCGTGTCGCGTTCAGGGCTGCGGGTCGCCCGGCACGATCCGGGTTTGAAACCGGTGTTGGACGACGAAACGGCATCGCGGCTGGCGGAGCTGGGACTGAAAGTGGAGCGCCTATTCGGAGCACCGCAGGACATCGAGTGGGCGCAGTGTGATGACAAGCTGTTCCTGTTGCAATCCCGTCCCATCACCGGCAAAGCTCCCGTCAAGACGTGGGAGGACCGGCAGATGTGGAGCAATTTCAACACCGGCGAAGTCATTCCCGACGTGATGGCCCCCATCAGTTGGTCCTTGTGGCAATCGGTGGGGGAAGGTGTTATCGGGCGGACCATCTCCCGTCAGTTGGGCATTGATACCCAGCGCGCGCCGCTGCTGGGTCTGGTCGCCGGCCGGCTTTATTTCAACGCCAACACCGCCATGGCCGCGCTCAAACCGTTTCCGTCCCTGCGTACGGGAGTCACCACCCTGTTCCAGGCAATCGGGGGCGGACCGACCGAGGCCTATCGCCGGGCGCTGGCCATTCCGCCGGAAGATCTCCCCGACCTCGGCTTCCGCTGGCCGAAATTCATTCTGTCCTGGCCTCGCATTTTCTTTGATTTAATCACCCATTTGCCGCGCCGAGGCGAGGCGTGGCTGGCCCGGTTCACAACTCAAACCAACGAACTGGTCCGCAGGGACATTGAAGCCATGCCCACACCGGAACTGGCTCATCTGTGCGTCCGGCTCGTTCGGGAGCCTTTCGAAGGTGTGGATTTGTTCTACCTGGCGGCACCGGCGGCGGTGCTGCCGGTGTTGCAGAAAGCCGTCCGCGATTGGCTGGGTGAGCCGCAGCCGGCCTTTGGCTACCGGCTGTTTTCCGCATTGGGAGACATGCCGACGGCGGAAGCGGGGCTCGCCCTCTGGCGGCTGGCGGCGCTGGCCCACGCCGACCGCGACACGGAAGCGGCGGTGGGTTCCGAAAACGAGTGGCCACAAGTCCGCGCCCGGCTTCAACTGATCGAATCCGGCCGGAAATTCCTGGCGGCCTGGGATGCTTTCATGACCGAACACGGGCACCATTGCCGCGGCGAACTCGAATTGTTCAATGCGCGCTGGTCGGAAACGCCGGATTACGTTCTGGGCGTGGTGCGCGGTTATCTGCGGTCCATCGGCCAGTCCGACCCGCTGGAGCATCAGCGGCAACTCGCTAGCGAGCGGGAACGGTTGACGGAACAATGCCGCCAACGGCTGAAGAATCCGATTCAACGCCGGATTTTTTCCTGGTCGCTGCGCCGCGCGCAAAAACTGGCTGTCTTTCGCGAGAAGCTAAAGAATGAGGGCGTCCGGCGCATCGCCTTCGCGCGCCGCCTGTTCCTGACCCTTGGCCAACGGCTGCACGAGCAACGCATCCTCTCCCGCGGCGACGACATTTTCTTCCTGGAAGTTTCCGAGCTTGAGCCGGTCGCGACGGGCAGCGCCTCGTTCAACTGGCGCGAGCGCATTGAAACGCGCCGGCAGGAATATGAACAAAACCTGACACTTTCCCCGCCGCCGCTCGTCATTGGCAGGTTCGATCCCCGTGCGCCCGCCCGGCCGACAGCCAACGCGGACGCGAGGCTGCTGGAAGGCATTGCGGTTTCTCCGGGTGTTGTCACCGGACCCGCCCGGGTGATTCTGCGCGCCGACAACCATGAGCAGGTTCTCCCCGGCGAAATCCTTATCGCTCCATTCACCGATCCAGCGTGGTCCCCGTATTTCCTCACCGCTGCCGGCCTGGTTGTGGAGCAAGGCGGGATTCTCTCGCACGGCAGCATCGTCGCCCGCGAATACGGCCTGCCGGCGGTCACGAACGTGGCTTGCGCCACAAAAATCATCCAGACCGGCCAATGGCTCGAAGTGGACGGCAACCGGGGCGTGGTGAAGGTGCTCGACGGGGAGTTGCAAACTTTGCGGCACGACCGCACAATCTGAGCGCAGGTAGGGCGGACAGTCCACTGCCCGCCGTTTGTCCGCACGATGATAGCGGCGCGCACGGAGTGGCGCGCCCTACCGGCTCCGTTTTTGTGACCACTCTCATCATTGGCTACGGCAACCAGAGCCGCCGCGACGACGGCGTCGGCGCCTTCGTCATCGAACAGCTAGCCACGCTGAAGCTGCCCGGAGTGGAACTGGAAACCAGCCACCAGCTTGAAGTCGAGGCCGCCGAAACCATCAGCCGCTTTGACAATGTCATTTTCGTGGACGCCGCCATTTCAGAGGCGCCGACCGCCATCCAGCGGAGCGAGGTCACGCCGAATTTTCAGAGTCACGCCGTGGCCCATTACCTGACGCCGGCCGATGTGCTGGCGCTGTGCAAAACCCTTTACGGCCGGGAGCCCAAGGCCGTGTTGTTCAGCATCCGCGGACGCGATTTCAACTTCGGCACGACCCTGACGCCGGAGGCAGAACAGGCGGCACAGGAAGTGGTGAAGCAGATTGCAGATTTGTTGAACCGCTAAACCGCCGAATCGTCTTCCGCAGCAAGCGGCTTAATCCTTCTTGCCGGAAACGTTCTCGGAGCCGGGCGTTACGCCGTGCTCGCAGAATTTGATGATGGAATGCCGGCCCAGAAAAATCGTCTGGCCATCATTTTGTTCCAACTCCACGAATTCGTAGAAGAGGTCGAAGCGGTCCTTTTGGAAAAGGCTCTTGATGCCCTTGAACCGCGCGTTGCGATAAACCACCACGGTTCCGCCATGTTCCGAGCAATATACGTCGTAGCGCTTGCTGACATCCAACGGTTCACGCTGAGTTTTGGCAGAGACAGCACGGGACGGTGACGCGGTGGCCGGGGCCGAACTCGAACTTCCGCCGGTTGCCGGGGCAGGCTGGATGTTGGGATCAAGCTCTTTCAGAATTTCCTGGCGCGACTGCTCGATGTCCACGTTGAAGTCTTTCAACACCTGGGCGGCTGCACCGTCGCCTTCACGGAGCAACCCGAGCAGGATGTGTTCGGTGCCGACGTAGGTGTGATTGAGCGCCTTGGCTTCCTTTGTCGCGAGGGCCAGCACTTTCTTCACCCGCGGCGCGTAGGGGATGTTGCCGGGATTCTCCCGCCACGGGCCAGTGCCGGTCTTTTTTTCGATGGCCATGCGGACGGTTTCAAGGTCGAGCCCCATTTTTTGGAGGACGTTGACAGAGACTCCTTGGCCGAGCTTGAGGAGGCCGAGCAAGAGGTGTTCAGTGCCGATGACATTGTGGTTGAGACGATCGGCTTCCTTCCGCGCCAATCCCAGCACTTGCTGGGCGCGCGGGGTGAAATTGCAGATGGTTTCATCGACAAACGGTGAACTGGCCGACGCAACATGCGGATTGGCCGATGGCGCGGTCAGGCTTTTCCAAAATGATTTGAGCCAGTTCATACGTGAATCGTCGAATATTGCACGCCGGACCGAGCGGCGGCCAGTGAAATTCAAGTGCTGTCAGGGTACCGCGGAACTCCACCCTCCGGTTCGAGGACGAGGTAGAGAACGAGGACGAAAAGGCGTTAGAGCGATTCAGCAAAAAACCGTAGCCGCCGAATTAATGAGGCGGTTCACGCTCGGCATGGATTTTGGATCCGCCTCCTCACGTCGGCGGCTACAATAAGAGTCGAACCGCTCTAGCGGCGGGCGGCGAGCCAGGCGTCCATCGCGGCGGCGGTCTGGCGGGCGCCGCGCACCACGTCGGTGAGCGGCATCGGCCCGCGCACGATCGAGCCGCTCGCGAACACGCCGGGGAAATTCGTCATCTGGTTCGCATCCACCACCAGGCAACCCCGACCGTCCACGGACAGCTTCGCGAAATCATCCGTCTGCGGCAAACGCGGCGCGTCGAAGCCGTACGCCACGAACACTACGTCGGCGGGCACCTCGAATTCCGATTTGTGCACGGCTTTCACGCGGGCCCGGCCGTTGTCGTCGGGCTTGCCCGCTTCCATGCGGACGCAGCGGACAGCGGTTACCTCACCCTTTTTGTCGCCAAGCACCGCCACCGGCTGGGCCAGGAACAGGAACTTCGCGCCTTCCTCGCACGCGTCGGCGTACTCCTCGGCGTCGGCGGGCAGGCTGGCCTCGTCGCGCCGGTAAAGGCACAGGGCACTGGCGGCGCCACGCCGGATGGCGATCCGCAACACGTCCATGGCGGTATCGCCCCCGCCCAGCACCACCACGCGCCTCCCGCGCACGTCCACGGACGGCTGGCCAGCCTTGGCGCCACTCTTCGGCCCGCACGCCGGCTGCGCATTCTGGATGATGAACGGGAACGCCTGATACACGCCTTTCAAATCCGCGCCGGGTACCTTGAGCGGCATGGCATCGGCCAGGCCAAAGCCCAGAAACACCGCGTCGAATTCGCGCCGCAAGTCGCTCAATTTCACCTCCTGCCCAAAGTTGACGCCCATGCGGAAATGGATGCCACGCTGGCGCAGCAGTTCCAGCCGGCGTTCGACCAGATCCTTGTCCACGCGGAATCCGGGCATTCCATTCATCACACGGCCGCCGGGCTTGAGCCGGGAATCGAACACCGTCACGGCGTAACCGTTGCGCGACAGGGTGTCCGCGGTCACCAAGCCGCCGATGCCGGAGCCGATCACGGCCACGGTTTGCCCTTTGGCGGGTTCGACGGCAGGTTCGGCCAGCCCGTGCTTCCAGCCGTAATCCAGGAGAAATCGCGTGAGCGCGCGCACCGGCACGGGATCGGATTTCGCCGCCAGGATGCAGGCCTGCTCGCACACGCGTCCGCCCACGCACACGTGCGACGCGAGCTCGGGGATGCTGTGGGTAACAAACAATAATTCCGCGGCTTCCTTAAACTGGCCGTCGGCAATCATCGCCAGCAATTCATGGATCGGCGTGCCGAGCGGGCAGGCTTCGACGCAGCGCGGGTTCGGGCATTGGATGCAGCGGCTGGCCTGCTCGCGCGCGGTGGCTTCGTCGTACGGCAGGTGGGTCTGCTGAAAATCGGAGACGCGGTCGGCGGCGGCGCGCTTGGGCGGTTCGGCCCGATCAATGTCACTCCAGGCATACTTCGCTTTTTGACCGGGCACTGAACTGGGGCTCATATTCCGCCTCCTGTGGGATTGGTTTAAAAAAATTCGCGATCCCGGGTCACGGTCGGACCGGCATGGTTGCCGGCCAGCGCCAGGGATTTCTTGGGACAGGCTTCGACGCAATACCCGCAGGTGATGCAGCGCAGGCGGTCGATGGCCCACTTCTTCTGCGCGCGGTTGACCACCAGCGCGTCGGTGGGGCATTTCTTCGCGCAGATGTTGCAATAAACGCAGTTATCCTTGGTGAACACGAGCGACCCGCGCGAGCCGGCCAGCGGATTGCGCGGCTCGAAAGGATACCGCGTGGTCGGCGGCTTGGTGAGCGCCCACTTCAGGGCCAGCCTGGACATTTCGAAGTAACCCATATCACCTTTCCGTGCAACTGATGCAGGGATCAATCGTCAGCACAATCATCGGCACGTCGGCCAGGTCGCAGCCGGGCAGCACTTTCA
>Ga0335071_10004550_pt1 | contig 14481 bp, 12 predicted proteins | sample Lox_Sample_15_FD_206724 | JGI IMG/M metagenome (GOLD analysis project Ga0335071, IMG submission 206724) | Soil microbial communities from Loxahatchee National Wildlife Refuge, Florida, United States - Lox_Sample_1.5 | ecosystem: Environmental > Terrestrial > Soil > Wetlands | place: USA... | reverse complement strand
GGCAGCGCGGCGCGTGCCGACGCGCAGCGCCGGGCGGCGCTGCACGCCGCCGCCGAGCACCGGCTGGGCGACGAGCGCGACCGCGCCATCGCCCGGGCGCGCGGCGAGGGGCTCGAGGCCGGGGTCTTCGTCAGCTTCGGGCCGGCGCCGCTCGTCGTGACCATCGAGGACGAGGTGTTCGGCCGGAACCGCGTCGCCATCGCCGAGAAGATCAACGAGTCCGCCCGCGGCACGGCCCGGGCGCCGGCGGCGCGGGCCCGCGCCGACCGGATGCTCGAGGCCGAGCGGGCGGCCCGCGGGCTCCCGGACCTCAAGCACGCCTGGAGCGTGTTCATCGGCCAGCCGCTCTCGCTCTCCATCCAGCCCGGCGCCGAGGCCGCCGCCCTCCGGGCGGCGCGGGCCGGAGACATCGCCGCCGCCATGCGGGCCCTGGCGGCGCCGCTGCGGGAGGCCCTCGAGGCGGCGGCCCGCGTCGAGGACGAGGGCACGGGCGACGTCTACAACGCCGGGGCGGCGCTGTCGGAGGAGGCGCTCGAGGCCTTCCTGGAGGCGGTGTCGCGGGCCCGCACGGTGCGCCGGGTCGAGCTCGAGGCGCGCGACGTGCCCGAGGACCTGGCGCGGCGCCACTGGTTCGGGGCGGGGCCCGAGAGCCTGGTGGTCACCTTCCACCTCGACGGCCGGCCGGCCGAGCTCTTCCGGCGCGTCGGGCGGGCCTGGTTCAAGGGCCTCGGCGAGGTCGCGGTGTGGGAGCTCGCCGCCGACGTCGGCGCGCCGGCGGCGCTGTTCCGGGCGATGCGGGAGCGCTGGCTGGGCGGCGCCCGGGCAAAGGCCCCGGGCCCGCCCTGAGGCGTGCCGGGCGTCAGTGCCCGGCGGCCTTCACGTTGGCGTCGCAGATGTGCTCGTAGAAGGCGCCGTCGAGCTTCACGCCCTGCTTCTGCAGCTGGTCGGCCTTGGCGAGCTCCTCGTCCACCATCTTCTTGAAGTTCTCGTAGGGCTGGGCACCCACGATCTGGCGGCAGTTCACGAAGAGGGTGGGCGTCCCGTTGGCGCCCACCTTGTTGCCGAGGCGCGAGTCCTCCTCGATGCGGGCGCGGGTCCTCTCGGCCGCCACCGACGCGTGGAACTTCTTCGGATCGAGCCCGAGCTTCGCGGCCCACTGGTCGTACTGGGCGGGGCCGAGCGCCTGCTGGTTCTCGAAGAGGATGTCGTGCATCTGCCAGAACTTTCCCTGCTCGCGCGCCGCCTCGGCCGCCGAGGCCGCCGGCATCGCCTGCGCGTGGAAGGGGAGCGGCTGGTGCTTCCACACGATGCGGACGTCGTTCGGGTAGGCGGTCTCGAGCTGCTTCAGCGTCGGGTTGACCCGGCTGCAGAACGGGCACTGGAAGTCGGAGAATTCGACCACCGTCACCTTGGCGTGCTTCGCGCCCTTCACCGGGTCGTCGGGCCGGAAATCCACCTTGGAGGCGGCCGGGGGCGGCGGGGGCGGGGGCGGCTGCGGCGCGGCCTGCCCCGCGGGCAGCATCACCGGGGCGCTCGCGCCCTTCTCGATGATGCGCGCGTACACGTCGCGCGCCGGCACGCCCGACTTGACCATCTCGTCGGCCTTCTTGAGCTCGTCGTCCACCACGGCCTTGAAGACCTCGAAGGGCACCGCGCCCACGACCTTGCGACCGTTGATGAAGAAGGCCGGCGTGCCGTTGGCTCCGACGCCGTTCACGAGCGCCTGGTCGCGCTTGATGCGCTGCTCGTGGCGCTGCTCGTCGAGTGCCTTGCGGAAGGCGGCCACGTCGAGGCCGAGCTCCTGGGCGGCCTTCTCCAGGGCCGGCCGGTCGAGGTTGGGGCTCGAGTCGAAGAGCTTGTCGTGCATCGCCCAGAACTTGGCGGCGCCGCCCTGCGCGCGCGCCTCCTCCGCCGCCAGCGCCGCCGGCATCGCCTTGGGGTGGAAGGGCAGCGGGTTGTGCTTGAAGACGAAGCGGAGCTTACCGGGGTAGGCCTCCTCGAGCTGCTTCATGGTGGGCCCGACCCGCTTGCAGAACGGGCACTCGAAGTCCGAGGACTCCACGATGGTGACGAGGGCGTCTTGGGGGCCCTTCGCGGGGGAGTCGTCCACCGGGATCTTGTAGACGGCCTTCGGGTCTTCCTGGGGGCGCTGCTGCTGCGGGGGCGGCTGCTGCCGGCCGTAGCGCTCGGTGACGCCCTTCAGGACCTGGTACTTCAGGCCGTCGCTCAGGCCGGAGAGCGTGCCGGGCGGCAGGTCCGCCTCGCGCACCGAGCCGGCCGGCAGGTCGGCGGGCTTCTTGCCGATGGGCCCCCCGCCCCCTCCGGACATCCGGTCGCCCGCGATGCCGAGGACGAGGCCCACGATGAACGCCACGATCCAGCTGGTGTGCTTCATGTCTTTGCTCCCGCGGTGAAACGGCCGCTCGACGGAGCGGCCCCTGGTCTAGAAGCTGAAGAAGGCGCCCGCCCGGACCATCAGCGGGACCCCGGCGCCCGCGACGAGCGGGATGCCGGTGTCGCCCTCGGCGAAGAACCCAAGCGTGTCGGTGACGCGCAGCTCGAACCCGCCGCCGAGCAGGATCCAGCGCCATTCCAGGTAGCCGATCTGGGTGGCCACGTCCACCGCCGCGCGGATGTAGAAGGGCGTGTCGGGGACCGCCCAGTGCAGGCCCGGCCGCATGGCGAAGTAGGTCCCGGGCGACATGCCGAGCACGAGCGAGAACTCCGGGGAGAGCCCGAGGGCGAAGTAGTACCCGGCGGTCACCTCGAGCTCGAAGAGGCTCGGCGGCTCGTACTTGGAGCCGACCCCGAGCTGGCCCCCGCCCCCCAGGTCGGCCGACACCGTGAACCCGATCGGGCGGCGAGGGCCCGGCGAGCCCGAGTCGGCCCGGGCGGGCGAGGGGGCCGCCGCGAGCAGGGCCAGGGCGGCGATCGGCAGGAACCGTCGGGTCGGTGTTCTCACCAGGTACGGGGGGTACAAGGGGTTTCGAGGGTATCGCCCCAGCCCCCCTGCGGCAAGAAACGGCGCGGGCGGTTGCTCCCTTCCCGCGGGGCGCGATAAAGGGGTCCCGCGGATGGCTTCCCCGAGTTTGCCCACACCCGACCACACCCTGGACACCTCCGGGACGCTCTGCCCGTACCCGATCGTCGAGACCGCCCGGGCGATGCGGCGGCTGCCGCCCGGGGCGGTCCTGTGCGTGGTGGCCACCGACCCGGGAATCGAGACCGACATGCCCATGTGGTGCCGCGCCACGCGCAACGAGCACCTCGGGACCGTCCGGGACGGGGCCGCGTGGAAGAGCTACGTGCGCAAGCGGCCGGGATGAGCTAAGTCCAGCGCGCTCCCCGCGTGCGAGAGAAGGCGAGATGCCCCAGGGCAAGGTGAAGGCCATCGGCATGATCTCGGGCGGCCTCGACTCGACGCTCGCGCTCGCGCTCGTGAAGCGCCAGGGCATCGAGGTCAAGGCCGTCAACTTCTACACCGGCTTCTGCATCACCGAGACCCAGCGCCGCAAGGGCGGGCGCCCGGACGGCAGCGTGCCTCGAAACGAGGCCCTGCGCGCCGCGGCGGACCTCGAGGTGGACATCGAGTACGTCGACGTCTCCGACTCGGGCTACCTCGACGTCATCGTGAACCCGCGCTACGGGTACGGCGCGAACGCCAACCCCTGCGTCGACTGCCGCATCTTCATGATGCGCCGGGCGCGGGAGATCATGGAGGCGGAGGGAGCTGCATTCGTCTTCACCGGCGAGGTGCTGGGCCAGCGCCCCAAGAGCCAGCGGCGCGACACCCTGCGGATCATCGAGCGCCAGAGCGGGCTCGAGGGGCGACTGCTCCGCCCGCTGTCGGCGCGGCTGCTCGAGCCGACCATCCCGGAGCGGGAGGGGCTCGTGGACCGGGGGCGGCTGCTCGACATCCACGGCCGCTCGCGCCAGCGGCAGATCGAGCTCGCCCGGGAGCTCGGGGTCACCGACTGGCCGCAGCCCGCCGGCGGCTGCTGCTACCTCACCGACGAGGCCTTCTCGCGGAAGTTCTTCGACCTGCTCGACGCGCGGGCGGAGGGCGGCGCGGAGCGGACCATCCGGCGGGACGACATCGTCCTGCTCTCCACCGGGCGCCACTTCCGCCTCTCGCCCCGGGCGAAGCTCATCGTCGGCCGGACCGAGGCGGAGAACGCCATACTCGACGGCTACGGCGGGGGAAGGGCGCGGCTCGAGGCCCGCGACCTGACCGGCCCGGTGGCGCTCGTCGAGGGCGAGCCCACCTGGGAGGAGCGGGTGCTCGCGTCCCGCATCGTCGCGCGCTACGGCAAGGGCAAGGACCTGCCCCGGGTGGCGGTGGAGTGGCGGGAGGAAGGCGAGGCCGAGACCCTCGAGGTCGAGCCGGAGCGCGACGAGGCGCGGATCGAGTCCCTGCGCGTCTGACGCGCCCCCGGCGTCGCGGACCTTTTCAACCTTTACTCCGTCAACCCCGCCAGGGCAGGGGCGTTTGACAGGCCGAATGCGCTCGTTCTTGACGGGGCGCAAGCCCAGGCGGACGCCAAGCCGATACCTCTCAGGGCACGAGTCGTGGCGCCCGCGGGGGCGCTACAGTGCTCGTGTACCGTGGGTTTCTGCGCGCCGCGGGCAGTGGGACGCGGCCCGGCGAGGGCGACATGGCGAGCTCCAAGTCGGCGAGGCGGGTCTACTCCTTCGGCGGCGGCAAGGCCGAGGGCAACAAGGACATGAAGGAGCTGCTCGGCGGGAAGGGGGCCGGCCTCGCCGAGATGAGCAACATCGGCATCCCGGTGCCGCCCGGGTTCACCATCACCACGGACGTCTGCACCGAGTTCTACCGCCGCGGCAAGCAGCTCCCCAAGGACCTGGGTCCGGAGATCCGGGCCGCGCTCGCGAAGGTCGAGGGGATCGCCGGCAAGAAGTTCGGCGACCCGGAGAACCCGCTGCTCGTCTCGGTGCGCTCCGGAGCACGGGTCTCCATGCCGGGCATGATGGACACGGTGCTCAACCTCGGCCTCGACGACCGCACCGTGCACGGGCTCGCCCGCCGCGGCGGGAACGAGCGGTTCGCGTGGGACAGCTACCGCCGCTTCGTGGCGATGTTCGGCGACGTCGTGCTCGGCCTGAAGCCCGAGCACAAGGAGGATCGCGACCCCTTCGAGCTCATCCTGGAGGCGAAGAAGCACCAGCTCGGCGTCAAGCTGGACTCGGATCTCCCGGTGGCGGCGCTCCTGGAGCTCGTGGGCGAGTTCAAGGCCGAGATCCTCCGGAGGACCGGCCTCTCCTTCCCCGACGACCCCATGGAGCAGCTGCTCATGGCGATCGACGCCGTGTTCAGGTCCTGGGAGAACGACCGCGCCATCGCCTACCGCAAGCTGAACGGGATCCCGGGCGACTGGGGCACCGCGGTGACCGTCCAGTCGATGGTGTTCGGCAACATGGGGGAGGACTCCGGCACCGGCGTGGCGTTCACCCGCAACCCCGCCACCGGGGAGAACGAGTTCTACGGCGAGTTCCTCGTCAACGCCCAGGGCGAGGACGTGGTGGCCGGCATCCGCACGCCGCAGAAGATCGTCGAGATCGCCTCGCGCTTCCCGGAGATCGCGGGCCAGCTCGAGCGGGTCCGCCACCGGCTCGAGCGCCACAACCGGGACATGCAGGACATCGAGTTCACCATCGAGCGCGGCACGCTCTACGTGCTGCAGACGCGCACCGGCAAGCGCACCGGGCTCGCGGCCGTCCGCATCGCCGTGGACATGGCGTCCGAGAAGCTCATCACCGCCGACGAGGCGCTGCTCCGCGTCGAGCCGATGGCCCTCAACCAGCTCTTGCGCCCCGTCTTCGACGCGGCGCAGTGGCGCCAGGCGGTGAAGGACGGGAAGTACCTCGCGAAGGGGCTGCCGGCGGGTCCCGGCGCCGCCACCGGGCGCATCGTGTTCTTCGCCGGCGACGCCGAGGAGTGGCGGAAGCGGGGCGAGACCGTGGTGCTCGTCCGCCACGAGACGAGCCCGGAGGACATCCGCGGCATGAACGCGGCCTCCGGGTTCCTCACCGCCTTCGGCGGGATGACCTCCCACGCGGCGCTCGTCGCCCGGCAGATGGGCAAGGTGGCCGTGGTGGGCTGCGACGCGCTCACCTTCGACTACAAGGCCCGCACCATGAGGGTGGAGACACCCCAGGGGCCGAAGGTCCTGAAGGAGGGCGACTGGATCTCGGTCGACGGCTCCACCGGCGAGGTGGTGGCGGGAGAGGTGAAGACGACGCCGTCGGAGGTGATGCAGGTCCTCATCGAGAAGACGCGCAAGCCCGAGGACGCGCCCATCTACCAGCAGTACGCGAAGCTGCTCGGCTGGGCCGACAAGGTGCGCCGCCTCCAGGTGCGGGCCAATGCCGACCAGCCCGACCAGGCCGAGGTCGCCGTCGCCTTCGGCGCGCAGGGGATCGGCCTGTGCCGCACCGAGCACATGTTCTTCGGGGCGGGGAAGATCGAGCCGATGCGCGAGATGATCGTGGCCGAGAACGAGGCCGAGCGGCGCGCCGCGCTCGCGAAGCTCCTCCCCCTGCAGCGCGCCGACTTCGCCGGCCTGTTCCGGGCGATGGGCTCGCGGCCGGTGACGATCCGGACCATCGACCCGCCGCTCCACGAGTTCCTCCCCCAGGACGAGCCCGGCATCCAAGAGGTCTCCCGCGCGACCGGGAAGGACGTGGCGCGGATCCGGGCGCGCATCCACGACCTGCACGAGTCGAACCCCATGCTGGGCCACCGGGGCTGCCGGCTCGGGGTCACCTACCCCGAGATCACCGAGATGCAGGCGCGCGCCATCTTCGAGGCGGCGGTGGACGTCCGCCAGGAGGGCGTCGACGTCCACGCGGAGGTGATGATCCCGCTCGTGGGCACGAAGAAGGAGATCGACGACCAGGCCAAGGTCGTGCACGACACCGCCGCCCGGGTCTTCGGGGAGCGCGGGCAGAAGGTGAGCTACTCGGTCGGCACCATGATCGAGGTCCCCCGCGGCGCCCTCGCCGCGGCCGAGATCGCCCAGACCGCCGAGTTCTTCTCCTTCGGGACGAACGACCTCACCCAGACCACCTTCGGCCTGTCGCGCGACGACGTGGGGACGGTTCTGTCGAGCTACCTCGAGAAGGACATCTACGCCGTCGACCCGTTCGTCAGCATCGACCGCGACGGCGTCGGCGCGCTCATGCGGATCGCCGTGGCCGGGGGCCGCTTCACCCGCCCCCGCATGAAGATGGGCATCTGCGGGGAGCACGGGGGCGACCCGAGCTCGGTGGAGTTCTGCAACGAGATCGGGCTCGACTACGTGTCGGCCTCCCCCTACCGGCTGCCCATCGCGCGGCTCGCGGCGGCGCAGGCCGTGCTGCGCCAGGGCCAGCTCGCCGCCCAGGCCGCGCGCCGCAAGGTGGAGGGCGTGGTCGGGCACCTCGAGCACGGCGTCCGCACCCTCGAGCGCCGGGTCGAAAAGGGCGTCCGGCGCCTGGAGCAGCGCGTCGAGAGCGGCGTGAAGCAGATCGCGAAGGCCCTGTCGCCTCGGAGGAAGGCCACCCGGCGCGTCCGGACGGCCGCGAAGCGGCCCTCGCGAACGGCGGCGCGCAGGCGCGAGAAGCGAGCGCGCTAAAGGCGCGCACGAAAAGGGCGAGCCCATCCCACCCGGGGGGCGACCTTGTGGGCAAGAGGTCGCCTCCCGTCATTTTTTGACGAGCCACCCCCGATGGGGCACGATGCCGATACCGGGATGAATCGCCGACGCCACGCGCCCTGGCTCCTCGTCGCATGCGGAGCCCTCTTCGTCTTCCTGGCGCTGCCCTGGCCGATCGTCGCCTCCGGCGACGCGGTCGCGCAGGTCCCCCGGCAGGAGCAGGCCAAGTCGCCCGCGCCGGCGCCCGACGAGCTTCGCCTGGGGGAGATGGGGCTCGACCTGGAGTCGGAGCGGTACGTCGCTCCCATGGGACCCGGTCGCGCGGTCCTGACGATGGTGCCGAAGATCCAGGAGCGCGTCGAGAAGCTCCTCGCCGACTACCGCGTGCCCTGGGCCGCCGCCGTCCTCCTCGAGCCCGCCACGGGGCGGGTGCTCGCGATGGCCGAGCACGCGCAGCGCGAGCCAGGGTCCCGCGGGCTCTCGCTGCAGGCGCGCGCTCCGGCGGCGAGCGTGTTCAAGATCGTCACCAGCGCCGCGCTGCTCCAGCGCGGCTTCGAGCCCGACGCCGAGGTCTGCTACCACGGCGGCCGCCACCGCCTGCAGCGCAACAACCTGGCCGACGACCCCCGCCGGGACCGGAGCTGCCTGTCGCTCGCGTCCGCCCTCGGCCACAGCGCCAACGTGGTCTTCGCGAAGCTCGCCGACCGCGCCCTCAACGCGGAGCTCCTGCGAACCTCGGCGGCGAGCCTGCTCTTCAACACCTCCATCCCGTTCCCCCAGGCCGTGGAGATGTCCCGGGCCGACATTCCCGAGGACCCCTTCGCCCTCGCCACCACCGCCGCCGGCTTCGGTCCGGTCCGGCTCTCGCCGCTGCACGGGGCGCTGCTCGCCGCCATCGTGGCGAACGGGGGCGTCTTCGTCCCCCCCGACGTGCTCGCGTCGGTCGAGGGAGCGGTGGCGCCGCCCCGGGCGGAGTCCCGCCGGGTCCTCGACGAGCGCGTCGCCCTGTCCCTCGCGACGATGATGCGGACCACCGTCACCGAGGGAACGGCGCGCCAGTTCTTCCGGGGGCGCCGCAACCGGCACTCGCCGCTCGAGTCGCTCACCGTGGCGGGCAAGACCGGCTCGCTGTCCGAGGCGAGCCCGTTCCGCGACTACTCCTGGTTCGTGGGCTTCGCCCCGGTGGACCGGCCGCAGGTGGCCTTCGCCGTGGTGGTGATGAACGACCGCGCCTGGCGCGTCAAGGCGCCCTACGTGGCGCGCGAGGCGCTCAGCGCGTGGGCCGAGTGGGAGTGGGGGCGCCTGCAGGCCTCGGCCGCAGCCCCCGCCTCGTTCGCGCGCTAGGCGCCGCGGGACGCCCTCTTGGGCAAACTCGGACCGCCGCCCGGCCGCAGCGAACCCCGGCCGGCCCGGATCGCGCGGGTCGCAGCGGAGCTGGCCCCGCTCGCCTTCCTCGCCGCCGTGGGTGCCTTCCTCGCGCTCGGGCTCCCCTCGGTGCCGGAGCGCTTCGCCGTCCACCTCACGCTCGTCGGCGACCCGGATGCCTGGGCCGAGCGCTCCGCCCTGCGCGCCTTCGGGCAGGTCCTCGCCGGCGCGGCGGTCGTCCTGGCGCTTCTCCTGGCCCGGCGCGGCGCGATGCGACGGGGCGATTCCGGGACGGCGCGCCTGGCGGGGGGAGCCGCGCTCGGGGGCGCCTACCTCGCGGCCGCGTCCTTCGGGGCGGCCGCGGCGCGCCCGCTGCTCGCCTCCCCGGGGCCCTGGGCCGTCGCGGTGGGCGTCGCGATGGGGTTCCTCTTCGTCCCCTTCCTGGCGGTCGCCGGCGAGGAGCGGCGCGCCGCGCGAGGGCGGCGGGGGGTCCGCCTGCGCCCGGCCGCGCGGGTGCATGCGGCGGGAGGGCGCGTCCGCTGGACGTTGACGCTCGCCGCGGCGGCCGCCGGGGCGCTGCTCGTGCTCGCCCGCATCCCGTGGGGGCGCTAGCCGGCGCGGAGCTCGACGACGCCGGCGTGCAGGAACCGGCGGAACGCCTTCAACACCTCGAGCTCGTCGAGGGGGGCGACCTGGGCGATCTGCCCGAGGTCGCGGCGTCCGTCGCAGCGCGACAGGAGGTACTTCTCGGCCGAGTCGAGCTTGAGGGACGAGATCTCCTGCGACGACAGCTTGAGCACCGGGACCCAGTGCCGCTCCAGGACGGCCCGCAGCGAGTTCGAGAGCGCCAGCCGGGAGTCGTGGAGCGCCTGCCGCGCCGCGTCCACCCCCGGAGCCAGCGCGAGCGCGCGGGCCGCCGCCTCCTCCGCCTCCTCTGCCTTGCCCTCGGCGAGCAGCTGCCGGGCGCGGTCGACGAGCTCGGCCGCCGCGAGCATCTCCTCGGGCGCCTCCGGGGACCCGGCCGGCGCCGGCGCCGCGCGGAGCACGCCCTGGCGCGCGAGCGCGTAGAGCCGCTGGTAGAGGTGGAACTCGGTGGCGTGCAGCGCCAGGCCGATCTCGTCGATGCTCTTTCCCTGGACGGCCAGCATGAGGAGCTTCCCGTCGACGGTGTCCTCCCGGGCGGACGCCGGGATGCGCTCCTCGTCGATGACGAGCGAGGCGGCGCCGCTCGGGAACTGGGCCCGGAAGGCCTCCCAGGCAGTGGCGCGGAACTCCGCCTCCTTCAGGATGTCTGCGAGAGGCACCGCCACGGCGAGCTCGTCGTCCGGCGGGGGCGGCGCCTCGTCGTCCACGCGGAACACGCCGGAGTCCCAGCGGAAGACGTCGAGGAGCGTCTCGCGGATCTTGATGCCGAGGACCTCGCGGACGGTCGCCGGGGGGACGAGCCCCACCATGGCGAGGACCTTCCCGAGGCGCACCCGCGTCTCCTGCTGGGTCCTGAACGCCTTGGCGAGCTGTTCCTCGTCGAGGTGGCCGAAGTTGATGAGGAGCTGGCCCAGGAACTCGCGGGCGTCCGTCGAGGCGGCCCCGACCACCGCGCCTTCGCGCAGGTGCACGGTCTTGCGGACCGTGCCCCGCTCGCAGGTGAGCGAGCCCGTCACGCGGCGGCGGGCCAGGAACTCGACCAGCTCGCCGAGCGGCATGAGCCCAAAGCTGCCGGCCAAGCCCCGCACGCAGCGAGTGTGGCCGGAAAGACGGCTGGCGGCAAGGACGCGGGTCGTGTAAGAAACGGCCCGCCATGCAGGGCGACACCAGGGACGACGAGAGCGGCGCTCGCGACCTCCGGGCCGGCCTGGGCGGCGCGTCGAAGAGCGGCGACCTGGCGGCCCCGCCGCGCACCGCGCGCCGCGCCGCCGCCGCGCTGGCCCTGCTCGCGATCCTGGGCGGGCTGACCTGGGGGGCCGCGAAGCTCCTCGGCGGCGGCGCGTCGGAGGCCGCCGACCAGGCGTTCGACATCACGCGCGTCGCCCCGCCCCGGCCGGCTCCCTCCTTCCAGGCGCAGGTGCCAGACGGGAAGCCCTTCACTCTCGCCGACGCGAAGGGGCAGGTGCTCTTCCTCAACTTCTGGGCCACGTGGTGCCCGCCCTGCCGCGAAGAGATGCCGTCGATGCTGCAGCTCGGAAGCGAGCTCTCCCACCGCTACCCCGGCAAGTTCCGCATGGTGGCCGTCTCGGTCGACGAGGGATGGGAAGCCGTGCGCCAGTTCTTCGTGGGGCGGCTCCCGACCGGAGTGCAGGTCGTGCTCGACCCGAGCCAGAAGGTCACGAGGGACTACTACTGCGCGGCCCGCAATGGCCAGTGCACCGAGTTCAAGTTTCCCGAGACCTACATCGTCGACGCGTCGGGCAAGCTCGTCGCCTACGTGGTCGGTCCGCGCGACTGGAACGACCCTGCGGCGCGGCGCTTCCTCGAGAAATTGCTGCGTTGACGGGGCCTGCTCGCCGGGCGCGGATGCGAGGCCGGATCCGTCGTCCAATGTCCTGAGATCACGCGGCAAAGAAATACTTACAGACCCTGGCGCCAGGCCGACAAGCGTCCATTTTGTCTTGAAGGATTTCGAGGGGATGCCATATAACTCCCCATAATTCCCTGGGAACCTGGCGGATTTCGCCGCGAGGCGAGGGCCGGAGGGAGCGTGGCGGAGCGCGGCAGCGGCATCCCGGTCGTCGTGGCTGGCCTCGGCCACGTCGGGCGTGCCATCGCGAAGGCCGTCCTCTCCTCGCCCGACCTGAGGCTCGTCGGCGCCGTGGACCCGGCGAGCGCCGGCAAGTCGCTCGGAGACGTGCTCGGCCAGGCGGGCGCCCCGCTCGTCGTCGCCGCCGACCCGACGCGCGCGTTCGCCTCGGCCAAGGGCGGGGTGCTCCTGCAGGCGACGTCGTCCTTCCTGGGCGAGGTGCTGCCCCAGGTCGAGCAGGCCGTGAAGGCCGGGCTCTCGGTGGCGTCCACCTGCGAGGAGCTCGCCTACCCCTGGCTCGCCCACGAGGAGGACGCCGACGCCCTCGACGCGCTCTGCGAGCGCCACGACGTCGCGGTGGTCGCGACGGGGGTCAATCCCGGCTTCGCCCTCGACCGCCTGCCGGCGCTCCTGTCTCAGGCGACCGGCCCGGTTCGGCACCTCGACGCCGTTCGCGTGGTGGACCTGTCGCCGCGCCGCGAGGCGCTGCATCGCAAGACGGGGGTGGGGCTGTCGCCCGAGCAGTTCCACAAGGCGCTCGAGGCCGACGAGCTCGGACACGTCGGCCTGGCCGAGTCGGCCGCGCTGGCGGCGCTCGGCAGCGGGCTCGAGCTCGACGAGGTCGAGGACGACGTCGAGCCGGTGCTCGCGGCGCGGGACCTTCCCGGCCCCGCCGCGGTGGCCAAGGGGCGGGTGGCGGGCGTGAAGCAGGTCGCGCGCGGCTGGGCGGACGGCCGCGAGGTCGTGAGGCTCGAGCTCGTGCTCGCGGTGGGGGCGGAGGACCCGCGCGACGAGGTCCGCATCGACGCCGACCCGCCGCTCCACCTCGTGGTCCAAGGCGGCATCCCGGGAGAGGCGGCCACCGCCTGGGCGATGGTCCACGCCGCCAGGGCCCTGCCGATGCTGCGCGGGCTCGTCACCATCCTCGACCTTCCCTCGGGGCGCTCGTAGCGAGGCGCGCATGCTCGACAAGTCCCTCATCGGCCGGGAGAGCGAAACCACCGTCGTGGAGGTGGAGAAGGGCGCCATCCGGCGCTTCGCCGAGGCCATCGGCGACGCCAACCCGATCTACGCCGACGAGGCCGCCGCCCGCGCCGCCGGGTTCCCCGGACTCGTGGCCCCGCCGACCTTTCCGGCCGTGCTCTCGCTCAACGAGCGCTTCCGGCACTCCCTCGACCTCGGCACCCGCTCGCTGCTCCTCGGCGAGCAGGCCATCGACTACGGACGGGCCGTCGTGGCCGGGGACCGTATCTCGGTGAGGAGCAAGGTCGCCGACGTGCAGGAGCGGGCGGGCACGAGCGGGGCCATGGACGTTCTGGTGATCGAGACCGAGGGCCGCGGGATCGAGGGCGAGCTGGTCTTCCGCTCCCGGGAGACCTTCATCCTCCGGCGCGGCTAGGGGACGGGAATGGTGCTCTTGGCGCGACAGGTCTACTTCGAGGCGGTCAAGGTCGGCGACGAGCTGCCGCCGCTCGTGAAGCCGCCGGTGGACCGGGTGCAGGTCGCCCGGTACGCCGGCGCCACCGGCGACTACGGCCCGCTGCACGTGGACGAGCCCTTCGCCCGCAACGCCGGGTTCCCGAGCATCCTCGTCCCGGGGATGCTCGCCATGGGCTTCCTCGGCGAGCTCGTCGTCGAGTGGCTGCGGGGGGCCCGCCTGCGCCGCTTCTCCACCCGCTTCGTCAAGATCATCTGGCCGGGCGACGTCATCACGGCGCGGGGGCGCGTCGCCGACCGGCGCTTCGAGGACGGCGGGCGCTACGCCGTCGACATCGAGGTCTGGGCCGAGAACCAGCGGGGCGAGCTGGTGGTGCGGGGAGTGGTCACCGCGCAGCTCTTCTACAGCGCCGAGGACGAGTCGCGGCAGCGCTCCGGGCAGCCGCCGCTGGTGGTGACCCAGGCCGAGGAGGAGGAGCGCCTCGCCCGGCTGTCCCGCGGGACCGCCCCGGCGCGCCCGGCCGCGGGCCTGGCCCGGCCGCCGCCCCCCGTTCCCCCCCGGGTTCCGGTCCCGGCGCGCCCCGGAGTGCCGCCTCCGCCGCGGGTCGCGCCGGTGCTGCCTCGCCCGGCGCCTCCTCCGCCCCCCTCCGGCCGCCCGGCTCCGCCGGCTAGGCCCGCCGCAGCCGCCCACAAGGCCCCCGCGAAGAAGCCCGCCGCCCGGAAGGCACCGGCGCGGACGCCCGCCCGGCGGAAGGCGCCGCCCAAGGCGGTGGCGCGCAGGCGCGTCCGCCCGGCCGGCAAGAAGGCGGGCAAGCGGCGCTGATGCCCGCCTCCCTGGCCCTCGCCCTGGGCCTCGCCGCCCTCGCGGCCGACGGCGGCCCTTCCCCCGCCGACCTCGTCACCCGCGGGGACGCGGCGTTCGCCGGGCGCTCCGACCCGGCGCGCCTCGCGGAGGCCATCGACGCCTACCGGCGGGCGGCGGCCCTCGTCCCCGGCGATCCAGAGGCTGAGCTGCGCCTCGCGCGCGCCGAGGCGTTCCGCGCCCTGCGGAGCCCCGGCGAGGCGGCGGAGGCCTGGCCGCTCGCCGGCTCCGCCGCCGAGCGCGCGCTGCGGCGCATCGCGCCCGGCTGGGCCGCGGCCGTCGACGCCGGCTCGCCGGTCGCAGCGGCGGCGGGGGTGGAGGCCCCGGGCGCGGAGCCGCTCTACTGGATCGCGCTCGCCGCCTGGTCCGGGGCGCAGGCGAAGGGCCTCGCCGCCGTGCTGGCGGTGAAGGACGTCGCGCTCGCCTCC
>Ga0335071_10004548_pt1 | contig 14486 bp, 13 predicted proteins | sample Lox_Sample_15_FD_206724 | JGI IMG/M metagenome (GOLD analysis project Ga0335071, IMG submission 206724) | Soil microbial communities from Loxahatchee National Wildlife Refuge, Florida, United States - Lox_Sample_1.5 | ecosystem: Environmental > Terrestrial > Soil > Wetlands | place: USA... | reverse complement strand
AGATTGGTACGTGTGCGAGACAAGGAACGTGACTGGGAGATCTACCATGCCCTCCAGGACGGGAAGACCCGGACGGCGGGCGACCTGGCTGCCCTGGGGTACGCCCGCGGGGACGTCGAGGCATCCCTCTCACGGCTCGAAAAGGCATTTCTCGTCGAACGGTCAGGGGATGCGGTAAGGGTTCTCTCATTCCAGGAGTCTCTCCTTCTCTGCCAGATGGCCAACGACAGAGACTGCCCGATCTGTATCGAAAACGGGGTCATCAGGGCGAGGCAGCCTCCGGGACAGGAGGGAAATGAATGACGAAGGTCTGCATCCTCAGGCTCGGCCACCGGCCCTTCCGGGACAAGCGGGTCACCACCCATGTCGGCCTCGCGGCGCGGGCCTTCGGCGCCGATGGCATGTACCTCGCCGCAAGCGACCCGGGGATCGTGGAAAGCCTCCGGGATGTCGCGGTACGCTGGGGGGGAGAGTTCTTCATCGAGGACGGCATCTCCTGGAAGAGGTGCGTCCGGGAGTGGAAGAAAAAGGGCGGGACGGTCGTCCACCTGACCATGTACGGGCTTCCCCTGAAGGAGGTTATCGGCGAGATACGGGAAAAGGAGGAGATCCTTGTCGTCGCCGGTGCCGAGAAGGTGCCGGGCGAGATCTATGGTCTTGCCGATTATAACATCTCGGTGACAAGCCAGCCTCACTCGGAGGTCTCGGGGGTCGCGGTCTTCCTCGACCACCTGTTCGAGGGAAAAGAGCTTGACCGGACCTACCCGGATGCCGAGCTGCAGATCGTCCCGAGCCGGGACGGCAAGAGGACCGTGCCGTGAAGGGAAGGGTGCTCGTCGCGGGGTTTGCCACGCGACACGTCGCGCAGTCGGCATGGAAGGCGGGGTACGAGGTCTGCGCGGTGGACCATTTCTGCGACCAGGATCTCTCGTGGTACACGATCGACCGGCTGAAGTTCGACGAGCTGGACGAGCTCCCCGACCGTATCGCCGAGATGGCTGCCCGGCACCGGGCCGATTTCTTCGTGCCGACGTCGGGGGCCGAGACCCTCGACCCTCCCTTCCCCCTCGCCGGGACAAGCCGGGAGGCTGCATCACGGCTCCTCGACAAGCTCGAGGCCCAACGCTTTTTCGAACACGAGCGGATCCCGGTCCCTCCCGTCGCCCGGGAGGAAGATTACCCGTACATCGCGAAACCGAGAAGCGGCGCGGGCGGGTGGAGGAATGCCGTTATCGGGTCCGGTGGCGACCTGGCCCGGTGGCGGGAGGAGAACCCCGGGGTTGAGCCGCTTCTCCAGGAACTGGTCAAGGGGGTCCCGGCGAGCGTCTCCTGCCTCGCCGACGGGAAGGGCCACGCGGTGGCCATCGCGGCGAACGAGCAGGTCCTGAGAGGCTGCGGACCGAACCCGTTCGGCTTCACGGGCTCCGTCACTCCCCTCGAGCACCCCCTCGCCGGCCAGATGCGTATCCTCGGGATGCGAGCCGCGGCGGCGAGCGGCTGCACGGGCTCCGTCGGTGTGGACTTCGTGCTCGGGGCAGAGGCCGTGGCCATCGAGGTGAACCCCCGGTTCCAGGGCACCGTGGACACCGTCGAGGCCGCCACCGGCCTCAACCTCTTCGAACTGCACCTGGAAGCCTGCCGGGGGAACCTCCCTGCACAGCTCCCCGTGCCCGGGTGCACCGCCATGCGGGGGATCCTCTTCGCGGACCGGGACATGGTGGTGAAGGAGGACCTCGCCCCCCTTTCCCCGTCCGTCTCCGATATTCCCTGGCCGGGGACCTCCTTCGAGGAGGGCCAGGCCATGGTGAGCATTCTCGGGAAGGGGGCGGACCGGGAGGAGGCCTTCCAGGATCTTGACAACACCCTTAACAAGCTGAAGCGATATATGGGGAGATGATGTCCATCACGGAGATCCTTGAGGACGAGGCGGTCCGGTCGTACCTCCGCCGGCTCATCGGCGAGGAGGGTCTCGATCTCCTGGGGAGGGTCCCCGAGGAAGGGGAGTACAGCGACGAGGATCTCGCCGAGAAAACGGGGATCAACCTGAACTCGGTCAGGCACACCCTCTATACCCTCTATGAAAAGCGGCTTGCCGAGTACCGGCGGCTGAAGAACACCGAGACGGGCTGGCTCACCTATCTCTGGACCCTGCGGCTCGACCGGGTACCATCGGCCATCAAGGAGGACATGAGGATGCTCCTCGAGAAGCTCGAGGCCAGGGAGAGTTTCGAGGAGGAGAACGACTTCTACCTCTGCAAGAATTGCGGGACGTTCACGTTCAACGAGGTCATGGAGCTCGACTTCGCCTGCCCGCGTTGCACCCAGCCGGTCGAGCACTTCGATAACGAGGCCCTCCTATCAGCCCTGAAGCGCAGGATCTCCGCCATCCGCGAATGCCTCGGGTATGAGTAAGTCCCCGAAGGGCGAAGCCCGGCGGAGAACCGCCAGGCAGAAGCCTGGTGGTGACCGACGGACCGAAGGTCCGTTAAGGAGCTGGGAGGCGCTCCTCGTCCGGGCGGGCTGCGACCCCGGGGTCATCGCCCATGCCCGGGCGGTCACCCGCCTTGCCCTCACGTTTTCGGATAGCCCCGTCGTGGACCGGGACCTCGTCCGGGCGGGGGCGATGCTCCACGACATCGGAAGAAGGGAGACGCACGGGATCGCCCATGCCCAGCGCGGCGCAGGGATCGCGCGGGGCCTCGGGCTCGATGAACGGATCGCCTCGATCATCGAGCGGCACATCGGCGCCGGGCTCACCGCCGACGAATGCTCCCTCGAGGGACTCGTCCCGAGGGACTGCCTCCCGGTGACTGTCGAGGAGAAGATCGTGGCGAACGCCGACAACCTGGTCGCGGGGACCCGGGAAACGGTCATAGAGGAAACCCTCGGCGGGGCAACCTGGCTGAAAAAGAGGGTCAGGAAACGGATCTGCCGGCTGTACCTTGAAATGGAAGTGTACAGGAACTGACCTGCCGAAACCCTAGAGGATGATCTGCTTCACCTGCGGGAGGGCGCGGATCTCCTCGGGAAGGCCGCGGGGGATTTTCCCGTCGATGATGACCACGAGCTTCGGTTCCTCGGAGAAATAGGGGTCGGTCACGAAGATCTGCCGGATGGCGAGGTTCCGGGCCGAGAGGACCTTCACGACGGCGCTCACGATCCCCTTCTCCTGCGCATTTCTCGGGAGCACGGTAAAGGCCGAAAGCCCGAGGGTTTCTGCCACCCTGGTCAGGTCCGGAGTGGCCTGCAGGTTCCGGAACACCGGCGCAAGGGCCCGGACCGAGAGGATCTTCCGGGCCGTCGCATCGACAACCCTGCGGTCTGCGCCGATGGCCCCCGCGATGTGGGTGGCGGGGATCTCTATCCCGTTCACCACCACCTTCCCGTCCTCGTTCACCCCGAGGCCGTTTTCGAGGAGGAACCTCGCTACCCTCGCCTGCGCGGGGGAGTCCGCAAACTCCTCCATGATGAGGTCCCACATGGCTGAAGGTTGGGCGTGTATACTTATATACATCTATGTCCCGAAGGGTTCACGGACGCATCCCCGTTGGGGCGACGGCACCTCCCCCCGCCCCGCGAAAAGAGAAGGTTCTTGTAATCCACGGGTGATCTTATTAAAGCGCGAGGGTTGCCAAGCCAGGTCAAAGGCGCTGGCTTGAGGGGCCAGTCTCGTAGGAGTTCGTGGGTTCAAATCCCTCCCCTCGCATATCATTATTCAAATTCCCCTCCTCGCATTTGGAATTTCTCTTTGGGCTAAAACCGATTTTATCTCGGAATCGATTGGTTCCTCGATTCCCTTGACTTCCTTTATTTTTTAATTAAGTTGAAGGTCCGCGCGTGAGCTTGCCTTAATGAGATATCATAAGCATCACTGATTCGGTTCAGACGACTGTCAACTCCAGATTGCTTTTTTTGGGAAAATAGTTCATTAAGATGAGCTGAAATCGAAAGTAATTATAATGGGTTTTTAGGACAAAACTTATTTAAAAAACATTTACAGCAATTTGATAAATCCTCACACCACAAACGGCCGATTTCCCATACTATCGAATCTGCAATCCCCGGATAATCCGGATATATTTTCCGGGCTGTTTCAATTATCTCCTGATTTGAAGCATTGGCAGTAATTAATCCAAGCCTTTTAAACGCTTTTCTGACTTGAATATCGACGGAGATATCGATTTCATTTGTATTTTGTAAGGGAATTTTAAAATCCCTGACCAGTATATTTGTGGCCATCGTAGAAATCTTCTGGCCAACCCCTTTAAATTCATCAAACCTTCTGATGACTTCTTTACAATCAGGATTATTATATTTCCAAATATTTGATGCGTTATCATGGTATTTCGAGTGAATTATTTCGATTCCACTCGAGAAGCATCCGGGCATTTGATTGATATATCGGTGGAGACTTTTCTCTTTAAAAATTGATTTAATCGCATCCAGGTCCAGAGATAACAACCGACTGAACTCTGGTCCACCACATTCTTTTGAGATAATACATGGGATATTCCATGCTCGTTCGGCAGAGATCCCTCTATCCATAACACACCCGAGAACAAAAATATGCGGATAGTCCTCGATATTGTTCAATAAATAATCTGATTCTGGGATTGTCGTGAAGGTGACAGTTTCCCTTGGTTGTTTATGGAGCGCTTGTGCCTTTTGAAATAATATGTTATTGATAGCCTCTATATTTCTGTCTGTTGCAATATTGCCGTCGATGAACCCCATAGGATTCGATTACTGTTTCAACCTATAAAGATTGTTAACACTAACTCTATAGACCTCTATAAACTCTGCCGGATATCGATATTATCTCCCAAGGTCTATTTGCCTCTTGGCCATGTCCCGAGCCGTCTTCCTGATGACGATCGTCGCCTGTATTGCTTTGGTCCTTATGGCCGGGTGCACCAACTTGAGAGAGGTTCCCAGCGACACGGTTGCTCAAGCGGTATTAACTGCAAGAGTTACACCTTCCAATCTCGTCTTGCAGACTGACTTCGCTGGGGCGGGTGAAGACGTGCAGAAATTCACCTGCTGGTCCGGGAATGGCATCTTTACGGCTCTCAATAATGGCGAGCAAATAGACGGCCGCCCGGATGACCGCTAACAAATAGCCGTCCGGACATTCTCGTAGGAGTTCGTGGGTTCAAATCCCTCCTCTCGCATATTTTTATCGCCTTCCCATCGCCTGGTCCCTGAGTTCCCCAGGCATCTTCTCAATCGCGTACCTGAGCGCCGTCCGGGGCATATCTTTTCGGTGGGCCATGACATATTCGAAGACTTCCTCCTGGTGGGCCTTGCTTGCCTCCTTGAGCATCCAGCCATACCCTTTCTGAACCAGGTCGTCCCCGTCATGGAGCAGCAGGTCGGCAATTTCAAGGATGTCCCCGAGGAACAGCCCGTTCCGGGCAGGGAGAACCAGCGAGACCGCCGCCGCCCTCCTCATCCAGCGGTTTTCGGACCGGGCCCATTCCTTCAGGTCTGCAATGCATCCGGGGAACTGCTCGATGAATGCCCCGACGGCGTGGTTGCACAGGGTGTCGCACTTCGCCCAGTTGTTGACGTACCGTTCAATCCATGCCCGGAAGATGGAGATATCGCCGGGTTCGTACCGTGCCCGGAGCCGGTATGCCCAGTCAGCCGCGATGAACGCCTCCTCGCAATAGTCGGACCGGAACAGCTCTTCGCAAAGGGCGAATACCTCTTCTTTTCCCGCTGATCTCAGCTGCCGGAAATATGTTCCCGCAATTCTCCGGACAACCGGGGTGGGCACGCCATGGCAGGTAATGGGTTCCCTGAAAAACCGGCGCGAGCCGTCCCGGGTTTTTTCATCGGAGTGACTGAGCAGTTCCGTCCTGATATCGGCGAGGAGGCTGGCGTTCATGACGTTCTCTCTGTCTGGTTATTCGTGGAACCAAAGAGATCCCGATGCGGTAACAGGTGTCGGAACCGGTACGGCATAAATGGAATTGATCAGGTCAGCACCCGGTGCCTTTCCATCGCCCCTGCCCGGGAATGCGCCGGGATGAACCCGGAATAACGAGAGATAACCTGTCGAAAGCGATGATCTCAAAGAATATTCGCGGGATTAGAAGAGAATAGATTAAATACTATCATAAGAAGATGGTTGCATATGTCATCGAAACTCGTCCTTTCCTGCATCGTCTTCCTCTTCGTTCTCCCCCTGATCTGGGCGGTACAGGCGGCGGAGGTACAGGTCACCTCCGACCCTGCCGACCAGACCTCGCCCGCCATCTGGGAGAACCGGATCGTCTGGACCGATGCCCGGAACCCGAAGTCCGATGTGTACATGTACGAGACCGATACGGGAAACACGACCCGGATCACGAAGGGGACCAGTGATCGGAAGTCACCCGCCATATTCGGGAACCTGATCGCGGCGGTGGACCTGACGTCCGGGAGCCCCGATATCTACATCTACAACCTCCTCACCCGGTCGGGGCGGACTATCACCACGGGAGCTCCAAACCAGAAGTTCCCCAGGGTATCGGGGAGCTACGTCCTCTGGGAAACCTCCCGGAACGGGGACAACAACATCGTCATATACAACTCCTCCGATGCCCGGGAGATCAGGATCCCGGGAACCGGTTCCCGCCGCTCTCCCTCTATGTGGGGGAACCGGATCGTCTGGACCGACGCGAGCGGAGGGACGAGCACCACGTACCTCTACGACCTCACGACCGGATCCGTATCCCGGCTGACCCAGGACACCTCGAGCCAGTTCAACCCCTGGATCTACGGGGACCTCGTCGTCTGGCAGGACAACCGGAACGGGAACGACGACATTTACCTCTACAATATTGCGACCGGCACCGAGAAGCAGGTCACCACCGATCCTGCCGACCAGCGTAACCCGCGGGTGTGGGGCGACCGTATCGTGTGGGAGGACTCCCGGAACGGGAACCCCGATATCTACATGTATACCATCTCCACGGGGAAGGAGGAGGCCGTGACCCGCGATACTTCCGTCCAGCGGTCACCTGCCATCTGGGGAGACCGGATTGTCTGGGAGGACCACCGGAACGGGAACGCGGATATCTACATGCTCGAGGTCGTTCCCCCGGCGACCACCCCGGCGTCATCCAATCAGGCTCTTCCACGGGCTCAGGTGACCCCTCTCCCCCTGCCCGGGATCCTGCCTCTCATCGCGGTGGCCCTGCTTATCATGACAGCAGGCTGGAAGCGGTGGTAACCGGATTACTTTTTTTGTAGAAAGGAAGAAGCGGGGATTGAAGCATCAGGTCCCGTTCAGGGACCGGAGGGAGTGTCTTCCACCCCGCCTTCACTGACGAGCGAGTCCCGGAGCTTTCTCACCTCGGGGACGTCCTGGATGGCGAGCGCACCGTCGAAGGCCTGGATCGCCTCGGGCACCCTCCCCATCGAGGCGAGGAGGAGCGCCTTCGAGAACCATATGTACATGTTCGTCGGGTTGAGCGAGAGGGCCTCCTCGTAGCAGGCCAGCGCCTCGTCGAGCCTGCCCATCCGCTGGAGGGTCGTCCCCTTCTGGTAGAAGGCCTTCGGGTTCTTGGGGTCGAGCTTGATGACCCGGTCGTAGGACAGGAAGGCCTTCTCGTAATTGCCCCTGAGCTCCATGATCATCCCGAGCTCCAGGTTCGACTCCTCGTGCCGGGGGTTGATGGAAAGGGCCATCTCGTAGCACTTCTGGGCCCGTTCCAGGTTCCTTGTCCGGGTGAAGATCAGGCCCTTCTGGTACCAGAGATCCGGGCTCCGGGGATAGATGTCGAGGCCCTTGTCAAAAGCACGGAGGGCCTCCTCGTTCCGGCCGAGGTACGAGAGGATGATGCCCTTGCTGTACCAGGCCATGACGTACTTCGGGTCCTTCTCGATGATCCTGTCCCATGACTGGAGGGCTTCCTCGTACCTGCCAAGCTTCCCGAGGTTGACGCCCTTCTCGTGCCATGCCCGGATGGCATAGGACGGGTCGAGCTCGAGGATGGTGTCGAAGCACCGGAGGGCCTCCTCGATCCTCCCGAGCATCCCGAACACGATCCCCTTCTGGAACCAGACGAGGGCCTCCTTCGGGTGGATCTCGATGGCCCGGTCGAAGGCGGTGACAGCTTCCTCGAAGAGCCCCCGTGTCTTCTGCACGAGCCCTTTCTTGAACCAGATCTCCCAGTCCGAGGGCGCGAGGGCGAGGGCCCGGTCGAGCTCGGCAACCGCCTCCTCGAACCGGCCCTGCTCGGCAAGGGTCTCGCCTCTCCGCACGAACTGGTCGGCCTCGGTCTTTGCAGGGGAGGGGGTCATGGTTGTGCCGGGCTGCCCGGGCGCCCGGTGGATCAGGGAGGGAACGGGGATCCGGCTCTCCGGGCCTTATACCTCCATGAGATGCGCCTCGCTAATAAGGTTATCTCCATGAACCGCCCACGGTGCGTCGGGTGCTGAAACCTTTTTCCACCGGAATGGCCATACTCTCCTGCTATGCCCGACCCCCTGAGTGTCGAGATCATCGGGTTTTCCGACCATGAGTGCGGCCCCTTCCCCTGCGAGCCGGACCGGACCTGCGGCCTCGAGGAGTGCTTCCCCTCGGGGTCGTTCATGCCTGCCGTGGACTCACTGAAACGGGCCCTTGCGGCGAAATACGGCGACCGGGTGCGGTTCACCCTCACGCTCCTTGACGACGGGGTCCCGGACCGGGTGAAGGCCATCATCGAGAGTACCCAGCCCCCGATCCCCATCGTGCTCCTGGACGGGAAGGTGCTCCCGATCGGGATGATCTCGTTCACCCGGCTTTCGAGGGAAATCGAGAAGGTCCTTTCCGGCTCACGGCACGCGTGAAACCCGGCCGGTCTCGAGGTCGTAGTAGAGGCCGTGGACCCGGATCATCCCCTGCGCCTCCCCCTCCTTCACGAGGGGATAGGTCCTCAGGTGGGAGATCTGGAGCCTGACGTTCTCGAGCTCGATCAGGCGTCGCCTGTTCTTTTCGTCGGGCGGGTGTGGCATCTTTGCGATCTCGGCCTCCACCTTCGGGAGCACGTCCCCGGCGTTGTTGAGCCAGAGCGGGATGTAGGTATCGCCCGTGGCCTTCCCGAGGGCCTTCATCGCCCCGCAGTCCGAGTGGCCGCAGACCACGATCTCCCCGACCTTCAGGTGCTTGATCGCGTACTCGAGCACGGTGGCAAAGGTCCACGAGGCATGGGGCACGATGTTCCCGATGTTGCGGTGTACGAAAAGCTCGCCGGCCTCGGCCGAGGTGATCCTCTCGGGGGTCACCCGGGAATCCACGCACCCTATCCAGAGCACCTTCGGGCTCTGGCCCTTCGCAAGGCCCGTGTAGAACTCCTTCCTCTTTGCAAACTCGCCGAGCATGAATGCCCGGTTGCCTTCAAGGAACTTTTCGATCATGGGAACCAGCTCGCAGGGGCCCCGGCCGGGCCGTTGCTATCACCCTGAACTCTCTCTCCGGGTGTCATAAAGGATAAGGCTCCGGTGCCCGTCGGGGCAGGATCAGGCAGGGCGTGGGCCGATATCCGGGACAGCGTGCAACCGCGAATGGCTTCGCGCATCGCGGGCCAGTGGTCGGGAGCACGGGCATCTCTCCCGGTTCCGGGTCACCGATAGCTATTTCGGTTCCATTGCTCCAATTTCCTTTACGAACCCGCGCCCACCAGAGAAACCGGGCCGGGTCCCGGCCGATGAGGACCGGTGACCGCCATCCCGTGAACGACCGAAAATCAGACCCTTCTCATCAGGCTTTCCCGGCCGGAATACCGAATGGCAGGCTGCATGCCGGACACGCCGGCGAGGCCGGAACGGATACCGGGGTGACCTGACATGCCGAAACCCAGGATCCTCGTCGTCGAGGACGAGTTTATCACGGCCACGGATATACAGGGCCGGCTGGCGGGGATGGGCTATGAGGTCCCGGCGGTCGTCGATAACGGCGAGGAGGCCGTGAGAAAGGCCGGGGAGCTCCGCCCCTCCCTCGTCCTCATGGACATCGGCCTTGCGGGGAGGATGAACGGGATCGAGGCAGGGAAGCAGATCCGGGAACGGTTCGGCATCCCGGTCATCTACCTCACCGGGCACTCGGATGAATCGACCTTCTGGGCGGCCCTCGAATCCGAGCCCGACGGGTACATCCTGAAGCCCTTCGAGACAAAGGCGATAAAATACAGCATCGAGATGGCCCTTTCCCGGCGAGCGGCCGGGCCGGGGGGTGCACCGAAAACCGGGGATAAGCCTGGGTCCAGGGGCCGGAGTCTGAAAAAGGCGGGACTCGTACTTCTCCTCCTGTGCGTGGCAGGCATCATCATCTTCATCGCGATCCATGCTGCCGGGCTGTTCCCGGTCACACCGTACGAGAGGAACGTGGAGGCAGTCAGGGAAATCGCCCGTGACTACCGGAGCACCCATACCTACCTCGGGGTGGAGACCGGGCAGCCCGCGGACGTGTACGTCTGCATCGATATGGCAAAGGACGTCTGGAACATAATCAAGACCCGGGGGATCAACGCCGTCATCGGGGTCGGGAACGTGAGAAAGAACGTGACCGGCATGGACGACGTGGACCATGCATGGGTTCTTGCCGAGGTTGCCCCCATGCAGTGGCTCGCGGTCGAGACGACCAGCGGGACCGTGGTGACCCGGGATGAGAACCCGCGATACTATACCGGGCTCCAGTTCGATGACCCGGCCGGCCTGAAGGAATACAGCTGCGGGACCGGGTACTGCTGGTCAAAGACCTGCGTCGATAACCGGTGCCAGGCATGCAGTGACGGGAACGTGCTCGGGACCGATCTCCAATGCCACCCGGCATGCGGTCCGGCCTATTGCACGGGAAACAGCGTATGCACGGAGGGCCGGTGCCTGAGCTGCGATCCCGGTTCCGTCGTGGGAACCGATAACCGGTGTCACCCGACCTGCATCGATGCCAGCCATTACTGCCTCGATGGGTTCACCTGCGGGCCTGACAACGCGTGTCACCCGGTGTGACAGTGCGGGGTACCACACCTATAGCTCGAGTCAGCACCTTTGGGATCGGGCCTGGAGGATCTACTAAAAACTGCCTCGTTTATATAATGCTTTGCTTTCTTGATCCATCATAAATATGGAGTGAAGCACTTATTCCTTAAGCTACGCACGGATTTTCCATCACCTGCACCGATAACTATTTCATTTGCATCGCACACATGTTCTTTTGGAGACATAGGACACCCTCCAGGATCACCCGCGCCCACCGGGACCCGGGCCGGGTCTGCGAAAAGGTACCCCCGCCGCGATTGCATGACTCCCGCCAGGATGAAGATCCTTCTCATCGAGGATGACCCGGCCGACCAGGAGTTCGTCAGGGACCTGGTCGGGAGATTCACGGGCGCGAAATACGACCTGGTTATCGAGGCAAAGCTCGGTACCGGTCTCCCCCGCTTCACCGATCCGGAGGTCGCCCTGATCCTCCTCGATCTCAACCTGCCGGACTCCCGGGGTCTCGGGACCTTCACGACCACCCGGCAGCTCGCGGGCCACGTCCCCATCGTCATCCTCACGGGCATCGAGGACGACGGGCTGGGCCTGAAAGCCGTGGAGGCCGGGGCCCAGGATTACCTGGTCAAGGGCCGGATCGATGCCCCGCTTCTCGAGAAGGCGGTCCGGTATGCCATCGAACGACACCGGATCCTCCGGGAGCTGAAGGCTGCTACATCGAGGCTCCTCAGGAAGGAGGAGGCCCTTGGCGAGCGGGAGAAGACCCTCGAGGCCCTGTTGAACGCTCCCCTCGATACCATGGCCCTGCTCGATCCCGGCGGGCATATCCTCGAGATAAACGCGACCGGTGCCAGGCGGTTCGGGAAGAGCCGGGAGGAACTGGTCGGCCTCAACGTGTTCGACCTCCTCCCCCCCGAAGTCGCCCGGTCCCGGAAGGAGAGGATCGACAGGGTCTTCAGGACGGGCATACCGGAGCATTTCGAGGACTTCCGGGACGGCCGGTATTTCCTGAACCATGTCTTCCCTGTTCCCGGAGGCGACGGGTTAACGGGGGTAACTACCGACAGGGTCGCCATATTCGCAGCTGACATCACCGAAAAGAAGGAGGGAGAGGGCCGGATCCAGGCATCGGAATCCATTTACCGGACGATCTTCGAGTCTACGGGGGCCGCGACCGCGATCCTTGACGAGAAGGGGGTCATCGTCCGGGCCAACCACGAGGCCGAGGCCCTCTTCGGGTACAGCCCAGGTGAGCTTGAGGGGAAATTGACCTGGGACCGGCTGGTGTCGCCCGACGACCTCGCCCGGCTCACGGAATACTGGCGCCTCCTCCATGAAGACCCGTCCTCCTCGAACCAGCGGTACGAGGCGAGGCTCGTGGACCGGTGGGGCCGGATTCGGTACGGGATCCTCTCGGTCAGGCTTATCCCCGGTACCGGGAACTGCGTGGTATCCATCGTCGATATCACCGAGAAGCGGAGGGGGGACGAGGCGATCGAGGAAAGCGAGGAGCGGTTCCGGGGCCTCTTTGACCACATGGCGAGCGGGGTGGCCGTCTACCAGGCTATCGACGAGGGGAAGGACTTCATCTTCCAGGACTTCAACACCGCCGCCGAGAGTATCGAGGACGTCCACAGGCAGGATATCCTCGGCAGGCGCGTGACCGATGTCTTCCCCGGGGTGAAGGACCTCGGCCTGCTCGGGGTCTTCCAGAGGGTATGGAAGACCGGGGAGACGGAGTACCTCCCTCCTTCCCGGTACAGCGATGGGCGGCACCCGGTTTCCTGGCGGGAGAACTGGGTATACCGGCTCCCGACCGGCGAAATCGTATCGATGTACAACGATGTCACCGGGCGGATGCGGACAGACGAGAGCCTCCGCGAGACCCGTGACTACCTCGATCATATCCTCCAGAGCCTGAACGACGCCTTCCTGGCCCTTGACCGTGAATGGCGGTTCACCTTCGTGAACCGGCAGGCCCTGAAGATGATGGGCCTGCAGTCATCCGAGGAGTTACTGGGCAGGTCCATCTGGGATGCGTTCCCGGTCATCATCGGCACCCCACTCGAAGAAGGCTATCGCAGGGCCATGCGGGAAAGAGTCCCGGTCCACCTGGAAAACAAGAGCGATATCGCGAAAGGCCGCTGGTACGAGCTGGATATCTATCCCATACACGATGGAATCAACATTCTCGGCCGTGAAATCACCGGGCGCAAGGAGGCCGAGGAGGCCCTGCGCGAGAGCGAGATGAAGTTCCGGACCGTCATCGAAAATATTCCCGATCTTATCATTGTCCACCGGGACGGGATCATCCGGTACGTGAACAATTCCGCGATATATACGATGGAGATCCGGGCGGAGGACCTGTTGAACAGGCCGGTGTTCGACTTCATCGCACCCGAGTACCATGATGTCACCCGCAGGGCGATGCAGAGAAGGGTCATGGGCGAATGGGTCGAGCCCTACGAGATCGAGATCCTGGCGAAGTCGGGGCGGAGGACCGTGGTCATCTCGGGGAGCAGGATCGAGTTTGAGGGGAAGCCCGCCTCCCTGAATGTCCTTACCGACGTCACCGAGCGCAGGAGGGCGGAGAAGGAGATCCTGGACCTGAAGAGGCAGATGGAGTTTATCCTCGGTGCGACGAAGACCGGCCTCGATGTCATCGATGCGGACTACAACATGGTGTACATCGACCCCGAGTGGGCACAGGCGTACGGTTCTCCCGTCGGAAAGAAATGCTACGAGTACTTCTCCGGCATGAGCGGGGTGTGCCCTGACTGCGGGGTGGAAAAGGCCATCGCCACCGGTAAGCCCGTTGTCGCCGAGCGGACCCTCGCAAAGGAGAACAACCGTCCCGTCCAGGTGACCACTATCCCCTTCCGGAACGAAAAGGGTGAGTCGCTGTTTGCCCAGGTGTACGTGGATATCACCGAGCGGAAGAAAGCCGAGGAGCGGCTCCGCCTCACCCAGTTCTCGATGGATACCTGCGGTGATGCCGTCATGTGGCTCCGGCCCGACGGCTCCTTCTCGTACGTGAACGACGCCGCCTGCAGGCTCTTCGGGTACTCCCGCGAGGAGCTCCTCACCATGGCGGGCCCCGATCTCAACACGGAACACCCGAGGGGGGCATGGCAGTCGTACTGGGAGGATCTCAGGAAGAAGGGTGTCCTGACCTTCGAGAACACCCTCCTCGGCAGGGGCGGCCGGCGGGTGCCCGTTGAGATCACCGCAAACTACCTCGAGTTTGAGGGAAAGGAGTTCAACTGCTCCTTCATCCGGGACCTCACCGAGCGGAAGCAGGCTGAGGCCGCGATCCGGGAAAGCGAGGAGAAGTACCGGACCATGTTCGAGAACACCGGCACTGCGACGGTGGTACTCGAGGAGGACACCCTGATCAGCCTCGCGAATTCGGAGTTCGCCCGGCTCAGCGGGTACACCCGGGAGGAGATCGAGGGGAAGAAAAGCTGGACCGGGTTCGTGGTAAAGGAGGACCTGAGGAGGATGCAGGCCCAGCACCG
>Ga0335071_10004547_pt1 | contig 14486 bp, 12 predicted proteins | sample Lox_Sample_15_FD_206724 | JGI IMG/M metagenome (GOLD analysis project Ga0335071, IMG submission 206724) | Soil microbial communities from Loxahatchee National Wildlife Refuge, Florida, United States - Lox_Sample_1.5 | ecosystem: Environmental > Terrestrial > Soil > Wetlands | place: USA... | reverse complement strand
GACAGCGAGAAGGTCACGTGCCCGATGATCTGGGCGGTGGTGCCCAGGCCGATCGTCTTGAAGGCGGTCGTGAAGAGCAGGAACAGGCCGACCGCGAAGACGAGCTCCGGGGTGACGAGCGGCAGCAGCGTCGTCACGTTGGCCGTCCCCGAGCCGGGCCCGCGCCAGCGCTGCAGGCCGAGCGCCAGGCCGACGCCGAGCGGCGTGGCGATCAGCATCGCGAAGAACGCGAGCGTCAGGCTCTGCTGCAGCGCCGAGCTGAGCGTCGGGTCGTGCAGCACGCTGAGGTTCGGGTCCTGCGTGAACCAGCGCAGCGACCATCCCTGCGCTGCGCTGCGCGAGCGCCCCTGGTTGAAGGCGAAGCGGATCGCGAGCAGCACCGGGACGAGCGACCACAGGATGTAGATCCAGGTGACGAGCGCCAGCCCCCGCGGGTGGCCCCACGGGTCGCGCAGCTGGAAGCGCCGGCGGGGCCGGCGGTCGGGCGCGGCGCCGATCCCGCGCTCGAGCAGCGTCGTGTCGCTCATGCCGCCGCGGCCTCCCGCTGCTCGGCGCGCATGCTGCGCAGGTAGCCGAGCATGAAGACGAGCAGGAAGATCGACAGCAGCAGCGTCAGCGCGGCGCCGAGCGACTTCTCCGATCCGCCCTGCACGTAGCCGTTGATCGTGTTGCCGATCATGCTCGTGTCCGGCGAGCCGGACATCAGGTCCTGCGTGAAGTAGTCGCCGAACATCGGCAGCGCGATCAGGACCAGCCCGGCGAGGATCCCCGACTTGGAGAGCGGCAGCACGACGCGCCAGAAGGACTGCATGGGGGAGGCGCCCAGGTCGCGCGAGGCCTCGATCAGGCGGTGGTCGAGCCGGTCGAGCGATGCGTACAGCGGGAGGATGAAGAACGGCAGGTAGCCGTACACGAGCGCCAGCACGACGGTCACCGGCTGGCCGCCGAGCCAGTCGCTCCCATCCATCACCCCGAGCTTGTTCATGAGCGTGTCGATGCCCAGCGCATCAAGCACCTTCGACGCGTAGCCGTCGGGGGCGAGCAGGTTCGTCCACGCGAACATCCGCATGATGTAGGAGATCCAGAACGGCAGCACGAGCAGCAGCAGCACGATCCCCCGCGAACGGCCCGCGTAGCGCGCGGCGTAGTAGGCGACCGGGTAGCCGATCACGAGCGACAGCGCCATCGCGACGAACACGTAGGCGATCGTGCGGACCACGACCGGCCACGTCTGCCCGCCGGGCGCTACGTCGCTGAGCGCCTGCTTGAGATACCCGACGTTCCAGTCGAGCGGGTTCCAGTGCGGCACCGGCTCGAACAGCGTCGTGACGTTGCCCATGCCGACGCTGACGATGGCGTACGTCGCCACCAGGAAGAACAGCGCCAGCCAGACGAGCGCCGGCGCCGCGAGCACGCGCCAGATGAGGCTGCGCGTCATCAGACACCGGCCCCCGGCCGGTGAGCGGTCAGCCGGCCTGGAAGCGCGTCCATCCGTCCTCCCAGAGGCGCTGGCCGGCGGTCGTGAGCGTCAGGTACGCGTTCCCGTTGGCGTAGGCGTCGCGCGTCACCAGCGCGGTCTGCAGCCCCTTGGGGATCAGCCCCTGCTTGAGCAGCAGGGCGGCGTCGATGCCGTTGAGCGGCGGCTGGTAGCCGGTGTAGCCGATGAAGTTCTGCAGGGAGATCTTGTTGTCGAGGATGAAGTTCAGGAAGTGGTGGGCGAGCACCGGCTTGGTGGCGGCGCTGGCGACCGTGATCACGTCGTTGAAGACGGGGCCGCCGACCTCCTGGTAGGCGTAGGAGATCGTGTCCGGGCTGAGGCCCTTCGGCAGGTAGCTGATCACCGCGTTGAGCATGTCGCCCGACCAGACCTGGCCGAGCACGATCTGGCCGGCGGGCAGCGCCTCGTAGGCAGAGATCTGGACCTTCACCCCGACCTTGCGGTTGAGGTTCTCCAGGGAGGCCACCGACGCATTGATGAGCACCGGGCGCTCGGTGTTGAGATCGTCGCTGCCGCTATGCATCAGTCCCATGCCGATCGCCTCGCGGTAGTCGTTGAGCAACTGGACCTTCCCGCGGTACTGCTCGGCGGCCCACATCGCGTCCCAGACGGGGATCATCTTCGCCGGGTCGTAGTCGACGATGTCGTTGCGCCAGCCGATGCCCGTCGTGTAGACGGTGTAGGGGACCGAGTAGCGCGGCCCGACGTCATAGAACGGCTCGGCCGCCTCCGGCCAGACGTTCTTGCGCAGGTTCGGGATCAGGTCGTAGTTCAGCGGCTGGATCAGCTTGCGCCCGACGAGCCGCGAGAGCTGGTCGGGCGTCGAGAAGATCACGTCGAACTTCAGGCCGCCGGTGCTGAGCTTCGAGAAGGCCTCGTCGAGCGTCTCGAACGTCGTGACCCGGACACTCACGTTGTAGAGGCGGCCGAACTCCTTGAGGACCGCCGGGTTGAGGTAGTCGGCGTAGTTGTAGATCAGCAGCTCGCCGCCGGTCTCGGGCTTGCCGGCCTTGACCGGGTCGCCGAGGCGCGGCAGCGTGACCGGGTAGTCGCGGCGCGCGAGCGGGATCCCCGAAGCGTCCACGGGCCCGCCGGCGGTCGGATCGCCCAGGATGCCGCGCCCCCCGCCGCCGGCCGCGCCGTAGGCGGCCACCGGCGTCGTCGTGTCCTCGCAGCCGGCGAGCGAGGCGGCGGTGACGCCGCCGAGCGCCAGCCCGCCCGCCGCCTTCAGCAGGCCGCGGCGCGAGACGCCGTGCTGCGCCGGCGGGCGCTCGCCGTCGCGGGGCTCGCCCTCGTCACCTGTTGAAGCATCATTCAAGGCATCGCTAGTCCTACCCGACGCGTGAACGCCGTGTCAAGCGCGAACGCGCTGCATACGAGTCCCCAGGGCCGTTGAACCGTGTTTCAGGCCGTGGCGGGTGCCCGGCGCGGGCGGCGGAGCCGTGCCGCCGTGCGCTCGCGGCGGGCGTCGCGCAGCACCACATGCGCCGCATTGTGCCCGGAGGCGCCGATCACCCCGCCACCGGGGTGCGTGCCCGCGCCGCACAGGTACAGCCCGTGGACCGGCGTGCCGTAGCGCGAGAGCTCCGGCGTCGGGCGCATGAACGCCATCTGGTCGAGCCCCTGCTCGCCCTGGAAGATCGAGCCGCCCTCGAGGCCGAAGATGTGCTCGAGATCCGGGGGCGCCAGCACCTCGTAGTGCAGGATCGCCCCGGGGACGTTCGGCGCGTGCTGCGCGAGCAGCGCGAAGCAGCGCTCCGCGTACGCTTCGCGCGCGCCGTCCTTCCAGCCCTCCTCGTTCCACGGGCCGAACTGGGTGAACATCGTCACGACCGTCGTGCCATCGTCGGTGAGCGTCGGATCGACCGCCGTCGGCACCTCGACCTCGATGTACGGGCCCTCGGCAGGGACGCCGCGCTGGGCGTCCTGCCAGGCCCGCTCCAGGTAGGGGACCGAGGGGCAGATCGCGACGCTCGCGTGCAGCAGCTGCTCGGCCACGTCGGGCGGGGCGTTCACGTAGCGCGGCGGCTCGGAGAGGACGGCGTTGATCTTCACCGACGCGCCGCGGGTGCGGTAGCGGCGCATGTCGTCGGCCACCTCGCTCGGGAAGTGCTCCGCGCCCACGAGGTCCAGGACGGTACGGCGCGGATGCGCCCCGGACAGCACGAGCGGCGCAGTGAGCTGCTCGCCGTCTGCGAGCGTCACGCCGCGCACCCGGCCGCCCGCGACGTCGATCGACGCGACCTCGGCGTCGGTGCGGATCGTCGCCCCGCTGGCGCGGGCGCTCGCCGCGATCGCCTCGGAGATGGCGCCCATGCCGCCGCGCACGTGTCCCCAGGCGCCCTTGACGCCGCCCACCTCGCCGAGCGCGTGGTGCAGCAGGTTGTAGGCGGTGCCGGGCGTGTACGGGCCGGCCCAGACGCCGACGACGCCGCTGGAGGCGTAGGCGCCCTTCAGCTCGTCGGTCTCGAAGTGGTCGTCCAGCAGGTCGCCGACGGACATCGTCATCAGCCGGAAGATCTCGGTCAGGTCGCGCCGGCTCAGGCCGGCGGCGCGCCCCGCTTCGCGCAGCAGCTCGAAGACGTCGGTCGGGCGCCGCGACCCGAGCGCGGGGGGCGGGCGCAGCATCAGCGGGCGCAGGAACTCGCCGGCCGTGTCGAACAGCCGGTCGAAGCCCTCCAGCGCCTCGGCGTCCTTGCGCGAGACACGCGCCACCTGCTCGTAGGTGATGCGCTTGTCGTTCGGCAGCAGGATCGGGCTGCCGTCCGCCGCGAACGTCGCGAACTCGGGGTCGAGCGGGATCGGGTGGTAGCCGTAGCGGGTGAGCTCGAGGTCGGCGACGATCTTCGGCTGGAGCATCGAGACCACGTAGGAGGCGCGCGACACGCGCTGACCGGGCCACAGCTCCTCGGTCACGCAGGCGCCGCCGAGCAGCGGCCGGCGCTCGAGCACGCAGACACGCAGGCCCGCCTTCGCGAGGTAGGCGGCGGCCGTCAGCGCGTTGTGCCCGCCGCCGACGACGAGCGCGTCGTAGTGGGCGCCGGCGCCGTTCGGGCTGTGTCCGTTGACGCTCATCGCGCCACCTCGGCCCCGAGCGCCTCGAGGTAGCGGTCGGCGACCATCACGTCGAACAGGTGCACGTGGTCCTCCTGGCTCGTGTAGCGGCCCGGCTCGAACCCGCTCGACTGCATGCCGAGCTGCGTGATGCGGCAGACGCCCCAGTCCTCGCGGTTGACCTGGTCCCAGAAGTCGACGGCGTCCTGCGCGGTGAAACCCTCCATCGCCATCGTCTCCGGTTCGAAGAACCACTCGCAGACGACCTTCGTGCGCCCAGGGTCCTGCGGCCACATCGTGTGCAGCATGACGTAGTCGGGATGCAGCGAGACGAGCGTGTTCGGGAAGACGAGGAAGTACAGGACGTCGCGCTGCTGCCGCTCGGTCAGGCCGCGGATCGGCGGGCGGTTGTGCGCCGCGCCGCCCTCCTTGCCCATCGTGTCGGCGCCCTCGGTGAGGGTCATCGAGCCGCCGCACCAGGCCCCCTCACCCTCGTAGTCCTCGCCCGAGAGGTAGTGCGACAGGCGGTTGAGCTCCGGGTGCACGCCCGGGCAGTGCAGGCACTCGTTGTAGTTCTCGGCGATCGCCTTCCAGTTGGCCTCGACGTCGTAGACGATCTGCGCGCCGCGCTTGAGCTCGCCCGCGCGGTAGCGGGCGAGCAGCGGGGCGAGGTCGCCGATGTGCTCGGCGGGCGGCGGCGCCTCGCCGGAGAGGTCGAGCAGGACGAGCCCGTCGACGACGGCGAGCCGCACGGGCTTCAGGCCGAAGCAGCTCTTGTCGAAGTCCGCGATGTCGTCGGTGAACGGCGCGTTCTTCAGCGTGCCGTCGAACCCGTAGGACCACGCGTGGTAGGGGCACTGCAGGCGCGGGAGGGTCCCCTCGGCGTCGTCGACGAGCCGCGCGCCGCGGTGTCGGCAGGTGTTGTGGAAGGCGCGGGGGAGCCCGTCGTCGTCGGCGACGACGAGCACGCTCTCACCGCCAAGCTCGACCATGAGGTAGTCGCCGCGCGAGCTGACCTGGTCGACGTGGCCGGCGCAGATCCAGCTCTTCAGAAAGATGTTCTCGACCTCCCACGCGAGCACGGCGGGGTCGGTGTACGCCGCGCCCGGGAGCATGTGCGCGCGTTCCAGCGGCAACCGCGTCCGCTCGACGTCGTTCGCCGACAGGGGCAGCAGCCCCGGCTCTCCCGCTCGCATCCCTCAGCTCCTCGCGCTCGTGGTGGTGTGCCTGCGCGGCACCCTACCAGGCAGCTTGTGCAACTGGCAACAAAGTCAGGATCCCCACCCCTGAACGTCCCGGGCGGCCCCCTATAGGGGGCAGCGCGGGACGCTCGTCGTGCTGTGGGGCCGCCGCGGCGCTACGGCGAACTGCGGATGCGCTCCGCGCTGCCCGGCGCGACCGTTCGGCGGACCCGCCACGCGAGCGCGGGTGAACGGTGCTCGACACGTACATCCTCATGATCACGTTCCGGGTCTGGTTCCTGGAGCTGGCGGTGTCTGCGCTGAATTACTTCGTGCTCATGAAGCGGGTGTATGCGCCGCGTGTCGGCGAGCTGCAGGCGCACCGGATCGGGATGCGCACGCGCATGGCGTACATCGTCTTCCTGTTCGCTTTCGTGCTGGTCGTCTGGGCGCACCTGGACAGCGCCAGCGAGTGCCTGCTCGCGGGCATCTACTGGGTAGTGCTCGTGCTCGCCTTCGAGTGGGTCGGCAGCTTCATCCTGCGCCGCCCGGTGCACGAGATCCTCGAGGGCTGGCACGTCGAGCGCGGCTACCTGTGGCCGTACGTGCTGCTGACCTACCTGCTCTCGCCGCTGCTGGCCGGGCTCGTGCTCGGCCGTGTCGTGTGAGCGCCGCGCGCTACCAGTGCACGCCCTTCATGAGGTTCGCCATCGCGATCTGCTCCATGCTCGCCTTCTCCTCGGGATCCTTCTGCCCCTTGGAGGCCGCGGAGTCCGGGAAGACCTTGTAGGCGGTGTGCAGGATCTGGTCGACGGCCTTCGGCGCGAGCGCGTACAGCACCTCGCCGAAGGTCCCCAGGCGGGTGTTGATCTGCTTGGGCTTCTTGCGGATGGCCTCGCAGACGAGATCGCCGGCCTCGTCTGGCGACAGCGTGGGGATCGAGTCGTAGATCTTCGTCGGGGCGATCATCGGCGTGCGCACGAGCGGCATGTGGATCGTCGTGAAGGTGATGTTGTCGCCGATCAGCTCGGAGCTCACGACGCGGGTCCAGGCGTCGAGCGCGGACTTCGAGGCGACATAGGCGCTGAAGCGCGGGGGGTTCGTCTGCACCCCGATCGAGCTGACGTTGACGACGTGGCCGAAGCGGCGCTCGCGCATGTGCGGGATGAGGCCCATCACGAGCCGGATCGCGCCGAAGTAGTTCAGCTGCATCGTGCGCTCGAAGTCGTGGAAGCGCTCGAGGCTGAGCGCGATCGAGCGGCGGATCGAGCGCCCCGCGTTGTTGACGATCATGTCGACCGACGCGTGGTCGGCCAGGATGCGCCGCACGAGGTCGTCGATCGCCTCCATGTCCGAGAGGTCGGCCGTGTAGATGTACGCCGTCCCGCCTGCGGCCTCGATCTCGGCCTTCGTCTCGAGCAGCTTCTCCTCGCCGCGCGCCACGAGCAGCGGGATGCCGCCGGCCTTGGCGAGCTTCAGCGCCGCCGACCGCCCGATGCCGCTGGACGCGCCGGTGATGACGATCGTGCGGCCGTTGACCGCGGCCTCGAGCGAGCGGTCCTTGAACAGGTCCGGGTCGAGGTTGCGCTCCCAGTAGTCCCAGATGCGGTCGGCGTAAGAGTCCAGCGGCGGCACCTCGATGCCGGTCCCTGCGAGCGCGCGCTCGGTGTCGCGCGTGTCGAAGGAGCAGCTGAACCCCATGTGCCCGACGATCTCGTCGGGGATGCCGAGGTCGGCGAGGATCGCGCGGCGCACGTCCTTGAGCTGGGGCAGCTGCATGAGCAGCGAGAACACGCCCTTGGGGAGCGCGTCGAGCAACTTGCTGTCGACGCGCACCGCCAGCTGCGGCGCGTGCGCGGCCCGGGCGAACTCGTTCAGCGCGGCACCCGCCTTCGTCATGCGCGGCGCGGCGAGGTGGAACGCCTGGCCGTCGACGCCTTCGCGGTGGGCGATCGCGTCCATCGCGTCCGCGACGTAGTCGACCGGGACGATGTTCGTGTCGCCGACCTCGGGCCCGGCGAGCGGGAACCACTGCGGCAGCAGGTCGCGGGCGCGCTGGATCGCCTTGAAGAAGTAGTAGGGCCCGTCGATCTTGTCCATCTCGCCGGTGCGCGAGTCGCCGACGACGATCGCCGGCCGGTAGACGCGCCACGGCACCGTCGCCTCCTCGCGCACGATGCGCTCGGACTCGAACTTCGTGCGGTGGTAGGGCGAGGGCAGCTTCTGCCCCTCGTCGAACATGTCCTCGCGGAAGAGGCCCTTGTAGGCGCCTGCGGCGGCGACCGACGACGTGTGGTGCAGGATCTGCGGCTGCAGGGCGTTGGCGAGCGCCACGAGGTTGCGCGTGCCGCCCACGTTGAGGATCTCGTTGCGCTCCTCCGGCGCAGTCATGTCGTAGATCGCCGCGAGGTGGAAGACGTGGTCGATCTTCCCGCGGTGCTCGTCGATCCACGCCTCGTCGATGCCGAGCATGGGGGCGGCGAGGTCGCCGACGACAGGGTGCACGCGGCCCTGGGCGCCCCAGCGCTCGATCAGCGCGTCCAGCCGCTCGCGCGACCCCTCGCGCACGAGAACGTGGATGTCCCCGCCGCGCTCAAGCAGGCGCTCGACGAGGTTGCGCCCGATGAACCCGGTGGCCCCGGTGACGAAGTACGACATGCCGCTCTCTCTCCTCTGCCGCCCGGTCCATCCGCACGGCCGGGCAAGCCTATACGCGAGCGCCACCTCGCCGAACGTCCCGGAATGCGCGCTCTGCGCGGCAGCGAGGGACGCTCGCCGTGGGGAGGGCGGCGTCCGCCGCGGCACCGGACGAGTTAGGGTTCCCTAAGAGTGTCGTTCTCCCAGACCGTGGTGCTCGGGGCCCTCGCCGGCTTCACCATCTTCCTCGGACTCCCGTTCGGCCGTCTGCAGCTGCTCAGCGTGCGTGGCCGCGTGGCGCTCGCCATGTTCTCCGTCGGCGTCCTTGCGTTCCTGTTCGTCGACGTCCTCTCACATGGCTTCGAGATCGTCGAAGCGGCCGTCGCCGGCTATAAGGACGGCAAGAGCTCGCTCGGCCACGCGGTCGCGCTCGCGCTCGTGCTGGGCGGCGGCTTCGCCGTCGGCACCGCCGGTCTCGCGACGGTCGAGCGCCGCATGCGCGGCGGCGCCGCGGCCGGCGGGCCGCACCCGCCGCTGGCGGGCGGCGCGACCGACACGCTGACCGCCGGGCAGGCGGAGGTGCTCGCGGGCGCCGAGCGCAGCGCGCAGCGCGCCGCGCTGCGAACGGGCATGACGATCGCGGTGGCGATCGGGATCCACAACTTCGCCGAAGGCCTCGCCATCGGCGTCGCCGCGTCGACCGGCGCGATCAGCCTGGCGACGGTGCTGATCATCGGGTTCGCGATGCACAACGCTACGGAGGGCTTCGGCATCGTCGGCCCCCTGGGTTCGGTGCGGCCCTCGTGGCGCTGGCTCCTGCTGGCCGGCCTCGTGGGCGGCGGGCCGACGTTCATCGGCTCGATGGTCGGCTACTCGGTCAGCTCGGCCCCGCTCGAGCTCGCCTGCTACGCCGTCTCGGGCGGGGCGATCCTCTACGTGATCGGCGAGGTCTGGCAGGGCATGCGCCGCTACGGCCATCGCGAGCTCGGGCTGTGGCTGCTGTCGGCCGGCTTCTTCGCCGGGGTCGTGACGGACCTCGTGGTCGCCTACGGCGGCGGCTGACGCAGCCCGGCGGGCGCGATGTTGTGGTTGGCGCGGAAGACGTTGTCGGGGTCGTAGCGGGCCTTGACGGCCTGCAGCCGGGCGAAGGCCTCGTCGCCGAACGCCGCGCGCACGCGCTCCTCGCCCTCGTCTCCGATCCAGTTCAGCCACACCCCGCCGGAGGCGAACTCGCGCAGCGCGGCCGTGAACCCGCGACCCCATGCGATCGCCGCCTCGTCGTCGTCGGGGTCGATCCAGAACGCTCCGGGGTGCACGACCCATGCTGTGTCGCGATGTGCGAGCGGCGTGTCGACCGGCGGATGGCGGACGGCGCCACCCCACGGGACGATGACGGTCCACCCCGGACCGGCTGGGAGCCGCATTGCGTGCGCGTGGATCACGTCGATCGCCTCGTCTCCCATGGCCGGCAGCTGCTGGGCGGTCATGTAGTTGCGGTATCCCGGCGGGTCGTCGATCGAGCACTGGAACCGCGCGTAGGGCTGGCGCTCCACGAGATCCAGCGACGGGGCGGCGAACGACCGCAGCGGCGCGAGATCGCGCTCGGCCTGCGCCTCGCCGCCCGTGTGCAGGAGGATCGCCCCGACGCACAGGCGCCCGCGCAGCTCGTCCGGCACCTCGTCCTCGTCCGGCCCGTAGAGGTAGATGACGCCGAGCGTGAGCTCCTCGGGCGCAGTGTCCATCACCTCGCGCGCCAGCCGCAGGAACTCGCGGCCGTGGCCGGCGTCGAACAGCACCAGCCCGCCGGTGACCTGCGGGTCCAGCCGGTGGACGCGGAAGGTCATCGAGGTCACGACCCCGAAGTTCGCGCCTGCGCCGCGCAGGGCCCACAGGAGGTCCGGCGTCGCCTCGTCGCTGACGTGGATCCGCTCGCCGCCCGCGGTCACGAGCTCGGCGGCCAGCAGGTTGTCGCACGCGAACCCGAAGCGCCGCTCAAGCCAGCCGGAGCCTCCGCCGAGCGTGAAGCCCGCCAGACCCGTCGTCGACACCCTGCCGGTCGTCGTGGCGAGCCCGTGGGACTGAAGCGCCCGATCCAGCGTGCCGGTCAGGCAGCCTCCGCCGACGGTCGCGGTCCGCGCGACCGGGTCGACCTCGACGGCGGCGATCCCGCGCACGTCGAGGACGAGCCCGTCGTCGCACAACGACCAGCCGGCCGCCGAGTGTCCGCCGGCGCGTACCGCCACCGGGAGACCGCGCTCGCGTGCGTGGCGCAGCGCGATCACGACGTCGGCCGCGTTGTCGCATGCCGCGACGGCGGCGGGGCGCCGCTCGATCGCGGCGTTGAAGAGCGTGCAGGCCTCCTCGTACGCCCGTGAGCCGGGAAGGTGCAGCGCCCCGGCGAGCCGCGGCTCGAGCTGTGTTGTCCAGGTCATGGCGCGATCCTCTCCCGGCGACGCTCGCGGCGCATCGCCCGACGGGGTCAATCCCGGCGACCGCTCGCGATGGCCCGTTCGGGCCACAAGCACGGCCGCCGCTTCACAGCAGCCCGAGCGTCCCCGCCTGCGCGACCGCGGCGGCGCGCGACCCCACGCCGAGCTTGCACATGATGTTCGCGACGTGGCGATGCACGGTGTGGACGCTGAGCGTCAGCCGCTCGGCGATCTCGCGATTCGAGCAGCCCGCCGCCACGAGCGCGAGCACCTCGCGCTCGCGGGCGCTCAGCGGTCCCGCGCGCTCGGTCGTGCCGCGCAGCTCGGCGAGACGCTGCTCGGCGCGGCGGCGCTCGCGCGAAGCGTCCGCGGGCCGGCCGAGATCGTCGAGCACGAGGGCGAGCTCGAGCCGCGCCTGCGCCGCCTCGAATGGCAGGCGGCCGCGGTCGAACGCGTCGACGGCGTCTTCGAGCGCCTCCCGAGCGCGCGCCTGCTGACCGGTCGCGCGGGCGAGCGAGGCGTGTGCGACCAGGGTGGATCCGCGCAGGGACTGCGTCGTGACCCGGCCGGCCAGCGCGTCGAGCTCGGCGAGCGCCGTCCTTGCCGCGGCCAGATCACCGTCGTGCGCATGCGCGCGGGCGAGCGTCTCCAGCGCCGCCGCCCGCTCGACGTGCCGGTCGGCCGAGGCGACCCGCAGGAACGCGCGCGCATGCTCGCACGCCGCGGAGGTGTCGCCCGCGCGCAGCGCGATCGCCGCGCGCGTGAGCCGGCATGCAGGCTCCGGCTCGGCGAGCTCGAGGAGCCGAAGCGCGTCCTGCGTTCGGTCCTGGCGCGCCCTGAGGTCGGCGAGCCAGGCGAGCGCCTCGTTCGCGTGGTGGGGCAGCGTCTCGCGGTACGACGTGGCGGAGGCGACAAGGATCCGCTCCGCCTCGTCCCACCGTCCCCGGCTCACGAGAATCGGGGCGTACGTGCAGCGTGAGACCGTCAGCACGCTCCAGATCCCGCGTTCCTCGCACAGCGCGGCGATGCGCTCGCACCAGCGCGAGGCCCGCTCGTAGTCGCTCACGCGCCGGCACGCGCCGAGCAGCTGGCAGCAGGCATAGGTGATCGCGAGCGGATCCTCGAGCTCGCCGGCGCACGCCGCGGTCGCAGCCTCGTCCATCAGCGCGAGACCCTCGGTGATCCGGCCCTCGGCGACCATGGCGTTGCCCTCGAGCGCGAGCGCGGTCATCTCCGCGTCGAACGCGCCGACGGTGCGCGCCAGCGCGCGTGCCTCGGCGAACATGGAGGGTTCGCCGCCGTCGAGGCTTGCCTCGCGCAGGGCCAGCCAGGCTTGTTCGGGCCCGGTGGGGAGGTCCGCGAGCAGCGCCCGTGCCCTGGCCGCCCATCCGCGGGCACCGGCGTCGTCGCGCCGGATGATCGTCGAGTCCCAGGCCAGCTGGATGGCGCTCCAGGCGGCAGCGCGTGCGTCGCCGGCGCGCCGACGGCGGCGATACAGCCGCTCGCGGGTGCGCGTCGCCGTCTCGCCGTCATCCAGCCACCAGGCGGCCGTCGCCAGCAGGTCGAGGGCCTCGTCCGAGACCGTGTCCAGCTCGGCGCCCCGCAGGAGCGCGCGGGTTGCCTCCCAGTCGCCCGCAGCGGCGGCGGCCCGCGCATGCGAGAGCAGCTCCGGTGTGGGCGGGCCGCCTGTCGGCTGCGCTGCGGCGGGCCGCGGCATGGCGGCAGGATACGGTGCCGTCAGACTTGGAGAGCGACGCCGCCGCACGACGAGCGTCCCGCGCTGCCCTCCATAGGCGGCACCCACGGACGTTCGCGGGATCAGACGCCGGCGCCGGCGCCGCCGCGGCCCTCGCCGCCAGCGAAGCGCGTGGCGCCCGCGACGGCGTCGCGGAAGACCTGCGGGCCGGCCTGCGCCTCGAGCGCCAGCCCGTCGTCGAGCGCCACGCCCTGGGCAGCCAGGGCGGCGCGCCGGTCGGCGAGCATCGTGCTCTGCGGGAAGGCGGCGAGCCCCTCGGCGACCTGGAGCGCGCGCTCGAGATGGCGCTCTGCGGGGACGACCTCGGTGAGCAGGCCCATCGCCAGGGCCTCGTCACAGGCCACGAGCCGCCCCGTGAGGATCAGGTCGAGCGCGCGCCCGAGCCCGACGATCCGCGGCAGCCGCTGCGTGCCGCCGTCGATCAGGGGGACGCCCCAGCGGCGCTCGGGGAACCCGAGCGTCGAGCCCTGCGCCGCGATCCGCAGGTCGCACCACAGCGCGAGCTCCAGGCCACCGGCAAGGCACCACCCGGAGATCGCGGCGATCGTCGGCTTGCTCGCCGTCAGGCGCGTGAACCCGAACGGCCCTTCGGGCGCATCCAGGCGCGGCGCGAACGACTCGATCGCCTTGAGGTCCGCGCCGGCGCAGAAGCTCACGCCGCCCGCCCCGGTGACGACGAGCACACGCGCCTCGGCGTCGTCCTCGAACGCGCGGAACGCTTCGAGCAGCCGCTCGGCGGTCGGCCCGTCGACGGCGTTGCGCCGCGCCTGGCGGTCGATCGTGAGGACCGCCGCTGCCCCGACGCGCTCGTAGCGGACCTCGTCGCTCACGGGCCCCGCCCCAGGCGGCACGCCGGCGCGCCGCCTACCAGCCCGAGTCCCAGCGCCCGTCCATCGCCCGGCGCGTCTTCTTGGCCGCCTCCTTGCGCGCGTCCTTGCGCGCCTCGAGCCGCCCCTGGATGAGACTCATGACGAGGATGAACAGCGGGAAGAAGATGATGAGGATGAACCCGGCGGTGGTGACGACCTTGTCGTCCGCGACGCCGTAGGCGCCCTCGCCGGAGACGGGCTCCTGCGAGCCGGCCAGCGCCGTCGGCGCGAGCACGAGGAACAGCAGCAGCGTCGCCGGGACCAGGAGCTTCAGGCGGGTCATCGCGGCCAATCGTATAGAACCTCGCGGCATGCCGGCCATCCAGCGCGAGCGCACCGCGGAGGGCGTCGAGATCGTGCGCCTCGACCGCCCGCAGGTGCGCAACGCCCTGGACCGCCCGAGCATCGACGCGCTGTGCGAGGCCCTCGACGAGCTCGCCGCCGACTCCGGGCTGCGGGTGCTCGTCCTCTCGACGACGAGCACGCGCGCGTTCTGCGCGGGTGCCGACGTGGGCGAGCCGCTCGACGCGGCCGGCGGCGTCGCGCGCATGGAGGCCTTCGCGCGCCTGTACGCCGCGCTCGACGCATTCCCCGCGCCGGTGATCTGCGTCTGCGTCGGCAACTGCGTCGGGGCGGGGGCGGAGCTCGTCGCAGGCAGCGACCTGCGCGTGGGCGGCGACAACCTCAAGCTCGCATGGGCCGGCTCGCGCCTGGGCGTGCCGGTGGGCCCGGCGCGCCTGGCGCCGCTGGTCGGCCTCTCGCGCGCGAAGGAGCTGATCTACAGCGGCCGCGTGGTCGGGATGGAGGAGGCGCGCGCGATCGGCCTGCTGCACCGCACCGCGCCGGCCGAGCGCGCCGAGGGCGCGGCGGTCGCGTTCGCACGCGAGCTCGCCGCGCACCCGCCCGAGGGCCTGCGCCGGCTCAAGGCGATGTTCCGCGAGTACGAGGACACGACCTCGCGCGTCGCACGCGAGAACGCCGGGCTGCTGGCCTTCCAGCGGGAGGGCGCCGGCCTGCCGAGCGGCTGAGCGTCACCTGATCTTGTCGCGCAGGAACGGGACG
>Ga0335071_10004546_pt1 | contig 14490 bp, 9 predicted proteins | sample Lox_Sample_15_FD_206724 | JGI IMG/M metagenome (GOLD analysis project Ga0335071, IMG submission 206724) | Soil microbial communities from Loxahatchee National Wildlife Refuge, Florida, United States - Lox_Sample_1.5 | ecosystem: Environmental > Terrestrial > Soil > Wetlands | place: USA: Florida... | reverse complement strand
TGCATGGTTCGCCGACATCATCGGCCTTGATCCTGGATTCTCTTCCGCGCGCTTGCAGAAAGCGCTGGAATCCATCTATCGCTACAACTTCAAGACGACGTTCTTCGATCATCCCAACACGCAACGGATCTATGCCCTGAACGACGAGAAGGGACTCTTGCTGTGCAGTTGGCCGAAAGGCGGTCGTCCGAAGTTGCCGTTCGTTTACTCCGATGAGGTCTGGACCGGCATCGAGTTCCAGGTAGCCGCTCACCTGATTCACCACGGATTGGTCGAAGAAGGGCTCGCCATCGTCAGGGGTATTACGGAGCGCTATGACGGACAGAGGCGCAATCCCTGGAACGAAGTGGAATGCGGGTCGCACTACGCGCGCGCCCTTGCCAGTTGGTCCGTCCTGATGGCCCTCTCGGGATACCAGTACTCAGGCGTTGATCAAACGCTAGGCTTTGCACCCGTCGTGAATCAGAAGGACTTCCAGGCGTTCTTCGCTGCCGGGACGGCCTGGGGTTCCTATCATCAGAAGACGGAAGATGCGTCGCAGGTCGTTCGTGTGCAAGTCGTGCACGGCGAACTTCCGTTGCGTGTGTTGCGCCTGAAGCATGGGTTGGGAAATGGAAAGGTATCGGTCTCCAACCTGCTCGGTCCCCAAGAGGAGCCTCTCAGCGGGCACAAGCTCACCGTACGGGAAGGGTTCACGCACCTCGAATTCGGCCGGAGTGTCGTGTTGCCGGCTGGATCTTCCTTGAGCTTTCAGTTGATCCGAACCTAGATCAATTCGCATTTCGCGTCGCGGATTCTTCGTGTCCCTTGTGGCTCCGGCGCCCATCAACACGGACACGAAGCCACGCGGAGCTCTTCTATCCCTGCGCGAGCAGTCCACCCTCCACCATCAGGCATGAGCCTGCGATGTAGCTGGCGTCGGGAGATGCCAGGAAGCGCACGCCCTTGGCGATGTCTTCCCCTTTGGCAAACCGGCCGAGCGGAATCTTTTGCAGAATCCGCTGTTCATCCTCCGGGTGCTTGGAGAAATGGTAAGTAAGCAGCGGGCTCTCCGTTGCTCCGGGAATAATGCAGTTGACTCGAATGCCAAAGGGAGCCAGGTCGATGGCGCAGGCATGCATGAACGCCACCTGCCCACCCTTTGTCGCTGCATATCCTGTGTAACCCGGATAGGACATGAATGCGTGTCCGGACGAGCAGATGATGATGTTGCCGGACTTCTGCTTCTTCATGTACTTCGCGGCTGCTTTGCAGCATAGGAACGTTCCGGTGAGGTTGGCGCCGATCATCTGGTCCCAGTCGTCCTTGGTCGTTTCGTACACAGGCTTATTGATCTGGATCGCAGCGTTCGCAAAAAGAATGTCCACCTTGCCGAATTTCTCCACGGCCTTGGCAAAGGCGGCTTCGACCTCGCCCTCGTTGCTGATATCGGTTTTGACGTAGAGCACGCTCCCACCAAGTGCCTGCAACTCGGCGACGGTTTCAGCGCCGGCCTTTTCGTTCCGGTTGAGGATCACGACGTGTTCGCCATCTTCTGCAAACAGCTTCGCCGTGGCTTTTCCAATTCCCGAACTTCCACCTGTAATGACGATGACGCGATTGCTCACTGGGGTTCCCCTTTCGAATCAGGTATGAGAGAAGGTTATGAGATGAGGCACAAAACTCCGCACAGGTTGCGCGACAAACAGGGCGATCTCGGATGGACGTTTCACGTCAGGTTACCCGCAGCTACCACTAAGCGAGCGCACCCTCTTTCTCCAGAACAGACTTGATCTGCTGCGAGGCCTGCTGCGGAAGCCTGCCGTACGGGCTCCTCGCTGCGCCGACGGGGCGTCCACGCAGGCTCATTGCGGCGCGCACCCGCGCTTCTCTTTCCGTTCCCGAACTAAGGGCACGCCACAAGCGCACGAGACGTTCGTGAATCTCCCGTGCTGACCGATGATCCTGTTTGCGGACTGCGTTTAGAAGGTCGACGCACTGGCGCGGGAACACACTCGCCAGATTCGAAATGATCCCGTGCGCGCCCAGCACCAGAGCTGGATAGTGAAGATCCTCAACGCAGGAATACACGGGAACGTCCATGCGGAGGCAGAGCAGATCCACTACGACATGCATGTCGGCCGCTTCGAGGACACCATCAATAAGACGTTTCTCGGCCAATTGGCGGATCGCTGACACCCCGAGAATGCTTCCAGGAAGGCAATCTGCGACCAGCAGCGGCCGGCGCGTGAGCGAGCGGAAGTCCGCGAACATGTCTTCCAACCCGTCGATCCCAGGTTGCGCCAGATAATGCGGCTGTCCCACCAGGATGGCGTCCGCGCCCGCCTCATCCACCGCGCGAACCATGTCCTCGCCTTCAGGCGTAGCGTCCGGGAAAACGATGGCAAACAGCGGCTTGGTCCAGCTTTTTCGGACTGCCGCGCAGACCAGAGACAATTCGGAGGACTCGGCTCCGATCATGCCCCCCAAAACTCCGCCAAAGCAAATACCGTCAACGCCGCTGGACTGAAGCACCTTGAGTTCGCTCTGCAGCCGGTCCAGATCCGGCTCTTCGGTTTTTGAATAAGGAATCACCAGGTCGGCGATCACGCCGCCCGCCAGTGCCTGCATTCTGTGCACAATTCCTCTCAGAAGGAGTGGTATGTACGACTAGGCCCGCGCCTCTTGCTCGCTCTCGATATCGGAAGGGCTGCCGCCATTGAGCAGGCCTCCGGCCCGGAGAGCTTCCTCGATATTGCGGGCGGCATCTCCCGTAGGCCACACGAATGGTCCACGAGGCTTGCCCACGGGCCGTCCTGCCAAAGTCGCGGCATATTTGGCGCGCGCCGAAAAATCGGGGCAATCCACCGTCCGCCACACCGGAGTAAGCTTGTGGTGGAGGGCGAGCCCGCGGTCTAAATCTCCCGCCCGGACTGCTTTCAGCATTTCCACCGTTTCCCGCGGAAACATTGCCGATGTACCCGAAATCGTTCCGTCCACACCGAGCACAAACGACGGGAAGATCATATCGTCGATGGCGGAAAAGATTTTGATCTTGCCCCCCACCTCGGCCAGGAGCGCTGCCAGGGCATGGATATTGCGCCCGCTTTGTTTGACGCCGATGATGTCCGGATTCTCGGCAATCAACTCCTGCAGCGACTCCACCGCAGCCTGTGCCGTCGGCATCACGTTGTAAATCAGCAGCGGGATTCCGGCGGCTTCCGTAATGGCGCGGTAATACTCGGATAAGACGGACGTCTCCCCGGAGACATGAAAGTGCGGAGGCGGAACCTGCAAGCCTGCGGCGCCAGCTTTTCGGAGAGCTCGCGCCAGCCGCACGGCCTCGGCGGAACTGTCGGCAATAATTCCCCCCAGCACCGGCAACGAGCCGTCAACGGCCTCAATCACCGCTGTTACCGCGTCGCTCAACTCTTCGGGCGACATGCCGGCTCCCTCTCCCATGCTGCCGCCCACAACCATCCCCGAGACGCCCGCCTCTTTCAGGAAGCGAGCTTCGGCGGCCAGACCGGGGAAGTCGATGCAGTCGTCGTCCCCGAATGGTGTGAACATCGGCGGCACTACCCCTGTGAGGTCTCGCAGGTCTTTCGTAAGTACCTCCTGAACAGAGAGAACCGATTGTTAAACTAGCATCACGCTGAAATTGTGTCAATGAAAACGGAATCGATTCCGTTTCTAGGGCTGAGATCCGGATGGCCGAATTCGAAATAACCGTGCCGCGTGCTGCGCAAGCAGAATCTGCAAATTATCACGAAGCGTTCCAGACTCCTTGTGCGCCCACAAATCCCGCATAAGCCACTCCCCGCTGACTTTGAGAACGGAAGGGTCGAGGCGAACGGATTCCTGGCTCTCGCCACGATTGAAGATCGCAATGGCCTGGGAACCGTCCTGCAGGTCCTTCTTCCAAATCTCCACCTTCCCGCTCCGCTGCACGGGAGTTGCCTGCTGCCCTAACAGGTCCTGGTTGACCGCGATTACCTCGTCATTCGTGAGTAATGCCTTCGTGAAGTCATCTATCCTGGTTAGATCGCTTCCCAGGATTAACGGAGCGCTCAGCATGCTCCACAATGTCATCCAGGTGTACTGTTCGTCTTTCGTTAGGGGTGTGGGACCCAGCTTGTCCTTCCAAATGATCTGGCCCAGAAGCACGTTGTCGGGATCGTTCCAGCCGCCGGGCCCGGCCCATCTGTCGCGTCCAGCCTCGCCAAAGCCGTAGGCATCCATGCTCTTCCATAGCGAGCCGTCGATGCCGCTGCCTACATCATCTGCGGTCCGCCAGAAGTTGCCGCCGACTGCCCTGCCCCATTCCCAGACGTTTCCGAACCCGTACTCGCACAGATTGAAGACGAAGTCGCGGTCGAGGGACCTCAGAAGCGAGCCCATCATTGCGTACGGCTTTTTTATGTCCTCCGCGTTACGGCTGTTTTTTATGACGTCCTGGTAGGAACACAGATCGTACTTTAGAAAATCAAAACCCCACCGCGCGAAGAGCTGCGCATCGTGCCGTTCGTGCCCGTAGCTGCCTTCATATCCTCCGCAAGTGCTCGGGCCGGGAGAGATGTAGATACCAGCCTTCAGCCCTTTGCTGTGCAGGTAGCTGGTGAGCCCTTTCATATCAGGAAAGTTGGAATTGGCCCGGAGATCCCCGTTCGCCTCCCGCGGGCTCCCGTTGATCGCTGCATCCTTGGACTTGGGATCGATGTTCCAGCCGTCATCGATATTGACGTAAGAGTATCCGTGGTCGGCAAGACCGCTCGCAATCAGGGCGTCGGCTTGAGCTCGAATCAGGGCATCGCTGACCTTGGTGTACGACATGTACCAGGAACTCCAGCCCATGGGCGGCGTCAAGGCCAGGGTCTCGCCCACCGCAATGCGAAATTTCCGGCTCGCTTCCCCTTGTGAATTGCGTACTACGAGCACGAGGTCATAGGTGCCCGGATCAGGTGTGACGCCGGAGATGATTCCGGTGTCCGCATTAAGACTCAGCCCGGATGGAAGACCGACGGCTGAAAACTGAAGTGGACGAACTCCTATGGCCGGAATCCGGTACAGAAACGGATGATGTGGGTGGGCCCCGTAGACACTCGGTTCGTTGATGCGAGGCTCCCGGTTACATGCAGAGCTGGCGGATTGTGCGTCCGCGGGCTTCTGATCACCGAACACTGCTACGAACAGGAGAAGGAGGCCCAATGCAACGCGAGCCGGCCCTGTAAAGAAATGCGGACGTTCCCAACGAACGTCCGCATTCATGATGGGGGTGTGCTGCATTCCGTTGAGTTCGTACTAAAGCTTCACGGTCACCGTTTTCAATTCGGTGTACTGCGTTAACCCGTACTCGCCCATTTCGCGGCCGATACCGGATTGCTTGAAGCCTCCGAAGGGAGCGCCGGGATCGAAGACGTCGTAGCAGTTGACCCAGACGGTACCCGCGCGAACCTTGTTGGCGATAGCGTGGGCCTTCCCGATGTCACGCGTCCATACCGCCGCGGCCAGCCCATACATGGTGGAATTGGCGCGCCGGACAACGTCGTCCATGCTATCGAACTTGATGATGCTCATGACGGGTCCAAAGATCTCCTCACGAGCAATCTTCATGTCGTCCTGGACATCGACGAATACGGTCGGCTCGATGAAATAGCCGCGATCGCCGACGCGCTTGCCGCCGTGCGCCAGCTTGGCGCCTTCGCGCTTCCCGGCTTCGATATAACCCATGACCTTTTCGAACTGGACATCGTCGACCTGCGGACCCTGCTCTGTGGATGGATCCAGCGGATCGCCGACCGTACGCTTCCTCGCCCGGGCGACGCTCCGCTCCACGAATTCGTCGTAGCATTTCGATTCCACGAAGAGGCGTGAACCGGCGCAGCAGCATTGCCCCTGGTTAAAGAACAGGCCGAAGTGGCAGCCTTCGACGGCTTCCTGCATGTCCGCATCGGCAAATACGATGTTCGGGCTCTTGCCGCCCAGCTCGAGCGTGACTCGCTTCAGGTTGCTCTTCGCCGCCGCTTCCATGATCAGGTGCCCGACCTCCGTCGATCCGGTGAAGGCCACCTTGTCGATATCCATGTGACTTGCAATTGCGGCTCCGGCCGTAGGACCATACCCCGGCAGGATGTTCACGACGCCTTCGGGGAATCCAGCTTCAAGGATCAGTTCGCCGATGCGGAGCGCGGTCAGCGGAGTTTGTTCGGCCGGCTTCATCACGACGGTGTTTCCGGTGGCGAGCGCGGGAGCCAGCTTCCACGTCAGCATCAGGATAGGGAAATTCCACGGAATGATCTGGCCCACAACGCCGACCGGTTCGTGGCGCGTGTAGGTAAAGTAATTACCGGAGACCGGAACGGTCCGGCCCTGGACCTTGTCAGCCCAGCCCGCGTAATAGCGGTAGGTTGCGACCGAGAGGCCAAGGTCCGCCGCTTTTGCGACGTGATAAGGCTTGCCGTTGTCGAGCGACTCGAGCATGGCAAGCTCGTCGGCATGTTCTTCGACTAGCTCGGCCAGCTTATAGAGAAGGCGCCCGCGTTCCGCGGCCGACATTCTCGACCACGGTCCGCTTTCAAATGCCTTGCGTGCGGCCTTGACCGCTTCGTCGACGTCGGCGGCGTCAGCTTCGGCGATCTGGCAGATTTCCTCGCCGGTGGCAGGATTCACGGTCGCGAAGGTCTTTCCGGACCGGCTGTCTACCCAGCGATTATTGATCAGGATCTTTGTAGGACCGATTGCGACTGGTAGTTCTCTTGCGATGGTAGCCACGGATTTCACTCCTTTTTTCGTACAGATTGGAAAAGATTATGTCTGCAGGAGCACCGTTATGATCGCTTTTGGAGCGGTTGAGAGCTTATCACCCTCAATCTGAAAGATCAACGCGTTCGGAACTCATTCCGCCGCTTTTGCCGGCAGACGGCCCGGATTCGTTGTCTGGCGCGGTTCTCCGGCCCAGAACCGCCCCCGTTTGAATGGGCTGCACGATCTGCGAGTAAATCGAGAGCCAGCCTGGCCGCAAGTCCCGTTCGGGCAGCCTCCAGCGATCGAGTCTGTGCTGGAGATCATTAACCTTCAGGTCGATGCGGCGACCTGGCACATCGATACGGATCAGATCTCCTTCCTTCACGACTGCCAGAGGGCCACCACAGGCGGCTTCCGGCATGACCTGGCCAACGGTAATGCCTCGATTGAGGCCCGAAAGTTCGCCGTCAGTGACCACCGCCACCTTATCTCCCAGTCCTGCACCGACAAGTGCCGCCATCATGCTGCAGGCAAACACCGTTCCCGGTCCGCCCATCGGACCCATCATTCGGAGCACCACCACGTCCCCAGGATGAATTCGCCCTTTGCCCAACTCGTGCAGTGCCGCATCTTCATCTTCAAAGACTCTTGCCGGTCCTTCGAACTCGCGCAGCGCTCCCGGTATGGCCGAAATCTTCATGATCGCGCCATCCGGCGCCAGGTTCCCTCGCAGGATTACGAGCCCCGGCTCTTTGCGGAAAGGATTCTCCACCGTACGGATGACCTTCTCGTTGATCGTGATCGGCTGATTTAGCACTTCTCCCAGGCTCTGCCCGCTTATGGTGACAGCGTTCAGTTCCAGGCGATCCCGCAGCCGAGCCTGCACGGCTCGCGTTCCACCGGCCGCGTCGAGATCTTCAATGCGATCGGGGCCATTGGGCTTGATTTGGGTGATCTGCGGGATGTTCGCGCCCAGACTCTCAAACAGGCCGACAACATCGAGACCCAGCTCTGCCTCGGTGGCAATCGCGGCCAGATGGCGCACGACGTTCACCGAAGCTCCAATCGCGATCGCCACCCGAATAGCGTTGCGCAGGCCGGCAGCGTTGATGATCTGGCGCGGCTTAAGATCGTCCTTGATCAGGCGCATGATGATTCCGCCCGATCTTTCCGCAACCTCCAGCAACCGTGGACTTCCCGCGCGGATCGGGGTCGTTCCTGCCTGGGCCATTCCGATCGCTTCCGCCATGACGTGCATGGAATTGGCGGTGGCCAACCCTGCGCATACTCCCGGACCTTGAATCGCCGACTTCGTCCAGCATTCAAGATCGTCGACGCTCATCGCCCCGGTCGCGACCGTACCGACAGCTTTATAGACCTCTTCAATATCAACATCGCGCCCGCCGCAATCTCCTCCCAGTTGGTACCCGCAGGGCACAACAATCGAGGGAATATTCAATCGAGCGGCGGCCATCAGGTGCGCCGGAGTCGTTTTGTCGCAGGAAGAGAGCAGCACCATTCCATCGAGGCACGCTCCCTCCACCATGACTTCGATGTCGTTGACGATCAGGTCGCGGCTGGGCAGAAGATAGCGGGCTTTTTTCCCCGCCGAGGTGATGAAGTCCGAAGGCGCGGCAGTGCGAATTTCAAATGGCAGCCCGCCCGCGGCCCGGATCGCCTTCTGTACCACCTGCGAAATTTCATCCAGGTGGATGTAACAAACCGAAAGCGTCGAAGAGGAATTGACGACTGCAATTTTTGGCTTATGGAAATCTTCTTCCTTGATTCCCATGGCACACCACTGCGCCCGCCGCACCGCCCACCGTGTGCTTCCCCGCTCGAAGTTACTGCGTAGCATTACGGTTCTCCCGCCGTCTTCAGATGGTGATCGCGCATCCAGTTCGCAACATCTACTCCACTCAGATTTTGAGAGGCAATTTTCTCTTTCAACAGCAACGCCGAGGCCGCCCCGGCCGCGTATCCCATTCCGAAACACTGCGCCGTGACCCGCGCCGATGCCATGGCTTCGTGCTCTGCGGAGAGGCACCGGCCGGCGACCAGCAGATTCTCGCCAGTAACAGGAATCAGAGTCTCAAATGGAATGTCGTATGTATCGTTGTCGAGGTAAGTGATCTTCAGATCCCCGGCACTGTGGCACTCAATGGGCCACGCCGAAAAGGTCGCCGCCCCACGCGCCTTGCGGGCATTCATGACGTCCTCATTCGTCAGCCGTTCCTTGCCAACCAGCGAACGGCTTTGCCGTATGCCAACCTGAACCCCAGTATCCACGAGATACGAACGCTGGAAACCGGGAATTTTGTCGCGGAGAAAGCGCGCGTATTCACGGGCCTGGGTTCGGCCTTCCATCTCGGCGAACGTCATGTCGGCGCTGCGGGTCCCGATCGGAACCGAGCCATCCGGGAAGGTGATCCGCGTCATATTGCAGAGCACTTCCCTGCCGTTCGGCATGGGAAAAACGTATACGTGATGACGCGGGAGCCTGTATTTGCCCGAGCGGTCCGCAGCCGCAACTTCGGCACAGATCTCCTCCGGATCCAATTCCAGGAAGAGTTCCATATCGACTCCGCCCAGGCGAAAAATCATAGTCGGAGTCTGGACCGTCCCCTCCTTCCCCATTGTGGTGGATGCTCCGATGCTGTGGACGACTTCCGCATCGCCCGAAGCATCGATAACGGCCTTCGGACAAATCGCGCCTAAGCCTTCCATGCCGCGCACAACGATTGCCGAAATGCGGGCGCCCTCGGTGAGCGCGGCAACGAAATTGGTATGGAAGAGCGTCTCGATCTCTTCCTCCTTCAGATAGCTGTCTGCCAGCATCTTCCAGAGGAAGCTGTCATGCGGGACCAGCGCCGTTCGGCCGAAACGTAGGCAATTGCCCGCACCACCCAGGCCGGCCAGGCGGTCATGAAATTCGCCGGCAAATCCATACACGATCCGCTTCGGCTTGTCCCCGCTGCTGAACAGGCCGCAAATGGTTCCACTCGCCCCGGCTACGGTCGCGCCACCGCAAAATCCATATTTCTCAACGAGAACCACTTTGAGACCGCAACGCGACGCCCCGACAGCCGCGGCGATTCCGGCCGCGCCTCCTCCAATAACACACAGGTCTGGCGAGGCAATCACGGGGACGGAACGGGCGGGAATCGTGACGGAATGAAGAGGCATGGAAGGATTCTTTGCCAAACAGCCTAAACTGCTTTCCCCATACTAAACAGTTCGGAATGGATTCCGCAATTGCCCAATTAAGCTAACGAGTATTCCACCGGAACTCCTGTGCCGGCGCGCACGCGGCCGTTCTGTACCAGCCGTTCCATGTGCCCAAACAGCGCAAATTGCAGGAAAATGTCCGCATCGTTGGGCCAATTTCCCAGCTTCGGCCCTACCTCGTGAAGGATGGTCTTCAGAGTGGCTCGAGGATGACTCTTCAGGTAAGACACGATCTGTTCGTCTGCCCGCTCCACGAATTGCCGCGTTTGCGAAAGAAATTTCCTGGTGTCCGCGCCATGAGCGCTGGGCCAATGCCCGGTGAACAGGTGCTCGATCGGCTGCTTCTCCAGATACTCGATGGTCGCCAGATAAGCATTTACTTTGTAGTACGTCGGACCGAATGCCGTTCCTCCCGAAATTGTCGGATATCCGCCTGCTTGTACTGCGTCGCTCGTAAACGCAGCGCGGTTCTTCTCATCGTAAAGTGCAAGGTGCCCATCCGAGTGTCCCGGCACGTGCCAAACCCGCAAGTTCCAGTCCGGCCCAAGTTTGAGCACCTGGTTCGCGGAGAGTCGCTCGTCAATTTTGCACTTCCGGGGCGAGTAGACCATTCCCTCCCGTCCAAACCCAAGCCCGTGCTCCTTCGCCAGAAAGTTGTAGCGGTCCGCGTACAACACCTCGGGATCCTCGATGAGTTCGCGATCCCCTTCGTGACAAGCCAGCAATGTGGACGAGGATGCGTCCTTTACCGCGGGAAGTCCACCATGATGATCCGAGTCTGCGTGCATGGCAATGACCATGCTGAGCTTCGAAGGCGAAACTCCGATCTTCTCCATGTACGGGAAGATGGCCTCGGTAGGCGTACCGATAATGCCCGCATCGACCAGCACCACCATGTCGCCCACAAAGAGATACTGCTGAAGATAACGGTCGCCGAAGACCGACTTGATTTCGTAAACATTGGGGAAAATCTGCATAAAGGGCCTGTGTCTTACAACCAGTCAGGAGAGCGGATGTTTCGTTCTCTCAGAAAAACCTGATATTGAGAAGTACGTACACCACGAGCACCACAACCGCATAGAATTCCGGAGTTCGATACCAGGGTCCGAAGCGTTTGAGAGGGGCTGCACCGTCGTAAGTCAATCCCTTCAAGGTCAATGGATCCGGCGCCTTGGTAAGCGCGGTCGCAATCAAGATGCCGCTTAAGCCACCGCAGAACGCCCACACGGATGTCCACACGTTTGACGCCATGGGGGTCTTAAAGTGAAGCACATGCACCCGATACAAGAAGTATTCACTAAATGTCGCCAGCATGCCGGTCACGATCCCGACAAAACCGGCAGTCGCCGAAACGCGCTTCCAGAACATTCCCAGAAAGAACACGATGAAGAAGGGTGCGATCGAGAGGGCACCGATCAACTGCATGTAATCCATCAGGTTGTCGAAATTGAGTGCGATGTAAGCCGAAAGACAGCTAAGCAGCGTGCCCCAAACCGTCGCCCATTTTCCGACCGAGAGGTAGTGCTGATCCGAACGATGCTTGACCAGGTAGGTCTGGTAGATGTCGTAGGTAAACACCGTGTTGAAAGCGGTGATGTTCCCCGCCATCCCCGACATGAAACTTGCGAGCAGCGCCGTCAGGCCCAGGCCGAGCATTCCCGAGCCGTAATATCTACCCAACAACATGGGCAAGGCCAGGTTGTAATCTTTGGTGACGATTTCCGGCCCAACCGCCAAAGCTACCATTCCCAGAACCGTGACAATCGCGGGAAAGAACATCTTCGGCACCGCAGCCACGAGCGGCGTTTTGCGCGCGGCATCCAGGCTCTTTGCGGCCAGCGCGCGCTGCACCAGGAGAAAGTCCGTGCACCAATACGCCGGAGCCGCCGTTAACCCGATGCCCACAACCATGACCCACCACGGGACCCCCAGCGGATCTCCCGCACTGCCCATTCCCTGCCAGGTATGCCCGTACTGGTCCGGCAGGCGGGCCAACAAGCCTTTCCATCCGCCGACCTGGTGCAGGCCAATGAATGTCAGCGGCAGGAATCCGAAGACGATCAGGAAAAATTGCAGTACTTCATTCCAGATCGACGATGCCAGGCCGCCCCAGAAGGTGTACAGGAGCACGATCCCGGCCGACAGGGCCACACTGAACCCGAAGGACCATCCCAGCATGCTGTGGAACAACACCGCAAACGCAAACATGTTGATCCCGGACATCAGGATGGTCACGAAGGCGAAGCTTACCGCATTCATCAAATGCGCGCGGTAGTCGTACCGCATGCGCAGGTATTCCGGGACGCTGCGGACTCCATTTGCGTAGTAATAGCGCATCATGAAGAGGCCGCAGAAAACCATCGCCGGGATTGCTCCCGTCCAGTACCAATGATTCGTGCGCATCCCGTACTTGGCCCCGTTGGCAATGTGCCCCATGATCTCCAGCGAGCCCAAGTTGGCCGACATGAACGCAATGCCGGTAATCCAGTGGGAAAGCGTGCGGTCGGTCAGCAGGAAATCCGATGAAGTCTTGATTCTCCCCTTCAGCAGGTAACCGACGCCAAGGACCAGCACGAAGTAGGCGATGATGATGGCCAAGTCCAGAGGACTGAGTTTCATTAACACGGGTCTGCGGAACCTCGCTGTTCCTGAGCGCCATACGGGGGCGCTCGTAATCGCCTGCTGCCGCTTGAGAAGCTATCGATTGATACTAGGATTCCGTGGTGATTGCAAGAATCGCTAATGCCGGCTGCCCACGGTTCAACCTGCATCGCAAAGCCTGCACGCGGCCCGGCTTCACCGGCACCGACCACAGAAGAAACTGGTACTGCTCGCGCACCACATCCTTCTTGAATTCAAGCGCCGGCTGCGCCTCGGTTGCGACGGGGCTGATGCGCGTCGCATCATAGATATGGTTGGCCTGCGCGACTTCGTACCCGTTGCGAACCGGAATATCCTGCGAAGCTCCATTGGCGCCGACGACCGAGTAGACGGCCACCGTCTCTCCCATCGTCCCATGCAGCGGATACCCCTCCGGCAACGTGACCTGTCCAAGGAAATGGAGCTTGGAGCACTGCCGTCCGATGGGTATCGTGATCTCCGGGGACTCGGGCGTCATCACCAGCGGACGAACATAACCATCTACGACCGCCGACCGGAACGCCACTCCCGCGATCTCGGCATCTGGCTTCTGCCACAACCGGAAGTGACCGCCCGTTCTCTCCCACTGCTCCTGGCCCATTCTCGTTGTGGGCCAGTACTGTTTAAGCGTGGACTCAAACGCATTCCAACTCGCAGCTTGCCCATCGGCCAACTTCTGTAAGTCGACTGCTTCCCGTGTGCTTCCGGGTGTAAATGGAGCCCACGAGAGAGGCAGCGCCTTCGGCAACTCGGGAGCCCGGAACTGCCGAATCTCGCGCCTTCCTGCGAACAGCGTTGCCAGCCGTGAGTAAATCGGCTGCTGAATGTTCCGGTCTTCGGTCACGGCACCCGACCGCAGCACGCCGTCGTCGGTCGACCAATCGCGCCGCATGTACTGGCGCATATCGTTCCAGCTCCAGAACGAGTGGCCCGCCACGGTTCCCTGCTCGGTTGCCTGCAGCAGGCTGTCAAAATCACGCTCGTAGAACCAGTCGCCGTGGCCGCCCTCTTCCCAGCCCCATTCGGTGAAGGTCAGCGGCTTGTCAGGCCCGAACTGCTGCGGGAACTTGATGAACTTGTCTTCAGAGAACTCATAGGCATGCCAGTCATAGAAATCCAATCCCGTCTCGTCGAACAGCTTCTTGGCATGCTGCATGTCGCCGTTGATGTGCGCCACTGACACGGGCCGGTAGATCGGATCGAGCTTGTTGCACAGCGCCTTTCCCTCTTTCAGGTATGACGCCGAGAATGCGCTCTCATTGCCCAGCAGCCATCCGAACACCGCCGGCGAGTTCCAGTCCCGGCGAATGGTCGTCTCCAGAACATGGAATGCCACGTCCAGGAAGGAACGCTCCGCTTTATCGAAATCCACCTGCCAGATTCCGGGCTCTTCGGTCACCAGGATTCCCAGTTCTTCGGCAAGATCGATAATCCGCCGGTCATGCGGATAATGGACCAGGCGAATGAAATTGGAGCCCAGCGCCTTGATCATCCGCATATCTTTTTCCTGCTGCTGCGGGGTCAAGGTGAATCCCTGGTCCAGCCACATATCGTGCCGGCAGGTGCCCTTCAGCACCAGGCGCTTGCCGTTCAGGAAAAAGTCGCGGCCCTGGATCTTGACGTCGCGGAATCCGCTGCGGCACGACCACTGATCCTCTCCACCTGGAGCTTTCAGGGAAACTTTCAACTCGTAAAGGTTCGGATCCTCCGGCGACCACAGCGCAATATCATGGACGTCGAAACTCGCTTCGGCGGTCGCTGTTCCCGACGAACTCAACTGTACCGGAGCCTTGGCGCGGCCCACCTCAGACTGGCCGAACATGAGTACCAGTTCGCAATCCGCGCTTCCCGACTCACTCGAAGAGACGAAAACCTGCGCGGTGCAGGCGGCCTTATCGT
>Ga0335071_10004545_pt1 | contig 14494 bp, 11 predicted proteins | sample Lox_Sample_15_FD_206724 | JGI IMG/M metagenome (GOLD analysis project Ga0335071, IMG submission 206724) | Soil microbial communities from Loxahatchee National Wildlife Refuge, Florida, United States - Lox_Sample_1.5 | ecosystem: Environmental > Terrestrial > Soil > Wetlands | place: USA... | reverse complement strand
CCTGCCGCCGGGCTTCCCCGAGAAGTACAAGGCGGCCGTCGTCAAGGCGGCCGACCAGTGCACCGTCAAGAAAGTCATCCTGAATCCGCCCGCTTTCGAGATCACGGCGGCCGCGCGGTCGTAGGGCCGCGGGCCGGGCTCCCTAGAGCAGGGCCCCTTCGGGCGGAGGCCAGGCGGCCTTGCCCGGCGGCCCGATCACCCGGAGGGCGGACGGAATGACGCGGAGATCGACGCTCTCCCGGGGCGGGAGCGCTTCGCCGTTGTATTGGATGTAGAGGTCCTCCCCCCGGACGACGATCCGCTTGACCTTGAAGTGCTTGAGGATCCTCTGGTAGCGGCCGAAATAGATCAGGGGGAAATAGATCAGATAGCTGTACGCCCGGTTGTCGAACAGCGTCACGTCGAGGTAGCCGTCCCCGATCCGGGCCTTGGGGGCGATGAGCCAGTTGTAGCCGAAATGGTTCGTCTTGTTGACGATGCAGTCGAAGATCTTGAGCTTGAGGGTCTTGCGTTCGAACGCGTCGCCCTTGTCGTCGATCCCGTCGTAGAGGTCGATCTCCATCCAGTCGCGCGGGTGCATCAGGAGGGTGCGCGAGGCGAGGAGGTGGCCCACGAAGCCGCGGACGGAGGATTGGGCCGTCTTCAGGGTGGTCTTGGCCGTGGCGCCGATGCTGACCATGCTCGCCCTCCGCCCCTCGAAGTCGATCAGGTCGATCGGCCGGGGCGTCCCGAACTTGACGATCCGCATGGCCTTGGCGATGGCCTTGGGGATGCCGAGCGACCGGCGGATGGCGTTCCCGCTCCCCAGGGGGACGATCCCGATCATGACTTCCCCGGCCCGGCCGGCCTCGAGGACGCCCTGCATCACGTCGGCCAGCGTCCCGTCGCCGCCGAGGATGATGAGGACGTCGTTGACCAGGCTGAGGCGGCGGGCCAGGTCGATCATGCCGGGCTTGTCGACGGCCTCGTCATGAATCCGACCCTGGAACTTGCGCCGCATGTAGCGCCGGATCTTCTCGTACCGCTGCCACTTCCGGCGGGCGGACATGGGATTGACGAGGACGGCGATCCGCTTGTTGGCCAGGATGGGGCGGGGATTCTTGCGCGACATGGCGGATCAGAAGGACAAAATTAGCACGTTCCCCCCATCAAGTCAAAGCTTCCGCGCCCCCTTCAAGCAGGCGGCGGTTCGCTTTCCGAGCCGCCCCGGGATCCCTCGGCCTCGGGCCGCCTCCCCGCGTTTGCATCGGCCCGGCCCTTTGCATAGAATCAGATTCTCATGTTGATCCCTCCCCGGAGCCTCGTCCTGCGCGGCCGGCGGTTCCTGATCAAGGTCGAGGATTCCGCCGCGGCCTCGGACTACTTGAGATACGAAACCCTCCGGCAGGAGATTTGGGGCTTCCCCGAGGACGGCCTGGCCGGCGCCCGCAACCTGGAATGCGAAAATTTCCTCCACGAGGGGAGCAGCCTCTTTCTCGCCCTCTATGCGGAGGAGGAAGCCGGCGGACGGCGCGAGGACGCCGCCCATCTCGTCGGCTTCTCCTACGGCTACGTCGGGCTGAAAGACAAGGCGATCGGCTATCGCTCGCCCGACAACCTCTGGTTCTATTCGCAATATACAGGCGTCCGGCCCGACTTCCAGGGCTTCGGCCTGGGCGTCCCGCTGAAGGAATTCCAGCGCGACGTCCTGATGGAGACCCTGGGCATCTTCACCGTGGTCTGCACCTACGACCCCCTGACCGCGGTCAACGCCCGCCGCAACGTCGGCCGCTTCGGCATGGACGCGGTCGAATACCGGCCGGCGACCTACGGCGCGTTCGGCGGCCTCCTCAACCGGGTCGACGTCCCGACCGACCGGTTCTTCATGCGCTGGGACCTGCGCCGCGACGTGCGACGCCCGCCCCTGCGGATCGACGACGACCTGGCGGCCGGCGCCGGGCTCGTCGAGGCCGAGGAAGCCGTCGTCGAGGGGCGCGGCGGCCCGATCGCGATGGAGATCGCGCGCGGGCTCAAGCCGGACGAAGGACGCGAGCTCGTCCTGATCCGAATCCCGCGCGATTTCTATGGGATGCTCCGCGAGACGGACGGCCCCGATCCCGGCGTCCGGAACATCCCGGTCGAATGGCGAAGCCTGACCCGCCGGGCCTTCCAGGAACTACTGGCCAAGGGCTATCGCGTCGCCGACTTCGGCGATTCCGGCGGCCCGCGGCCGTCCCCCTACTACGTCCTTCGGCGGCCCGCATGAGATTCTCCGAATACCTGGATTTCGCCTCGTCCAACCTCCGGGAGATGAAGCTCCGGACCGCGCTGACGGCGTTCGGGGTCACGGTCGGGATCGGGGCGCTGGTGGCCATGGTCGCGTTCGGCCAGGGGCTCCAGAAGAACGTGTCCGAGAGTTTCGAGAAGCTCGACCTGCTCAATTCCATCACCGTCCTGCCCCAGACGAGCGACCTCGCCGGGGTGTTCGGCGGAGGCGCCCGCGGAGGGGCCCGCGGCTTGCGGGGCGGCGGACGAAGACGCCCTTCGCCCTCGGCGGCCGGTCCGGCCCTCGACGACGCGGCGGTCCGGGCCTTCGAGGCGGTGAAGGGCGTCGAGATCGTCTTCCCCGAGGTCCGCTTCCCGGCGCTGGTGGCCGTCGGCGAGGCCGAGGAATTCCGGCTGGCCCAGGTCATCCCGGCCCGCATCGCGTCCTCGAAGCTCATCCGGCTGACGGCGGGGGCGCCGTTCGCCCGGGACGACGAGGACGCGGTCATCGTCGGCCGCTCGCTCCTCCGGTCGCTGGGCATCGCCGATCCGGCGTCGGCGGTCGGACGGACGCTCCGCCTCTCCTCGATCGCCCTCGACCTCGGGAGCTTCAACCCGGCGAACCTCGGCGAGATGCTGGCCGGGCGGAAGCTGCCCCTCTCCAAGGAGACGTACGACTTCAAGATCGTGGGCGTGACCGAGAGCCTGGGCTTCGGCGGGCCGACGCCGATCCAGAGCGACGTCTATCTGCCGCCGGGGCCGGCCGGCCGGATCAAGAAGCTCCCCTTCACGAACATCTGGGACCTGTTCCGGGCCGGCGGCGGCGAAGGGACGGGCTATTCCGCGCTCAACATCCGGCTTTCTTCGCCGGCCTACGCCGACGCGGTCAAGGCCGAGGCGGCGCGCCTGGGCTTCTCGACGTTCGCCCTCATCGACCAGTTCGCCCAGATCAAGACGAGCTTCGTCTTCATGGACATGGCCCTGGCCGCCGTGGGCATGATCGCCATCTTCGTCGCGGCCCTGGGCATCATCAACACCATGGTCATGTCGATCCTCGAGCGCTACAACGAGATCGGGGTGATGAAGGCCGTCGGGGCGAGCCCGGCGGTCATCAAGAAGATCTTCCTCGTCGAGTCGGCGACGATCGGCTTCCTGGGCGGCGCGGCCGGCCTGGTCCTGGGCTGGGCCGCCAGCCGGGTCATCAACCGCGTCGTGAACTACTTCCTGGCCCGCCAGGGGATGCCGCACATCGAATACTTCAGCTACCCGCTCTGGCTGTGCCTGGGCGCGATCGGATTCGCCGTGGGGGTGAGCCTCCTCGCCGGCGTCTATCCCGCCCGGCGCGCGGCCCGCGTGGATCCCGTCGTCGCCCTGCGCCACGAGTAAGGAAGTGGGTGACGCGATCCCAATTCTCTTGAATTGGGTTCGTGTCACCGAATTCGGAAAGGAGCTTGCCATGAAAAAGCCGTCCGTCTTCGTCCTCGGCCTGGCCGCGCTTGCCTGGGCGGCCGCCTGCGCGCCCGCGCCGGTCGCTCTCGACGACCGGAGCCTCGAGAAGCGCGCCTGGGAGATCCACGCCAAGGTCCTGACCGTCGACACGCACTGCGACACGGCCATGATGATGACCCGGGGCAGTTGGGACGCCGGCGAGCGCCACGAGCCCGGCAAGCCGGGCTCCGGCCTGATCGACCTGCCCCGGATGAAGGAAGGCGGGCTCGACGCCCTGTTCTTCGGGGTCTTCGTCGGCCAGGGGCCCCTCACCCCGGAAGGCTACGCGAAGGCCAAGGAGCGCGCCCTGGCCATGCTCGACGCCCTCGACAAGATGGGCCAGAAGTACCCGGCCCTGGTCGGCCCGGCCCGCACGCCGGCCGACGCCTATCGCCTGAAGGCCGAGGGCAAGCGGGCGGCGTTCATCGGCATGGAGAACGGCTATCCCGTGGGCAAGGACCTCGCGAACCTCGAGCTCTACGCCAAGCGCGGCATCCGGTATCTCACGCTCGTCCATTCCTCGGACAACGACATCTGCGACTCGTCGACCGACCGCCAGCGCAAGCCCGGCCAAGAGCGGGGCCTGACCGATTTCGGCCGCGAGGTGGTGGCCGCCTGCAACCGGCTGGGGGTCATGGTCGACGTCTCGCACATGTCGGACAAATCGTTCTACGACGTCCTGAAGGCCAGCCAGGCGCCGATGTTCGCCTCCCACTCCTGCTGCCGGGCGCTCTGCGACAATCCCCGCAACCTGACCGACGACATGATCCGCGCCCTGGCCAAGAGCGGCGGCGTGCTCCAGATGTGCTTCCTGTCGGCCTACCTCAAGGCGCCCGCGGCCAATCCTGAACGGGAGAAGGCCCTCAAGGATCTCGAGGCCAAATACGGCCCGCGCCGGAGCGTGGCCCAGATCGCGGACGCCGACCTGCGGGCCAAGGCCCAGCAGGAGTTCCAGGCGGTCATGCAGAAGTACCCGGACGATCGGGCCACGGTCAAGGACGTCGTCGACCACATCGATCACATCGTCAACCTCGTGGGCGAGGACTACGCCGGCATCGGCACGGACTTCGACGGCGGCGGCGCGGTGACGGGCTGCTCCGACGTCAGCCAGATGTTCCATGTGACCATGGAAACGCTCCGGCGCGGCTATTCCGAGACGCGGATCCGCAAGATCTGGGGCGGCAACCTCATGCGCGTCCTCCAGAAGACCATCGACCTCGCCGCGAATCCGCGCTGAGCGAACGGGAGAGAGTCGGGGCTTCCCGCAAAAAAGGGGGGCCGGCCTTCCGCAGGGCATCCCTTGGCCCGCTCGGGAACCAGTCCCGGCGGTTCCCCCCCTGCTTCGCCGGGGGCCCCCCCTCCGCTATGCGGGCCTCCGGGATGACCCTGCGCGGCCGGCCCGCGTCTAGGATGACTCAAAAGGCCGGGCGCGGGGTGCGCCGCCCTAAAACCCGTCGCAGGCCGAGTGGGCACGGTTCCGAGCCGCCTCGGCGAGGAGAGCGAGGCCGGAGTCGGAGCGGATTTCCTCGCCGGGGAAATCCGCGTGTTTTGGGGCGGCCACCCCGGAAGCCCGGCCTCATTAAGCGAAGATAGGGGAGCCGGCCGCGCGCCTTGCCTAGGCCAAAGTCATGACTTGGTCAGTCTCGGGGGCATGCGGGGTGAAGGCCGTGCCGAAGGGGAGCGGGCAGGGTCCGTCGCCGCCTAGGCGACGGCCGCTCCATGAGGCTCGAGCCGGTTTCCGCGCTGGGGGAGACCGGCGTACCTGAACCCCGCTTGCCCCTAAGACGACAGCAATGTAAAAAACATTTACATTTGGCCCCGGGGCCGCTATACTCTTTCCGGAAGCTCGAAGCTGATAACATTGGAGTTATGCGGACACGAGCTTGGCATAGACTTTGCTCCTGGATGGAGAGGACGTCTTTTTCTCTTGAGGTTCGATAACGCATGATGCGCCTCATCCGGTCCGGGCCCAGACGGCGCGGCCTTTGGCTCGCCGCGCTGGCGGCGGGCGCGGCGCTGGCCGCCTCGGCCGTGCCCCGCGGCCGCGTTCAGGATGCGGTCCCGCAGCCCGGCGGCACGCTTCGCGTGCGCGGATTCGCGGAAGCGGGCAAGCCCGATCTCGATCCCGCCTCCGGTCGCTGGGTCTTCGTCACGGAGCAGATCTATGACGGGCTTGTCTGGCTCGACGAGAAGCTCCAGCCGACGCCGCGGCTGGCCCAATATTGGACGATCTCCAAGGACGGCCGGACCTATGTTTTCGATCTCCGGCCGGGCGTCAGGTTCCACAACGGCGACGTCCTGACGTCCGAGGACGTGAAGTTCTCCCTCGAGCGGCTGCTCCGGCGCGAGACGAACTCCCCGGTCCGCGATTATTTCCTGGCCCGGATCGCGGGCGCCCGGGAGTTCGCCGACGGCAAGGCGGCCGGCGTCGCCGGCTTCCGCTGCCCGACCTCCGCGACCTTCGAGATCCAGTGGCTGAATCCCGAGGTCTCGGCCCTGACGCTCCTGAGCCTCAGCTTCTGCAAGATCCTGCCCCGCACGGCCGTCCAGGCGGGCGGACCCTCGTTCTTCTACCGGCCGGCCGGGACCGGGGCCTTCAAGTTCGATTCCTACGTCCTCAGCCCCAAGGGCGAGATCATGGGCGTCCGCATGGAGCGCAACCCCGACTACTACGGCCGGAAGGCCTACCTCGAGGCGATCGAGTTCAGCCCCTTTTACACGGTCGAGCATTTCCTCAACCGCGAGATCGACATCATCCCCTTCGTGTCCGATCGCCTGGCCCTCGGCAACAACCCGGTGCTGGACGCCGGGCCGGGGCCGGTGAGCTATCTCCTGATGAGCTGCGCCGTTCCGCCCCTCGACCGGCCGCTCGTCCGCAAGGCCCTGGCCCTGTGCATCGACAAGCGGAAGCTGGCCGAGGCCGTGCCCGACCTGGAATTCGTCCAGCGCCCGACCAACAACTTCATCCCCCCGCGGTGGCCGGACTTCTATCCCCTCGACGACCCGTCGCTCTTCGACCGGGCCAAGGGGCGGCAGATGCTCGAGGACATGAGCTACTTCTTCGACAAGCCGTTCCCCCGCCTGCTCGTCCTGCTCCCGGCCTCCATGCGCGACTCGGGGGCCGGCACCCGGTTCTTCAACGAGCTCGAGTCCCAGTTCGGGAAGATCGAGGTCCCGCTGAGCCTCCGGTATTATCAAACCCTCCGGGAGGCGAAGGATTACCGCCAGCCGTTCCTGGCGCTCGCCGAATGGGCCCCGGATTTCCCCGATCCCGAGAGCGTCCTCCGGCCGCTCTTCCATTCCCGGTCCGAGATCAACCTGGCCAACGGCCGCTACGCGAATCCGCGGGTCGACGCCCTCCTCGAGGAGGCGGTCACGGAGCCGAGCCTGAGCCGGCGCAACGAGCTGTTCCGGCGGATCGAGGTCATTCTCGGCGACGACCTCCCCGCCGTCCCCCTCTATTCCAACGATCCGCGGATCGTCGTCCAGGCCGGGGTGCGCGGGGTGAAGGTCCCCCTGATGGGCTTCAGCTATCTCGACGCCCGGAACATCTGGCTCGTCCGCCGGGAGCCGCCCCAATGAGGCTGCCCCGGACGCTCTATTCGCGCTTCACCCTCTGGATCGCCGCCCTGCTCATGGTCCTCGTCGGCGCGATCACCTGGGTGACGGAGCGGCGCGAAGTCAACACCATCTATGCGGAGACGACCAACAAGGGCGTCCTCATCGCCAAGAACCTGATCGACCACAATCTCCGCTACCTGCTCCTCTACGACTACGACGGGATCCAAACCGGCATCCGGGAGCAGCTCGACGACAAGCTCCTCTATGTGGTCTTCTACGACCGTTTCGCGACGCCGATCGCCTACAACGGCGAGATCGCCCAATTGAACGCGGTCTACTGCTGCAGCCGTCTCCAGGGCAACGCGCGGCTCGACGCGGTGGCGGCCGCGGCCAAGGACGTGGTCCTCGAAGGCCGGCGGCGGCCCGTGCTCGAGATCGAGATCCCGATCGCCATCCGCGGCTCGACCGACCGCTGGGGCTCGGTCAAGGTCGGGCTGTCGCTCGCCGAGATGCGGGCCGACGTCCGCCGGACGCGCTTGGTCCTGATCCTCCTGGGCTGCGTCGGCTTCCTCTTCGGCCTGGCCGGGGCGACTGTCCTCGCCCGCCGGATCTCGCGCCCGATCGAGAAGCTCGTCGAAGGGACGGTCCGCATCTCCCAGGGCCATTTCGACCGCCGGATCGAGATCGCGTCCGAGGACGAGATCGGGAATCTCGCCCGGAGCTTCAACGACATGACGGCCCGCCTTCTCGACACCCGGGAGAAGATGGAAGACGCCCACCGCAAGCTCGTCCAGGCCGAGAAGCTCGCTTCGATCGGCCGCCTGGCGGCCACGATCGCCCACGAGATCCGCAACCCCCTGACCTCGGTCAAGCTCAACATCCAGAAGATCGCCGAGGACGGCCGGCTCGCCCCGCCGGAGACCGAGCACCTGGCCATCTCCCAGGAGGGCATCGCCCAGATCGAGAAGTTCATCAAGGAGCTGCTGAACTACACGCGCGTCGCGGATCTCCATCCCGAGCGCTTCCCCGTGAGCCTCATCCTGGACGAGGCGGTCAAGCTCCTGGACGACGCCTTCCGCGAGAAGCGGGTCGCGCTCGAGCGGCGGATGGGCGAGGGGCTGCCCGAGATCCGGGTCGACGGCGACAAGATGCGCCAGGTGTTCCTCAACGTCCTGCGCAACGCCCTCGAGGCCGTGAGCCCCGGCGGACGGATCAAGGTGACCGCCGTCCGGGGCGAGGGCGCGGCCGCGGGCAAGGTCCGCCTCCGGGTCTCGGACAATGGCTGCGGCATCCCGGAGAAGGACTGGGAGAACATCTTCGAGCCCTTCTACACTACGAAATCCTCGGGCATCGGCCTGGGCCTGGCCGTCTCCCGCCGGATCGTGGAGCAGCACAAGGGCGCGATCCGCGTCATCCGGAAGCGGGGCCCCGGGACGACCTTCGAGATCCTCATCCCCGTCGAGGAGGCCTTATGAAATCCATCCTGATCATCGACGACGACGCGCTCATCCGCAAGACGCTCTCGGCCCACCTGGCCAAGCAGGGCTACGACGTCCGGACGGCCGAGGACGGGGAGTCCGGCCTGCGGGCCCACCTCGAGGCCTGCCCCGACCTCGTCCTGCTCGACATGCGCCTCCCGGACATCGACGGCCTCGAGGTCCTGCGCCGGATCCGGGAGCGGGCCTCGCGCTCGGCCGTCGTCATCATGACCGCCTACGACGACATGAAGACGACGGTCGAGGCCATCAAGCTCGGGGCGTTCGAGTACCTCGTCAAGCCGCTCGACCACGTCGCCCTCGACCTGACCGTCTCCACCGCCTTCCAGCTGAAGGCCCTCGAGGAGAAGGTCAGCTACCTCGTCGAGGAGAAACAGAAGGAATACACCATCGACGCCATCGTCGGCCGTTCGCCCTCGATGCGGACCGTGTTCAAGCTCATCGGGTCCGTGGCCAACACCCGGGCGAACGTCCTCATCCAGGGCGAGAGCGGCACGGGTAAGGAGCTCGTGGCGAAGGCGATCCACTACGCCAGCCCCTACCGCGACGAGCCGTTCATCGTCATCAACTGCTCGGCCATCCAGGACACGCTCCTCGAGAGCGAGCTCTTCGGCCACGTCAAGGGGGCCTTCACGGACGCGGTCTGCGAGACCAAGGGCAAGTTCGAGATCGCGGGCAAGGGCACGCTCTTCCTGGACGAGATCGGGGACGTCTCGCCGAACCTCCAGTCCAAGCTCCTCCGGGTGATCGAGTCGCGCGATTTCATGAAGGTCGGCGGGGAGCGCGTCCTCAAGACCGAGGCCCGGATCATCGCCGCGACCAACCAGAGCCTCCGGGCCCTGATTGAAGCCGGCCGGTTCCGCGAGGACCTGTATTACCGGCTCAAGGTCGTGGAGATCAACCTCCCGGCCCTGCGCGAGCGGCGGGAGGACATCCCCGAGCTCGCGGCCTACCTCCTCGAGAAGATCAACCGCGAGCTGCGGAGGAACGTCCGCAAGGTGCCGCCCGACGTCATGAAGGTCTTGATGGACTCGCCCTGGAAAGGCAACGTCCGGGAGCTCGAGAACGCGCTCACGCGGGCGGTCATCCTGGCCAAGGGCGACGTCGTCCTGAAGGAGAACCTGCCCCTCGAATCCGAGGACCGGCCGCGCTACGCCCCGGAGATGGTCTCGCTCGAGGACGTGGAGAAGGACTACATCCAGCACGTCCTGACCGCGGTCAAGGGCAGCAAGACCCGGGCCAGCCAGATCCTGAAGATCAGCCGGCCCACTTTGGACAAGAAGATCAAGGACTTCCAACTCGAGGTCTGAGCGTCTTTTTTACGCGCCTGTAAACATTTTTTGCCCGCCGGGCCTTCGATGAGGCCGCTTTCCCCTGGAATTCAGGCGCCCGACTTGGCACAAATCCTGCATTTTCCTTCGACCTCGAGCATAAAGAAAGGACACGTCCATGACAGGCCCCAAGATCGTCGTCGTCGATGACGAGGAGACCATCCGCAAGACGTTCTTCCTCATCCTCGGCAAGCAATACCGCGTCACCCTGGCCAAGGACGCGGCCGAAGCCCTGACCCGGTTCAAAACGGCGGGCGTCGAGCTCATGATCATCGATTACCGGCTCCCAGACATGACCGGCGTCGAGCTCGCGACCGCGCTCCGCAAGGGCGGATACCGCGGGGACATCATCCTCATCTCCGCCCATTCGGACATGATCGAACCCGACATCCTCAGCCGGCTTTCCATCAGCCACTTCTTCGCCAAGCCCCTGGACCTGAACGCCCTGAGCCGCTCGATCGACTACCTGCTCGGCCTGCGCACGCCTCCCGAGAAGCGCGTCTGACCTCCTGTTCGGCCGCCCTGGAAAGCCGGCCTTCCTTCCCGCCCGGACGTAGGCTACAATACGTCCGCCCATGAGCCTGCCGCTCGCGCCCGTGATCGCCGTCGTCTTCGCCGCGGCCCTGGTCCGGGCGACGTTCGGCTTCGGCGACGCGCTCGTGGGCATGCCGCTTCTCGCCCTGTTCATCCCCCTCCGGGCCGCGACGCCGCTCATGGCCCTGATCGCTCCGGTCCTGTCGGCGGGGCTCCTCGCCCGGGAATGGCGGCACCTCGACCTCCGCGGCTCGCTCCGGCTCGTCCTCTCGACCGTGGCCGGCATCCCGTTCGGCCTTCTCCTCCTGGCCCGCGTGAGCGAGAAGCCGGTCGATCTCGTCCTGGCGGCCGTCATCGTCCTGTTCTCGGCCTACGGACTGGCCCGGCCGGGGCTGCTGCGGCTCCGGAGCGAGGCCGCCGCGCCGGCGTTCGGCTTCGTGGCGGGCGTCCTGGGGGGAGCCTACAACACCAACGGGCCGCCCGTGGTCCTCTACGGAGCGCTGCGCGGCTGGCCGCCCGAGCGATTCCGGGCCAGCCTGCAGGGGTATTTCCTGCCCACGGGCCTGGCCATCCTGACCGGGCAGGGGATCGCCGGGCTGTGGACCCGGCCCGTGATTACCGCCTTTCTGGCGTCGCTGCCGGCGGCCCTCCTGGCCGTCCTCATCGGCTCGATGATCGGCCGCCGGATCCCGGCCGCCCGCTTCCAGCGGTATGTCTACGCGCTGATGCTCGGCCTGGGCCTGGCGCTCCTGATCAAAAACGTGTAGCCGACGCGAGGGCGAAGCGGCGAATTTCGGTAGGAAGGGGAAGACCGACATGGGAGCATCGAAGATCTCGATCGGCGCGGCGATCACGCTCGTCGCGGGCCTCATCGCCTCGCCCGCCCGGGCCAACGACCTGAAGTCTCTCGTCCGGGCGGAGCTCGCGTTCTCGAAGCTCGCGGAGACCCAGGGAATCCGGGCGGCCTTCGTCGCCAACCTGGCGGACGAGGCGATCGTCTTCCGGCCCCGCCCGGTCCCCGGGCTGAAGCTGTATCAGGACCGGCCCTCCGTTCCGGGGTACCTGAGCTGGAAGCCCGCCCGGGCCGAAGTCGCCGCTTCGGGCGACCTGGGCTTCACCACCGGTCCGTACGAGTTCCGGAACCGGACCGCGACCGACCCCATCGCCGGCCGCGGGCATTTCATCTCGGTTTGGCGCGTCCAGAAGGACGGCGCCTGGAAAGTCGTCTTCGACGGCGGCATCGATTATGAAGGGCCGTTCACCGCCGAGCCGGCCCTCGATCCGGACCGCATGCCGGCGGGAGAGACGGCGACGCGCCCGGCCGGGGCCGGCGATGCGGTCCGGGCCGAGGCCGGGATCCGGGATGCCGAACGGGCGCTGGCGGCCGCGGCGGCGAAGGACGGCGCCGCCGCGCTGGCGGAGGCCATGTCGGACGACGTCCGGTTCAATCGCTCGGGCGCGCATCCTTACAAAGGCCTCGCCGCGGCGCGCGGCGCGCTGGCGGCGATGCGCGGCGTCCTCACTTGGGACCTCCAGGGCGTCCATGCCTCGGCGGCCGGAGACCTGGGCTACGTCTATGGCGTCTCGGAGATCCGTCCGGGAGCCGGCGCGGGGACCGAGTCCGCGAGCTTCCTGAGGATTTGGCGCAAGCGGGCCGGCGGCCGCTGGGAGATCGTCCTCGCCTTGTTCAGCAAGGTCGGATAGGCAAGCGCGGGGTTTTCGCCGGCGACCGCGGCGGGCGTCCCAAGAGCGGCTTCTCATCCCGACGGACAGGGTTTTCCGCCGCGTCCTTGTAATGGATTTTTACGTTACGAAAAAAAGTTGACGTCCCATTCCAGGGGTCCGCCGCGGACTCCAGGGGAAAACCGCGTTTCCCGGATTGGCACGTAATATGCAATATATCAGGGCACTGAACGACTGGGCCGACCTGAACCCGGTGGTTCCTCTTCAACTCTCTTCCTTTCAGAGGGAGGCGACCCCATCAAGCCATATCCTAACTCGCCTCCCTATTTGCTTTCGCGCCCCCCTTGACAAACCGCGCCCATAATTGTATACATATACGTATAAGATTCACATGATAAATCACAACCTATACGTTTAGGTGCGAGATGGAAAAAGATGTCCTGACCAAAGCCGACCTGCTTCGCAGGACCGGCGTCGCCGAGGCCGACCTGGCCTCCTGGCTCAAGGAGAAGATCGTCCGCGCCACGGGCTACGCCGACGACAAGGAGCCGCTCTTCGGCGCCGACGCCCTCGAGCGGATCGACGCCCTCCGCAAGCTGGCCGAGCTCGGCTACGGCCCGGACGAGATCACCAAGATCATGAAGAAGGTCGGACTGCCCAAGGAAAAGGCCGGACGGACGGCCGAGACGGAGAAGGACCGCTATTTCACCGTCGGGCAGCTCGCCGACCGCTCGGGCGTCAGCCCGCGGACGATCAAGCACTGGGAGGACAAGGGGATCATCGTGCCCGGCATGCGGACCGAAGGCGGGTTCCGGCTCTACCCGGAAGCCTACGTCTGGGTCTGCCAGCTGATCCGCGACCTCCAGCTGTTCGGCTACACGCTCGAGGAGATCAAGGTCGTCTCGGACGACGTCCGGGCCCTGCTGGCCCTCGAATCGGACGCCGAGGCCTTCCCGAAGGCCGCGGCCGAGACGAGGCTGGCGGCCATGCTGACCGCGATCCAGGGCCTGTTCGACAAGATGAAGCTCCTCCGCGAAGGCGTCGACCGCTGGGAGGACCTGCTCAAGAAGAAACGCAAGGACATCCTGGGCCTCCGGGCGCGGAACCTGAAGCGCCCCGACCCGGTCGAGGACGAGGACGCCGATGCCTAAGATCGTCTTCGTCGAGCCTCAGGCGCCGAACCTCCATATCTTCTCCCATTTCCCCCTGCCCCGGCTCGGCGGCCTGATCCTGGGGACGCTGATGAAGGAGCGCGGCTGGGACGTCGAGCTCTACGTCGAAGAGCTCCGCCGGATCGACTACGACGCGCTCGCGACGGCCGACCTGGTCGGCATCTCGACCATCACCTCCACGGCCCCGCGCGCCTACGCCATCGCCGACCGCGTCCGGGAGATGGGCGTCCCCGTGATCATGGGCGGCCCGCACGTGACCTTCCTCCCGGAGGAGGCCCTGGCCCACGCGGATTACGTCATCCGGGGCGAGGGCGAGGCCGCGCTCGCCGCGTTCATCGACGCCTGGGAGGGAGGCGGCGGGCTCGCGGAGGTCCCCAACCTGTCCTACCGGGAGGACGGCGCGGCCGTCCACAATCCCGTCCTTCCGCCCCCCGCCGATCTCGACCGCAATCCGTGCCCCGATCTGAGCCTCCTCAAGCCCGATCCGGGCCGGACGCGCGCCTTCCGGACCATTCCCGTCCAGACGTCGCGGGGTTGCCCCTTCGACTGCTCCTTCTGCTCCGTGACCGGCATGTTCGGCAAGGCGTATCGCTTCCGGTCGACGGAGAACATCATCGCCGAGCTCCGCCGGTACGACGACCCGCGCAACTCGATCTTCTTCTACGACGACAATTTCTGCGCGAACCGGGCCCGGACCAAAGCCCTCTTGGAGGCCATGATCCGGGAGAGGTTCACGTTCACCTGGACGACGCAGGTCCGGGCCGACGTCGCCCGCGACCTCGAGCTCGTCCGTCTCATGAAGAAGGCGGGCTGCCATACCGTCTACGTGGGCTTCGAATCGGTCAATCCCGGCAGCCTGAAGGACATGAAGAAGCGCCAGACGGTCGAGGAGATCGACCGCTGCGTCCGGGTCCTGCGCCGCCACAGGATCAAGATCCACGGCATGTTCGTCCTGGGCTTCGACCAGGACGACTGGGCCTCGGTC
>Ga0335071_10004543_pt1 | contig 14495 bp, 30 predicted proteins | sample Lox_Sample_15_FD_206724 | JGI IMG/M metagenome (GOLD analysis project Ga0335071, IMG submission 206724) | Soil microbial communities from Loxahatchee National Wildlife Refuge, Florida, United States - Lox_Sample_1.5 | ecosystem: Environmental > Terrestrial > Soil > Wetlands | place: USA... | reverse complement strand
TGTACGGATTCGCATATTGGCTCGATACGTGGGGGGCGTGGGGGGCGGGTCAGAGCGTGCAGGGCGCCTATGCGACGCACGAGGAAGCGAACGCGCACGCGTTGCGCCACCTTGCCCAAAACGTGTGGACGCATGATACCGACGATGCCGCATTCTTGGCTGTACTGCCTGAGGAGGTAGTCCGCGCGGAAGTAGCGCAGTGGATCCGCTTCCAACGGGCCTACTTCGTTCGCAAGGCGGAAGGGCGCAGCGACGTCGAGTGTCATCGCCTCGCGTGCGAGGATGCTTCGCGGGGCGCCGCATGAGTAGTTCGACGGCGAGCCCTCCTCCGGCTCGCCCGTCGTAAGCAACCGTCGAGGGAAAGCAAGTTTCTCGGGGCGCCCCGCACTTCGCGGGGCCGGTCGGTCGGAGGCGGCACCTCCGGGCTCCGAGTCAGGATCCTAGAACTTCGGCGGTTGCTTACGACGGCACACGAAACGAAAGGGTGGTGGAACGTGGACGCGAAGAAAAAGGCTGTAAGTATCAGCTTGCGCCGGGCCGAAGGCCGTCCAGTCAAGTGCATCACGGTCACGCACGACGCGAAGACTGGCGACGTTTGGGCCGCCGCACGCGCGACGCTCCTCGGATGGGCGAGGACCGCGCCGGAGGGCGGCGGCTACGACAAGTGCGACTTTTGGGTGCGGTTCGAGGACGGCGAGACGTACGAGGGCCGCCTTGACCTCACTCGGGACGGCGACGACACGGACGTGGCGCGTCACATGACCGCGTTTCTGGAGTGCTACGCGCTCCGGCGGGTGCCGCTGGCCTACGTGGGGGATCCGTCGAAAGAGGCGGCCTTCCGAAGGCACGTGCTTGAAGACTGCGGGGACACACACGCTGTAGCCGGCAAGTGGCTCGACGAGTATCAGATCGGGGGTGCGTCGTGATCACGATCAACGCAAACGGTAGCCGCTTCGCTGGGCAAGCGCCCGCGACTCTAGAGGATCTGTACCTCGTTCTGACCGAACACCCGATCGGCGACTTCTGGCGCAAGCGCGGCCCCGCGTCGTGCATTCACGTCGAAGGGCGAACGGTCAAGTTTTGGGGAAACTTTGACGACGTGTCGCACGTGTTCGACGTCGACACCGACGAGCCCCGCGCGCTGGCGCTCTATGCCGCGCTCGACGTAAGCCCTGACGACCTCAACTATGCCCTCGCCGCGCACGCCGATGGTCGCTGGGCGCTGATCGGCCTCACGGATACCGGGCACACGTACGCGGTGGAGGCGCCATGAACGCCAAAGACACTAAGCGCGTGCTCGATGTCATCCGCGCGATGGCGCGCGCATCGGGCGATACACCCCTTGTCGTGCGCGAGATAACCGGATCCGGCGCCGCCGTCGGCGACAGTCTCTCGATGCACTTCGACGGCAACGCGATCCACGTGTTCGTCGAGGGCCCTTACGCCGGAGAACTCATCTCCGCGACGCCTGGACCTGCACGCGACATCGCCAACCGCTTTTACCCGGGCCTCGACTGGGGCGGAGAGAAAACATGAGCACACTACACTTCGGACAATGTCTCGCGGGCCCGTGCCCGCCCATCGGCGCCCCCACGGCGGCTCTCTACCGGGCGCGCGATCTCGCGGCGAGCTTCCCCGCAGCGCACCGTGAAGAAATGCTCGTCGAAGCCCTCGCGGAGGCGTTCGCGCGCGCCTACGAGGCCGAAATAGCGGCCGACGCCGCGGACGAGCGCGCGAACACGGCCGAAAGCAAAGCGGAGGAGCTGGAAGAGGAGCGCGGCGACGCCGAAGAACGGGCCGAGTCGGCTACGAAGGAAGCTGAGGAGCTTCGGGAGATGCTCAAAGCGCTCGAGACCGAAGACAGCAAGGCGGCCGAACTGGCGACATTGCGGGAGAAGCTCGACCGCGCAGAGCGCGACCGGGGCCAATGGGAGAGCCGCGCGGCGTTCGCGCAGAAGCGAGCCGACGACCTCTCGAAACGAGTCGACGAACTCTTGTCGAAACAGACCTTCCTTCGCGACGCCCGCGCGTGGATCGGCGACGACCCCTCGGCGGCCGTCACCGCAGGGTACTGGCACGGACGTGCGCAGAAGGCGGAGGCGGAGGTTGCAGAGCTGCGAAAGCAGCTTGAGGGGAAGGCCAAGCGGAGGAAGACCACATAAGCGCATGCGACCGCTGCAAACGAAGGGCCACGAGACAACCCTCCGACGGCGACGCTGCGATGCTCTTCATCGCGGCGCACGGACGACACGATAGCGGCGATGTACGGCTCTGCTCGTCTTGCGTTTGTACGCTAGAAGCCATGTCCCTGCGTGCGGCAGGCATCCGGACGCGGGCCGGATCGAAGCTCGGAAAGACGGTTCTACCGTGAACGACGACGACGTTTACATCCTGTTCGACCGCACGCGAGAAGCGGACGCTCTAGGCCGTCGGAGCTTCACGCTCTTCTGGACGCAGGACGGCCGCAGGCGAGCGCAGTGCTTCTTCGCGATCCCGTGGCCGTACATCCACAAGAATCGAAAGGCTGGAAGACGCGTCAGACTAGGAGAGCCGTCGTCATGAGCATCACCTTCTCCATCCAAGGCGCCGACGTCGACTACGAGGCCCGGTTCGGCGACCCCGGAAAACCCGGTGCTAGGTTGAGGGGTGAAGGAAACGCCCCGGCGTCGCTGCAAACGACCCGGGGCCTGGCACGAGGCTGAAAAGGAGCCCCGAACATGACGAACGATAGCACCGAGTACCGCGTCGTTACCTGGACCGATCGCGATGGCGTGACTGGCACGACGGATGCCATGAGCCGCCGAGCGCTTGGCGGCCGATCTCCGAGAGGCCAATCCGCCTGGCCGCACATCGACGTGGAGGGTGCGTAGATGGCAGTCTCGGTCCTGTTTCACGCCGAAGTCTTCGCGGATGGCGCCGTCTTCTACTGCGGCCTGATGGGCTCGCAGGGAACGAAGCAGTACATGGGCGTCATCGAGGCACACAATCTCGCACGCAAACTGCCGCTGCCCCAGGCCGAGGATCGCGCCGCCATCATGGGTGTGGTGGACGCGACGTTCCACGACGAGCAAGTCTGGCGTCAAGTGCCGCTCGCCGACTGGCCGGAGGATGAGCTTTGCGCCAGGTACGAGAGCGATGCTCCCCTGACTCGTGTCTACGAGTACATCCCGAACGCCGGCCGGGAGGATGCGTAGATGGGAGCGGGCGGGCATTGGAATCGCGGCGGATTCGGAGGCGCACACATACGCGGGCCTGTACGCCGGAAGGCCCGTCCCCCACGGGGAGATCCGTGAAAGTGCATGAACCGGATAAGCATGCGTCGTTGCACGTGCGGACGCACCTTGACCTTCACGCTCTATGAGGCGCCCAGACAATGAACCGCAACACGCTCGAACGACGCATCGCATACGGAGGCAAGAAAGGGCGTGCCGCACGCAGGCGACTGGAGCGGGCAGACCTCTTTGAGACCCGTTGCAAGAACCGCATTCTCTGGAATCCGCGCGGGTGGTCGCATCGGGACAATCACGCTCGAACGTGGACCGACGTGCAACGCTTCATCGCGCAGTGCGACTTTCCCTTGACCATAGTTATCGTCAAATGATTCGTGCGCCGCAGTCTGCCCTCGACCTTTCGAGGCCCTTACCACCCTTTGGGCCCAAAGGTCGGGGGCGGACTGCGGCGTACGACGGAATTGACCGAGCAGTCTCAACCGTAGTACAACGTAGATCGGGCCTTCTCGGCCCACAACCAGGAGAAGAGAACATGAAGAAGCAACTGAAGGATGCGGTCAAGCGGGTGCGCGTGCGGACAGGGATCAAGGGCGGTCCGTCGCACGGCGGCGGAGGCGGGTTCAACGGGGGTACGGGCGGCGGGCAGAGCTGAGGCGAGCGTGCTTTTGGCGGCGAGCCTTCGGAAAAGGAGGCTCGCCGCCGCGGGAGGACACAAATGAAAGCGTCCGAGATAGTCGCGCTTCTTCAGGCCGAGATAGAGCGAAGGGGCGACCGGGAGGTCTTGCTGCACGGATGCTACGGAGCTTCCGAAAGCACGTTCGAGATCATGAAAGACGAAAACGTGTACAAGGATGATCGCGACAAGATCAACGTTTGGACCGCCATCATGACAGGGTGAACCCATGATCATCCCCGCATACCTCGGCGCCGCCGAGTACAACCTGCGCAACGGCTCTCGCATCCGCTTCCGGCCCACGGGCCGCATGCAACGCATCGGCGACGGCCTCGGCGAACGCCTCGCGGCCGGCGAAGCCTTGCATCGAAAGAAGGGCGGCCAGCTCGCGGCGCGCATCCTCGTCGGCCTGAACGTGGGCACGAAGACCGCCTTCACGGTCAAGGACGTCGTCAACGCGACGATGCGGTTTCGCCCCAAGGGTGCGAGCTTTCTCGCCCAGCGCGGCGTCTACTTCGACTCGAAAGGGAGAAGGATCGACGAGCCGAGCGTGCAGATCATCATCCTCGACTTCGACGGGATGACCAAGCCCGCGTTCACGGCCGACGTCGGCGAGCTGGCCGAGAAGCTCCGCAAGAAGTTCAAGCAGGAGGAGGTCGTCTTGGAGATCCAGAAGAGCGGACGGGTGACGGACGTCTACGGGGTGACCGCGTCATGAAGTACTCGGTTCCCATCCTCGCCTTCGTCGAGTGCTCCTCGTTCGAGGACGCCAAGCGCGCAGCGAAGACGCTCTCGTCTCTGCTCCGTCAACCGACCGTGAAGATGATCGCGTCGGGATCGGGAGTTAAGCTCGTGGACGTAGCGATCGGGGAGCCGACGGCGGAGAAGTCGTGATCGACCGCTGGCGCATCGAGCTTGCGATCAAGGCGTTGGAGAAGGACGCGCCTGAAACGGCTCTGTTCGTTCTTCGACAGGCGCTAGCGCCGGCTCAGCCACCACCACCCGCCCCCCACAAGCGCCGCGCCGCCCCCAAGCGCAAGCGCAAGGCCCCACGGAAAGCCGCCCCTGCCGCTGCCCGTAACAAGAGGCGGGGGCGGAAGCGGGCAGCTGGCCCCGGACGACGTAGGCGCAAGCGCTGAGACGTTCCCGCCGCCGGAAGGCGCGGGGCACGCGAAGACGGGGACGCCGGGCTGGCGCGACCATGGCAAGGCGCCCTCGTGCGACACGAGGCCCGCGAGACTGGGATCCGTGTAGATCTTCGCGAGGTCGTACTCCTGCCCGTCGAGCGTGCAGTTTCGATGCGCGAGCAAACACGTGGAGGCGTAGTCATCCTGACCCAACCCGTGCGCGTTGCCCGGTTGTTGGATGACCATGGAGTTGAGGGTCACGCTCGGATAGACAGCGACGCCTTTCCAATTCGAACCGACGCTCTTAGGAAGGCTCCATCCGTAGTTCGTGCCGCGGGTCGTCGAGCACAACTTACTCAGTACGAACGGCTTGCCGACGGTCTGCACGAGCCCCACGCGCCCCGCGATGGCGCCGTTGATCAGGTTCGTCTCCTGGACGAACGTCGCCGTGTCCATCATGTGCTGCGTGCCGCCCGACGTGAGCGGGAACGGCGGGATCACAACCTCAGCGGCCGCGAACATGAGGTCGATGAGCTTCGGCGTCAGGAGAAGCGCGCCTAGGGCGTCGGCGACTTGTTGCTCGAGCATCGCGCCCGCGCCGAAATAGACCCCGTCGCACGCGACCGGGACGCGCGTGACGCGTACGACCAGCGAATGCGCCTTCGTGCTGACGTCGAGGTCGACCCACTGCACGTCAAGGCCGCCCTGCGTGGCCGCCTGGCGGATGTAGTCGTTTCGTGCGGCGGGGTCGGCCGGCAACGTCATTGCGCGGCCTGCTCGTCGTCGTCCTCTGGCGCCGCGAACCCGAGCGCCCAGTCCCCGGCCGCGTCGTCGACCGCGGGCAGATCCCGCAAGGTCGGCTCATCGTCGATCGGGGGGATCGTGTCGGACGGGTCCACGGCCGGCAGGAATCAACCGAGACGCGGATGCGTCGCGACGTAGTACGGAAACGTCCTTCGCCGCACATCCGGCAAGCGCACGACGTAGATCTCGTCGGCGGTCGTGTTGCGGTAGACCGCAAGGGCCGCCTGCCGGAGAGCGTCCGACTTGAACGCACGCGGGCTGGCGGGGCTGAGCGGCAGAGGGCTCTTGCAGGGCCGACGACGGTTGAGCATTCTCCAACCCTATCGCGCGTCGGCAGTGCGGACAACGCCCATCGCCATCGCGCGTAGGAGCAGGGCCCTGGCCTTGGCTTGCCGTCGCAGAGCCGCGCTCTTGGACGTTGCGGCCTCGTCGGTGGAGAGCTCGACCTCGCAGTCCCCCCACATGATCGACGCGGCCACGGGGCACCGCTTCGCACCCACGCGCAGGAGCTTTCGCCACGCGCGGGCCTGCGCGTGCGCCGAGCTCGTTCCGGCCGGAAGCTGCAGCTGCCAGGCTCCGCGACTTTTGCCGCCGTCGCCCGTGATCGTGAGGTTCAAGCTCGATTCGCGGACGGCCCAATAGAGCTGCAAGGCGGCGTCCTCGGCGTAGCTGCTCGTGATGGGTGCGAACGCTTTGGCCTCGTCGGGCGGAAGGTTTGCCGCCGCCTCGGCATCGTCTTCGACGACATCGGCGACCGCTTCGACGATGAGCCGCGCATCCCTAGAACGGGCGTAGCCGGGGCCTACGACGTGGAGCATCGCGAACAAAACAGCGACTAGGGCTTCGTGCATAGCTCCGGGTTCTACCTCGCGCCTTCAGCGCTGGGCAACTTCTCTGCGCAACGCGGCAGCTTCGATCCTGACTTCATGAAGCTTTTCGATGGCGAGCTCTCGCAGGACACGCCTCCGATCGCGCTCGGCGTAGAAGACGGCCGAATCGTCCGGATCGAGCGGCGGATCGCTGTCGAAGGTGACGGTTATCTCTGGACTGCTCGCAGCGCGGATAGTTCGCCCTTGATCTCCCCAAGGTCTCGAATGATCTCCCGCCATTGTCGTTCTTCCTCGCGGGCCTCGTCGTTGAGGCGTTGTTGCATCGTGTGCCGCGCGCCGCGCTCGCGTGTGATCTCGCTGCGCACTTCCTCGATTCTACGCGCAAGCTCGTCGAGCCGTCGAACGAGTTCCGGCTGCACGTCTTGCGCCAACAGGTTGTGCCGCCCCGTAGGGGCTTCTTGCTGACGGAAGCTCTCGAGCTCGAGCCGGACCCCACGGCGAAGCGCGTCCATCTCTGACCGGAGCGAGGCCGCCTCGGCTTGGGCGTTTCGGTACGCGATCTCAGCCCTCGCTGCCGCGTCGATCGCAGCCTTTGCCCCCTCGCGAACGACACGGATCTGGGTCGCCAGGTAGGTCGCGACCCCCGATCCAAGCGTTCCGATCGCCCCGCCGATCGATTGCAGCGTATCGAGCAAGCTCATTGGGAAGCAGCGATTGGACCACGGCCCTTCTTGTCGCGGTACACGAAGTTCACGTCAGCGGTGAGGACCGTCCCGCCGGCAAGAGCGAAGGTCTGGGTCGGATAGCCCTGCAGCATCGCGTAGTCGCACACGAGCACGTCAGGCACGTTCGAGAGCGAGTGCCAGTAGAGGACATCGGACAGGGCGTACAGTTCCGCCGCATTGAGCGGCACGCCCGCGCCGACGTACGCCATCGGGTAGTTTCCGCCGTCCAAGATCGTTGACGCCTGCGCGTTCGCGTAGTCGACCGTGTTCTGCACGGTGCCGCCCATGCCCTCGAGATCGCACCCCAGCGTGATACCCGTTAGAAAGCCCAGAAGCTTGAGCCGGGCGAGCTCGCGCGTGGCGTCCTGAGCGCCTGCCGCCGCGCTTGGGATGTAGCCGTTGGGCCGGGACGTCCCGACAGGGAGCACGAGGTAGCCGGCGGCAAGGAGGCGGGTAAGCTCCTGCAGCGTCATGTTCTCGGGGTAGCGGATAAAGCCCGTGATGCCGGTACGAGTGCCGGGAAGCGTGAAGCCTTGCAGCCCGTCGAGCATCTCCGACGTGATCGGCTGGAAGGTGTCAAGCAGGACGGCGCCAAAGGGGACGGGGACAGCTCTCACGGGTGCTCCATCATTCGAAGTCGGGTCTGAATGAGCTCGTGTTCGAGCTCTGCGATCCGCGCCTCTAGGGCCTGGCACCGCGCTTCGCACGCGAGAAGCTTCTCGACGGCGGCGCGGCAATCGGCGAAGACCTTCTCGCGCTCCTGTTCGTCGGTCACGACGTAGCGCGCGAGAACCTGCGCCATCTCAGCGTGGCTCTTGACTCTGTAGGCGAGCGTCTCCTCAGCGAGTCGGATAGCTTCGGCGCGAGGGATCGACGCCATGGCTCAAGCGTAGCCGACGGGCGGCGGGACGTGTAGGCTGGTGGGGCATGGGCCAGGTCGCGACCGTAAAAACTCCGCTCAGTGCCGCGCAGGCGCTTGGAAGCGTGCTCGCTGCGGCGCCGGGCTTGAGCCGAACCGCGCTCGACATGATCGCCGCGCAGAGCGCTGTCGAAACGGCCGCGTGGAAGGCGATGAACAACTACAACTTCGGCAACGTGACACCCACGCAGTCGCAGCTTGCGGCCGGGGTGCCGTGGATGGACCAGGGCATCCACGGGATGAAGTACATCGCATTCCCCGATCCAGTGTCCGGCGCGCAGGCGATGCTCGGATGGTTGTCCTCGCATGGTCTTCTGGCGTACGCGCAGAACGGGGACCTCGACGGCTACATGGCGAAGCTCCGGGCCGGTTGCTACCTCGGGTGCATCGGCAACACCGATCCGACCGGCCATACCGTCTCGCAGACGGACTACGACAACTATCGCGCCGGCATCGCGAGCTACATGAGCAAGCTTTCGGGAGTGACGCCGGTCACTCCACCGATGCCCGTTGCCACGTCGCTTCCATCGACAGTGCCGCCCTGGCTCGTCGCGCTCGGCATCCTCGGGGCCGGCGCGGCCGCGGGGTACGTGCTCGCCGAGACTCGGTTCGGAAGACGGCTGCTAACGGCTTAGCGCTTCCGCCGAACCCGAACCGCCTCTTCGGTCAACGCGAACCCCTTGTTGGTGAGCACGATGCCGACCTTCGGACCGCCCTCGTAGAGCGGAAGTATCTCGACGTAGCCGTGGCTCTCGAGAAGACGTTCCTCATCGAGGGTCCGGCCGAGCATACCGATACGGATCGCAAAGCCGTTCTTTGCGGCGTAGTGCCGAACGTACTTGCAAAGCTCGCGAGCGCGCAGACGAGTCATCGGGGCGCCCCGCAGCACCGGCATTCTCGCCGGTCTTCCTTCGCGGTGCCCGTGAAGGCACCGCACCGCGTGCAGTTCCAACCCGGCAAGACCAGACCGGCGCGCAGGTCGCGGTTGTCTTGCAAGAGCGCCGTGCAGCGCTTCTGCACGAAGGTGAGGTTTTCGTGCAGCTGCCGCATGTCGCGGAGCAATCGAGAGTTGACATCGAGCTGCTCTTGCAGCTTGCCTTCGAGCGTTTCGCATCTGTCGAGAGCGCCGCGCGCGGCTTGTTCGAGAGCATCTCGCGAGATGCCGTCGAACAACTTGTTGTAGTAGGTCACGGCGAAGGTTCCTCGGTCTTCGCATGCTCGCCGCGTTCGATTGCGTCTGCCAACCCGAGCCCGTCAATCATGCCGCTCATCGGCGCCGGCCGGCTACGTAGCCATTCGACGATGCGCGTCCGTTCGGCGGCAACGGCACGACTCATCCAGATCGCGTGATTCTCCTCCATGATCGATAGCTGACGCTGACCCTTTTCGACGCGCTCGACGGTCACTCGGTCGTATAGGCCTCTGGCCCTCATCTTCGCGGCCTCGGCTTCCGCTTCCTCTTCGGAGTCGAACGCCACAACGTCTCCGAGCGAGTAGCAGTTCAGAGAAGAACCGGACGGGTGCGCGAATGGTCCTCCGTGCATCCTGGTGGCCCATCCGCCACGCAACGACGCGGCATGCTCTGACATCACATCACTTCGCCTTCCGCAGATGCTCGCCGCGTTCGATGGCATCGGCGTAGACGGTTTCCGCTGGTCCGTTGAGCGGAGCACGTCGCAGCCACTCGACGATGCGCGCGCGTTCGGCGGCGGCGCCTCGCTCGTCTGTTTCTGGCGCGGTCGTCTGGGCGGGCGGGTCGAGAGCGTCGAGTGCTGCTCGTAGTTTGGCGCCTTTACAGTCCGCTGGGCAATCGTACAAGACGCGATCGCAGTGGCCGCAGTACACGTAGCCATCCGCCGCGTACTTGGCCGTCTTTCTCGCAGTATCCACCACCGGACGCATCCGCTCGACCTCGCGGCGGGCGGCGTCGCGCTCTGCGACGATCGCGCTAACGTTGCGTGTCATTGCCTCCAGCTCCCGCACGCGGGCCTGTAGCGAGTCGCGTTCTAGGTCCAGGTCGCGCACGCGTTCTCGCAGCTGCCGCAATACGTCCTGCGCGTTGCTCTCTTGAATGACGGCGCGTCGCATCTCGTCCTTCGTTTCGTCCAGGGCTTGCTGGATGCGTTCCGCCCTCGCCTCGGCGGCTGCTCTCTCATTCACCACGCGTGACACCGTCGCCACCAGGTCGGCCATGCTGTACGTGCCATTCGTCCAGCCCATCGCCTTCATGGCCTCCGACCAGTAGGAGCGCTCGTTGCGGTTCGCGTCCTCGGCGGCGGAGAGCTTGCCGTGTAGCGCGTCGCGCTGCTGCGTCAGCTCCTGCGCGTGGGCTACCGCGTTGGTGAACGACTCGTGCAGAATCCGGACGCAATCGACCACGTCGGTGCGGCGATTGCCGGCGGCATCGCACGCATGCGGCGGCCCCGCAGCATCCAGAGCCGCTTGGCGCTCCGCCTCCAGCTCCCGCACGCGGGCTTGGAGCGAGTCGTGCATGTCCTTCCATCGGTGGGCCTCGTCCAAAACGTTGGCGCCTGCGCGGCGGGTGCCCTCCAGCTCCGTCTCTAGCTCCCGCACGCGGGCCAGCGCGTCGTCCCGTTCGCCTTGCAACCGGCTGCCGTCGTCCGACAGAGCGCGCACGCGGGCCTGGAGCTCGCTGTTCCTCGCCTCGGCGGCGGAGAGCTTGCCGTGTAGCGCGTCGCGCTGCTGCGTCAGCTCCTGCACCCGTGCGCGCCACGCATCGTCCACGATGCCGGCCAGTGCACGGTCCTCGTCGTCGAACGGCAACGGCTTGTCGCCGGCCCGGACGTCCCCGTGCCTGTTCTCGCGCTTGTACCCGCGCGCGGCCAGTGCCTCTAAGGCACGTAGGACACGTCTCGGGGTGCCCTTCACCGCCCGTCGGTATCGGACGTCCGCATCCAGGGGTCTCGCATCTCGGTCGCTTCGCCATCTCTCGTTTCCTTTCCTTCGTCTTCGACGTCCTCGCGCGCACGGTTCTCATCGCCGGGGCGGTGGGGACGACGCCTGGACGCCCGTGTCCACCCACACGCCATCGTCGTCGAGTAGCTCCGTGGCGGGCGCCTCGGCAGGTTCATCCACATCGAACTCATCGCGACGGAGAACGGTCTGCTGGGGAACGCGGTCGGGGTCCTCGTCCTCCACCCAGTCGACGAAGGTCTCCCAGTCCCCTTGATCCTCTTGCCACGCCTGATACGCGGCGTAGGCAGCGCGCAGAGCTACCACGGCATCGGCGTGGCGCTTCATGTGGCTGGCGTTGCGCTGCTCCGTGTTCTCTTCGCTCATAGCGACTCCAGTAGGTCGGCGGCTCGACAGAATGAGCACTTGTCTCTCGGCAGACACTTCATCGGCCAGCGGCGTCCGGCCGGGCTGTTGACGCACCCGACGTCCGCGGTGGCCTGGACGCGTTCTCGAAGGCGGTCGCGCTCGGCCGTCACTGCCACCAGCTCCTTCAGCAGCTCCCGATACTCAGCAACGGCGAGCGGCTGCGAGCAGCCCGCCGATGTGTCGTACAGGAGCTTGGCGAACATCTCGGTCGGCATCGGTGTCCACGGATCGCTCATTGGTCCTCCTCGTCCCCCAGCCCCTCGGCCGCGTTGTGGCTGAACGCGGCGGCGTCCTTGGTGAGCGCGGCGATGCGGTCTTTGGGGGAGAGGAGATCGCTCATCGCTTGAGCGCCTCCGACACGACGACGCGGATCGCTGCAATGCGCTCGTCCTGAGCGAGCGTGCGGATCTCGCGCATGTCGCTCTCCAGCGAGGCAACGCGGGTCTTGAGCGCCTCTCGGCACCGGATCTCGGTGTGGGCGCTGTCGGACTCGAACTCCAGCGCGTACTCGACGTGCCCGTACGTCGAGGCCATCCCGTACTTGCCGTTGAGCTTCGTGCCGCAGTGCTCGCAGTAGCTCACGGAAGCACCCGCGCCTCCTTCGGCGCGGTCCTTCTGCCCCGTCGCGGCATACGCGGCCGCGAAGACACGAAGCTTGTCGCCGAGGGGAGACGCGGGGGTCTTCGTGCGGCGGCCCATCACCGCCCCGTCTTCCGTGCAAGCTGCCGCAGCTCCCATGCACATTTGCACGCGCCGGCCTGGTACGCCGCGCGCGGGTTGGATGCCTTCCGGTTGTCTGGACCGTTCTGCACGGCGATGCGATCGCAGAGCTTCGCGGCTTCCTCGAGGACCTCGCGGCGGAGCTCGGCGAGCGTCTGCGTCTTCGTTTCAACCATGCGCCCCCCACTCAGCTCCCGTTGCGCTCGCCGGATGATCACACGTCCCACGTTAGCCATCGACGTCGCTAGCTTCTTTGTCCGGACGTTCGATCTCGTTTGCCATCCAACCGCCGACCGCGGCGAGCGTTTGTGCGACGCGCTGACCGTCGAGAGGCGTACCTGGCGGCGCAGAGAGCCAGTCTTTGAAGTACTCCACGTTCGATCGCAGCTCTTCGAGGGTCATCGCCGCTTCCTCTTCAAGGCGTCCAATCCCTCCCGTATCGCCATCCGGACCACGTCCGTCTTGCAGAGCCGGGCCCCCGGCGCGCTGAGCTTTCGTACGAGCTCGTCGGCCTCGCGGTGCCACTCTTCGGGGAAGCGCACCGTGAGCTGCCGGTCTTTGTCCACGGGCTTGTCTGTCGATGTCATCCGTAGACTCTACGCGCGCCTTGAAGGCTCGACAAGAGCCCGCGATATTCTTCTGAGAGTCCGCGAGGTTGCGGTTTGCCTTGCACCACGACCTGCGGGTAGCCTCATCCGTAGCTCGTAGGGCCCCCGAAACGGGACCACGCCCCTTGGAGCTGCGCAGGGCAAGCCGCCTCCCTGGTTTCACGACCAAGGGGGCGTTGCTCTTTTTGTTCTATCTCGCAGCTCGTATGTGGGCCTCGGGGCAAGATCCCTCGCGCTCACCTTCTTTTTCTTGCCCGACTTGTTCGGTTGGGCTACCACCGGATTCCGAACCGCTGATCGGGTGTAGTGGCCCGCTCAAAAGGTTCCGCTTTCCTAGATCGGGGTCGCGCGGCCGGGGGCCGCTCTCGCGGTGACCACTACCGCGTGCCGCCACCGACCCCGACCTTGGGAGGCGCGTTCTCGCACGCGGGGAAAAGGAAGGGGTCGTGTCGACGTGATGTCAGCCGAAGAGCTTTCGCCCACACAACGGTCATCGCTCCGGATCTTTCCCCTGCACGGCATTCTCTACGACCACGGCGTCCCCGCGTGTACGTGCTCGCTCGGCACCGGCTGCAAGAGCATCGGCAAGCACCCCATGGTGCGCTGGCGCCACCACGAAGAAGGCGGACGCGGACCGAGCGGCGGCTACGGCATCCAAACGGGGAGCTTCAACGGCATCTTCGTCGTCGATCTCGACGTCTCGCCCGACAAAAACGGCGTCGAGTCGTTGCTCGCACTGGGCACGGTGCCTGACACGCTCAGCGTTCTCACGCCCTCGGGCGGCGTGCACCTGTACTTCCGCATGCCCGAGGGGGTCTACATTCCCACCACGCGCGGCGTCGTCGGACGAGGCATCGACATCAAGGGCGACGGCGGCTTCGTCGTCGGTCCAGGCTCGCCCCACAAGCTCGGCGGGACCTACGAAGAAGTGCCCGGCGAGCTCGCCGACCCGCCCGCGTGGCTGCTCGCTCTTGTCGTAAAGGAGCTACCTGCACCCAAGACGTTCGCGACCGAGCACTACACGGTCAATCCGGCCTCGCCCAAGGGTGAGCAGGCCATCTCTTGGGCGAAGGCATACCTCACGCGCGCAGAGCCAGCCGTCGAGGGCCAGGGCGGCAGCGACCGGCTCTTCGCCGTGTGCTGCCACCTCATGTACTCCGCGCTGCCGCTCGACGTGCTCCGGCAACTCGTCGAGGAGATCTACAACCCGAGGTGCGTTCCGCCGTGGTCACGCCAAGAGATTGAACACAAGCTCGAAGACGCTGACCGAGAAGCCGACGCGCCTCGGGGCCTCTGCTCGCCGGACTTTCTCGACAGGATGTATTCGCGGACCAAGAACACGGGCCCCAAAGACCCCGATCCGTTGCACGAGTACACGTTCGAGGTCGGGATGCGATCGACAGGGGAGACGCGAAGAGCGACCTTCGGCGAAATCTGCGCCGACTTGTTCGATCACAAGGACTGGGCAGGCGTACTGATGTTCGACACCTTCCGCCAGCGCGTCATCGCCGTCGATC
>Ga0335071_10004542_pt1 | contig 14495 bp, 15 predicted proteins | sample Lox_Sample_15_FD_206724 | JGI IMG/M metagenome (GOLD analysis project Ga0335071, IMG submission 206724) | Soil microbial communities from Loxahatchee National Wildlife Refuge, Florida, United States - Lox_Sample_1.5 | ecosystem: Environmental > Terrestrial > Soil > Wetlands | place: USA... | reverse complement strand
TCCTTCATGGCTTCGAGGGTGTCCTGGATGTAGGCGATCGTCCGATCGAACTCCTTCTCGGAATCGGCGTAGGACTTGCCGATCTCCCACATCAGCAGCCTGACCATCTCCGGCTTCTTCTGCTCCATGCGGTAGGCGAAGTCCGCCAGGTGCTCGATGCGCGCTTGGACCGAGAGGGTCGGCCAGGCGCCCCGGCCGGAGTCGTATGCCCGGGCGGCGGCATCCAGGGCTTCGAGGGATTCCACCGGCGTCAGCTTCGGATGCCGGCCGATCAGCACCGGCACGCAGCCGTCCTCCGTCTCCACGCAGACCGGCGAGCGGACCTCCTGCATCGGGCCGTCCCACTGGCGCATCTCCCCGTCGATCAGGTATTCGGTCTGGTCGACCGGTTCCGCCAGGTCGAACTCGTCCGGGATGCTACCCTTTTGCGGGTAGAGATTGTCGAAGAGGTGCGTGTCACTCATGGGAAAGTCTCCTGATGGTCGGTTCAAGTCCGGGTCTGGTCCACGAAGGATTTCAACTGGGCGCGGTATTCCTTGAACGCCTTCCGGCCGTCCTCGGTCATCCGGCAGAGGGTCAGCGGGACCTTGCCGCGATAGGTCTTTTCGATGACGATGTATCCGGCCTCTTCGAGCTTCGAAAGGTGGACGGAAAGGTTGCCCTTGGTCAGGCCGGTCTCACGCTGAAGATAGAGGAAGTCGGCGCTCTCCACTGCCGACAGGACGGCCAGGATAATCGTGCGGGAAGGTTCGTGAATCAGCCGGTCCACGCCAGAGATGGAACGCAGGTCAGCGCTCATCGGATTGCTCCGAACGGATCGATCTGATCGATACAGTCTTTCATTTCTGCTCCTCCTGTTCCGGGAGGCGGGTAGTGCGCAGGTATATTCCCAGCGTTATACCACCGGACGTGCACAAAGTCACTCCCTGGACGAGGCACATCAGCATCATCCCGGAATCGCCTCCTGCCCCATCGAGGAAAAGCCCCAAGCCGGCCAGCAGGGACAGGACCGCCAGCAGGTAAAAACGCGGTAGGGCGAGCTTCCAACCGGCGACCGCCCAAATTCCGCCGAACAGCACTCCCATGAATGATGGTAACAGCATCGAAACGTAGTCCTGGGAGGCTGCCTGGAATTTTGCACGCTGGAGGGACAGGAGCGCCAGCAGAATCACCGTCAGGGCCGGCATCCCGATCCAGACCGCAAGGCGGGTCGAACGCTTGAGCGGTCGAGGCTGGCGGGTTTCGATGTACCCGGTCCGCGGGGCGGTCACCCGCAGTCGGAAGCGGTGGACCAGGGCACTCAGGAGGTAGGCCCCTACCACAAGCGCCGCCAGCGGGGCGAATGGGAGGACGTTCGTTGAGAGAAAGGAATCGGACGGGGCGATCCTGCCCATCCCCCAGTAACAAACCGCCATGAGCAGGAAGGTGCCCCCGAAGGTGAGCTCGAAGCTGCCGTCCACGTGCTGGTACTGGCTGGCGCGCAGTTGCACACCCTTGAAATCATCAGCCATATCCGCCTCCTTATAAAAACTAGTCTATTATACAAACTTGTTTACATAATATCTCTCCGATCCGGAACTGTCAAGAGAGGCGCAAGGCGCCTGTTGTGCACCTGCCCTTGAAGCAGGGGGACATCTTACCTTTGCAATCAGCATCTGCTTGAGACGCAAGGACCACGGATGACCCGGCAGGAACGAGGAATAACGATGTAGGGATTGCTGCCATCCTGGAAGCAATCGTTACACCGCTTGTGCCCGGAGATGATTTCAAGTATAGTGGGCTGTATCGAAGTGGACTCTTATGCCCGACAATCGATCCCTGGAACTCCCGACCCCAATCGAGACCGAACGGCTCCTCCTGCGGCCTTACCAGCCAGGCGACAGCGCCTGGTACTGGGAGATGAGCCTGCGCAATCGGGATCATCTCCTGCCATTCGAATCCGACAACCCTATCCTGGCGCTCAAAGGCCTGGAGGACGCCGAGATCCTCGTCCGCGAGTTCGCCGCTGCCTGGGAGACGCGCAAATATTTCTTCCTGGGGGCGTTCGAAAAGCCCGGCTTGGAATTTGCCGCCCAGATCTATATCGGGGTCGTCAACCGGGACCTGCCGGAGTTCGAGGTCGGCTATTTCGCCGACCGGGACCACGAAGGCCGCGGTTACGTCAGCGAAGCCGTCCGGGGCGCCCTGGCCCTGGTCTTCGATGGCCTGCATGCCCGGCGGGTCAGCCTGCACTGCAATCCCGCCAACGGACGCAGCTTCCGGGTGGCGGAACGCTGCGGTTTCATCCGGGAGGGCCTGATCCGGCAGAACCACCTCAATTCGGACGGGACCGTCAACGACAGCCTGTGTTACGGCCTGCTCCGGGAGGAGTGGGAAGCAGCCCGAAAAACGGCGGGATAAAAACTCCCCCGGGCCGGCAAAGACGGCTTGCCCGGTGCCTCGATTTCCTGTATAGTATTGGTGTGGGTTGGGAATTTAGCGGTAGGAATGGCCAGAGATCCCATCAACGGCACCAGGGGGGAACGTGGTTATCGAATATCGGTGGTCAGGAATGAGCAAGCCCGCCTCATAATTCCAGAAATCGGAGTCGACCGAGTATGCCTGCGCCTCTTTCCACCCAGCCATTCTGGAAGGAAGAACCGGATTTCTCCCCCTCTGCCCAGAAGACTTTTCACAACCTGACCGGGTTAATTGCCATTTATCGTTTCATTTTTGCGTTTCTCATTTACGGCTCCGTTTTTTTCCTGTTCTATTTCTTCTCCCCAATCCTCGCCGGGGTCTGGCTGCTCCTGATCCTGCTTTTATACAGCCTCGGGTATTCCTCCAGAAGACGAAGGAAACTCGCCCTTCGAAGCATCGCCGATACCCAGCAACGGGCGCACGATTCGACCGGCGCTTCCCTGATCGGCAGCGCCGTCCACGTGGCCGGTCACCCCGGCCTGGAGCGGGAGCAGAAGGTCGTCATTGCGCTGGCGTCCCCCAATCTTGCCCTTTATTCCTACGAGTCCGACCAGCCAATCGTGGTCATTCCACTCCAGAAAATAACAGCCGTCCAAACCGTCGTCTACGACGACGAGCGGGTCCCCCACGTCGATGTCGTCGATAGCTCGGCCCAGGCGATTCAGCTGGTCATCCAATATGGCAAACAGGAAGTCGCCTGCCTGTTCCGCAGGATGAAAAGAGTCCGGCCGGTCGATTGGTATCATGCTATTCAAAAAGCCAGGATACAAGGGAATAATGATGCAGGCTAATGGCTCTTCGGGGACGGTATGTCTCGTATTCGGCCATTTCATTGGCCGTTGTTAGAATCTACAAAAGTCGATAAGTATTTTCCAAAGCCAAGGAGAGAAATATGGATATCCCCGCCATAGGAGAGGCAAGAGGAATTTTTGAGATTTTTGTGCCTGGAACATTCCTTCTTCTCAATCTCGGTTTTGTTTTATACATGTTTCCTTACACCGACAGTGAGATAAAGAGCCTGATCTCGGCAGGCGCTTCCAACCCTGCAATTGCCCTGATCATCGCTGTAAGCTTTGGCTACTTGATCGGCATACTCCTGCGATTATTCCGGCCGGAATTCCCCGACAAATTATCGGCCAGGTGGCTCAGGATATTTGCGCGGCGAGAAGACCCGCGGGAATCCAGAATCTGGTCCACGGAAGAATTTCCTTATATTACGTGGATTGGAGAATCTTGTTCTCTTTTCTTGTCCAAGGACGCCCAGGACTTTTACGATAAAACATGGAAGTTGAGAAAGATGGCGGGACAAAACAAGCAGTTTTTCAACTTTGCCAAGGTTGTCATCATTTCGAACGACACGCAAGCCGCCGCTGAAGTATATGCCGCTGAGGCATTGACCCGCTATATTTCCGGCATGTTCTATGCCTTATCCTTTGCCTTCCTGCTATTACTTGCCACAATCGTTTTGAGCTATCTTGTATCCGGTCAATTATTGGGAGGATTGATATTTATTGTTTCCGCTTACCTCTTCGCCATATTGATCATCCTGACCCGCTTCAGATTTATCAGGATCAAAGAAGTAGAAGTCGTTTTCGCAGCCAGCTACAAGAACAAAGAGCACTTCGAAGGAAAGAAAACTAGAAATACGGATACCTCCACAAATAAAGGCTGATTACCTGGGAAAGAGACCCATCATCCAAATGATGCGCATAAAACTACCTGCCCAAAAGGAACTGGGCGGGTAAACTCACGCAATATCACAGAAGTAATTCGCAGCGGTCTCTCCTCACCTGCGTTCGTTAACTTTCCGGTCCGAGCATTCCTCCATGGTGTAAAATCGCAGCCATGAAATACGCCATCCTATCCGACATCCACGGCAACAACTGGGCGCTCGAGGCCGTGCTCGCCGACGCCCGGCAGCGATCCATCGAAAAGTTCATCAACCTGGGGGATATCTACTACGGTCCATTAAACCCAGGAGGGACCTTCGAGCTGCTCCAGGGGCTGGATTGTTCGACCGTCCAGGGGAACCAGGACCGCACGATCCACCAGGCAAGCCCGGCCGAGATCGGGAATAATCCCGTCCTGGCCCAGATCGTACACCAGCTCGGGGCGGAAGCGATCGCCCGGCTTGCCTGCCTGCCAAAGACGGACGTGGTATCCGGTGAGATCTTCCTTTGCCACGGCAGCCCGGCAAGCGACATGGCCTATCTGCTCGAGGACGTCTCGAACGGGTTTCCCCTGGTCAGGAACGAAGAAACGATATTGCAGGATCTGGATGGGGTTCGTGAGCCGGTCATCCTGTGCGGCCACACCCACATCCCGCGGGTGGTCCATCTCGCCTCCGGGGCGCTGATCGTCAATCCCGGGAGCGTCGGCCTGCCCGCCTACGACGACGACACCCCGAATTATCACGTCATGGAAACATTCACGCCTTCTGCTTCGTATGCGATCCTCGAAAAGAAAGCCGGCGCCTGGTACGTCGAACAGCTGAAGATCCCCTACGACTTTTCCCCCGCCGTGGAGCAGGCCCGCCACCAGGGACGGACCGATTGGGCCCGCTGGCTTGCAACCGGACGGGCCGCGGAATGATTTTTCACCTTTCCAAGGAGACTGCCTCGTTATGATGACTTTACTGCATGAGAATCCCCTCGGCCAGTTCGAAGGCCAGGCAGAGGTCGGGGCGGTCGATCACCCCGGTTCCTGCGAATACGAATCCGAAACCCAGGCCTATATCGTCAGCGGCTCCGGTGCGAATGTCTGGGGGGAGCGGGACGCCTTCCACTTCGTCTGGAAACCCATGAGCGGGAATTTCATCGTGACGATGCGGGCCGGGTTCCTGGGTGAAGGCGTCAATCCGCACCGCAAGCTGGGCTGGATGGCCCGCGCCGGCCTGGAGGCTGGCGCCCCACATGTCAGCGCAGTGGGACACGGCGACGGCCTGGACTCACTCCAGTTCCGCCGCACTCCCGGGGCTGCGACCGAGGAAATCAGGGCGCCGATCACCGCTGCGGACGTTTTCCAGCTCGAGCGAAAAGGGAATACTTTCATCATGTCGGTCGCCCGGTACGGCGAGCCGTTCACCGCCGTGCAGGTCACCGATCTCACCCTCGGCGAGGACGTTTACGTGGGCCTGTTCGTCTGCTCACACGAAGACGATGTCACTGAGAAGGCCGCCTTCCACGACGTGCGCCTCGTCATCCCGGTCAGGGAGGACTTCTTCCGCGGCCGGGATCCCTTCGGGAGCCGTCTCGAGCTTCTCGACGTTGCGAGCGGCCACCGGCGGATCATCCAAAGCACGGACGACATCTTCGAAGCCCCCAACTGGACCAGGGACGGGAAAGCCCTGATCTATAACGCAGACGGGCGGCTGGTCCGTTTCGACCTGGCAGCGGGGAAGCCCTCCCCCATCGACACGGGCGAGGTCGTCCGGAACAACAACGACCATGTACTTTCCTTCGATGGATCGATGCTCGCCATCAGCAGCCACAGCGAGGACGATCATTTCTCGCGGGTCTACACCGTCCCGGTGCGAGGCGGCCAACCCAGGCTGGTCACCCCGAAGGGACCATCCTATCTGCACGGCTGGTCGCCGGACGGCCGATTCCTGGTCTATTGCGCGGAGCGGGACGGCGAGTACGACGTCTACCGCATCCCGGTCGAGGGCGGCGAGGAAACGCGGTTGACGACCGCTCCCGGCTTGAACGATGGGCCGGAATACACGCCGGACGGGAAGTACATCTACTTCAACTCGGTGCGCAGCGGGAGCATGCAAATCTGGCGGATGAAAGCGGACGGCAGTGACCAGGAACAGCTGACCGACGACGAATACAACAACTGGTTCGCCCACCTCGCGCCCGACGGCAAGTCGTTCGCATTCATCTCCTACCTGCCCGGCGAAGTCGAGCCGGGCGATCACCCGCCCGCCCGGAGGGTCTACCTGCGCCTGTCGCCCCTGGACGGCGGCACACCCAGAGTCCTGGCGTACGTCTACGGCGGCCAGGGCACTCTGAACGTGCCCTCCTGGTCGCCGGACGGCAGGCGACTGGCCTTCGTCAGCAATACGGTTCCGTACCGCTAAATCCAGGGCGGATCTTGGATCGGCGAACCCCCGTCGCATCCGCCTTCCCGTAAAAGAACAAAGCCCCCGAATCCAGTGGACTCGGGGGCTTTCTCGTGAACGGGGCCGGTTACGGCTTCTCGGAACCGGTGGAGAGGGACAGGCGATCCAGGTAGAAGAGCTGGAACAGTCCGAAAGCCAGGAAGAAGAACACGAAGATGGGGAGATAAGCCCGCACGAAGAGGCCGGCGAGCAGCGGCAGGCTGTTCGACTGGTAGTTGCGCATGAGCAGCATGGCAACCACGTCGAGTGAGTAGATGGCCGGACGACTGGCAAAGAGCAGGGACCAGAACGCATCCCCCAATCCGGCGAAAACACCGGCGAGGGCAATCAACCCGGCCAGCGGCAGCGAAGGGACGACGAGCTGCGTGAAGACCGCCTTGACCGTCGAAACCCCGGCGCCCTTGGCCTCCCGGAAGCGTCCCTGCTGACCCTTGAAGAACAGGGTCAGGAGTACCAGCATGGGAACTGATACGGCCAGCGGGATCAAAAGGGAAGGGAACGTACCGAACAAATTCGCCTGCCTGACGAGCTGGAGGACGTAAATGCTGAAGGGGCCGGCGCCGACGAACAGCCAGGGGCAGAATGGCAGGAGCAGCCACTCGCTGAACCGGCCGAGCGGACGCAGGCCGCCAATCCCCAGGGCGGCCAGGTAGGTGATCAGGAGCTGGACGACCACAACGATCAAAACGGGCAGGAACGTTGCCGACAGGGTATCCGGGGTGATCAGCGGCTTTCCGCCCGCGGGCATCCCCGCCCTCAGCCCTGCCTGGATGGCGGCGCCCAGCGGCAGCAGGCTCAAGACCAGCGCCGGCAGGGCGACCAGCAGGCCGAGGATCAGTCCGGCGATGGCCAGGCCCCGGCCTCGCGGCCGGTCCGCGCCCTGCGCGGGTGAAACCAACCCGATCTTCAGGTTGGAGAGGATCAGGATCCCGCCGGCCAGCAGCCCGAGGATATACAGGGCGACCAGGAGGATATTCGCCACGGCCGCCCCCAGCCCTAATTCGACGAATCGGAAAGCGATATTATAAAAATAGATCATCAGATCGGCGGTGGCCCCGGCCGGCCCACCGCCGGTCAGGGCGAAGCTCCAGGTGTAACTTTGTAGGGCGGAGGCCGCCGCCCCCAGCAGGCCGATCCCCCAGACGGCCAGGATGGCCTTCCAGGGCTTCTTCTCTGGATCGGGGTTGCGGAACGCCGCCAGGTAGAAAACCAGGCCCAGGGCGCAGGCCAGCCCGAGGGTATACACGCCGTCCAGGAGGAGCAGGAACCCACTGGCCTGGGCAGGCTGCGCCAGCCATGTTTTGTCGAGCAGGCTGGAACCCGTCCGCAGGCCGATCGTGATCGCCAGGGCAAGTCCGGTGGGAAGCAAGATCGCCACAGGGACGGTGAAGATCACCCGGAAGGCTTTGCGCAGTCCGCTGCCGAACCGGCTGATCCCCCAGGCCAGCAGGACCGGGACGACCGCCACGGCCAGCCAGCGAACCAGGAGGATCGAAAATGTATAGCCCAGCGCCTTCGACCAGGCATGGTCCTGGAAGATGTGCAGGTAGTTCGCCATTCCGATGAAACTGCTGTGGCCTGAGAGGGCAACCTTCCGCAGGCTGGTCATGAAGGTGCCGATCGAAAGGGCCAGTTGGCTGGCGCCGCAGGCCAGCACGGCCGGGATCAGGATCAGGATCCCGATCAGGATGCGGACGAGGCGGCTGGATGAGCTTTCACGCGGGGATTGCGCTTCGCTTGAGGTCATGCACGGCTCCTTTGACAATGTCGATCCTCCTAATCTCCGGACCCGGTCAGGAGGTGGATGGGAACCATTCGGCAGCCAATAGTTTAATCGCAATGCCCCCCCTTGAACAGGCATTCGGGCGGGCGAAGATCGGCTGGCAGGTGTTTCCCCAGTCCATATCCATCCACCCGGCGGGGCAGTATAATCTAGCCCGCGTATCGGTAGGTATTCGGATCGGTCCTTATAGGTGAACCCATGAATCGCACCGGCCATTCGCTGCTCCTTGCCAATGAATCCGTCATCGAGGCGGCCCGCGGGGGCGACCACGCCGCCTTCGAGCTTCTCGTCCAGCCCTACCAACATGAACTGGTGGTGCACTGCTACCGCATCCTCGGCTCCTTCGAGGACGCCGAGGACATGCTCCAGGAAACCTTGATCCGCGCCTGGCGTCATCTCGACTCGTTCGAGGGCCGCGCCTCGCTGCGCGCCTGGCTCTATAAGATCGCCACCAACGCCTGCCTGGACGGGCTCGAGGCGCGCCGCCGGCGCGGACTGTCCACCGAGTTGTACGGGCGTGGCGACCCACACGCGCCCCTGCCCCACCCGCTCAAGGATGCCCGCTGGGTCGAGCCGCTCCCGGAGGCGCTGGTCGACCGGCAGCCGGATATCTATCCGGAAGCCCGTTACGAGGTTCGCGAGAGCATCACCCTGGCTTTCGTCGCCGCCCTGCAATACCTCCCCGGCCGCCAGCGCGCCGTGCTCCTCCTGCGAGACGTGCTCGGCTGGACCGCCGCGGAAACAGCCGACATCCTGGATATGACTCTGGCGGGCGCCAACAGCGCCCTGCAACGCGCCCGTGCCAGCCTGAAGGGCCGCTGGGACCGCCGGGCCGAGCGCCGGAGCGCGGCCCTCGACGACCAACAACTGGCCTCCCTGCTGACCCGCTACGTGGCCGCCTGGGAGTCCGCCGATGCGGCCGCCCTGATCGCCGTCCTGCGGGAGGACATCGCCCTGACCATGCCGCCCTTCCCGGTCTGGTTCGAGGGCAAGGCCGACGTCGGCTCCTTCCTGGAAGGTTTCCTCTTCAAGAGCGCCGACCCGTTCCGCCTCCGCCTGGTGGCGACCCGCGCCAATGGCGCCCCGGCCTTTGCCGTCTACCAGCAGGACCCGGCCGGGGTCTTTCGGGCCGCCGCCCTGCACGTCCTCAGCCTGGCGGACGGGCTGGTCGCCGGGATCGACGATTTCCTGTGTTTCGACGACCGGCTTTTCTCCCGGTTTGGGTTGCCGTCCATCCTCGATTGACCGATGAGTTTGGGGGCCTTTCGCCGTCTATATGAGTGAAAGGCAAGTTAACCGACCCACTCATTAGAGGTAAAAAGGAGAAAAGTTATGAGCAACCCAACCGGTCTTTCCCTGTATCTGCTCTCGATCCGCGGCACGCTGGCGGCCGCCACGCTGGAAGCCTCCCGCGCCGTCCACAACCGGACCGCCGGGGCGCCGGAAAACGTGGCCGCGGCGCAATCCCTCGGGGACCTCAGCCACATGGTCTACGTCCCGCTGGAAAAGCCGAAGAAGGGCGCCGGCGAGTTCCTGATCATGGACATCTGGAACAACCTGGACGGCCTGAACCAGTTTTTCGCCAACCCGACCGTTCAGGAACAGGCCGGCCAGATCTTCACCAGCCGCGATCCGCTGGTCTGGACCGCCGCCGCCGGCTTCGCCGGCTACCACATCCCGGCCCCCTACGGGAAGAACGAACGCGTCGTCGCCCTGGTGCGCGGCACGGTCCCCTCGGTCGAAAAGGCGCTCGCCATCCACAATGCCGGGGCCGCAAAGATGATCAACAAGTCCCGCAAGGCCGGGGCGCTCTCCCACGAGGCCTACTTCCGTATGGCGGCCCCGAATTCGCCCGAAGCGCTGGAATTCTTCGCCGTGGACGTCTGGATGGGTCACGACGGCATGCACGAATTCTACGACCAGCCGGAGTTCATGCAGACCCTGGACGGCCTGTTTACCGCCGAGCCGGATTTCTCGGTCTGGACCCACCCGGCTGGCGAATGGGCGGAATGGTAGCCCCGATCGAACCTGGAAACCGGAGAGCGACCCCAAGCGGTCGCTCTCTTTTTGGAAGGAACCGTTCCCAGCCTGGCAGGAATTGGCGCGATAATCAAGAGAGGAGGCGACGATGAAAAAGTCGTTCGGTTATATGCTTATCCTGTCAAGGCAGCCTGTACACTTTTCGCCATGCCGCCGACCCGGTTGTCTGCGTAGGTCTGATGGTCAGCTCCGGACCACCCTCCCGCTGAGCGATTGAGGAATTCGTGCACATCCCGGACAATCTCCAATCCATTCTCGTCGTCATCGCCGGAATCGTCCTTCTTTTCGGTCTTTTCGAAATCATCGGCCTGTTCATTACGCTGGTCACGGATCTCTGGATGCGCCTGTTCGCCTGGAAGAACCACCTGGAGTACCAGCCGGGAAGATGCTCGCAGTTCTTCGGGAAACCGTTCGTGCTGACGAATACCCGGGGATTCGCCTACACCATCAAGGTTTTCGCCCGGTTTGGAACCAAGTATTCCCACTCGAGCATATGTTTGGCCGCAACCGTGGACAATCCCGGGAGGGTATCCCTGGTAATCAAAAACAGGAGCTTTATGGATCGCAGGGTTCCCTTCTTCCATAACGAATGGGATCGCCGGCTGGGCGTCGAGAGCAATCCGGTTTCATTCGGGAGAGAGCTGCTTGCCTCGACCTCCACTTTGAAAACAGTGAAGGGGATTGTCGGAGCGTGGGGATCCCTGCACGGCAGTCGGATCCGGGTGACGCCGGCTGGAAAGATCGAGATCTGGAAAAGCGGGGAGGGATTCACTTCATGGCAGGTCAATCGAATGGTCCGTTTCGCCGGGGAATTGGCCGAGCGGGTCGGCCAATTCGGGAACGGAGACCATCAGGCCTGATCCCGGTGCGACGACGATCCTTCCGCCCGGCCCTGACAACCGGCCGTCCCTGGGGTATCATCGGGGCAAGATGTCTCACCTTATTCGAAAAATCATCCTGTTTACACTCCTCCTGGCCCTGCCTCTGGCCGGATGCGAACGCGCCGCATCCACCCCCACCACCGGCTGCGCCCCCGGAACGACCGACGAACAGCTCTTCTCGGGCGGGGAGCTGCGGGACTTCCGCCTGCATGTGCCGCGTTCCTACCGGGAAGGCGTCCCCGCCCCGCTGGTCTTTGGCTTCCACGGGGCCGGCTCGACCGGCGCCGAGTTCGAGAGCTACTCGGGATTCTCGGCCCTGGCGGACCAGGCCGGCTTCATCGCTGTCTACCCGCAGGGCCTCGGCGAGCTGTCCAACTGGGACAGCATGCCCAATTCGCGGGACGTCGCCTTCGTCCGTGACCTGCTGGACAGCCTGGAAACCCGCTGCAGTATCGACCCGGCCCGGGTCTACGCCACCGGCCACTCACGCGGCGGCGGGATGGCCAACCGCCTGGGCTGTGAGCTTTCCGACCGGATCGCCGCCATCGGTCCGGTCTCGGGCGATTACGAGTTCGGCGAGGACTGCACGCCCGCCCGGGCGGTGGCGGTGGTCGCCTTCCACGGCACGCTCGACCCGGTCATTCCCTACAACGGCTTCGGCCTGCCCGGCGAGATCCACGAATCCTACAATCGCATCAATACCCCCATCCCCTCCTGGGCGGCGGGCTGGGCGGAGCGCGACGGCTGCAGCGCCCAATCCGCCCAGGTCTACCAACAGGAGCCGGTCACCGGGCAGGCCTGGACCGGCTGCCAGGCCGGGGCGGAGGTGCTGCTCTATACTGTCAGCGGCGGGACGCACGACTGGCCCGGGGTAGTGGACGCCGCCCGGATGATCTGGGACTTCTTCGCCGCCCACCCGATGGCCCGATGAGGCAACCCATGGCTCTGCAACCCACCAACCGGCTCTACCTGCAGGACGAATCCCGTTTCGAAACGGAGGCGGTCATCGCGGCGATACGCGCGGATGACCTGGCCTTCGACCGCTCCTGTTTCTACCCCGGCGGAGGCGGCCAGCCGCCCGACGAGGGCGCCATCCGGCTGCCAAGCGGGGAGCTCATCGATATTCTGTCCGCTTCGATGGATGAGGAGGAGGTGGTCTGGCATCGCTGCAAAACGACTCCCCCTGCCGGCCTGGCCGGCCGAACGGTCAGCCTGTCCCTGAACCGAGGGCGCCGGCTGGCGCTCATGCGTGCCCATACCGCCCTGCACGTGCTGAATACGCTCGCCCTGCAGGAGTACGGCGCCTGGATCACGGGCGTCCAGATCGGAACCGAACACTCACGGATCGATTTCAAGATCGAGGATTTCACCCCCGCAGTCTGCCGCGGGCTGGAGACCAAAGTCAACGCCGTCCTGGCGGAAGGCCACGCGGTGCGCTCGTTCTACATCTCCGAGAAGGAGTTCCAGCGGCGGGAAGACCTGCTGCGCACGCTGGGGGTCAGGCCGCCGGTGGCGCACGGACAGGTGCGCGTGGTGGAGATCCAGGGCTTCGACGCCCAGGCCTGCGGCGGAACTCACGTCCACGATACCCGCGAGGTGGGAAAGGTCGTCATTTTCCGAACCGAAAACAAGGGCCGGATCAACAAGCGGCTCTACGTCCGCCTCGAACCGGCCGCTTAGCCCCGATTACGTGCAATTCCTAGATCCGCTGGATGCTCACCCGCTCGGATTCGATGACGAACTCCCAGCGGCCCAGCTCCCCAAAATCATAGACCAGGTGAGTGGAAGTCGGCGTCCGCTCGACGGTCTCGAGCTTGATCGGCCGTTCAACGCCGAATGTGATCAGGTCCTTGTTCCAATCGCCCTGCTCGGCCGGGTTGTATCCCGGCGGCGCGGCGTAGAGGCGCTGGATGCCGATCTCATCCAGGAGCAGGCGCAGGATGGCTTCGGGGGCGTCCATCGTCCAGAGCAGGCTGGCGGTGGCCTGTTCCTCCAGCGCCTGGATGCGTTCCTCCTCGCTCAATTCCCATTGTACCGGCGACCAGATGGCCGGCAGGTCGTCGACGTAGATGGTTTCGGGGTCGATGATGGATGGCATGAATTCTCCTATCGCAGCAGCATGATTTCGTAGAGCGCCGGGCCCTGCACGGTATCGTGCAGCCCGGATAAGTCGATCTCCAGGTCCAGGCGGGCATTGAAGCGGAAGTAGAAAGGATTGGCGACCAGCCGGGCCAGTACCTGCTGCCAGCGCGGCAGGCCGAGCAGCAGGCTGGTGGCTTCGATCAGGTTGGGATCGCGCAGCTCCAATTTTACCCGGCCGGAAGGTCCATCCCAGGAGAAATCCACCCGGTGTGGATAGTCCTTCCCGCCCGGGTGATGGACGAAATCCTGGGCCTGCATGCTCAGGAATCGGGCGTCCTCCGCCAGGACCTCGTTCCCTCTTGCCAGCAGGAAGACCGGGATGCGTCCCAGGCCGTACCTTTTGGCGGCGATCTGCTCGACGAAGATCAGGCTGTACTCGCCGAGGTGCGCCCGCCCCCACGTCCAGTGGTCGAGGACAGAGGGCAGGGGGACGTTGCCCCAGTTGTGGTCGTGATAGCCCGTCCCCCGTACCGGGTGGGTCTGGCCGTCGTAACTGAGGCTGCCCGTAACAGTCCCGAACGGGATGGCGGGCAGCCAGGCAAAGTAGTGTTCGTAGTCGCCGAAGTAGGTTTTCCCGGCCCCCGGCCGCCAGGGCGGCACCAGCCCGCTGAAGGTCAGTTCGGCGGCCAGATCGTCCGCTTCGGCGTGGAGTTGGTAAGTCCAGCGGCCGTCGGCTTCGCCCTGGCGCGCCCAGCTCGGACCGAGGCGGACGTCGCATTTTTCGGCGGCAGCCGAGAACTGGTCTGCCGGGAGGTAGGGAAATCGCGCCAGTTTCGTCCCGTCGGGGCGGGTGATCGTCAGGGACAGGTTGGGGCGGAGCGGGTCGCCCGGGCTGGTGATCGGCTTGGTCGCATAAACGATCACGACCGTCGAACCGTCCTCGAAATGGGCGTCGAAATACCACCATTCGAATGTCCCGCGGGCGGTCGCGGCCCGCTGACCGTCCTCGCGGGGTGCGATGCTGGTTGTCAGGCCTTCCTTTGCCAGCGAATCGGGGCCGGTGCCAAACAGAATGGGACGGGTCATGCGTACTCCTGAAAGAGGAATTATGTCAATTGCCAGGACA
>Ga0335071_10004541_pt1 | contig 14496 bp, 15 predicted proteins | sample Lox_Sample_15_FD_206724 | JGI IMG/M metagenome (GOLD analysis project Ga0335071, IMG submission 206724) | Soil microbial communities from Loxahatchee National Wildlife Refuge, Florida, United States - Lox_Sample_1.5 | ecosystem: Environmental > Terrestrial > Soil > Wetlands | place: USA... | reverse complement strand
GCGCTGGCGCTCGACACGGATCTCGTCGACATTTTCCCGGTCTCGCGGCGCAAGAAGAAGGGCGCGCGTCCCGCGGTCGATCTGCTCCGCGAGAACCGCAAGGCCCTGATCGACAAGGTGACGTACTGGACCGGCGTGCAGCGCCCGCTCGTGCGCCGCCTCGTCGAGTCGATCGAGGGCCGCGTCGCGGAGCTCGGCCTGCGCGCGGCGCTGCGCGAGGAGCGGGGCAATCTCACCGAGATCGCGACCTACACGACGGCCCTGGCCATGAACTACCTGACGCGGGGCAAGTTCGGGAGGGAGGAGCGCGAATGAGCCGGGAAAAACTCAAGATCGCCGTCCTCTACGACGTCTTCGAGGAGGAGCCCGAGCCGCCGCCCCCGCCGCCGCCGGAGAAGCCGTCGAAGGTGCGCGGCAAGCCGAAGCGGCGCGCCAAGAAGCGGGAAAAGCACGACCGCGAGGAGATCTTCGAGGCGCTCGGAAAGCTCGGTCACGAGCCGGTGTACCAGGTCGTGGACGGACGCGACCAGTCGCTCATCGCGCTCGCGCGCGCGGACGCGGACCTCTTCTTCAACCTCACCGAGTCCTACGCCGGCGACGACACGATGGACATGAACCTCGCCGCGTACCTGGATCTTCTCGGGAAGCCCTACACGGGCGCGGGGCCGCACGCGCTCTACCTCGCGCAGGACAAGGCGCTCGCCAAGAAGATCTTCGCCTTCCATGGCATCCGCACGCCGTTCTTCGCGACGTCCTACAAGGGCAAGCTCGACCACGCGCACGACATCGCGTTCCCGCTGATCGTCAAGCCCACTTCCGAGGACGGCTCGATCGGCATCGACTCGGGCTCGGTCGTCGGCTCGGTCAAGGAGCTGATGGAGCGGATCCACTACATCCACGAGGAGTTCGACGCGCCCGCGCTGATCGAGGAGTACATCGAAGGGCGCGAGATGTATGCCGCCGTCCTCGGCAACGAGAGCCCCGAGGTTCTCCCGATGGTCGAGCTCGATCTCTCGCGCCTGCCCGAGGGCGCGCCGAAGATCGCCGGCAAGGAAGTCAAGTGGGACAAGGACACCGAGCACTACCGGGTCACCAAGTCGGCCCCGGCGGAGGGACTCGACGAGGACACGGTCAAACGCCTCTCCGACACCGCGCTCGCCGTCTACCAGGCGCTGAAGCTGCGCGACTACGGGCGCATCGACATGCGCCTGACGCCGCAGGGCGAGGTCTACGTCATCGAAGCCAACCCGAACCCGTGGCTCGCCTCCGGCGCCGAGTTCGCGATGGCCGCGAAGAAGGCCGGCCGCAGCTACACGCAGCTCATCGGCGAGATCGTCGATCTCGCGAGGGCGCGGTACACGGTCGGATAGCCCCCCCCCACCCTTCCCCTCTCCCCCCGATGGGGGGAGAGGAGAGTCTCTTGAGATCGAGTGGGATTCTGTCGCAAGCGATCCGCCCGAACCATCTCCCTCTCCCCCGCGTGCGGGGGGAGAGGGCTGGGGTGAGGGGGCAGTAAGATGCCCCGCCAGCGAAGGAGTTCTCCATGAAGAAAGGCCTCTCTCTCGGCGCGCTCGTTCTCACCTCCGGTCTCCTCCTCGCCCTGGAGGTCGGCGGCGTCAAGCTCCCGGACACGGTCTCCGTCGACGGCAAGACGCTCCAGCTCAACGGTGCGGGCATCCGCAAGAAGGCGATCTTCAAGGTCTACGTTTCGGCGTTGTACGTCGAGACGCCCTCGAAGGACGCGGCGACCCTCGTCTCGTCGACGCAGGTCAAGAGCATGCGCCTCCACATGCTCCGCGACGTCGAGGGTCCCAAGATCAGCGGCGCGATCGCCGAAGGTTTCGAGAACAACTCGAAGGACGCCCTGCCGAAGCTGAAGGCGCGCCTCGATCAGCTCGCGAAGATGATTCCCGACGTCAAGCAGGGCGACGAGATCGACCTGACGTGGGTGCCCGACAAGGGCACGCAGGTATCGGTGCGCGGCACGACGGTGGGTACGATCGAGGGCCGCGACTTCGCGGACGCGCTCTTCTCGGTCTGGCTCGGCCCGAACCCCGTGCAGGAGGATCTGAAGCAGGCCCTCACCGGAGGTCGCTGAGTGGGCGGCACCTTTCCGGCCTCTCGCGGGCGAAACTCGGAACGAGTGCTGCCCGGCCCGAGGCGGAAGCCCGCGCCGTCTCCTGATCCTCCCGAGGTCCTCTTCGCCATGGGATGCCCCCGGATCCGTCTTTGATGGCGGCGGGAGCGGGATCGTCTCTCAGGTCACGGCTCGTATCCGGGATCGCCATCACGATCGTCGCTGCGGGCTGTGCGTCCACCAGCGCCTACCGCGCTCAGCCACTCGAGCCGACGGCGGTCGCGAGAGCCTCGAAGCTCGGCGATCCAGACGTCGAGCTTTCGGTTGGAAAGCTGACTCCGGACGCCGTCCTGAAGGTTCTCGGGTCTCACGGCGAAAGGCTCGCTCGGAGCACGACCGTGCTCGAGGTGAGACTTCTCGCCGGTCCGGAACTCGTCACGGTTTCACGGGAGTCTTTTCGGGTGCTTCTCCCGACCGGTACCAGTGAACCGCCGCTCGAGACACGATGGATCCTGGCGAGTATGGATTTGCCGGCCGTGGCCCCTCGCCTGTGGCTGCCCGAGATATCGGACGTGAACGACTCCGCGGCCGCCGTCGTCTGGATGGGCCTGTTGGCGCCGTTGGCCATCGCCGAAGTCGTCGTTCGAGAAAAGGGTGAGCGGTATGCCGAGGCGGCGAGCTATGACGTCTGGCGCAAGACGAGCTTGCCGCGAACGGTCGAGCCTCAGTCCTCGTTGGACTTGCTGCTGGTCTTCTGGCCGAGGACGGAGCGGCTGCCCGATACGGGGTCCTTGGAGCTGGAGCTCAGTTTCGAGCTCGAGCGTTGCACCTGGCGGGCTGAGGTGATGGTTCCGATGGATTGACGCGTCGCTCGAGCGAAGTCAGGACCCTGGGCCTCAGCCCTCCTGCGGGACCGTCTTCCCGGTCAGTCGGCGCATCGTCTTGTCGATGCCCACCCCGAGGAACATCAGGCGCGTCCAGAACCACATCGCCGGCGAGACGTGCTCGACGCCGCCCGCGAGCGTGGTGACGACGGCGGCGCGGATCGGCTCGGGCGGGTTGGGCGTGCAGAAGGCCTCGAAGAAGACGGGGTCGTAGAAACCGTAGACGTACCGGCGGAAGCGCGCCCACAGCCGCTCGCTCTCGCGCGCGTAGCGGCGGAAGTCGGCCGCGTCGACGCGCCCTCGCCGGGCCAGCGCCCGGTCGATCGCCGCCGCCGCGCGCTCGCCGGTCGCGAGCGCGAGGAAGACTCCGGTCGAGAAGACGGGGTCGAGAAAAGCGGCCGCGTCCCCGACGAGCACCCAGCCGTCGCCCGCGACGCGGTCGGACGAGGACGAGTAGTCCGAGATCCCGTGGGCCTTCGAGATCCGGCGGGAGCCGTCGAGGATCTTCAGGACGCGCGGCGAGCGCGCGAGCATCGCGTCGTAGCGGGCCTCGAGAGACGCGCCTTCCTCGAAGCGCACGACCGCCGGGTCGAAGACGCCGCCGACGCTGCAGGTTCCGTCGGAGAACGGGATGACCCAGTACCAGACGCCCTTGTCGATCGGCAGGAGGATGTCTCCCGGCCGGCTCTCGGCCGGCCAACGGACTCCGTCGTAGTGCGCGAAGATCGCGGCGCGCTTCAGGCGCGCGTCGAAGCGGCGCAGGCCGAGCTTGCGCGAAAGCAGCGCGCCCTGTCCCGAGGCGTCGACGACGACCTTCGCGCGGATCTCCTCGGCGGGGCCTCCCGCGCGGCGGGCGCGCACGCCCACGGCGCGTCCGCCGTCGAAGAGCACGTCCTCGACCGAGACCTCCTCCCGCACCGTCGCGCCGCTCGAGGCCGCGTGCCGCAGCAGCAGCTCGTCGAAGTCGGCGCGCTTGACCTGGTACGCCATCGGGTGCCTCGGGTCGCGCGCCTCCGAGAAGACGACCGGCCGCGTCGTGCCGTTGTCCTCGTTCCAGAAGAACGCGCCGTACTTTTTCATGAAGCCCGCGGCGCGGACCTTCTCGTGGACGCCGAGACGGTCGAGGATCGGCAGGGAGAAGGGCAGGAGGGACTCGCCGACGTGGAACCGCGGAAACTTCTCGCGTTCGAGGAGGAGCACCGGGCGCCCGGCGCGCGCGAGGAGCGTCGCTACCGTGGAGCCGCCCGGACCGCCGCCGACGACGACGGCATCGTAAGATTCGGTCATGGGCGGATTCTAGACCGGTGGCCGCATCCGCCGCCGTGCCGTCGCCGGTCCTCGAGTACGCGGACGTCCGCAAGAGCTTCGGCGGCGGCTCGGTCCTCGAGAGCTTCTCGCTCGCCCTGGCGCCCGGAGAAACGGTCGCTCTCGTCGGCCGCTCGGGCTGCGGCAAGACGACGGCGCTGAAGCTCGCCAATCGCCTGCTCGAGCCCGACGGCGGCTCGGTCCGCGTTTTCGGCGGCGCGGCGTCCGCGCAGGACCCCGTCGCGCTGCGGCGCCGCATCGGCTGGGTGATTCAGGAGGGCGGTCTCTTCCCGCACTGGACCGTGCGCGAGAACGTCGAAGCGGTGCCGCGGCTGCTCGGGTGGCCCGAGGGGAGGCGGCGGGCCCGCGCCGAGGAGCTGCTCGCGACGGTGGGCCTGCCGCCGGCCGAGTTCGGCGCGCGGCGGCCGTCCGGGCTCTCGGGCGGCCAGCGCCAGCGCGTGGGCGTGGCGCGGGCGCTCGCGGCCGGCCCGGCGCTCGTGCTGATGGACGAGCCTTTTGGCGCGCTCGATCCGATCGGCCGTCGCGCGATGCAGACGGAGTTCCTCGCCTGGAAGGCGCGGTGGGGCGCGGCCGTGCTGCTCGTCACGCACGACCTGCGCGAGGCCTTCCGCCTCGCCGACCGCATCGCCGTCCTCGAGCGGGGCGCGATCCGGCAGGTCGGGGCGCCGGCCGAGCTCCGGCGCGCGCCCGCGGACGCTTTCGTGCGCGAGCTCGTCGAGGAGCTCGGGGCGTGAGCGGCCTGGGCGATTTCGTCTGGCAGCGGCGCGGCGAGATCCTCGCCCTGACCGGGGAGCATGTCCTGCTCGTGGCCGCCGCGGCCGTGATCGCGGCGGCGATCGGGGTGCCGCTCGGCGTCGCGCTGACGCGCCGGCCGAGCCTGGCGCGGCCCGTGCTCGGTTTCGCCAACACCGTGCAGGCGATTCCGAGCCTCGCCCTCTTCGGGTTCCTGATCCCGGTTCCGTGGATCGGCGGCATCGGCGCGCGCACCGCGATCGTCGCGCTCGTCGTGTACTCGCTCCTGCCGATCCTGCGGAACACGCACGCCGGCATCCTCGCCGTGGACCCCGCGGTGCTCGAAGCGGCCGACGGGATGGGGATGACCGAAGGACAGCGCCTGCGCTCGGTCGAGCTGCCGCTCGCGTTTCCGGTCGTGCTCGCGGGCATCCGCGTGGCGGTCGTCGTGGGCGTGGGGCTCGCGACGATCGCGGCGGCCATCGGCGCGGGAGGCCTCGGCGTCCTGATCTACCGCGGCGTCGCCACCGCGGATCACCGCCTGATCCTCGCGGGCGCGGTGCCGGCGGCGTGCCTCGCGCTCGCGTTCGACTTCGGGCTCGGCCTCGTCGAAAGGCGCCTGGGGCCCCGGCGGTGAGGCGGCTCGCGGCCGTCGCTTCGGTTCTCTTCGTCGCGGTTCTCGCGTGCCGCGAGCGGGGCGAAGGCCCGATCCGCGTCGGCTCGAAGAACTTCACGGAGCAGGTCGTGCTCGGCGAAATCGCGGCGGAGGCGCTCGAGGCCGAGGGCCTCACGGTCCGGCGCCAGCTCGATCTCGGCGGGACGTTTCTGTGTCAGCGGGCGCTCGTGGCGGGGGAGCTCGACCTGTATCCCGAGTACACGGGTACGGCCTACACCGCGATCCTCGAGCAGAAGCCCCTCTCGGACCCCGCGCGCGTGCGCGAGCGCGTGGCCGACGAGTACGCGCGGCGCTGGGGGCTCGTCTGGGCGCCGCCCCTCGGTTTCGAGAACACCTTCGCGCTCGTCATGCGCGCCGGCGACGCCGGGCGGCTCGGGATCTCGAAGATCTCCGACCTGGCGGCGCACCCGGAGTTGAAGCCGGGCTTCGGTTACGAGTTTCTCGAGCGCGCCGACGGCTACCGAGGCCTCGCCGCCGCTTACGGGCTCGCGTTTCGCCAGCGGCCGGCCGAGATGGACCTGGGGCTGCTGTACCCGGCGCTCGCGCAGGGGAAGGTCGACGTCGTCGCCGGAAACTCGACCGACGGTCAGATCGATGCGATGCGCCTGACGGTTCTCGCCGACGACCGGCGCTACTTTCCGCCGTACGAGGCGGCCTTCGTCGTGCGCGGCGCGGCCTGGCACGACCCGAGGGTCAAGCGCGCGCTCGAGCGCCTCTCGGGCGCGTTTTCCGCCGAGGCGATGCGCCGGATGAACGCCGCCGTCGACCGGGACCGCCGGCGTCCCGCCGAAGTGGCGGCCGAGTTTCTCGCGCGGCTCACCGCGCGGCCGTCCGCCGCGCCCCGGTAGCCGGAATCACCTTCCGAATCGGAAAAAACCTGCTACCCTGATTTGAAGGGATTCGCAGCAAAATGTCGGGCGCTTTCGAACTTCTGACGCAGGCGGACTGGGTCGTGCTGGGCGGAGCTTTGCTTCTCCTGGTCCTCTTGATCGTCTCGTTCCGGTCGCGCTCGTACGTGTTCTGTCAGTATTTGAAGACGATGACCGGGATCGCGCTGCGACCCTCCGAGGTGCGCCGGGCGTTCAAGACCGGAGGTCGCGAGGGCGTCCGGAACCTCTTCCTCGACCTCATCATCCGCGAGGACCTGAAGGAAGGTCCCGCGGCCATCCCGGACACCGCGACGAAGTAACCGTCGCCGGCGCGGCGCGCGCCGCGGGTCAATTTTCGATCAGCCCGAACGTCGGGACGACGTCGCGGCCGAGCACGCTCCGAAGAACCGTGGCGTGGAGCACCTCGTCCGAAAGGATCTTCGCCGCCGAGCCCGAGAGCGCGCGGTCCTGGAAGCGGTCGACCACGTAGAGGTAAACGCGCGCGGCGCCGACCTCGAGCTTGAAGGCGAGCTCGAGCACGTCCTTCTCGTTGGCGAGCGGCACGCCGAAGACGTAGTCCTTCTTCGGCTCTTCGGGAGCGCCTCCCTTGCGTTTGACGGCGTCGGCGAGGAGATCGCGGTGGATCTCGTGGCTTCCCTGGAACGCGAGGCCGACTTCCTGCGCCCTGGCCGAGAGGAGACCGCTCTTGCCGGCGAGCCCGTAGGCCCAGATCGCCTGATGTTCGAGAGCGAGGGCCGTGTTCATGAGCTGGATGTCGTCGCCCGCGTCCTTGCCGGGCCCGGGCAGGGCGAGGAGCGGTCGGCCGGCGGCAGCGAGACCGAGCGCCAGGCCCGTCGAGGCGGCCGAGCGAAACAGATCGCGTCTCTGCATGGAGCGCACCCCCGGCCGCGGATGGTACGCGAAAGACGGCGGATCTTCGTGCGATATCGTTCGTCGGCGATGAGAGCGGGCGACCCCGACGTCGCGTTGATGTCCCGGGTCGAAGCCCGCGACCCCGACGCCCTCGCCGCGCTCTACGACCGCCACGCCGCGCGCCTCCTCGGTCTCGCGCGCCGGATTCTCGGCGACGGCGGCGAGGCCGAAGAGGTTCTCCAGGAGGTGTTTCTCTTTGCCTGGCGCGCGGCCGCGACCTACGACCCGTCGCGCGGGGAGGTCCTGGCGTGGCTGCTCGTCGCGACGCGCAGCCGGGCCATCGACCGGCTCCGCGCCCGGCAATCGGCCTCGCGGCCGCCCGCGAGGAGCCTCGAGGACGCCGGCGATCCGGCAGCCTCGGACGACGTCGAGGGCGCCTCCGCGGACCGTCAGTGGTCGGCGCTCTGCCGCGCCGCCGTGCGGGAGCTGCCGGCCGACCAGCGCCGCGTCCTGGAGCTCGCCTACTTCGAAGGCTGGACGCAGCAGGAGATCGCCGAGAAGACCGCGACGCCCCTGGGCACCGTCAAGACCCGGTCGCGCCTCGGCCTCATGAAACTCCGGGAACGCCTGCGCTCGTACAGGAGGAGTGGAAGCGATGCCTCATAGCGAGCGGCACGAGGAGCTCGTCGCCGCCCTGGTCCTCGGATCGCCCCTCGGCCCCGACGCCGCGGAGCTCGAGCGGCATCTCGCCGAGGGCTGTGCCGTCTGCGAGGCGCTCCTGTCCGAGGGCCGCGAGGCGGCGTCCGCCCTGGCGAGCACGGTGGCGCCGGCCGCGCCGCCGCCGGAGCTGAAGGGACGAATTCTCGCCGCCCTCGGCCCGGCCCGCGCGCCGGCGCCGCCGCCCGTGTCCGCGACGGCGTGGCGCGTGTTCGCCGCCGCCGCCGCCCTGCTGCTCCTGGCGGTCGGCCTCGACGACGCGGGGCTGCGCCGCGAGCGCGAGGAGCTCCGGAGCCGTTCGGCCGATCTCGCCGGGCGGCTGCAGGCCGCCGAGACGGCGCTCGCCGGGCGCGTCCTGCGCGCGCGCGTGCTCGAGAGCGACGACGTGCGGATGATGTTGCTCGGCGGAACCGGCCCGCAGCCCGACGCCCGCGGCCGCGTGTTCTGGAGCCCGACGGCGCGGCGCGGCGTTCTCGTCGCGGCGAACCTCGCGGCCCTTCCGGCCGACCGCCAGTACGAGCTCTGGGTTTTCGTCAAGGGCAAGCCCGTCGCGGCGGGAGTCTTCGACGTCGACGCGTCGGGGCGTGTCCTGTTCGAATCGACGCCGCTTCCGGATTCGGAGGCGCAGAACTGCGCGGTGACCGTCGAACCGCGCGGCGGCGTGGCGGCGCCGACCGGGCCGGTCGTGCTCGTCGGCGCTCCGGCCTGAGGGACGCGCGCGTGCGCCGCCTCGCCGCCGCTCTCGCTCTGCTGGCCGTCGCGGCCGTCCCGGGGAACGCGCCTCCCGATCCCGCGCCCACGCCGGCCCTCGGCGTCGCGCCGAACCTGCCGCCCGCCGCGACCCCGGCCGAGCGCCAGGAGGCCGTGGACGCCGTGCGGCGCACCGGCGCGAACTTCTTCGAGCTCACGCTCTCCTGGTCGGCCGCGGAGCCGTCGCCGCGCCGCTACGTTTTCGACGAGCTCGCGCGCACGGCGCGGCTGCTGCGTCAGTCGGGGGCGACCCTGCAGCTCGACCTGCCGCTCGTGACCGAGTCGGCCCGCGACGTGCCCGCGGACCTCGCCGGCGTCGCCTTCGACGACCCGAAGCTGTCGCTGCGCCTCGGCCGCCTGCTCGACGCCCTCGCGCCCGTGCTTCTCGACGTCCAGACGCTCTCGCTCGGCGAGGCGGCCGACGTCTACTTCGCCGACCGGCCCGACGAGCTCCGCGCCTACCGGCGTCTCTTCGACGGGGCCGTCGAGTTCCTGAGGAAAAAGTCGCCCCGTCTGCTCGTCGGCGTCACGACGCTCGCGCCGACCGAGAGCCCGGCGCCGACCGTCGCCGCGGCGCTCCACCAGAAGAGCCCGCTGCTTCTCTATATCTATTGTCCCTTCGTCCGCGGCAAGCCCTTCGAGCACCGGTCGCCGTCGGCCCTCGAGAAGGACTGGGCGGACCTGCTCCAGGGCGCGGGCGGCCGCCCCATCGCCTTTCCGACGGTCAGCTACTCCTCGTCGTCGGAGAACGGGTCGAGCCCGGATGCCCAGGCGGACTTCGTCGCGCGCCTGCGCCGCTACGTTGCGAAAGCCGACGGGCGGCGCCTGCTCTTCGCGCGCTACGTCGGGCTGCGCGACGGGCCGGCCGAGGCCGTCGGCGGCAGCGGGGTGGTGCGGGTCGGGGAGCGGGCCCGGGCCGCGTTCTTCGAGCACCGAGGGCTCCAGACCGCGGCGGGCGATCCGAAGCCGGCGTGGTTCGCGTGGGCGGGCAGCCGTTGAGGCTTGCGGGGCGGGCGATAAGATTCCGGAAATGGGAGGTGCGTCCATGCTCCACCGTGGTGCGCTTGCCGCTGCCGTCCTCGCGGCGGCGTTTTCCGCGTCGTGCGCGTCGCAGAACCCGGCGCCGCCCGTTCCCGTCGAAGGCTCCGACGTCTCGGCGCTCGCCGGACGCTGGGTCGGCGACTACTCGAGCACCGAGACCGGCCGCACCGGCTCGATCGTCTTCGAGCTTCGGTCGGGCGACAAGGTCGCGCGCGGCGACGTCCTCATGAAGCCGAAAGAAGACCTTCAGAGCTCCTCGACCGGCGCCGACGCCCTGAAGACGATGCCGCAGATCCTGACGATCAGCTTCGTGTCCGCGACCGGCGGGACGCTGCGCGGCACGATGGATCCCTATCGCGACCCGTCGTGCGACTGCATGGTCCAGACGACGTTCGTCGGGCGGATGTCGGGCGACACGATCGAGGGCACGTTCACGACGACGCCGCAGGCTGCGGGCACGATCTCGACGGGCCGCTGGAAGATGACGCGGCAGAAGAAGTAGACCGCCGACTCATGTCGTCCGCGCCGATCACGCTCGACCGATTCATCCTCGAAGAGCAGCGCACGCATCCCGGGTCGACGGGGGAGCTCTCGCTCCTGCTCATGCGCCTCGGCGTGGCGGCCAAGCGCATCGCCGCCGCGCTCGCCCGCGCGGGGCTGACGGGGTCGCTCGGATCGGCCGGCGCCTCGAACGTCCAGGGCGAGGAGCAGAAGAAGCTCGACGTGCTCGCCAACGACATCCTCCTCGAGACGTTCGACTACGGCGGCCTGGTGACGCTCGCGGCGTCCGAGGAGATGGAGGAGCCGTACGTCTACGGCGGGAGCCTCGCGCAGGGCCGCTACGCGGTGCTCTTCGACCCGATGGACGGCTCTTCGAACATCGACGTCAACGGGACGCTCGGCACGATCTTCTCGATCCGGCCGCGCCGCGACGGGACGGTGGGCGACCTGCTGCGCGCGGGCCACGAGCAGTCGGCCGCCGGGTACGTTCTGTTCGGTCCCGCGGTCCTGCTCGTCTACACGAGCGGCGACGGCGTTCATCTCTTCACGCTCGAGCCGACGATCGGCGAGTTCCTCCTGACGCGCCGGCAGGTCCGCATGCCCGAGCGCGGCAAGGGCTACGCCGTCAACGAGGGGCGCGCGCACGCGTGGCCCGCGAGCGTGCGGGCGTTCGTCGAGCGGCTGAAGACGCCCGATCCGGAGACGGGGCGCGTCTACGCGACGCGCTACTCGGCCTCGATGGTCGCCGACGTGCACCGGTTCCTGCTCGAGGGCGGCATCTACCTCTACCCGGGCGACGGGTCCAAGGCCGGGCGTGGCGGAGGGAAGCTGCGCGTCCTCTACGAGTGCCATCCGCTCGCGCTCGTCGTCGAGCAGGCGGGCGGCCGCGCCTCGACCGGCCTCGGCCGCGTCCTCGACGTGGCGCCCGAGACGCTCCACGAGCGCATGCCGCTCGCGATCGGCAGCCGCGTGGAGGTCGACCTGTTCGACGATTTCATCGCACGGGGATGACGCCCCGCGCGCTCGCGATCGTTCTCGCGCTGCTCGTTCCGACGCCGCCGCCGAGGGTCACGCCGCCCGCGGCGCGGGCCGAGGAGGACGACGAGCGGGTCGAGGGCGCCGCGCGTTTCGAGGCGCCCGCCACCGAGATGCGCAAGCTCGACGCGGTCCTCGGCGCCTGGAGCTTCGAGGAGACCTGGAATCATCCGGAGCGGTTCAAGCGCGGCGTGTACGAGGGACTGCCGGGGCCGGGCGGCCAGGGCACGCTGACGTTCCGGCGGGGACCGGGTTCCTTCTCGGTCGTCGGCGACGACGATGCCCACAACCCGATGGGCCGTGTCGCGGCGATCGTCGTCGTCTCGTGGGACCCGGCCCGAAAGGCGTACGACTACGCGGAGGTCCACGGCGCCTTCCCGGGCATCCTGCACCTGACGGGACGGTTCGAGGGCGGGGACCTCGTGTTTCGAGGCGAGGACGCGCGCTCGGGGGAGCGCCGTTCCGTCCGTTCCGTCTGGAAGGACCTCGGGAAGGAAGCGTGGACGATGACGTGGAGCGAGGGCGAGCGCGGCCGGCTCGAGCCCGTGATGACACGGACGCTGCGCCGGGATCAGGTCTCTCAAAGGTGATCTTCGTCCCGATCGTGGACGAAAAACGCTCTTTGAGAGACCTGACCCCTTGTGGGTCTTCGTGCTGAGCTGGATCGCCTCGCTCGTCTTCTATCGGCTCAAGGCGTACGACGCCCTCGAGGTGATCGGCGGGGAGTAGGCGGCCCCCGATCCGTCCCGCGCTTCTTCGCCGCGACGCGCGGGTGGAGAAGGCATCGGCAGGCCCAAGGGCGGTCCGTTCGAGCCGGTCGTGGCGACCACGTTCACGGGCCTTGCGCCGCGATGATGCGGGCGCCGTCGTGCGGCCGGCTCCCTCCGCGACTCGGATTCCAAGGCTCGGTCAATGGTAAGGTGTGGCGCATACCGATGGGGTCCCCGGGAGCCTGGCGCGGCAGCTTCTATATTTTCTCGTTTCGCAAGACGGAGAGTCAGGTCGGCAGGAAGCATGGGCCTTGCGGGTTTGAGCGAATTTCCCGAGCGCCGGTTCCACGATCGGTCCCCGATCCGCGCCGCGCCGAACCTGGGAGCACGGATTCGCACCCTCGGGACGCTCGCGGCCGGGCTGGCGGCCGCGGCGTGCCTGCACGCCGGGACGATCTCAGGGACCGTCCGCGACGAATCCGGCGCCGTGCTGCCGGGCGTGACGGTGGAAGTTACGGGTGCGGCCCTGCCGACGCCCCGCCTCGCGGCCACGGACAGGGCGGGCGCCTACCGGTTGGAGGGGCTCCCGGCAGGCACTTACGACGTCGCCTTCCGCCTGATCAACTTCCTCGGCGTCGTGCGCAAGGGGATCGCGCTCGAGGCGGGCGGCACGCGCGCCGTGAACGCGACGCTGCAGCTGTCCGCCTCCGCCGACGTGGTCGTGACGGGGAAAAAGACCTTTCGAAACCTCGCCGACGCCACGGAGCCGGGGGAGAGCCTGATCGGCATCGCGAGCGCTTCCACGCAGGGCGTGGTCACCGCCGAGCAGGTCGCCCTCCTGCCGATCGCGCGGCCCGGCGACGTGCTCGAGACGATACCGGGTCTCGTGATCAGTCAGCACTCCGGCGAGGGGAAGGCGAACCAGTACTACCTGCGCGGCTTCAATCTCGACCACGGCACCGACTTCGCGACGACGGTCGCGGGAATGCAGATCAACATGCCGACGCACGCCCACGGGCAGGGTTACACCGACCTGAACTTCGTCATCCCGGAGCTCGTCTCGGGCGTGCAGTACAAGAAGGGGCCGTACTTCGTCGAGGACGGCGACTTCACGACGGCCGGCTCGGCCAACATCAACTACACCAACACGCTCGAGAAGCCCGAGGCGCTGGTGCAGGGCGGCTCCGACCAGTACCTCCGCGGGCTCCTCATGGGGTCGCCGAGGGTCGGTGACGGCAACCTCCTCTACGCCTTCGAGGCCGTGTACAACAACGGGCCGTGGGTCAACCCCGACCACCTGAAGAAGTACAACGGCGTTCTCCGATACAGCGAGGGAGACGCCCAGAACGGATTCTCGGTCACCGCGATGGGATACGACGCGAGCTGGGACTCGACCGACCAGATCCCTCTGCGCGCCGTCGACGACGGCGAGCTCGACCGCTTCGGCGCGATCGACCCGACCGACGGCGGCGAGACCCACCGATACAGCGTGTCCGGCGAGTACCAGCGCTCCGACGCCGAGTCCGTCACCCGTGCCGTGGCTTACTGGGTCGACTACAAGCTCAACCTCTGGTCGAACTTCACCTACTTTCTCGACGACCCGGTCCACGGCGACCAGTTCGAGCAGGCCGACGACCGGGACGTGTACGGCCTCAAGGCGACCCACCGCTGGATGGCGATCTGGGGCGGCAAGCCCGTCGAGAACGAGGTCGGGATCCAGGGCCGTTACGACGACATCCACACGGTCGGCCTCTTCCACACCGAGGATCGCGAGCGCCTGTCCACCACGCGCCTCGACCGGGTGAAGCAGGGAAGTCTCGCCGCCTTCTTCCAGAACGACACGCAGTGGTCGCCGAAGTTCCGCACGATCCTGGGCCTGCGGGGCGACGTCTATCACTACGATGTGACCGGGATCAGCGACCCGGAGAACAGCGGCACGCTGACCCAGGGACTGTTCAGTCCGAAGCTCTCGATGATCTTCGGCCCGTACGACCAGACCGAGATCTACGCCAACGCCGGCTACGGCTTCCACTCGAACGACGGCCGCGGCGCCGTGACGCGCGTGGATCCGTCGACGGGCGAGCCCGTCTCACCCGTGACGCCGCTCGCGCGCGCGACCGCGGCCGAGGTCGGCGTGCGCAGCCTGCCGGTCCCGAAGTGGCAGACGACGCTCGCGCTGTGGGGCCTCGACATCGCCTCCGAGCTCGTCTTCGTCGGCGACGCGGGCACGACGGAGCCCTCGCGGCCGAGCCGGCGGTACGGGGTCGAATGGTCGAACTACTACCGCGTGCTGCCGTGGATGACG
>Ga0335071_10004540_pt1 | contig 14497 bp, 6 predicted proteins | sample Lox_Sample_15_FD_206724 | JGI IMG/M metagenome (GOLD analysis project Ga0335071, IMG submission 206724) | Soil microbial communities from Loxahatchee National Wildlife Refuge, Florida, United States - Lox_Sample_1.5 | ecosystem: Environmental > Terrestrial > Soil > Wetlands | place: USA: Florida... | reverse complement strand
CTTGGAGCGGCGCCTCGGGGACCAACCGCACGGTCTCACCGTCTGCAAGCACATTCTCCCGATTTCCGTCGGCTTTCTGCACATATCCGAGGGCCGCTGCCGGAGCAGGGCTCGGGGGAACGATCTGTGTGACCGTGCGGACAGGCTCGCGGCGGGCCGGAGGGTTCTCACTAACCGAGGCCACCTCGGAGCTGGCAGGCGTAAACGGCCGCTCCACCTTGCCCGCGATCAGTTCGCGCGAATTCGCATCGAATTGTTTCGCGGGAAATGCCACACTCTCATCCACCGCCTCGACGGAGTCAGTGGAAACCTTCGTCACACGGTATCGGTCAGCAAACCGGTCGCCGGGGTGAACGATAGTGGGGTGCTCGTCCTGTAAGATGACCGCTTCGATCTGACCGTCCGCCTTTTCGGCGTAACCAATAGTCTTGAAGATCACGGGCGGTGGCAGCACCTGCGCGACCGGCTCGATAGGAGGACTGCTGTCGGTACGCGCCCCCCTGCCCGCCTCCGCCCTCGGAACGACCAGCGGCTCCGTGTGGGGAATCGACGGGCTCTTGCCTATCGCACGAGGCACACCGGTGCGGTCAGTCACCTTCAGGCGTTCTGTAAATTTACCCCTCCGCATCGCACGGAGCGGCGGGGCGGGCGGTTTGATATCCGCTAGTAATGGCCGCCGTTCCAATGGGGCGCGGGGAGCCTTGGTGGAAACAAGCGCTCCCGCCTCCGTTTGGCCGTCGGGGCTACTTCTCTGGAACAAGGGGCGCAGGCGGGAGACGGAATAGATGCAGATGCCAACTGAAACCCCCAAGATGAAGCTGACGAGTTGTTTAACAGTCTTCATGCTCGACCCCGTCGATTTGCCATTTTGAGGGCTTATCATATCAGACAAAGACCAATCCTCCAACGCTGCGGACCCAAAGGCGCGCTCGATCAAGTTGAAGCGAGAAGCGGCATCGGGGCCCTCAGCCGAGGGATGAACTCGTTAGTACACTCAAATCCCCCGCAATGCGTCCTGCTGAAACTATCGGAACTCTGTTAAGCCTGTATGGACCTACGTCTTAGATCTTCAACACCCCAAACCCGCCCCATTTGGCGGATGCACTCGCCGCCGGGCTCTGATAACCTACCGCGTCGAGTAGTGTGTTTCAACCGGGGGTGGCTCTCATGCGCAGGCGTGATTTTCTCTCAAGCAGCTTGGCGGCAGTCGCAGTGGGATTGGCAGCACGTTCGGCGCGTGCCGCGGACAGCTCGGTGGAAGTCTTGGTCAACGAGCCTCTGGGCACCATCGCCCCAGAGATGCAGGGCCATTTCACCGAGCACATCGGATCGGTAGTTTATAACGGTATCTGGGTAGGGGAAGACTCTCCCATTCCCAACGTCGGTGGCGTCCGCAAGGCGTTGGTGGAACACATGCGCCGGCTGCGCGCGCCGGTCATCCGATGGCCGGGCGGTTGTTTTGCCGATAGCTACAACTGGCGCGATGGCATTGGCTCGCGTTCGAAACGCCCGGTGCGCACAAATTTCTGGGACAACGACGCGCAGCTTGCGCACGCTCCCGCGGGCCCCCAGAAATACGATCCGAACACCTTTGGCACGGCAGAGTTCATGCGCTTCTGCCAACTCTGCGGCGCGCAGCCTTACCTTGCTGCCAATGTCCGCAGCCTCACGCCCCACGATTTCGACGAGTGGGTGGAATACTGCAACTCTCCGGCGGGAAGCACCACCCTTGCCTCCACCCGCGCCCAAGATGGCAGCCGCGAACCATTCAACGTCACCTACTGGGGCATCGGCAATGAGTCCTGGGGGTGCGGCGGCGACCTCCGCCCGGAAGAGTATGCGGTCGAATTCCGGCGCTTCACTTCGTGGGTTCCTGACTATGGCCGCGCGCTGCGATTCATCGCTTCGGGACCGGGTACCAGTCCCAGCGACCCGCAGGTTTCTTGGACGCGCGGTTTTCTCGCCAATCTGGTGGGCACGCGGCCCGATCTGCTGGACCGGCTCTATGGGCTCTCGCTGCATTACTATTGCGGCACCACCGGCAAGGGCAACTCGCTCCAGTTCAGCACCGACGAGTGGTATCAGATGCTCGGCCAAGCCGACGCCATGGACACGCTCATCACCCAGCACTGGCAGGCGATGGGAGAATTCGACCGGCGGCGTCAAGCGAAGTTGGTAGTCGACGAATGGGGCGTTTGGCATAGCGGTACACCGCTGGGTCCCGCTTACCTGTTCAGTTTTGTGCCTTCCTTGCGCGATGCCTTGGTGAGCGCCCTGACCCTCGACATTTTTAATCGCCATCCGGAGAAGTTGGCGATGTGCAACGACGCCCAACTGGTCAACAACCTCAACACGCTCTTCCTCGCTATGCACGACCGCTTTGTGCCCACCACTATCTTCCATGTGTTCGATATGTACAAGTCGCACCAGGGCGGGCAAGCCGTGCGGATGATTTGCGAAGCGTCAAGCATTCCCTACCATGTGGAATCGAGTGCTCCCGCTGGAGCAATGGAAACAACTCCGGTGCAACAGACGAGGCAGTTCTGGGGACTGGCCGGATCGGCTTCCCGCCAGGGTAATACGCTGATTGTGACCGTGGTGAATCCCCACGTGAGCGACGCCAGCACGGCCGAGGTGCGACTGCGGGGCGGCGCCGCCAAATCCGTACGCGCCACCGTGCTGACCGCGCCGGATATCCACGCCTCGAATTACTTTGATCGTCCCGACACCGTGGTACCGCGAGACCGACCAACCAACGTCTCCGGAGCGCGCTTCCCCTGGACGTTCCCCGCGGCCTCGGTTACAAAGTTGGAGATTGCGCTGTAGTTTATTCAACATTGAGCGGCTCTACTTCTACAAGCTGGCCAGGCTGGGCGGCTGCCGGCTCGCGCTTAAGACTCTCCACCGGGTAATAATTTCTGGGTAGGGGGGGCCCCTGCTGACCTTGTCTCGGGGAAAATAAGACTCTTGCGTAATTCTCCCGCTGTTACAAATCTGGGAAGGACGTAGAGTCTGCGGGTGCACTGCGTGCTTGACCTGTCTAAACGTCTGGTGAGCCGTGGGGGAATCGAACCCTCAACCTACTGATTAAGAGTCAGTTGCTCTACCAATTGAGCTAACGGCCCATCTGACTCACTTCTCGCGGAGATTGTAGCACAACCGCCTGCGATCTGTGACAACAGATTCGTCAATTCACCGCGAACTTTTCGCCGGAGGGGGGCCGAAGCTGGGGCGGGGGCCACTTTGCGTGCCCTCGATCTCGCATTCCAGGCACCTTACCTCGGATTTGCTGCTACCGCTGCGTCCACGTTCGTACGGCGCCGCGCCAATTTCACATTCGCGGGCTTGGCGCGAAGGCGAGAATCCTCCTGCTGCCATTTCCCTGCCAGTTCGTTCAAATCAGCCAATACCTTGCTGATGTCTTGCATACGTTTGGTGATTCCGTAGGTAACGGAGGGCGGGATGGTTGGCTCGTAGTCGCGAAAAACGAAGCCGTGCTGCGCCAAGACGCGCAGGCGTTCGGACAGCACACGGGAGGAAATCCCCTCCACCTGCCGCCGCAGTTCACCAAAGCGCGTAGGGCCGTTGGTGCTTAGAACCCAAAGAATTTGCAGCGTCCAAGGACGCGCCAGCACTTCCAGCAACCCCGCAATCGGACATCCTGCTTCTTCCGCCGTCTTTCCCATAGCGCCCCCGCTCGGTAACTTTACGGTCCCCACTATATAGATGCAACTGGTTATTTAATGTAACTCGGTGGCAATTTGTTTCATCGAAACTGAACAGGAGGCATGGTGGCAAGTTCTGACCGCTGCTCGGCGCGCATACTCGACCGTCACGCCCGCAAGCTGACGAGCACTAACTGCGCCACGGCCGGATAACTCGACCGTCGAGATGCATCAAAATCCGTAGAGGGACTGAGTCACAACACCTATCAGCTAACGCGCCTGTAAGTTGCAAGGACGCAGAGTCGAATACGAGCGGGGTTCGATCGTTCGGCAGTACTGGAGTCAGGCGACTCGGAAGGAGACGAAGTCGATGAAGACAAAGATCGTCCCAAAGTTCAGGCACCTGGTTTGGATTTCTTCGGCCTTTGTTGCCGCGATACTGATCGCGGCCGTATCTCATTTGGGAGCGAAGCCCGAAGCAAAGGGCATGCCATCGCCAGTGGTCGAGGTAGCGCGCGTCGTGCAGCAGGACGTGCCCGTTTACGGAGAGTGGATTGGAACCTTGACCGGACAAGTGAACGCCGATGTCAAGGCGCAGGTTACGGGCTACCTGACCAAGCGGGACTACCAGGAAGGGTCATTCGTCAAGAAGGGGCAATTGCTCTTCGAGATCGATCCCCGGCCCTTCCAAGCCGCGGTCGACTTGGCCCAGGGACAATTGGCGCAGGCAGAAGCCCAAGTCGTTCAGGCGCAAGCACAACTCGCCACGGCCGAAGCAAACCAACTGAAGAGCCAGCTTGACGTCGAGAAGTACACGCCCCTGGCGAAGGCCAACGCCGTAAGCCAGCAGGAGCTTGACGACGCCACGCAGACCAACCTTGCCAATCAAGCCCAGGTGCAGGCGGCCAAGGCGGCGATAGCTGCCGCAAAGGCGCAGATCCAGGCCGGCCGGGCAGCGGTGGAAACCGCCAGCATCAATCTCGGGTTTACGCAGATCGTTTCCCCAATCGATGGAATTGCCGGTGTGGCCCAGGCCCAAGTCGGCAATCTGGTCAGCGTCAGCAGCGCGCCATTAACCACGGTCTCGACCCTTGACCCCATTCGCGATTACTTCACGGTCAGCGAGCAGGAGTATCTCGAGCTGCATGCCACCGCGATGAGCAAGATCCTAGGCCGAACAGAGAGTTTCAACGTCAGCGACCAGGAACTCCTGAGGCTCCAGAAGCAGTCGCCAAGTTCCGAAGCGAAGCGCTGGAAACTAACGCTCACGCTGGCGGATGGGACCACCTACCCATATGAAGGTGAATTCTACTTCGCGGACCGCTCCGTAGATCAGAACACGGGCTCAATCCAATTAGCCGCGCTCTTTCCCAACCCCGGCAACGTTCTCCGGCCAGGGCAGTACGGCCGCGTCCGGGCAGTAGTCAGGGTAGAGCACGCGGCGCTTCAGATTCCCCAGGCGGCAGTGAACGAACTGCAAGGCGGCTATGAGGTTGCCGTGGTTGGCCAAGACAACCGCGTGGCTATCCGCACCGTGGAAGTCGGAGAGCGCACGGACACGATGTGGGTGATCCGAAATGGCCTAAAGCCTGGTGAACACGTGGTCGTCGAGGGTCAGCAGAATCTGCAACCAGGCATAACCGTACAGCCCAAACCGTTTAAAGGCAGTGGTGAGTGACGTTAAAGGCAGTGACAAGTGACGAGTGACAAGTGACAAGAAAGCAGTCAGCGATCAGCCGGAACAAAGAAGCTGTCCGCAGTCAGCTTCCAGTTATCAGCCAGAACACGCCGTCGCCGCTGAGGGCTGAGGGCTGAGAGCCGATTCAACATGGTAAGGAGCCATATCCATGTCTAAGTTTTTCATCAACCGGCCCATTGTGGCGATCGTGATCGCCGTGCTGACGGTTATTGTGGGTGCGGTGACCATTCTGACCTTGCCGGTCGCGCAGTTTCCCAACATCGCCCCACCGGAGATCAGGTTGCAGGCCAACTACGTCGGAGCCGACGCCTTGACCATGGAGCAGGCGGTAGCCACGCCCATCGAAGAACAACTCAACGGCGTGGACAACATGAGTTACATGTACTCCATCAACTCCACGGGCAATTCGCAAACGACGCTGTTCGCCGATTTTGACCCCAAAACGGACCCCAACATGGACCTGATCCTCCTGCAGTCGCGCGAGCAACTGGCCGCGCCGCAACTGCCGCCGGAGGTGAACAACTATGGGGTTCTCATCAAGAAGTCGACCACGGCTCCACTGATGCTGGTCGCGCTGTACTCGCCGCACGGTACTCGCGACGCCACTTTTCTGGCCAACTACGCCTACATCAATCTGAATGACCCCATCGCCCGCGCCTATGGGGTCGGCCAGACGCAAGTCTTCGGCGCTGGCCAGTACGCGATGCGGCTGTGGGTGAAGCCCGATCAATTGGCGAAGTTGGGGATCACTGTCACCGATATCTCGAACGCCATCCAGGCGCAAAACACTGTGAACCCGGCAGGGCAGGTCGGCGGCGAGCCTGCTCCGGGAAACCAGCAGTTCACCTATGCGGTGCGGGCGCAGGGCCGACTGACCGGGCCGGATCAGTTTGAGAACATCGTCCTGCGGGAGGCTCCGAATGGGGGGACCGTGCGAGTGCGGGACGTGGCACGGGTGGAACTGGGCGCACAGTATTACAACCTCGTAAGCCGCTTGAATGGCCGGCCCACCGCCGTCATCGCCGTCTACCAGTTGCCCGGCTCCAATGCGGTACAAACGTCGGGGGCCGTTCGTAAACTCCTGTCCCAGATGAAGCAGCGCTTTCCCGAGGACATCGATTACGCCATCTCGCTGGATCAAACTCAACCTGTAACCGAAGGCATGAAGGAGATCATTGAGACCCTGCTGATTGCTATTGCCCTGGTCATTCTGGTCGTTTACCTCTTCCTGCAAGACTGGCGCGCTACCCTGATCCCCATGTTGGCCGTACCCGTCTCGCTGATCGGCACGTTTTTGCTCTTCCCGGTACTCGGATTTTCGATCAATACGCTTTCGCTCTTCGGGCTGGTGCTGGCTATCGGACTGGTGGTAGACGACGCCATTGTCGTTGTCGAGGGCGTGCAGCGCCATATTGAGGAGGGTCTCGCTCCCAAGGATGCCGCGAGAAAGGCCATGGAGGAACTCTCTGGCCCCGTCATCGGCATAGCGCTGGTGCTTGCGTCGGTGTTTGTGCCCACCATCTTCATTCCGGGCATCACGGGCCGGCTCTATCAGCAGTTCGCAATCACCATCGCTATCTCGGTAATGCTATCGGCGTTCAATGCGCTCACCCTCAGCCCGGCACTCGCCGGTCTATTGCTGCGGCCCAAGGCGGCTCCCGGCGCTGGTGAGCGGCGTGGGTTGTTTCAGAGGTTCTTCGGCGGGTTCAATCGCTATTTCGAACGGTCTACGCACAGCTTCGTCCGCTTATCGGGGGGAATGATCCACAAGGGCGCACTGGTGCTGGTGTTGCTGGCTGCCTGCGGCGCGGCCGGATTGTTCTTCGGCACGCGTCTGCCCTCCAGCTTTCTTCCCGATGAAGACCAGGGTTACATATTCGTGAACATGCAACTACCCAGCGCGGCATCGCTGGAGCGCACCAACGCAGCCGCGAGAGCTGTCGAGAAGATCATTGCCAACACGCCGGGTGTCCAGTACACCACCAGTGTCGTCGGGTTCAGCCTGCTGAGTTTTGTCCAAACCAGCTACAACGGCTTCTTTTTCGTCACCCTGAAGCCGTGGGGCGAACGCAAATCGCGGGCGGAACAATACCAGGAAATTCGGGCGCGCTTGAACCGGCAACTTCCGCTTCTCCCGCAAGGGACCATATTCAGTTTCTCGCCACCAGCGATTCCCGGTGTCGGAACTTCCGGGGGTTTCACGTTTATGCTGGAGGACCGCGCCGGCAAGGACGTCCAGTTTCTGGCAAGCAATCTGGCTAAATTCCTGGCGGCCGCCCACAAGCGCCCGGAGATTGGCCTGATCGCGACCACGTTTCTGCCGAGCGTGCCGCAACAGTTCGTGAACGTCGACCGCGATAAGGTCCTCAAGCAGGGAGTGTCCATCACCGAAGTTTACCAGACCATTCAGGCCTACATGGGCGGGCTGTTCGTCAACTACTTCAATAATTTCGGCCGTACCTGGCAAGTGTATGTGGAAGCCGAAGCGCCCTATCGGGCGAACACGGGGAACCTCGGGCAATTCTATGTGCGTAACCACCAAGGCGGGATGGTGCCGCTTTCCGCGCTCGCCCGCTTCGAAACGCGCACCGGCCCGGAGTTTACCATGCGCTACAACGAGTACCGGTCTGCACAGATCTTCGGCAGCGCGGCGCCCGGCTATAGCGCGGATCAGGCAACGGCGGCTCTGGAAAACGTATTCAAGCAGACCATGCCCCGTGAAATGGGCTACGACTACACGGGCATGTCCTACCAGGAGCAGAAGGCACGAGAAGGGTTCCCGCCTGCCGTCATATTCGGGTTCTCTCTGCTGTTCGTCTTCCTGGTTTTGGCAGCACTTTACGAAAGCTGGACCCTGCCCTTCAGCGTGCTGCTGAGTACTCCGGTGGCGGTTTTCGGCGCTCTCGCCGCACTCTGGCTGCGTCGCGTGGTACTGAGCCTGTTCCTGCCCCCCTACATGGTTCAGATTGAGAACGACGTTTACACGCAGATCGGCTTGGTGATGCTGATCGGCCTCGCGGCCAAAAACTCCATCTTGATCGTCGCGTTCGCCAAAGAGGAGTACGAACGCGGCAGGCCTCTGGTTGACGCCGCACTCGAAGGGGCCAGGATTCGATTCCGCCCTCTCATGATGACCGCACTCGCCTTTATCGTCGGGTGCGTTCCTCTCTGGACGGCCTCCGGCGCGGGCTCCGTAGCGCGCCAGATCATGGGGACCACGGTGATCGGAGGAATGGTGGCGGAAACCTTCATCGGCCGATTTTTCGTTCCCGCAATCTTCTATCTGGTGGAGAAATGGTCCGCCGCAGCCAGCCAGCGGATGATGTCGACAGAGCCCTTACCAGCGGAAGGAGGGTCAAATGCGTAACATAGCCTTGGTCTTCGGTATCACGACCCTGACCCTGCTGTCTGCCTGCGCCGTAGGGCCGAAGTACCATCGGCCCGACGTGCAGATCCCCTCCAACTTCCGGGCCGCCAGCGAAGCCACACCGCAGGAAGCGCAGGCGTCGTCGTTCGCCGATCAGCCGTGGTGGCAGGTGTTTCACGACACCCAATTGCAGGAGCTGATTCGCATTGCGCTGAAGCAGAACTACGACCTGCAACTGGCGGTGGAACGGGTGACTGCCGCCCGCGCCCAAGTCGGCATTGCGCGCTCCGACCAGTTCCCTCATTTTTCCGCCAATCCCGACTTCACCGGCGGGAAAAATGCCGAGAAAATCAAAAACAATATCTTTACCCTGGCCGCGGATGCATCTTTTCAAGTGGACTTGTTCGGCCGCTATCGACGCGCTACAGAGGCGGCCCGAGCCCAACTGATGAGCACCCAGGACGCACAGCATACAGTGATTCTGACTCTTGTGAGCGAGGTGGCGAGCGACTATTTCCTGCTGCGTGATCTCGACCTTCAGCTCCAAATCAGCCGGGAAACGGTGAAATCCCAGCAAGACTCCGTCAAGCTTACGGAGTTGCGCCTCAGTCATGGTGTGGGCACCAGACTGGACGTACTACAGGCCCGGCAAGTGCTCGATACCGCCAATGCACAGATCCCGGATCTCGAACGACAAATTGGTCAGACCGAAGATGCTATCAGCGTCCTTCTGGGAAACTACCCGCAGAACGTGCCTCGGGGGAAAGCACTTGGAACCGAAACGCCGCAAGGGTGGCTGTGGAGCGAGTCTCTGTCCCCGCAACTGCCCGCAGGCCTGCCCTCGTCACTGCTCGAGCGCAGGCCGGACATCCACGAAGCAGAGCATAATCTGATGGCTGCCAATGCCAATATCGGAGTGGCCAAGGCCATGTTCTTCCCGCAAATCTCTCTGACCGGCTCCGGCGGCGGGGCGTGGGGGCACACCGTGTTCTTCGGCAGCAATGTGCCCGCCCACCTCGGTATAGGAACCTACGACGCCAGTATGGCGCAGCCCCTTTTTGAGGGCGGATACCTCCGTAACAACCTGCGCTACATCGCGTCGCAGGAGCGGCAGGCCCTGGTCAGTTATCGACAGACTATCCAACGCGCGTTTGGCGATGTTTCTGACGCCCTGATTGGCTATGAACAATACCATGGCGTCCGCGAGCGCCAGGAACAGAGCGTGAAAGATCTCCAAGAGTCCGTGAGCGTATCGCTGCTGCGCTACCGCGGCGGCACGGCAACCTACCTGGATGTCCTGGATAGCCAGCGGTCATTGTTTAATGCCGAACTCACCCTGGCTCAGGCGCGCAACAGCGAATACCAGAGCCTTGTACAACTTTACAAAGCACTAGGCGGCGGTTGGCAGTGACATTCGTAGAATCTGACGCCAGAGCTACTGCGAGAACGTAACCCAGCCGTTTGCCTCAACGGCCCGCCCGACCGCTACGCTCCCTTCCCCTCGACCTGCAATGCCCATCCCAAAGACACCTATTGAATTGTGTTAATCATTGGATTTATAAGATTAGGTCCGCAGGATTTCTCGCCTGACGGTGACCCTGCAAAAGGCCGAGCAAGCGTGCAGCGCCAGCAGTCGTCAAAATGTCGGATCACCCCGCAGTTATTGGAAAGGGTACGGAATTTGATGAATCCAAAGTCTACTTCCCGGCGCCAGACCGAGCGATGCGGCCGGTACAGAACGCCGGACCTCGCCAATCCGGGAACATCCGCGTCTCGTGGTCGACGTGCCACAACCCGTGTCCACCAACTTATGTTCGTGCTCGCAGCCGTGATGGTGGCAGGTTCGAGTTGCAACCAAGTTAAATCCCAGGGCGCCACCGCTTCCGCTCCACCGCCTTTGCGCATAAGAGTGGTGAAGGCCGCGCAAATGGACGTGCCCCTGCGTTCCGAGTGGGTGGCCACGCTCGACGGTTTCACCAATGCTCAAATCCAGCCCCAGGTCAGTGGCTATCTGATCCGCCAGAATTACCGTGAGGGTTCCTTTGTCCACAAGGACGACGTGCTTTTTGAAATCGACCCGCGTCCGTTCCAGGCGGTTCTCGACCAAGCAAAGGGTCAATTGGCCCAGGCGAAGGCGCAACTCTACTTGGCGGATGTGAACGTGAAGCGCGATACACCGTTGGTGAAGGAACGGGCAATTGCTCAGAGCCAACTTGACGCCGAGATCGCGGCGCAGATGCAGGCCACAGCCGCGATTCAAGCGGCGGAGGCGGCGGTCGAGCAGGCCCAACTGAATCTTGAGTTCACCCACGTCCGTTCGCTGCTCGACGGGATTGCCGGCGTGGCCACCACGCAAATGGGCAACCTGGTTTCGCCCTCCACAGCGCTGACCATGGTTTCGCAGCTCGATCCGATCAAGGTTTATTTCCCCATCAGCGAGCAGGAGCACCTGAATTTCAGCTCGAGCCTCGGGCGGAAAATCCCCGGCGGCGGGCTGCTGCGGGGCAGAGATGCTGTCGTCCTCGATCTAGTCCTCGCGGACGGCTCGACCTACCCACGCAGAGGCCACGTGATCTTCACCGACCGGCAAGTGGATCCGCAGACCGGGACTCTACGCGTGGCGGCAGCATTTCCTAATCCGGGAAATGTGCTTCGGCCGGGACAGTTCGGACGCGTCCGCGCCCTGCTGGGTACGCGGCAAGGCGCCGTGGTCGTTCCCCAACGCTGTGTGACGGAGCTACAAGGAACGTATGAAGTGGCCGTGGTCAGCGCCCAGCACATTGCCTCGATCCGCAAAGTCAAGGTGGGCGACCGAATCGGTTCCTCGTGGATCATCAACGAGGGCCTGACCGCGGGCGAAGACATCGTGGCGGACGGCACTTCGAAAGTGCGCGATGGCATGCCGGTAGCACCCGCTCCGGAGACTCCAGGGACGGAAGGAAGCCGATGATTTCCAAGTTCTTTATCAACCGTCCCATTGTGGCGATGGTGATATCGATTGTGATGGTCATCGTGGGCGCGGTGGCCATGATTACGCTGCCCATCTCGCAGTTCCCGGAGATCATTCCGCCCGAAATCCAGGTGCGCGCCACTTATCCGGGAGCCGACGCGCGGACCATGATGGAGTCCGTCGCCACCCCCATCGAGAGCTTGATGAACGGTGTGGATTACATGAACTACATGTATTCCACCAACGACAACTGGGGCAACTCCACCTTAACGGTCAACTTCGATGTTGCCACCAGCCCCAACACCGATCAGATCTTGACCCAATTGCGTGTCTCGCAGGCCACCCCGCAATTGCCGGCAATGGTGAACACCACGGGCGTCATCGTGCAGAAGAGCCGGGCGGCGGCGATGATGGTGGTTTCGTTCTACTCGCCGCACTCGACCTACGATCGCAACTTCCTGACCAACTACGCCTACATCAACTATGTGGATGAACTGTCGCGCGTACCCGGCGTGGGGCGCGTACAGGTGTTCGGCGGCCCTTACGCCATGCGCATCTGGGTACAGCCCGATAAATTGGCCAAGCTGGGGGTCACGGTCCCGCAGATTGTCGCGGCAGTCCAAGCGCAGAACACCGTAAACCCCGCGGGGCAAATCGGCGGCGAACCCGTCCCCACCGGCCAGGAATACACCTATACCGTGCGCGCCCAAGGCCGCCTGGTGATGCCGGAAGATTTTGGCGAGATCGTCCTACGGGCCAATCCCGACGGCTCTATTCTACGTCTGAAGGACGTGGCTCGTTTGGAACTGGGAGCGCAGAGCTACAGCTTCGACGTCCGCTTCCGAGGCGTGCCCTCCGCGGCCATCGGCATCTATCAACTGCCGGGTTCCAATGCGATAGCCGCCGCGGCCGGAGTTCGCGCCAAAATGGCCGAGTTGGCGCGACGCCTCCCCAAAGACTTGGCAGTGGAAGTTGGCGTGGACACCACGAAAGCGGTGACCGCCGGTATCCATGATATTTTGATCACGCTCTTCGAGGCACTGTTATTGGTCATTCTGGTCGTTTACGTCTTCTTGCAAGGGTGGCGCCCCACGCTGATCCCGTTGCTTGCGGTGCCGGTCTCCCTGATTGGGACGTTCGTGGTCTTCCCTCTCCTCGGCTTCTCCATAAATACCCTTTCGCTGTTCGGCCTGGTGCTGGCCATCGGCTTGGTCGTCGATGACGCCATTGTCGTGGTGGAAGCCGTGGAACACCACATCGAAGAAGGCATGAGCCCGCACGACGCCACGGTGCTGGCGATGGAGCAGGTCTCAGGGCCTGTGATCGCCATCGCCCTGATCCTGGCCGCGGTTTTTATTCCGACTGCGTTCATTCCGGGAATCACCGGCCGCCTTTACCAGCAATTTGCGGTGACCATCGCGATTTCGGTGATCTTCTCGGCATTCAACGCGCTGACGCTCAGTCCCGCGTTGTGTGCCATGCTCCTGCAGCCGCGAAAGAAAATGCGCGGTCCTCTGGGCTGGTTCTTCCGCGCGTTTAACCGCGCTTTCGGGCGCTCTCGGGACGGATATATCGGCGTTTCGCGCGTCTTGATCCGCAAGTCCGGATTCAGTCTGCTGTTCCTGGCACTCGTAGCCCTGCTGGGGGTGGCCATGGGAAAGAAGTTGCCCTCGTCGTTCCTGCCGGAAGAAGACCAAGGCTACATGATGATTACCATGACGCTGCCGCACAGTGCATCCTTGCAGCGTACCTCGGCGGCGGTGCGGAAGGTCGAAGCCATTATCCAGAACATGCCGGGGATTGATAACGTCACCTCGATCATGGGGTTCAGTGTTCTGAGTGGGACGCAGAGCTCGTATGACGCGCTCTTCTACGTGCGCTTCAAGGATTGGGACGAGCGCCGCGCGCCCGAACAGCAAGCTCGGGCCATACTGGCGCGGGTCAACCGGGAACTATCGCAGATTCCTGAAGGCACGTGTTTTGCCTTCTCGCCTCCCGCCATCCCAGGGATCGGTGCGGCAGGAGGGGTGAACTTTGTCCTGGAAGACCGGTCGGGCGCGGGCGGAGACTTCTTTGCCGAGAACCTGGACCGATTTGTGGCGGCGGCGCAGCGACGGCCGGAGCTGGCGCGCGTCATCGCCACCTATGCCGCCCACGTTCCGCAAATCTATGTGGACGTCGACCGCGAGAAGGTGCTGCGGCAGCAAGTGGACATTGCCCAGGTATACCAAACGCTGGAGACGTTCATGGGCGGTTACCTGGTCAACTACTTTAACCGCTTCGGACGCCAGTGGCAGGTCTACCTGCAAGCGGAAGGCAATTACCGCGTCGATGCCAGCAACATCGGCCAGTTTTACGTGACGAATCCCCGCGGTGATCGCGTACCACTGAGCGCACTGGCGAACCTTCGCAGTATCACCGGTCCCGAGTTCTTGATGCGTTATAACGAATACAACGGCGCGCAAATCAACGCTACTGCCGCCCCAGGGATCAGTTCAGGGCAGGCGATGAAGGCCATGGAAGAAGTTTTCGCTCAGACCATGCCGCGCGAGATGGGTTTCGACTACATGGGCATGTCGTTCCAGGAACAAAAGGCCGCGAAAGGGGTTCCCGCGGCCGCGGTCTTTGGGCTTTCGCTCATGTTTGTCTTCCTGATCCTGGCGGCGCTGTACGAAAGCTGGTCCCTTCCCTTCAGTGTTCTGCTGGGTACTCCTATCGCCGTGGCTGGGGCCTTTCTGGCGCTGATGGCACGCCATTTTGAGAACGACGTCTACACGCAAATCGGCCTCGTCATGCTCATAGGACTGACCGCCAAG